>ULUB01024108.1_pt1 | contig 115079 bp, 109 predicted proteins | sample 1958111 | NCBI WGS metagenome assembly ULUB01 (sample SAMEA4835749, study PRJEB28245) | human gut metagenome | biome: gut microbiome; material: fecal sample | place: Denmark | collected 2008
GCCAGCAAGTAGTAACCATATCACTGCTGATAGCATAGCAATAACCAAATGAATCAATATAATATATAAATCCCATTTATCAGGAAGTAGTAACGACCAGAGATACATATAAACACCTCTTTATTTTTTCAAACCTTTCTTGTATAATAAATATCATCAAACAAAAGAAAGGAATAACAAAATGAAAACACTAAAAGCATTTTTAGAATTATTTGGGAAAATGGTCTTATCACTTGCAATAATTATCTCTATAGCTTTTGCAATAATCGCAATAATAGGAATATTAAAACTGGGAAGCGAATACAAAAACAATACTGCAGATAATAACCAAACAAATAAAATTACAATAGAAATTACTAATCATTGAAAATTTTAAAAACAATCCAAATAAGTAAAAAAGCGACAATATCAAACAGGAAAAAAGACATCAAAGACAACCTAAAATCTAAAAAAGTAAAAGGAATATTTAAAATATCAAAACAAACTGAAAAAATATTTTTCATAAAAACCTCACAAAACCCACTTGATAATACCGACAATCACAATCAAACCAATACCAGTACCAATCAGTGTTATAACTTCAGATGGAAGCCAAGAATAAACCTTAGCAATCAAAGCCGGAACATCTCCCAACATTGATGCTATAGTACTTAAGGAATTGATTAAGGACTTTGTAGCAGACGCATCAATATTTGAAGAACTAGGCGCATTTTCCACGTTGGTATAACCATCATTTTTTACATTACTACTTGGAGCAGTCGAAGATCCATTACTATTGGTCGTCTTATCTTCTGCAGAGGTTTCCCTACCGTCAGTATACTCAAATTGACCGTTCTCCCATTTGCCATACGATTTTTTTTCATTACCATCCTTATCTACATAATTACTGTCACGGATCTCCATGCGCTTAACAACCAGAAAATGTATATAATTATCAGATACAGCTTTTCCGCTTTTATCTGTTATCTGAATAAAAACATCAAAACGATTTTCCAGCTTTGATGTACTCAGAAAAGAAAATAGATCTTTAACATCCTGCCAAGTAAATACCAAGCTACTAGCTGAAAACAAACAAGGGCTTATTTTTGTAGAATCCAATACCTTTGCATCTGATGGCTTATTCTCCGTACCAATATAAACTTTAAAACCATAATCACTTTCTTTACCATCAACAAAAGAATCTTTAGTATCCCAAGTCAACGTATATTCTGAAAACTTATTCATACCATAATCATTATAAGTTTTTAAATAAAACTTAGGAGGATTGTCCGAATCTTGCTGATCTTCCCCCGGCCTTATACCCTTTTCATAACAATTTAAAAGATAAAAAACAAAATCCATAATTGACCATTTTTTTTGTGCACTAAACTCAAATTTCGAATCGCCTATATTAATACCATAATTTTTATAGTTGACCGCAAAATAGTATGAAGATAGGGCTTTCTCTATAAATTCCTTTGTATAATTACTATAATTTGGATTCTCTAATATCTTTGCAACAGAAAGATCATACAAAGTAGATCCTGTAATTCCCTGAGAATTATAAGTATTTTTCAAGAAATCCAATACAGTAATTGCTTTAGCTGAATATTGTTTATCTAATACAACATCATCCTTTTTCGGATCAACAAAATGTGTAGTAGTCTTTAAAGAAGTAAGATCATTCAATTTATCAGTAAGCTGACCAACTAAATAATGATAACCATCATAATTACCCAAAAAAGTAATTGCATAAAAAGAAAAAGCATTACTAGGATCATAACCAACATATGATTTTGGAGTCCCATCTTCATTGAATGAATTCACATAACTTACAGAACAACCAAAATCAGCAGCATATGCTGAAAGCGTAGAAGATAACAGACATCCTAAAGCCATCACACCGCACAAACAACTTTTTACAATTTTCATTATATTTTTCATTTCACACCACCTTTACATAAAAAACAGCCGGGCAACCTTTACGGAAACCCGGCTACATTTGTTAATGATTCGCTGCTCTCTTTGCCTGAGAAACAACACGGAAACCGATGCCAAGCAGACCGCCACAAAACATTACAAATAAGATTGGATTATCTGTAATAATTCCGATCGCTTTCGTGGCAAGAGTACCCACATCTGTAAGAGCTGACGCCATTGTATTTGCGCCTTCTGCTGCTAAAACTCCACCCATATTTTTCCTCCTGTTATTCTTACACTATTTACGAGTTACTATATAGAAATTGCAATTACTACCAAATCAATCCACACCTTAAGGGGAGTACCCTCTCCCTTGGTGGGGGACGGGAGAGGGCTTACAAAAATGAGACAACAAAAGTATGAAATAAACTTATTTTGCCTGAGATACAACAGTTACATTATTAAGTACTGCTGCACCCTGAAAACCTTTTGCATAAGACAAGGTAACAACATCACCCGGTTTCAGATTGGAAAGATCTACTCGGTTAGTCCATTCCTGAACAACCTTTGTACCAACAGAATTGTCCATTTCCCAATCTTCAAAAGGTGTTTCACCATACATCAAAAAAGAAACCTTATTATCCTTTTCTATTTTCTTGATACCTAAAATTTTTACTTCTCCAACTTTCATTTTTCTTACCTCTCTTTTCTCTTTTTTATCAGTTTTCAAGAAATTCACATTCTACAAGCTGAAACAAAGCAGCATGTACCAATCTGTAAAACCTCTACGCATAAAAAAACACCCCCTACCTAAATTTAATTAGATAGCAAGTGTTTAAAATGCCGCCTTATAATAAGAACTACCGCTACGCTTTCGCAAAAGACACTGTTTATCGAATAGTTGCCTATACAAGTGTGCTCCGTTTCAGCATAATTGATGTCGCACACTAGGCAACTACCGCTAAACGCATCAGACCGCTTTCGATAAACCGTGAGCACTTTTGCGAATAGTTCCCTCTATCTGCCTATGATACTATCACACTTGTAAACAAACGTCAATACCTTTTTTTGAATTTTTGTTATGGTCATCATTTACATATGTAGTTTGAACGCTCAATATCTGCGATTTTTCGCTTCTCTGTCGTTCCCCACCACATTTATTTTTTTGTCTTTCCAGTATACAAGTGGGTTTTGCTGGATTTTGTCTGTCATAGCTCCAGTTAAAAAGCGTTTCTGGAGCTATTCCAGTAAAACCCTAGCAAACCGATACGGCGTAAAGTGTGCCTAAAACTATTTTGTGTATTTTGCAGATAGCCGTATTGAGCATTTATTTGTATGTTTCACATATGTACAATATACTTTCCTCATTGCAAAATACCAAAATATGCACACTTGACACCTATCTACCGCACTTGTGGCTTTTACCTATCAAAAAAAGCTTGAGATCGATTCTCAGAAAGGTAAAAACCATGAAAAGGAACATTCAAGAGTACAAAGAAATTGTAGACATCGTTGCAGACATCGAACAAAAACTGGATAATGACCTAAAATATTATCAGTCCGAAATTAGCGACATAAAAGAACGTGATTATGATGAACAATACCACAAAACACAAACTGAATACTACAATAATCGAATTAAAGCAACACAAACAGTACTTGACAATTTGGAAAAACTTCTTTAAATCACATGGAGATAGGTTAATCACAGCCTATCTCCTTTTTTAATTCAAAAATGGAGGATATAAAAATGAACAGAAAATACAACGGATACACAAATAGATTGACTTGGTTAGTAAGTCTGCACGTAAACACTGATGAAAGATTATACAACATTGTACAAAAGTACATATCAACTTTGTCTTCACAGAAATTAAATTCTTCTGAAACAATATTGATACTTGCAAGTTACATACAGTCGTTAATTTCAGATATACTTGAAAATGATGCTAAAGAACTACTCACAAAAAATATCATAAATGACGTACTGGATAATATAGATTTCATAGACATTGCATCCAGCATGGTTTTAGATTAAAGCAAAGGCAGATAGGTTAATAAAGCCTGTCTGCCTTTTTTTATGGTCAATCTTTTTTCAATTCTATATACTTTATGCGCTGGTGGGCTTCCGGAATATCTTGCGTTTTCATATACGTTATATCCAGCGATATACTATCTATCAATGTTTCCAGTTCTTCCTCTGTCATATGATAATCGATAACTTGTACCTTTTCACAATTCTTACTTGCCAAAAAGCGGCGCTTGCCTTTTATATGTATCTCTAAGTCTTTTGTTATGTATTTACTGATATATGATGATACTTTTCTTGTATCCTCTACTTTTGTGGCGGTCGTAAAACCATACTTAAAATCTGAAATATTATAAACAATTTTTCCATTTTGAACGATACCCGAATCAACAAAAGTTAGCTGTGAGCAATCAGCTAAAAGCCCATGAAAGTGATAATGAATACCATCTTTATGCAGTTCGGGTATAATGATATATTTCATGTTAGGAGCCTTTCGCAACTTGACATTATTAAACCATTTTCGCACCTTTTCCAGCAGTAAATCATAATTGCTACTGTCGATTTTGTTTCTATCAAATGTTAGCGTTATAAACCAATCCCATGTATTTGCCCTTGTAATCTCATATATCTTTTGCTTTGTCCTGTTTGTACTTACCTTGTAAGACCGTTCATAGTCGGGTTCGGTCTGCTCCTGTTCTTCTTTTTCCTTTTCGTCTTTATCATTGTTTTTTATATCTGCTTTTTTATCATCTTCTGACTGCTGATTGACAGCTTTTGTATAAATGCGGAGTTGCTGACTATGCTTATAATCATACAATCTGACATTATACGCAGACATAAATACACCCCCTTTAGTATGAATTTATGAATAACAACACACCTGCACCCACTACACATTGCAAACAAAATGAGTGCAAAGTGTTGCTATTGTCAAGTAAGCCGCGTCAGTTCCCAGCGGCCTATGTTGCGTCCTGTGTCGCTTCTGGGGGAACCCCCGCACCCCCATCCGCAACACAGGGCGCTGGTTCTTCCGCTGGTTTCAAATACGCAAGCAATTCACACGTATCGTCTGAAGTGGCGTTTTCATCAAATGCCATATACGAATCATAAAATCTTGAATACTTTTTACGGTACAAAAAGAAGTTGCTGCCTGTCTTTTCATGCACTGGATACCATTCAGCCACAGAAACAAACAGACCGCCACGGAAAAACATAGCCATAAGCGCGCCCTTTAAACCAAAATTAGATACTTTTCTGTGTATGTACTGATATTCGACCAGTGCGCGCAACTGGCGATCAATCAGTCGGTCATACTGCGTAATCAGTGCCACATTATAACCGAAATGTCTATGCACTTGAAAAAAATCATTCCATGCACGCCTATCCGATTTATTCCAATCTCTGCTATTGAATATCCGTTGACATTCGTCAATAACAAGCCAACACTGCCCCTCTTTTCCCTTTTTGTGGTACTTACGGGCATATTCAATAAGCATCTGCGGATTTAGTCTATATATATCAACAAAGATATACTTTCCTTTGTACTTTTTAACCATGTCTTTATTGATATACATAGTGCCAATCACATTGATTCCCATTTTCAGTTTTAACATGATAATTCTTGCAAGGTCTAAACTCTTACCGCTACCAGGTGTACCAGTGTAAAGAGATATCATAATTTAACCCCCTATTACTTTCACAATTCTTAATGCATACGAAATTCCATAAAATACAGATACGGCAACCAGCCATGCTTCGCCTATGGCTATACACGTACCGAACGGTATGAACCAATTCACAAAGCTAAGATTCACAAGGCTATTCAGTGTGTTTAACTGGTCATAAAAATACTGAAAAGGGCTTTTTGGTAACATTGCAAGCAGAAAGCCTGCAATGATAACCGCCCAAACCATTTTACCGAGGTACTCTTTTCCCTCTGATATAGCCGACACTTTTGTTACTTTTCCAATAAAACTCATATATAAACACTCCTATCCCTTAATGACGTATCGGGTAACTTTAGCAAGTCCCCATACAAATAATATTGTTAGCAAGGTTCTGCATAACTGCGCTATTTTCTCAAATTTATCAAGTGAAACAACCCACGTATATTGTATGGGCGTTCCATTTACAGAGAGATTCCACGACCATGTAGGCGTCGTCGGTGTTGCATTAAACAACTTAATGCCCTGTATAAGGTCACTTGGAACACAAAAAGGGAACCTATCTAATAAATCCAGCTTACCGATTGCAGATGGAACATCTAAATCTGTTTCCGTGCCCGGGTTCGGTTCCGGGTTCGGGTTTGGTTCCGGGTTGGGGTTCGGCTCCGGGTTTGGGTTTGGTTCCGGGTTGGGGTTTGGTTCCGGGTTGGGGTTCGGTTCCGGGTTGGGGTTCGGCTCCGGGTTTGGGTTTGGTTCCGGGTTGGGGTTCGGCTCCGGGTTTGGAGTTGGCTCTACTTCCGGCGCAACTTCCGGAGAAAATTCCGGGAAAGGTACTTCCTGAGGAAAGTCCGTAGGTATTTCAACTTGTCCTTTTTTATTTGGTTTTAGTTTTTTATTACCATCAACATACGTTTCTATATCAGTATCAATAAATGACTTTCCCGATGTTGGCACGGTTGCAGGAACTACAGCAGGCACAAAGGATATACCTGTTTGTGATGTGTCAAAGTCGGGCTGTGGTTCTCTCAAAGGACACAAATAATCTTTTACATCACCAATTTTAGCTTCGGGGAACGGACAGAAATACGAATCTTTATAAGATACATTAGTACCAGCAAAATAATAATTCAGTCTATGTCCATGACTATCCTGTGTCTGACCGCCAATATGATATTTATTACTACTTTGTGAAGTAATAGCACCTTGCGTCAAATTATATCTAACACGTTCTATCGTATATTCAAAATCGGGATTATTAGAACAAATATAAATACCCGAACCGTCATAAAAACAATATGCACCCGGTGCATCAATATTTGTATATAATGCTATTTGCTGTGACCCATCGTGAAGATACCCGATAAAAGTACCACTACCACCCAAACATATTTTATCTGTATAGGTATTGCCATCAATAAACTTAAATGGTTTACACCAATAATTTGTATCTTTAATAGCATCAAGCATAGCTTTAATAACATCTGCTGACTTTTCTTTAAATTTTACATATCCCTTACCAACCTTTTCGCCTGCTTCATTCATATAATAGCCAATAGTCATATCAGCATAATCAAGAGTTGCAAAGTATATATTTGCATCCAAACCTTTCAAGCCATCCGGCAAAACGGAAGTATCCTTTATATACTGGATTCTTGCTTTATATTCATCTTTATATGTTCCTGTCTGTGCAACAAGTCCAGCCGCTTCATAAGCAAATTCAAGAGCCGCCGCCATTGATGTAGCATCAACATTTTGTGCAAGTTTTCCATTATTTGCAAATGCCGCTGTATATGCATCATTACGAACTTGGTAAACTGCTTTCATAATTGTTTCATTATCGGGAACAGGAATATATTTGGGCATCCAATCAGGAGACGGCATTGTAGCCCTTGCCGTTAGAAATCCGCAACAAGGTTGTAAAAACATTACGATAAATGCTATAATAAAAAATGAAATTCTATAAAATAATTTTTTCATATAAAACCACCTTTCAAGGAGATAAACTATGTCAGCTAATGAAATTTGTATCGTACTAACAGCAACCCCCTTTATTCTTTTAATATGGGACGTATGTAAACTGCATCATAAAAAATGCAAGAAAAAGAAACAAAAACACGTTATACAATCCCCTATTAAAAAATACAAACTTAAAGACCTAAGCAAGGTAGATTTAACACAGGGATATGTACAAGCCTGCTGGGATGAACTTAATAAAAAGAAATAGCACAACAGAGGTATAAATACATGTTGTGCCATTCTTTGGGAGAGGTTTCAAGCCTTATGCCTGAGCAATAGACTTGAAGAAGTTGATGCCGATTCTTACCGCCATTACTACGGATACGATACCAAGAGCGGCAGGAAGTGCAACGCCCATGATATCAAGTGTGTCAGTCTTAACACCAGTAAAAGCAGTCGTTAAAGCTGTTTTTAAAGTATCCATGAAAACACCGTCCTTTCTTTATTTTGATATTATTGCCCTAAAGCTCCGTATCACGTACCAAAAGCACCACGATACAAAACCTATAAAAGCCATTACCATAGTGGAAACGCCTAATACCTGCGCCCACTGCATAAGTAAATCATCAATATTCAGTTTTGATATTTCTTGAACAAATTCACTCATTGCTTACCCCTTTACCGAGTAAACCAGTGCATAAACATTTCTGCTATCTTTGCACCAGCTTGTACACACAGTAGAAATGCTATCACAATGAGAATCTTTACACCTGCATCAACACCTAATTCCAAACGGTCAAGAGACATTTGCAGTAAATATATATCCTGTCCGACAGATTCAGTATATTGTGCGGTATTCTCATTATCAGTTTCAGAAGATTCCGTATTCTCATAATCAACACCGTTTTCCGAAATCGTTATAAATTCCATACTACTTACCAACAGCTACAGCCGATTCAAGCGAAAATGAATCATACTGATCGTTGAAGCAGGTAACAAACAAATACTTTTTACCAGCTTCTACAGATTTATAGATATCTTCATTGCAACGAAGCATACCCACTTCAAAATCGTTTGTCATAACGCCCAAACGCTTGTACATTTTTGTACCGTCTTTGCTTGGTTCTTCTTTCTTTGCGATTACCTGCAATTCTACTTTTCCACGAATTTTCATATTTTGTATTCTCCTTTTCATATCATTTTTAGGGGGTACACCCCCGAAGGGGTGCACGCCGTTTAAAATCTTTCTTTCATAAAGTTAAAAGCATCTTGTGCTTCATCAAGAAATTCCTCTTTTGAAATGTCGCCGCAATTATAAGCGACAAACAGCAAAGAAAGGAATCTTGAAAAATAATAGAAATATTCCAGCTTACTCTTTTCAAGAAATTCACATTCTACAAGCTGATACAAAGCGAGCTTGTACGATTCAACGAAATTTCTACGCATAAAAAAACACCCCCTATCTAAATGTAATTAGATAAAGGGTGTATTAAAATGCCGCCTTGTAATGAACTAACGCTGCGCTTTCGCAAAAGACACTGTTTATCAAATAGTTGCCTTTACAAGTGTGCTCCGTTTCAGTACAATTGATGTCGCACACTAGGCAACTACCGCTATATGCATCAGACCGCTTTCGATAAACCGTGGGCACTTTTGCGAATAGTTCTATTTGCCTCAATACACACTCTCTTATGCGTCAAGCTGCTATATTTTATCAACGGAGGGACTTATTTATGACTGCAGATACATTTGCAATTTTATGTACAATTGTACCTTTTGCAATACTTCTCATTGGTGTTACCCATCCAGGTCTCCGAAAAAAACACCTTCGGAAAAAATTTACCGTAATTCGAAACAGTTCTGTAAAATCAAAGCACAAAAAGCGAGTTACAAAATCTGCCAAACCAAAATATAAATTAAAAGATCTGAATAATGTTGATCTGACAAAAGGCTATGTAGACGCATGCTGGGAAGAACTTTCGTCAAAGAAATAAGCTCTGCTATACACAGAGCTTATTCTCTTACCTTATTTATTTTATTTCTGTTTTCTCAGACTCTTTTGATTCAGTTTCTTTTTTTCTGCCCTTGCGTTCTTTTTGCTTCGGTGGAGGCAATTCTACAAAATGATTATCCTTTATTTCCGACAAGAACATATAATCCTTGGTATTGGTTGAAAAGCCTCGCTTTACAAGCTGCTGATTGACAAGTGCTTTTATGCCGGCATAAATAACCGCAAATACAGGAACCCCGATTGCCATACCCAGAATCCCCCAGTAGCCACCAAATAATGTGATGGAAAAAATAACCCAGAAGCTGGATAAACCGGTTTTGTTTCCAAGAATCTTCGGTCCTAAGAAATTGCCGTCAAACTGCTGCAGAATCAAAACAAATATAGCAAAATACAATGCCTGTTTTGGATTTACCATTAAAATCAGAATGATACTTGGAATCGCTCCAAGATATGGTCCGAAAAATGGAATAATATTTGTAATTCCTACGATCACACTAATCAGAAGCGGATATGGTAATTGTAATAATGTCATTCCAATGAAGCATATTAAACCAATGATCAGTGAATCTACCAGCTTACCATTAATAAAACCACCAAATGTAGCATTGACAAAACGGATATTGGAAATCAGCCTATTAGCTGTCTCCTCTTCCCAGATTGCATAAATAATCTTCTTAGACTGTCCTGCAAAGCTTTCCTTGCTGAACAGTAAGTATACGGAAATAATAAGACCGATCAGCAGATTCCACGCTGTCACAAGCAATCCCAGCATACTGGAAAAAATACTGCTCGAAAACTGCGTCAATATTACATTAAGCTGCGGAACCAACTTGCTGTTCAGATAATCTTCCAGTTCATTGGAATACTGGTTGATCAGGGATGTTACTATTCCTGCCAGATCATCATTGTTCTCAAAAAGCTTTTGTATCCAATCCTGCAGATTTGTTGCATACACAGGAAGCTGCAAAGCAATATTCTGGATACTGACAATAAGCTGCGGGATAACAGATGCACAAAGCAGATAAAGCAGTACAAATACAAATATAACCGTAATCAGAGCAGACAGCAGGCGCATCCTCTTCTTTGTCTTTGCACTTTCTGTATTCAGATTCAGCCTTTTACACAGCGGTATAAAGAAATCTCTTTCCATATGATTGACAAGTGGTGTCATCAGATATGCCAGAACAAGACCATCAATGATAGGCATACATGTTTTTGTAAATGTCCGGAAACCTGCCCGTACATTATTCATATGGAATAAAAAGTAATAAAAGATCAAAGAGGCTGCTATGACCAGAAAAGCAGTCACTCCCCAGTATACATATTTTTTTTCAAAACGAAATTTCATTTTACAGTTTCCTTCTATTGCTGATTTTGTTTCTTATGTCCTGTTTATTTCTCGCGATTTTCAAAATCCAGAATAAACTGCTTTAATAAATTTACCGTTCCTTCAATTCCTAAAACACTGCTGTTAACAGAGAGATCATAGGAATCACTGAAGCCCCATCGCTTGGAAGAATAATAATTATAATAGCTCTGACGCTGCTTATCTTTTTTCAGGATCATTTCTTTGGCTTTAGATTCTGTCAGATCATATTTTTTCATAATACGTTTGATCTTGACATCCATATCGCCATGGATAAAAACACTGATACAATTTGGATTGTCAGCCAGTGCATAATCCGCACAACGACCTACAATGATACAAGGTCCTTCAGCCGCGATCTTCTTAATCGCATCAAATTGTGCCAGAAATACTTTCTGACTGATTGGCATGTCTACAAGTCCTGCGGCATTGTACCCAAAGGAATAAGTATCCATAACCAGATTATACAAAAAACTGTTGGTTGGCCTTTCATCATGTGTATGGATCAATTCCTCACAGAATCCACTCTCCTTTGCCGCTCTTGTCAAAAGCTCTTTGTCATAGCATTTGATACCAAGCTCCTCTGCAAGTTTTTCGCCGATTTCACGTCCGGCCGAACCAAATTGACGTCCGATTGTAATAATTGTATTCATATGAAAAACCTCCTTGCCTGAATTATACGTATTTGTTTTTATATGTCAAATTATAACAAATTCCCTCTGCAATTACAATTTCTTTTTGTATAAAATAGATAAAGCTTAATTGCTATTTTACCCACTTCTGCGAACGAACTTTAACTGCCTTTCCGATCTTTGTCTTTTTGTTTACTTTCTGATAGATCTTTACCTTATAATAATACTTCTTATTTGCTTTCACCTTTTTATCGGTATAAGATGTCGTTGTCTTCTTCTTGATCGTCTTGATCTTTTTATAGGGACCTTTCTTTAAAGTTGCACGGTATACTATATAGCCATTTGCTTTTGCCGCTTTTTTCCATTTGATCCGAATCGCTTTTTTTGCGGTTGTCTCATCATCATCCGGTGTATCAGCGTTATCGTCTGTCGAATCTGCATCATTTGTTGAAGTATCAACATAGCCTTTTGGAATAATTTCTTCCTGATACGTAATTTTTTGTGCACTTGGTACCAGATTTACAGTAAAAGTTGTATCCAGATTTCTGTATTTTACTGTGACATTCTGCACGCCCCATGCATCCTTATCGTACTCACTGCAAAGAGATTCTGATAGGGGCAGGTAAGATGTGCCATGATTATCACAGGTAACAACCAGACAACGTTTCATCTGTTCAATTGTTGTTCCTACATTATATTTTTTCTCTTCGTTTCCTTTATAAACACTGATCTTTGTTACTTTACATCCACCTATAAAGAGCTGTGCCCAATGATACTTACATTGCGTTGCCTTATCATAAGCATATCCATTTCCCATATGCACAAACCCCGGTCCTAACATATTTCTCTTATGCCCCGGACTGTTCCACCATGCATCGATGACACGATCTGTATCATCCTGTCCCTTGGCGATATTTTCACCAGCGGTTGTGTAATAAATATTATTTTCTCTCAGAGCCGTAAAACAACTTCTACCGTCAGGTCTTGTATGAGAGTACGAATCAAGCAGTTCATTTGCTCTCGTGTGGATTGCATTCTGTAGTGCATCAAATGACGAGATCGGACTGATCCCCTCCGATATTCTTTTATCATTCGTCTGACGCAGCAAATCCCATTCCAGATATGTGCATGACTCCGGTCTGTCCGCTTTTACAGGCTGAGAAATGAACAGACACGCTGCCAATACTACAAAAATAAATTGAATTCCTTTTTTCATGAAATTTTCCCTTTCGTTTTACATTGATTGATGAAATAATAGTTCCATTAACTGTATTTTCTTCTGCCCATGATAAACCAGATAAAAAGCATGGATACCATCCGGTATATTTACAGAAGTAATGATTGTCTTCCAATCTTCTACGTCATCCAGCACCAGCCTGCCCACCTCTGCATTTGGTGTATCACAGCATATGCTAAAGTAATTTTCGGTTGACCGATCCGGATTAACCGATTCAGTCAGTAGCTTTTGTTTCTCTGTGGAATATGTATTTGTAAAATTCTCATCATCCTGACTGCGGATATCCGTACGATATCTTCCGTCAAAGATCACACGGTTTTTCTCGGTTTCCATCCGATAGGTAATACCAAATTGCTTTACATCTCTGCATTCAAAATATTTATAACCGATCAGAGTGTTATCTTCTATTTCCGCAATAAATCGCTCCTGCCCCTTATGTGTAACATTTGGAAACGAGATCTGAAACACACTGTTAGACCCGTGTGGCATATGTCCGTTTGTCAGATTGCAGGCGATCACTGCCGGATAGGTGCCTTCTGCTGACAGCGGTCCATCATTCAATCCGCAGCTTGTCATTTCTGCCTGTGGAATGCTGCCATCTTCCAAAATACGTATTTTCTCCGCACATGCCTGTCTGCTGTAATCGGATTTATGTGTCAGACGATGGTAAAAAACATACCATTGCCCATTAATTTCAATAATGCTGCCATGTGTAGTTCCTGTCATATTCAGCTTATGCTGCGTATCTCTGCCTCGATACCCGATATCCCCATTGGATATGATCGTTCCGCCGAAAACAAAGTCCCGATCAGGCTGATCACTCGTTGCATAACAGAGCTCATGATTCTGCCAGGAGGAATAGATAAAATAATACTTCCTGCCGACCTTACGCATGGATGAACCTTCAAAAAACGGGTGTGCTTCAAAGCTTGTGCCTTTTACCCGATACGGAATGATATGCTTTGCTTCTTCCTTTACCGTCAGCATATCATCGGAAAGAACTGCCATGACCGGTCCCATAATGCTATCCGGATAGCTTAAGATCTCTTCGCGGCTTCGTCCAAACATCTGTATTTCATCCTGCAGATAAAAGTCATTTGTCAGGAAATCGACCCGTTCTTCATAATCATACTGTGTTCCGTAATAGAGCCGGATCGTTCCGTCGTCATTGAGCACCGCAGGATCAAAACAAATATATTTCTGCATGGGACTGCCATCCGGATTTTTCACAACGCCGAGGTATTCATACTGCCCGGCCGGCGTATCACAGACAGCCACACTGACGGGCCCCTGATAACCTTCCTGCCCATAATCACCGCCCATGCAGTAATACAGATAAAAACGACCATCATTGCCCTGTACCACATCCGGTGCATACATATACTGCGGAGCGGGATAACGCGGATCCTGTTTTGCCTGATAAATTACGCCCTCATACCGCCAGTCCGTCAGATCATCTACCGGTGCGGAATAACAGACATAATCGAGCATACAGAAAGTGTCTCCGCCTTCCTTGTCATGCGAACCGTAATGATATACTCTGTCACCGAACACATGCGGTTCTCCATCCGGAATATATTCATAAAGCGGTAAAAATGGATTATATATTTGATTTTTCTTCATAAGTCTTTCCTTTCTACTTTTCACTCTATCGATAAATAGAATTGTATTTTTGTAAATAAGACTTATTTATAGTCTTATTATAAATGTGATTCCTATAGTTTGTAAAGAAAAAATATGTTACAATCAATATGATACCGCTAAATCATGTATGCATCAACACAAAAAGGGGAATTAACTATGTCAGAAGTAATAACCATGAAACGAAACAATAGTGATGAGAATACAACGCTCGCAATGCTGGCGAATGATTTCATCCGCAAAATGTCCATTCACAAGATCTGCCGGGTACAAAAAGCCGGGGGAAAAGCAATTCTTATCTGTTTTGAAGAGTATTATTACAGAGTTGAAAGTGCTGTATCACTGACCGTTATGCTTACACAGGAAGATAACTCACAGGATGCTTTTATCATTGGTTTTGGTGGTGGACATGGTCTTTTGAATATTTCCTGGGGTGCAAATGAATCGATTGCCAAGAAAGCGTATAACGCATTAGCAGAACTGGGATTTGAAAAAGATGACAGTGTGACGGGGATGTACCTATAAACAATTATAACTTTTGCAAATAATTTTCAAGTTGGTGAAAAATACCTACCACATTTGTTCTTCAATTCTTTTATTGGAATAATTTGTGGCATATCATCTAAAATAGGGCTATTCAAACATATACTCTGTTTGAATAGCCCTAAAATTTACATTTTAAATCAATATTTAGAATTTACCGGCCTTTGCAGCTTCTTCGATAGAAACGGCTGTAGAAACAGTCATACCTACCATTGGGTTGTTACCAGCACCGATCAGACCCATCATTTCTACATGAGCAGGAACTGATGAAGAACCAGCGAACTGTGCATCTGAATGCATACGACCCATTGTATCTGTCATACCATAAGAAGCAGGACCTGCAGCCATGTTATCCGGATGAAGTGTACGTCCTGTACCACCGCCTGATGCTACTGAGAAGTACTTCTTACCGGCTTCAAGTCTTTCTTTCTTATAAGTACCTGCTACCGGATGCTGGAAACGAGTCGGGTTTGTAGAGTTACCTGTGATAGATACGTCTACATTTTCTTTCCACATGATTGCAACGCCTTCCGGAACAGAGTTTGCACCGTAGCAGTTAACCTTGGCACGTGGAGAATCAGCGTCTTTAGAGTAGCACTTGCGTGATACTTCTTTTACTGTATTTGTATATGGATCATATTCTGTCTCAACAAATGTAAATCCGTTGATACGGGAAATGATCTGAGCTGCGTCTTTTCCAAGACCGTTTAAGATAACACGGAGAGGTTTCTGACGAACCTTGTTAGCCTTTTCTGCGATACCGATAGCACCTTCAGCGGCTGCGAATGATTCATGACCGGCTAAGAAAGCGAAACACTCTGTATCCTCTTCCAGAAGCATTTTACCAAGGTTACCATGTCCAAGACCTACCTTACGTGTATCAGCAACAGAACCAGGAATACAGAAAGCCTGAAGTCCTTCGCCGATTGCTGCAGCAGCATCAGCAGCCTTGCGGCAGTTTTTCTTGATTGCGATTGCTGCACCTACTGTGTAAGCCCATTTTGCGTTTTCAAAACAGATTGGCTGAATGCCTTCGATCAGACTGTAAACATCGATTCCAGCAGCCATTGTAATATCTTTACATTCCTCAATTGAATTAATGCCATACTCTTTTAATACAGCAAGAATCTGAGGCTCTCTTCTTTCATATGATTCAAATAATGCCATCTATTTATCCTCCTATTCCTTACTCTTTTCTAGGGTCAATTACACGTACAGCATCCTGTACACGACCATACTGACCTGAAGCTTTTTCATATGCTGTAGCAGCATCATCGCCGGCTTTGATGAAGTCCATCATCTTACCGAAGTTTACATATTTGTAACCGATGATCTCATCAGCTTCGTCAAGGGCAATACCTGTAATATAACCATCTGTAAGTTCAAGGTATCTAGGTCCTTTGGAAAGAGTTCCGTATGTAGTACCAACCATAGAACGGGTTCCTTTACCAAGATCTTCCAGACCGGCACCGATTGCAAGACCGTCTTCAGAGAAGGCAGACTGTGAACGACCGTAAACGATCTGTAAGAACAACTCTCTCATAGCAGTGTTGATTGCATCACATACAAGGTCTGTATTTAATGCTTCCATAACTGTTAAGCCCGGAAGGATTTCTGCTGCCATAGCTGCTGAATGAGTCATACCGGAACATCCGATTGTCTCAACTAAAGCTTCCTGGATAATACCTTCCTTAACATTTAAGGATAATTTACAAGCACCCTGCTGTGGTGCACACCAGCCAATACCGTGTGTATAGCCTGAAATATCCTTCACTTCTTTTGCCTGAACCCATTTTGCTTCTTCTGGGATTGGTGCACAGCCATGATGAACGCCCTGTGCAACTGGACACATTTCTTCCACTTCTTTTGAATAAATCATGTGAAAACTCCTTTCAAAATGTACTTTATTTTATCAACAAAATATCACATGTATATTTTGTCAAAATCACCGTTATCATTTTCGCATATTTCCACAAAAAAATCCAGTCATTTTTATGTTTTTTTCCATATACACGCTGCATGGTTTTATGCAGAAAACAGCCATTTTTACTTATTTGGGATCCTTCTTGAGTTTTACCTTCTGTACAACCTTGCCTGGTGCCTTATAAATAGAATTTTCATTTACAAGCCCCCTGACATTGGAAAGCGGATAAATGCTGCAGTTTCTGCCGATGATCGTACCCGGATTTAAAACACTGTTGCAGCCGATCTGGGAATAATCTCCGACGATCGCACCGAACTTGCGCAGCTTGGTATCCATTTTGCCGAGTGCAAAATTTACTTCTACATTGCTCTTGTCATTCTTTACATTGGATGTAATTGCACCTGCTCCGAGATGGGAACGGAAGCCTAAAATACTGTCACCGACATAATTGTAATGCGGGATCTGTACCTCGTCAAAGATGATACTGTTCTTAACCTCTGTGGAATTACCGATCACGCAGTTTTTGCCAATGATCGCACTGCCACGGATAAATGCGCAGTGACGGACTTCCGTGCCTGCATCGATGATACACGGACCGCCGATATAAGCGGTCGGTGCAATGACTGCTGATTTTGAGATCCATACATTACTGCCGCGCTGCTCAAATTCCTCACTTGGCAGCATCGGCCCCAACTGTTCAATAAAAATGCTGATCGATGGCAGAACCTCCCAAGGATTCTCCACCGGATCAAACATGTATTTTGCGATGGTGTGTTCAACATCAAGATACTTTGATACCTGAAATAATTCCATTTGCTTTCCCTCCATAAGTTATGATTTTTTATTTTTGACAGCAGGATAATATTTTGCTGCTTCGCAGAATCTGTGCTCCAGCAGACTGCGCTGGTTTGTCTGTTTGACATATTCCGTTCTGCGGACGATAAAGCCTTCCAGCTTTTCCAGATATTCATCCTGACTGATCACGCCGTCTGCGACCTGTGTCAGCCCCTTCTCCCAGCTTGCGGTAAGCTTTGGATCAAGAAGTGACCGGATAGAACAGTTAACGACTTCATAAATACTCTCTCCAAGCAGCGTCGGTGTAATGATCTGCGTCTTTTTATTCAGTGCCAGATACTTGTTATTGACCAGTTTTTTCAGGATCTCCGCTCTTGTGGCAGAAGTACCGATCCCGCTTCCTTTGATCTGTGCCCTGAGTTCTTCATCTTCGATCAGCTGCCCTGCGTTTTCCATGGCAAGGATCATCGATCCTGAATTGTATCGTTTTGGCGGTGAAGTCTCTCCTTCCTTTATTGAGAAACCGTTCCCATCTATTATATCATTTTTTTTCAGAGAAGACAGTATTTTTAACAAATTCTCATCACAAGCGGTATCTGTTTCTTCCTCCTGCTCTTTTTCCTTTGTTTTTTCCGCTTCTTCTGTCTTTTTACCAAAGCTGTACTGCATCAGTTCCAGATATCCTGCGCTCGAAAGTACTTTAAAGTTGGCAAAAAACTGTTCGTTGCCACGCTGCACGCAAAGTGCGATCTTCTGGTAAACAGCCGGCGGGCAGAAAATGGAAAGGAATCGTCTGACAATGACCTCATATACCTTTGCAGACGTTGCATGCAATGAAGAAAGTGCCGCAAGTCCCTGACCGGTCGGAATGATCGCATAGTGATCCGTGATCTGCTTGTCATTGACATATTTTGTCTTTGCCAGATTCTGATAAGTTTTCTTTTCCAGAATATATTTCACATACGGCCCGACGCCCGGATACGATGCAAGACCGCTGATATTTTTTGTGATTTCCTTGGAAACCGCTGTGGAAAGCACACGGGCATCCGTACGCGGATAGGTTGTCAGCTTCTTTTCATACAGCTCCTGCACGATCTGCAGTGTCTGATCCGGGCTGATCTTAAACAGCTTGGAGCATTCGTTCTGCAGCTCCGCCAGATTAAACAAAAGCGGTGGATTTTTCGTTTCTTTCTTTTTCTCTGCTTTTACCACCTGAAACTGCAACGGCTGTGGCTGCATTAGTGCGTCGATCAGTTTTTGCGCATCTTCCTGCTTTTTGAATCCGTTTTCTTTATACAGAAGCGGTGATTCAAAGTAAGCAGATCCATTGACAGCTCTCCATTCTGCATCCACTGCCTTATCGCCGATCTGCAGGCTGGCAAGGACACGGTAAAACGGTGTTTTGACAAAATTACGGATCTCCCGTTCTCTGTCCACTACCATGCCAAGCACACAGGTCATGACACGGCCGACCGAGATCACTACCCGGTCCTGATCCAGAAATTTTTTAACGTTATACCCATATTTCAAGGTCAGCACGCGTGAAAAATTAATGCCCATCAGATAATCTTCTTTTGCCCGCAGATAAGCGGAAGAACACAGATTGTCATACGCGGACAGATCTTTCGCTTCCCGGATGCCACGCAGAATTTCTTCTTCCGTCTGGGAATCGATCCAGACACGTCTTCTTTCCTTGCCTGTCACATGTGCCTGCATTTCCACAAGCCTGTATATATATTCTCCTTCCCGCCCCGAGTCGGTACAGACGTAAATAATATCCACATCCGGCCGGTTCAATATACCGCTGACGATCTGAAACTGCTTTTTAACGCCGTCGATCACTTCGTATTTGAATTCCTTTGGAATGAAAGGAAGCGGTTCGATCGTCCATCTTTTCCATTTTTCATCATATGCTTCCGGATAGCTCATAGTAACCAGATGTCCGACACACCATGTGACAATTGCTTCCTCAGACTCCATATAGCCATCTCGCGATTTCATATTATATTTTAATGCTTTCGCAAATTCTCTTGCTACACTCGGTTTTTCTGCTATAAAAACCTGTTTTCCCATATTTATAAATCATCCATTCTAATCAATATCAGCGTATCCAGCTCTTTTTCCAGTGCTTCCAGCTTTGCATCAAAACTATGCCCGGAAAACAGATACATATAATCCGGCCGGATCCCTGCCTGCCCTGTCAGCGCCTTTGCCTGCAAGTATTTTTCATACGGAAAGACCGGATCCTTATAATCCGCAAATGCCACAATATATCGTCCGGATTCATTATGCCCGATATAGTCGATCGATCCTGCTTTTCCTGCAAAACTGCCAAACTCTGTGATTTCAATCGGAAGCGAATGCCTTGCGTTTTCCCTCTGCATATATTCCTGACATACTTTAGAAAAGCAGCTTTCACAATAAATCGTCAATGCCGGCTCTACCAGCTGTTCATAATATGCCAGGGGTGTCATCCGCAAAAGCAGACTGCTGTCCGCATACAGGAAACAAAACCAGAAACGTACCAGAGGATGCGAAATACGATAAACAGCCTTACGTTGATTATCGCGGCCGGGTGTATCCAGGGAAAACACCTTTTCCACCAGCTCCAGCTCCATAAGATTTTTCAAATATACACTGATCTTCGCCCTTGAAAATCCTGTGTGCTGATATAATTCATTTAATTTATTTTTGCCCTGTGCCAAGGCACCTAAAATCGAAAAGTAGACACCGCATTCCCGAAGCTGTCTGCTGACAATATGCGCTCCTTCTTCCCGCAATCTTCCACCCGGGGAAAGAAGAACCCTGCAAATATTTTCCGAAACAGAAACAGCAGGATCAAACGCCTGCCATAGTCCGGGCAGACCACCTAAAATGGCGTAAACCTTCACACAGTCTTCCCGGGAATAGTCCGGGAAATATGCTGCAACATCCCAAAGCTGCAATTCCTTCAATTTTAAAAAGCCGGTCAGCTTATGTGCCAGTTTTCCCAGTTTTGCAACCATATGATTTTCCACAAAAGAAATAGAGGAACTGCATAACAGCACCATACAGGGGTCTGTTTTATTCTGAAGAAATGAATCAAGAGCCTGTACAAAACCATTTCCGGTCTTGAGCAGATACTGAAACTCATCTATTACCAGCAGTTTCCGATCCAGACACTGAAAAACTTCCTCATAAGTCGGATATAATGGCAGCGAAAAGCCAATCCGCTGCAGCTGTCTGCCAAGCAGATAAAGCTGTTGTCTCTCACTGCCTTCTTCAGCCTGATAGTAAAAGGCCTTTTTGTCTTCCGTAAAAGCAGCCAGAAGCGCAGTTTTCCCAACATCCTTCTGTCCATACACAACAAGCAGCCTGTCAGAACCGCTTTGGTATTCTTTATTCAGATATGCAAGTTCGCGTTCTCTTCCTTTCAGCATATGCATCCTCTCAATTTTTTATGGAAGAAAGTATTTTTTCAACGCCTTCTGCCGGCATTGGCTTGCCAAGCAGAAATCCCTGTATGTTATCACAGTTGACTGCCTTCAGATAATCATACTGCTCCTGTGTCTCCACACCTTCCGCTACCGTTTCACATCCGAGCTTTTTTACCATTGCAATAATGGATTCTGTGATTACACGCGTCGGGTGATCGTTGATAACTGTATCAATAAATGACTTATCGATTTTTAATGTATCGATAGGAAGCCCCTTCAGATAAGAAAGAGAAGAAAAGCCGGTTCCGAAGTCATCTAAAGAAATTTTAATTCCATATTCCTTCAGGGTATTCAGCTTATCCACCACTGAATTAAAATCTTCGATCAGTACGCTTTCCGTTATTTCCAGTTCGATCAGAGCCGGATCAACCTGATACTTTTCAATCAGCATCAGCAGATGATGCACAAAATCCGCTTTTTTATATTGCAATGCCGAGATATTTAAAGACAATACCATCGGATATTCATATTTCCGATACCAGTCTGCATAAGCCCGGATACCTTCCTCAAGTACCCAGTTACCGATTTGAACGATCAATCCGTCTTTTTCCGCAAGCGGAATAAAAACTGCCGGGCTGACAAATTTGCCATCCTGTCCGCGCCAGCGTATCAATGCCTCTACGCCACGCAGTTTTTTGGAACCCGCATCATACTGTGGCTGATAATACAATTCAAATGCATGATCCTCAATTGCATCTTTCAGTTTATTCTCCATCTGGATGTTTTCAATAAAATCCGTCAGAATGGGAGCTTCAAAATAGGCAATGCTGTTTGTTCCGGACTCTTTTTTCTGTGACTGTACGATCTCCGCACAATTGATGATCTCCAAAGAATTTCTGGCCGATTCCGGATAATTGGCAACACCGATACTGACTGTGATTTTCTGTTCAATGTTTCCCATCATCTGAAACGGCTGTTCCGTTCTCTGGCCTATTTTCCTGTATACAGCATCAACATTATGATTTCCGTACGGATTATAAATAGCAAGATAATAGATATCATCATTAAAATGGGACACAATGATATCCTCGCTTTGCAGATCCCGTAAAAAAAGCCCAAATGCCTGTAGAATCTCATCCCCTGCAATCATTCCCATGGAATCATTAATCCGTTTGAAATCATCCATCCGGATGCAGAGCACATCGATGGTTGCTTTTTCAGTCTGGGCTTTCCGAACCCATTCACTGAGTATCCTGACAAAATAATTTCGGTTGTACAAACCTGTCAAAGAATCATAATACGCCATATATTTGAGTTCTTCCGTCTGTTTCTTCCGTTTTGTCACATCCCGGATTCTGATGATTTTTTCACTTGGCTCATCCGTTTCGCTGTAAGTGACCGTTACCTCAAATTCAAGCCACTTCTTATCCTGCATTTCGCATTCTGCGATCTGTGATTCTTTATGCTTGTTTTCACAGAAAAGTGTTTCCTCCAACGCCGAAATATACTCTGCCTTTGCACAATTGATCAGCCTGTGCAGATCAGAAGCGGAACGGATCGGAAAATCAAAATAATGCTGCCACAATCCAAGCATTTCAAAGCGGTCTTCGGAAAATATGTAATATAAAAAGGCATTGGAAGATGTTCCGCAGATCATGCGGAACATCTTTTCATTGCCCATTAGCTTTTGATTCATTGCAGTCAGAAGATCCAACTGATAATGCATCTCATTCATTCTTATACACCCCAAATATACTGCAGCGCAGCTTATTTTTTCGTGATAAATCCCTTTGCTTTTAACAGCTCAGCGCAAAGCACAGCCCCACCTGCCGCTCCACGTACTGTGTTATGAGAAAGGCCAACAAATTTGTAATCATAAATGCTGTCTTCACGGATACGTCCGATAGAAATTCCCATTCCGTTTTCATAATTGACATCTTCTGTTACCTGTGGTCTGTTATCTTCTGTCATGTAACGCATAAACTGCTTTGGAGCGCTTGGCAGCTTGAGTGCCTGCGGAGCACCGCTGTAGCTTTCAAGCTTTTCGATCAGCTGTTCTTTCGTTGGTTTCTTTTTGAATTTTACAAATACAGCTGCTGTATGACCGTTGAGTACAGGGACACGGATACACTGACATGTGATCTTTGGCTCTTCTGCCTTTACGATCACACCGTTTTCTACTTTACCGAATACACGAAGCGGTTCCTGTTCACTCTTTTCTTCCTCTCCACCGATGTAAGGGATGATATTGCCAACCATTTCAGGCCAGTCTTTAAAGGTCTTACCTGCACCTGAGATTGCCTGGTATGTTGTAGCAACTACTTCATATGGCTCGAACTCTCTCCATGCATATAAAACCGGAGCGTAGCTCTGGATAGAGCAGTTTGGTTTTACGGCGATGAAGCCCTTTGTTGTACCGAGTCTCTTCTTCTGGAACTCGATCACATCTGTATGATTATCATTGATCTCCGGAATGATCATCGGAACATCCGGTGTCCATCTGTGTGCGGAGTTGTTGGAAACAACAGGTGTTTCTGTCTTGGCATATGCCTCTTCGATCGCACGGATCTCATCCTTGGACATATCAACTGCGGAAAACACAAAATCAACCTGAGAAGCAACTGCCTCTACTTCATTTACATTCATAACAACAATATCTTTTACGTTTTCAGGCATTGGTGTATCCATTTTCCATCTGTCACCGACAGCTTCCACATATTTCTTACCTGCAGAACGTGGGCTTGCTGCAATTGTTGTTACCTCAAACCATGGATGATTCTCGAGCAGCGAAATAAAACGCTGTCCTACCATACCTGTTCCACCTAAGATACCGACTTTTAACTTATCACTCATTTTTCTTCTCCTCGTATTTTTTATTATCACCGGCCTGTGACCGGGAATTCACTGTTTCGTTTCTATTCTTTAAGATATGCCTCATATGCTGCGATTGCCTGCTCCATGGAAGTCTTGCTCGGTGCACCGATCGTCAGTCTCTTTTCCACACATGTCTTTAAAGAAATCGCATCGTAAACATCCGGCTCAAACACATCACTGATTTCTTTGAGCTCTTCAATGCTCATTTCATCAATGGCTTTTCCCTTTTCGATACAGGTCAGCACAAGATGTCCGATGATCGAATGGGCATCACGGAACGGAACTCCGTGTTTTACCAGATAATCAGCTGCATCCGTCGCATTGGTAAAGCCATGCATTGCACTTTTTTCCATAATATCTTTATTGAACTTCATTGTACGGATCATGCCTGTGAAAAGTGCCAGACAGCCTTTCACGGTATCAATCGCATCAAAGGTCAGTTCCTTGTCTTCCTGCATATCTTTATTATAGGCAAGCGGAATACCTTTCATTGTTGTCAGAAGTGACATCAGTGCGCCATAAACGCGGCCCGTCTTTCCGCGGACCAGCTCGGCAATATCCGGATTCTTTTTTTGCGGCATAATGCTGCTTCCGGTCGAATAGGCATCATCGATCTCTATAAATTTATATTCATTGGAGTTCCAGATAATAATCTCTTCCGAAAAACGACTCAGATGCATCATGATCGTGGAAAGTGCACTTAAAAACTCAATCAGATAATCTCTGTCAGCCACAGAATCCATACTGTTCAGTGTCGGGCCTTCAAAGCCGAGCAATGAGGCAGTATACTCTCTGTCGAGCGGATAGGTTGTCCCGGCAAGTGCGCCGCTTCCGAGCGGACAATAATTCATTCTTTTATAAATATCTGCCATACGGCTTCTGTCACGCTTGAACATTTCAAAATAAGCACCCATATGATGTGCCAGTGTGATCGGCTGTGCTTTCTGCAGATGGGTAAAGCCCGGCATATAAGTCTCTGTGTTTTCCTTCATAATAATAAGGAGCTCTGCAAGAAGATCTTTTAAAAGATCATCGACATTAGAAATTTCATCTCTCGTATAGAGCTTCATATCCAGTGCAACCTGATCGTTTCTGCTTCTGCCTGTATGCAGCTTCTTCCCTGCATCTCCGATCCGGTCGATCAGATTTGCCTCCACAAAGCTGTGGATATCTTCATAGGCACTTGTGATCTGCAGTTTCCCTGCATCCACATCTTCCCGGATCCCGGTCAGCCCCTTTACGATCGCATCCTTTTCTTCTTCTGTCAATATCTTCTGCTTTGCAAGCATGACGGTATGTGCAATGCTGCCCTCTATATCCTGATGAAAAAACTTCTGATCGAATGAGATCGATGCATTAAAATTGTATACAAGCTGATCTGTATCCTTTGTAAAGCGACCGCCCCAAAGCTGTGCCATTTGTCTTACCTCCGTATTTCCTGTATGAATGTAAAATTCAAATTTAATTTTAATCAAAAATGACTTTGTTTGCAATACCTTTCTGTGCTTTTTGGCAGAATAATTCTTTTTCCGCACTCACCTTTCCTGCTTTGCACACATATCCTAATAAAAAAGAAGTGGCAGGATCTGTGTCTTGTTATTATTGGAATGCAACGATCTATCTTTTTCCTATCACACTCATACGGGAGAAATTTCTGTCATAAAGTCTGTCAGCTTCCGGATCCATAAAGGAGAATTTGTCTCCATTGTAGGTCCAAGCGGTTGTGGAAAATCCACTTTACTTGGTCTGTTAACCGGCATTTTAAGTCCGGAGGAAGGTAGTATCAAAATTCACTATAAGCAAAAGGGAACTCAGTCCTTTTACGGGTATATGCTGCAGCAGGATCACCTGCTTGAATGGTATGATATCTGGGATAATGTCTGTCTTGGGCCAAAGATCAATCATTGTCTGGACAATGCATGCAAGGAATATCTGCACACCCTTCTTACACGTTATCAGCTTGATACCTTTGCCCATAAAAAACCATCCCAGTTATCCGGCGGTATGCGCCAACGTGCAGCGCTGATCCGCACGCTTGCCATGAAACCCGAGCTCTTATATCTGGATGAACCATTCAGTGCACTGGATTACCAGAGCCGTCTGAATGCAGCAGACGATATCGGAAAAATCATACAAAAGGAAGGAAAAACAGCTGTTCTTGTTACCCATGACATCGGAGAAGCCATCAGTCTGTCCAGCCGTGTCCTCGTTCTGAGCAAGCGGCCGGCAACGATCGTAAAGGAATTTGTTCTGCCATTCCAAAATACAGGCCTCTCCTCTCTGGAAATACGGAACCTGCCCGAATTTTCCACTTATTTCAATCTTATATGGAAGGAGCTTAATACAACATGAGCCAAAACCAGCTTCTCTTTTTACAGGTCGAGAAAAAGAGGAAGCTCCTGATCCGCATTTCGCGTATTCTTGTGTTGCTTGGTTTTCTTGCAATATGGGAAATCACCGCAAGATGTGGTCTTATCGATGTCTTTTTTTACAGTTGCCCGACAAGGATCGCAAGGTGCTTTCTGGAAATGACAAAAAATAATCAGTTATTTATGCATATTGGTGTGAGCTTATATGAAACAATCCTGAGCTTTTTCATTATCATGATCGGATCTGTACTGGTCGCCTCACTGCTCTGGCGTTTTCAGACAATGTCCAGTGTTGTGGAACCGGTTTTTGTACTTCTCAATTCCCTGCCAAAGTCAGCACTTGCACCACTCATCATCGTCTGGCTCGGAACAGGGATCCGCACAATCGTGATCGCGGGAATTTCCGTTGCGATTTTCGGCTGTATCATCAATTTGTATACCTGCTTTAAAAATACCGATTCTGAAAAACAAAAGCTGATCCGTATTCTGGGTGGAAAAAAAAGACATATCTTCTTTATGGTCGTTCTGCCAGCCGCCCGCGAAACGATTCTGAGCAACATGAAGGTCAATATCGGGCTTGCGCTTGTAGGTGTTATGATTGGGGAATTTTTAGCTGCCAGACAGGGACTGGGATATTTGATCATTTATGCCAGCCAGGTTTTTAAGCTCGACTGGCTGATCCTGTGTATTCTGATTCTCTGTTTCATAGCCGTCTGTCTGTACAGCCTGATCCAGATGATTGAACGCCGGCTCAGTGTGAAGATATAAACAATATCAGCTGTATGACGCAGAGAAGAGCTATACTCTGCAAATCCCACTCTGATCAGAGGTTGTCATATGCACCACATAAATGCGTGCATTTTCCTCGTCGCCATACCAAAAAACCTCAGACATGCGAACATGACTGAGGCTACATAAAAAGCTGAAAATGGGACTCGAACCCACGACCCCTTCATTACGAGTGAAGTGCTCTACCAACTGAGCTATTTCAGCATACATCCTGTAAACATACGCTTACAAAAATGTATTATATCGAAAACGGAAGCAGAATGCAACTGTTTTCTTTTTTATTTCTCCAATTTCCGATCAACATGCACATCCAGCTGATTAAACGGTATTTCAATGCCGTTCGCATCATAAGCAAGCTTCACTTTTTCCAACAGCCTGCCACGCGCCGGCCAGTAATCCTCATTTTTAACATAGCAGCGCACGATCAGCTCTACTGCTGAGTCACCGAGGTTATTGACAAAGACATCTTTTTCCTTCTCTTTCAGACAGGCAGTATCCGCTGTAAGCTCCTGCATGGCGATCTCTTTTGCTTTTTTCAGATCTGCCGTATAGGAAATACCGACCGAAAGATCCAGGCGGCGGATATCTGTTGCAGTCACATTGGTCAGGGATGTATTTGCAAGTGTGCCATTCGGCAGAATGATCACTTTATCATCCGGTGTCAACAGCTTCGTGTAAAAAAGCTGGATTTCCTTAACGGTTCCTTCATTCCCTTTATTGTCTTCAATGATGTAATCCCCAACGCGGAATGGTTTTAATAACAGGATCAGCACACCACCTGCAAAGTTGGAAAGACTTCCCTGCAGGGCAAGACCAAGTGCCACACCGGCAGAACCAACCACTGCCACAACACTGGTTGCATCCAGTCCAAAACCCGATGCGATCATAAACAAAAGAATCATATACAGGATCGCCTTGATCAGCGAATCCAGAAACTGGATCACACCAAGATCAGCATTTGCACGTTTCAGGGACTTCTTGACAATACGGCGGATCAGTTTGATCACCTGCACACCAACGAAGAAAAAAGCAAGCGCAAGTACTACACGGATTCCCAGGTTCAACGCTTTCTGCGGCAGTTCATTCAAATACCGCTCAACAAAACCTATCTTTTCCGTTACATCTGTCGGAACAGCATCACCTACGGCATTTGTCACATCTGCAACCGCATTGTCCATCACTTCTGTTACTGCATCATTCATTTTCATTACCTCTGTTATTTTCTACCATGGCATTTTACAGGAATTTTGCTTCTTCTTTTACCTTTTCACTTTCCTGTTTCCGTTTTAATGCCTCTTCTTCCAGCTCGCGTGCTTCTTTTTCCAGTTCTTCCGCATATTTGGCTTCTTCCATGGCACGTTTCAGGGCTTCCTTGGCTTCTTCCTGTGCACGTTTCGCCTGTTCCTTGGCTTCATCTGCCAGTTTTCGTGCTTCTGTCTCCGCTGCCTTTGCCTGCTCCAGTTTTTCCTGCTCCAGTTTTCTCTGTCTTTCTTCTTCCTTCAGGCGTTCAATCTCTGCCTTTTCCTTTGCTGTAAAAGGTGTATAGCTGAATATCTGCATGCTTAACGCCGGCATTTTGATACGGATACTGTCTTCTCTGTCATCACATTCCTCTTCTTTTGATGCAATGGCTCTTACATTGATATCATTTTCGCCGCCAAACTTACGCGCATCGGAATTCAGAATTTCCTTATATTTGCCCGGATACGGAACACCGATCTTGTAATCTGTCCGTTTTTCATTGGCAAAGTTGCAGACAACCAGCAGGGTATCCTTATCCTTTGCCGTTTTCCGCAAAAATACAATAACATTTTCATTTGCAGAAATATTATTGATCCATTCAAAGCCTTCCGGATCGTTATCCTCCGCATATAACGCAGGGTATTCCCTGTACATGCTGTTCAGCTTCTTGACATATTCCTGCATCTGTTTATGCTGGTCATACTGCAACAGTTCCCATTCCACGCTTCTGTTCTCATTCCATTCATCAAACTCCGCAATGTCCTGGCCCATAAATAACAGCTTTTTGCCCGGATGTGCCATCATAAAGCCGTAGGCTGCACGCAGGTTTTTAAACTTATCCGGAATCTCGCCCGGCATTTTGCCGATCATGGAAGATTTGCCGTGCACAACCTCATCATGGGAAAGTACCAGCATGAATTTTTCACTGTATGCGTAGATCATACTGAAGGTCAGCTCACCATGGTGCTGGCCTCTGAAATAAGGATCCAGATGCATATAGCCCGTAAAATCATTCATCCAGCCCATATTCCATTTCAGATCAAAACCAAGTCCTTCCTTTTCAACAGGCTCTGTTACCTTCGGCCATGCAGTCGATTCTTCTGCGATCGTGATAACGCCGTCCTTCTGCTTATGGATCACACTGTTCAAATGCTTCAAAAATTCGATTGCTTCCAGATTTTCCTTTCCACCGTAAATATTCGGGATCCATTCGCCTTCGTTCTTGCCGTAATCCAGATAGAGCATAGATGCCACAGCGTCCATACGGATTCCGTCCGCATGGAATACATTGATCCAGAACAATGCATTGGCGATCAGATAGTTCTTCACTTCAGGTCTGCCATAATTGTAAATAAGAGTTCCCCAATGCGGATGACATCCCTGTCTCCAGTCAGCATGCTCATACAGGCATGTTCCGTCAAAGGTTGCCAGTCCCTGTTCGTCCTTCGGGAAATGCGCCGGAACCCAGTCTAAGATAACGCCGATCCCATGCTTGTGCATCTCATTCATAAAGAACATAAAATCTTCCGGAGAACCATAACGGGAAGTCGGTGCATAGTAACCAATTACCTGATAGCCCCAGGAAGCGTCCAGCGGGTGCTCCATAACAGGCATCAGTTCAATGTGTGTATAGCCCATTTCCTTCACATAGGAAATGATCTTCGGTGCCAGTTCTCTGTAATTTACATACGATCCATCCTCGCCTCTTGCAAAGGAGCCGAGATATACTTCGTAAACAGACATTGCTTCCTTTTCCGGTTTGAAATTCTTTCTATCTGCCAGCCAGTTTTCATCCGACCATTTAAACTTGGAAAGATCTGTCACAACAGAAGCAGTGTTTGGGCGGAGCTGCGCCTGATTTCCGTAAGGATCTGCCTTTAAAAAGGTCTTTCCGCCTTTTAATTTGATCTCATACTTATAATTATCTCCGACATTGGCACACGGAATAAAGAGTTCAAAAATACCGCTGTCCCACAGGCGGCGCATCTGATGAAATCTACCGTCCCATCCGTTGAAATCCCCTACAACACTGACACGCATGGCATTTGGTGCCCAGACTGCAAAGTAAACACCGGAAATGCCGTTGATCTTCATCGGGTGTGCGCCCAGAATGTCGTATACATTATAATGGATTCCATGGTTGAATTTTTCTGTATCTTTTTTTGTGATCACAGGTCCAAAACAATAGGGATCACATACTTCCTTGATCTGTCCGTCCTGCATCCGTACTTCCACGGTATAACAGTCTGTTTTCTCTGCCTTTGGAACAAGCGCTGCAAAATACCCCTCTTCATCAGCAAGCTCCATGGCATATCTGTTTTTACCGATCACGATCACAGCACTGACCGCGCCCGGATAAAAGAACTGGATCATGGTATTCATGCCTCTTACATGAGGACCGAGCAATCTGTGCGGATCATCCTCCTCCGCATACACAATACCTTCCACATCTGCCCAGTTCATCAGTTTGTATAATTTCTTTGTCATGTAACATCCTCCCATTTCATTGCAGGCATTTCTCTGCTTTTACCTATTTGCAATTATTATATGATGTCGGGGTCAAAAGCCCCGGCTTTGATGCTCACGTGGTTTTAGACCTTTTGACTCTGGCATCATTATATTTTATGTATAAATAATCCACTTCTCAGCTTTGGTTCAAACCATGTGGACTTCGGTGGCATCAGACGGTCTGCGTCTGCTACGGCAAACAGCTCCTCCATGGAAGTCGGATACAGACAGAAAGCCGCCTGACAGTCTGTGTGACAGCGCCGCTCCAGCTCTGCCAGCCCACGTATGCCTCCCACAAAGTCAATGCGGTGATCCGTTTTTGGATCCTGGATATTTAAGATCGGTGCCAGAAGGTCATTCTGCAATACAGAAACATCCAGTGCTTCCACAGGATCTTCGCTTTTCTTCCCGATCTGTGTAAGCACATACCACCGGTTCTCCAGATACATGCCAAACATGCCTTTTCTGTCACAGTGTACAGCCTCTGTCCCATCACCGTTCAGATGCACTGTAAATTTCTCTCTGACTTTTTCCAGAAACGCCTCCGGCGAAAGTCCGTTCAGATCTTTTACCACTCTGTTATAGTCCATGATATGCAGCTCCGACTCCGCAAATAAAACGGAAAGGAAATAATTGAATTCTTCGTTTCCCGTATAGCCCAGGTTTTCTTCGCGTCGTTTCAAAGATACTTTTACTGCGGAAGCACAGCGGTGATGCCCATCCGCAATATAGATCTTCTGCATATCTTGAAAGCACTTCTGGATTTGACTGATTCGGTCAATATCTGTAATCTGCCACATCCGATGTCTAATCCCGTCTTCGGAAGTAAAATCCGCATATGGCATGTTCTGTTTCTCTGTCTGCTTGATCTGTTCAAGTGCATCATCTGTCCGATATGCCAGAAAGATCGGCCCTGTCTGGGCAGAGAGCGTGTCTACATGACGGATCCTGTCCGCTTCTTTTTCCGCACGCGTATTTTCATGCTTCATGATCACGCCTGACAGGTAATCATCCACACTTGCACAGGCTACGATACCGGTCTGGCTTCTTCCCTGCATCGTCAGCTCATATAAGTAATAGCACGGCTTCTCATCCTGTATATAGGTTCCATCCGCGATCTGACCGGTCAAAAGCTGCTGTGCCCGCTCGTACACCTTTGGATCATAGGTGTCCACCTCGTCTGCAAGCCCTGTTTCCGCTCTGTCGATATTTAAAAAGGAAAGCGGATTGCCTTTCACAGCTTCTTTGGCTTCCTGTCTGTTATAGACATCATACGGAAGTGCTGCTACATTCGCTTCCAATCCCTTTCCCGGTCTGATACTGCAAAATGGTTTGATATCTGCCATGCACGTTCTCCTGTAAGTGATAATTTTATATAACATGTATAGTATAGCAAATTTGGCAGGGTAAGTAAACTTTTTTGACAGTGCATGTGAAAAATGATAAGATGTGTTTCACAAAGAAAGGATGGTTTGTTATGACAAAAGAAGATCAGGCATTTTTAGATCGTATCACTGCCTATATCAACAAGAAATCGATCAACAGTGATCCGAATCAGCGTGCGACCGCTACTACCTCACAGCAGATTGATAAATTGAAACCGATATTTATGAAGATTGCCAATGAAGACGGATGTGAGATTTCCGACGTGCTCGTCCGTTATATGGATCTTTCCTCGCAGGCTGCGGCAGAGAAAGCTGCCAGAGAGCAGGCGGATACCGTGGATCTTGGCTCGCTGCTTAAAATGTAATCATTCCACAAAGTATCATATACTCTAAATGGGTATTTCCTATAACCGCAATCACGCTTGACTCCCCTGCGATTTGCAAAAGCACATATTGCACGTGCTCCGGCCGCCAAAATGCGTGGCGGTCTCTCCGCACGGCAAATGCTTTGCAAATCTCGGTCGTCTACGCTATCGATTGCTCATTATAGGAAATACCCATTTTCTGTATATATTTAACTGTATAAAAAAAGATAAAATAAAAATGACTGCAATATTTATTATTTATATTGATAGAACAATAAAGCAGGAAGCCCTATATAAAAAGCAATCGATAGTGTAGCCGACCGAGATTTATCGTTCCCTTTACCGGAGCGAGCGATCACAAAGCTTTTACGTGACGGGAGCCCGGTAAAATGGGAACGAGATAAATCGCAGGGTAGGCAAACGTGATTGCTTTTATATAAGGCTTCCTGCGTATTATTTTACACCTTAAATATTACAATTTATAAAAACATCTATTTTACCACACGAACACGGAACACGCCTTCGATGTTCTTCAACTTCTCGACGATATCCTCTGTCACAGGCTGCTCTAAATCCATCATGGTATAGGCAACTTCACCTCTTGATTTGTTCATCATATCGGTGATGTTCATGCCCTGATCTCCAAAAGTTGCTGTAAACTTTGTGATCATGTTGGCAACATTTTTATGGAAAATTGCTACACGGCTTGCCTGTGCGCAGACGCCCATGTCAAGAGCCGGATAGTTTACACTGTTTTTGATATTACCGTTTTCCAGATAATCGGAAAGCTCTGCAACAGCCATGACTGCACAGTTATCTTCTGATTCTTCTGTGGAAGCGCCAAGATGCGGTGTTACGATACAGCCCGGCTGACCTGCAACAGTCGGATTTGCAAAGTCCGTCATATATCTCTTTACCTTACCGGATTCGATTGCTTTTAATAAAGCAGGCTCATCCACTAAGATGTCACGTGCATAGTTCAGGATCACTACGCCATCCTTCATCATGGAAATGGCTTCTGCATTGATCATGCCCTTTGTAGAATCCAGAAGCGGTACGTGGATCGTGATGAAATCACATTCTGCGTAGATCTCTTCTACATTTAATACATGCTTTACGCTGCGGTTCAGGTTCCAAGCTGCATTAACGGATAAGTATGGATCATAGCCATATACTTCCATACCTAAATGGATCGCTGCATTTGCAACCTTGACACCGATTGCACCAAGACCGATGATACCAAGCTTTTTGCCTGCGATCTCAGTACCTGCGAATTTCTTCTTTTCCTTTTCCTGTGCTTTTGCAATGCCTTCGTCATCTTTATCGGATTTTACCCATTCGATACCACCAACGATATCACGGCTTGCAAGCAGCATACCAGCCAGCACAAGCTCCTTTACACCATTGGCATTTGCACCGGGTGTATTGAATACGACGATACCTTTTTCCGCACATTTATCAAGCGGGATATTATTGACACCTGCACCTGCTCTTGCAACAGCAAGCAGCTTTTCAGGCAGCTCCATGTCATGCATGGCTGCACTTCTGACTAAAACACCATCCGCTTCCTTGATATCTTCTGTTTTTTTATAATCTGCACCGAAACCGTCCAGTCCAACCTGCGCGATCGGGTTTAAACAATAATACTGAAACATAAAAATCCCTCTTTTCTACACCTTTATTTTAAGTTCTCTGCCTCGAATTTTTTCATAAACTCTACCAGCTTTACAACACCTTCGTATGGCATTGCGTTGTAGATGGATGCACGCATACCACCGACTGTTCTGTGCCCCTTCAGATTTTCAAAACCGGCTTCTTTTGCTTCTTTTACAAATTTGGCATCCAGATCTGCATCACCTGTTACGAACGGTACGTTCATCAGGGATCTGTCTTCCTTTACAACAGTTCCTTTGAATAACTTGCTCTCGTCAAGGAAATCATACAGCACTTTTGCCTTCTTCTCGTTGCGCTCCTTCATCACTTCCAGACCGCCCATCTTCTTAAGCCACTTAAATACCTTACCGCAGATATAAATGCCGTAAGCCGGTGGTGTATTGTACAGAGACTGCGCATCTGCATGGATCTTGTACTTTAACATGGTAGGTGTACCGGGCAGGACATCTTCTGTGATCAGATCTTCTCTGATGATCACGATAACAACGCCTGCAGGTCCGATGTTTTTCTGTACGCCGCCGTAGATCACGCCGTATTTTGTTACATCAACAGGCTCTGATAAGAAGCAGGATGAAACATCCGCTACGAGTGTATGTCCCTTTGTATTCGGAAGTTTTTTGTATTTTGTACCGTAAATGGTATTGTTCTCACAAATATAAACATAATCAAGATCTTCCGGAATATCCAGATCGGAACAGTCCGGTATGTAAGAAAATGTCTTGTCTGCGGAAGAAGCAAGCTCGATCGCTTCACCGTAGATCTTAGCTTCCTGATAAGCTTTCTTTGCCCACTGACCTGTTACGATATAACCTGCTTTTTTATTCTTCATCAGGTTCATCGGGATCATGGCAAACTGCTGGCTTGCACCGCCCTGCAGGAATAATACTTTATAGTTGTCAGGAATGTTCATAAGCTCTCTCAGATCCGATTCGGCTTCCTTGATAATGGTATCGTAGGCTTTGGATCTGTGACTCATCTCCATAACCGACATACCGGTTCCTCTGTAATCTAACATTTCATCTGCAGCTTCTTTTAATACTTCTTCAGGTAAAACTGCCGGACCTGCCGAAAAGTTATAAACTCTAGACACTTTTTTCTCCTCCTGTTTCTGCCAGATATGGCAGATTATTTTATCAACATCTTAATTATTCTACCTTTTTCGCTTCACCGCGTCAATAGAAAATAATGACCGGGGTTCCGACCTCCGCCATATCATATAGTTTACTGACCTCATCAAACGGCGTATTGATACAGCCGTGAGAGCCGCCTGTTTTATAAATACTGCCGCCGAATTTACGCCGCCACGTCGCATCATGGATGCCAATATTTCCATAGACCGCCATCCAGTAGCTGACCGGTGTTGCATAATCCTCCCCGCGCAGCACACGGTTTCTCTGCTTAAAATAAATATAACATACCTTCTGCGGCGTTCCGCGACCCAGACTTGTATTTCCCGTTACAACAGGCGTGGAAAGCTCCTGCCTGCCATTCACGTAATAATACATCATCTGGTCGGTCATATCGACTTCTATGTAGGTGGAACCGATATCATCCAGTCCATCGATCCCTGTATAGCTGACCTGCTTGTAAACCGGCGTTCTTGTCTCCACTCTGCCACTTGGCACCGCAGCATAAAGATGCGCAAGCTCTTCATCTTCATCAATCTTACAGCCATATGTGCCTGTTTCAACCGTAACGGTCACACCACGCGTTGCCCGGAAAGATCTTGGCTTTCCGACTGTATTTAAGTGTTCCGCAAGCTCCTCTACCATTTCCTGCATCAGTTTTTCATCCAGGTACGGCTTTCCCACATCATCTAAAAGCAGCTTTCCATCTTCCTGTGCCAGAAGATCGCTTACCTTTTTACGGTCGATCACATAATCACCCTGGCTGCTCTCATACGTGATCTCCGTATTCATATACGGGGACAACGCATCCCAGAGCGCAAGCGTCTGTTTCATCTGACTCGTATAGGCAAAGGTTTCATAGCAGTCTGCTTTTGCCAGATCGATCTCATATTCCTGTGCATCGAGTGCTTTTTCGATCGCCTGTACGGCTTTTTCATGATTGAGCAGATTCTGTGTTTCATCGTACAGATAATAGCCATCCGTATTTCTGCGGATCTCGATCACTCTGTTTTTATCTTCTGAGTTGTCCTTCAGATAACTGCAGCCGTCCAGATAAGCGGTCAGCTTGTTATGATCATAAGAAACATCCGGCAGAAGCTGTTTCTCCTGATAAGAAACATTGCCGTTTTCTAAAAACCAGTTCACAAATTTCAGTACAGACTGGGTTTCGTGCAGATTCTGCAGTTCTGCCAGATAATCTTCCCGAAATCCCGCTTCCTCCACCGAAAAAGAATGCTCTTCTCCTTCTGCATCCGTAATGATGCAGGTCGGAAGCAGCGCATTCTCTTTCAGCTTGTCATTCATCTGCTGCGGAGTCATATCCGCTGCGTAGACACCATTCACAAACAGCCCGGGCATAAATGTCTCCCGGTACTGAAAGCGGATCGCGCCATAGCAGCCCCCAATGAGCGCCGCAGGCAATACAATCAGAATGACAAATAAGATCATAAGAATTCTTTTCATAGAATTTATTTTTCCATATCCTTTTCGTCGAATACTTCATCAATCGGTTTTCCCGCCGGAACCATTGGGAATACTTTATCATCAGGATCTATCACGCACTCGATCAGAACCGGTGCATTTGCTGCAATTGCCTTTTTGATCGTCGGAAGTACTTCTTCTTTTCTGGTTACACGATATGCCTGACAGCCGAGTGCCTCAGCCACCTTACAGTAATCTACTTTATCCTTCAGAACAGTCTGGGAATATCTCTGTCCGTAGAACAATGTCTGCCACTGACGTACCATTCCAAGCACGGCATTATTGATCACAACCTGAATGATCGGGATATTGTAACGGCTTGCTGTTGCCAGCTCATTCATGTTCATACGGAAACAGCCATCACCTGCAATATTGATGCAGATCTTATCCGGGCGTCCCATTTTGGCACCGATGCAGGCTCCAAGGCCATAGCCCATTGTACCAAGTCCGCCGGAGCTTAAGAAGGTGCGTGGCTTTGTATAATGATAATACTGGGCAGCCCACATCTGATGCTGTCCGACATCCGTGGAAATGATCGCTTCTCCCTTTGTTGCCTGATCGATCTGCTCGATCACATAAGGACAGGTCAGTACATCATGATTGTAATCCAGCGGATATTTTTTCTTCAGATCCAGTATATGCGCTTTCCACTCCGGATGAGATTTCTGGGAAAGCTTCTGGTTTACTTCTGCCAGAACATCCTTCAGATCACCGACAAGCGAAGCATCCGTTCTGATATTTTTATTGACTTCAGCCGCATCAATATCAATATGTACGATTTTTGCATTTGCTGCGAAGGTCTTCGGATCTCCGATCACGCGGTCTGAAAAGCGGGCACCGAGTGCTATCAGAAGATCACACTCGGAAACACCGAGATTGGATGTCTTTGTACCGTGCATACCGATCATGCCTGTGTACATATCATCATAGCCGTCAAATGCGCCCTTGCCCATCAGCGTATCACATACCGGGCAATCCAGCTTCTTAGCAAGCTCTCTGACCTGCTCGCTGGCTCCTGACAGGATCACGCCGCCGCCAATATACATATACGGCTTTTCTGCCTGCTCCATCAGTTTCACAACTTCGTCCAGCTGCTCTTCCGTGTATTTATTCTCATAAACCGGTTTTACTGCCGGCTGATACGTATATTCACATGTATTTGCCGTAACATCCTTTGTGATATCGACAAGAACCGGCCCCGGTCTGCCGCTCTGCGCGATCTGGAACGCCTTGCGGATCGTATCTGCCAGCACATTGATATCCTTTACGATATAACCGTGCTTTGTGATAGGCATTGTCACACCGGCGATATCCACCTCCTGGAAGGAATCCTTTCCAAGTGCCGGTAAATTAACATTTGCGGTGATCGCAACGATCGGAATACTGTCCATATAAGCAGTTGCGATTCCGGTAACGAGATTGGTCGCACCCGGTCCGCTTGTTGCCATGCAGACACCGACCTTTCCGGTTGCACGTGCATAACCGTCTGCAGCGTGTGCAGCCCCCTGCTCATGCGATGTCAGAATATGATTGATCTCATCTGCGTGTTTATAAAGTGCATCATATACATTTAAGATCGTACCGCCCGGATAACCAAAGACAGTATCAACCCCCTGTTCCTTCAAACATTCAATTACGATTTCAGCCCCTGTTAACTGCATCATCATACCTCCAAGTGTAGCTTATTTATTCTTTGGTACCTCTAAGATCGCGCCTCTGTTACCGCTTGTTACCAGCTCTCTGTATCTGGAAAGATAGCCTGTAGTAACCTTTGGCTCTCTCGGAACCCATTCTTTTCTTCTCTGTTCCATTTCTTCATCGGATACATCCACATCCAGTGTCATGGCAGGAATGTTGATCTTGATAATATCGCCTTCTTTGACAAGTGCGATCGGGCCACCGACAGCAGCTTCCGGAGAAACATGACCGATGGAAGCACCTCTGGAAGCACCTGAGAAACGGCCGTCTGTGATCAGCGCAACACTGGAACCAAGACCCATTCCCGCAATGGCAGAAGTCGGGTTCAGCATTTCTCTCATGCCAGGACCACCTTTCGGGCCTTCGTAACGGATCACAACCACATCACCCTTCACGATCTTACCGCTCTTGATCGCATCAATCGCATCTTCCTCACAGTCAAAGACACGCGCCGGACCTTCATGTACCATCATTTCCTCTACTACAGCGGAGCGTTTTACAACACTGCCGTCCGGTGCAAGATTACCCTTCAGGACTGCAAGACCGCCTGTTTTACTGTATGGATTGGAAACAGGTCTGATGACCTCTTCGTTTTTGTTGACTGCATCCTTGATGTTTTCACCGACTGTCTTTCCTGTAACCGTCATGCAGTCAAGGTTCAAAAGCCCGATGTCAGCCAGCTCTTTCATTACCGCATAAACACCGCCCGCTTCATTCAGATCTTCCATGTAAGTAGGACCTGCCGGTGCAAGGTGGCAGAGGTTCGGTGTTTTTTCGCTGATTGGGTTTGCAAAGGAAATATCAAAATCAAATCCGATCTCATGTGCGATTGCCGGCAGATGCAGCATGGAGTTTGTAGAGCATCCAAGAGCCATATCGACTGTCAGCGCATTTAAGATCGCATCCTTTGTCATGATATCTCTCGGTCTGATATCTTTTTTGAGCATTTCCATAACTGCCATACCTGCATGCTTTGCAAGCTTGATCCTTTCGGAATAAACAGCCGGAATTGTTCCGTTTCCGCGAAGTCCCATACCAAGTGCTTCTGTCAGACAGTTCATGGAGTTTGCCGTATACATACCGGAGCAGGAACCACAGGTCGGGCATACCTTTTCCTCAAATTCCCGGACTTCCTCTTCCGTCATTGTGCCTGCTGCATTTGCGCCAACAGCTTCGAACATAGAAGATAAGCTTCTCTTCTGTCCTTTGACATGGCCTGCAAGCATCGGACCGCCTGAAACAAATACAGTCGGTACATTGATACGGGCAGCAGCCATCAGAAGACCCGGTACGTTTTTATCACAGTTCGGTACCATGACAAGAGCATCAAACTGATGTGCCAGTGCCATACATTCTGTGGAATCTGCGATCAGATCTCTTGTAACGAGCGAATATTTCATACCGATATGTCCCATTGCGATACCGTCACAGACTGCGATCGCCGGAAATACGACCGGAACACCGCCTGCTTCCGCAACGCCAAGCTTTACGGCGTTTACGATCTTATCCAGATTCATATGCCCCGGAACGATCTCATTGTAAGAGCTTACAATACCGACCATCGGCTTTTTCATTTCTTCTTCGGTAAATCCCAATGCATTGAACAGACTTCTGTGTGGAGCCTGCTGCATTCCCTTTTTTACATTATCACTTCTCATAGCTTTCTCTCCTTTTATATTCTCTCACAGATCAGGTCGCCCATTTCTTTGGTGCCTACCTGAGTTACCTTCTGCTTACCAGCTTCATCCTGTGGCATGATATCGATCGTACGATAGCCGTCCTCCAGTACCTTCTTGACCGCCTTCTCGATCGCAGATGCTTCTTCATCCAGATCAAAGGTATAACGCAGCATCATGGCAGCACTCAGTATCGTAGCGATCGGATTGGCAATGCCTTTTCCCGCGATATCCGGTGCAGAACCGCCGCTCGGCTCATACAGTCCGAATTTTGTATCATTTAAGCTTGCGGAGGAAAGCATTCCGATGGAACCTGTTACCATACTTGCTTCATCCGATAAAATATCACCGAACATATTTTCTGTCAGGATCACATCGAACTGTCCCGGATCTTTGACAAGCTGCATTGCACAGTTATCCACCAGCATATGTTCAAGAGTTACCTCCGGGTAATCTTTGGCGACCTCTTCCACAACCTTTCTCCACAGTCTGGAAGAGTCCAGTACATTTGCTTTATCCACACTTGTAACTTTTTTGCGTCTCTTCATGGCGATCTCAAAGCCCTTGATGGCAATTCTTCTGATCTCGCCTTCGGAATAAGTCAGCGTATCAATTGCTTTCAACTCACCGTTTTCTTCTACGGTCTTGCGCTCTCCGAAATAAAGACCTCCGGTCAGCTCACGCATGATCATCATATCAAAGCCTTTTTCACTGATCTCCTGCTTCAGCGGGCAGGCAGCAGCCAGCTCTTCATATAAAACAGCCGGGCGCAGATTGGCGAACAGATTCAGTGCCTTCCTGATTTTTAACAGACCTGCTTCCGGTCTCTTGGACGGCTCTAACTTGTACCACGGAGAAGTCTGCGTGTTGCCGCCGATGGAACCCATCAGTACAGCGTCTGCAGCCTTTGCGGTCGCGATTGCTTCGTCTGTCAGCGGAACACCATGTACATCAATGGATGCACCGCCCATTAAGATATCCTCAAACTGCATTTCATGTCCGTAGACTGCTTCTATTTTCTTTAATACTTTCTTTGCTTCTGTTACAATTTCCGGTCCGATCCCATCTCCCGGAATACATACAATATTTAATTTCATATTGTTTCCTCCAGTTTCTCCATACATTGATTTCTGCCGCTTTCTCGCGCGTACATAAACCTATGTTCTATCTTACATGATATCTTTGTATACATCAATGAATTTCATAACAAAAGAGCATAATATAACTATTTGATATAGGCTTCATGCACTCCGGTTATTCTGCCATACCTGCCAGATAGTTGACAAACTGCTGCGCTGTTCTGCCGGAAATCCCCCCATGGGAAAGCTCCCATTTATTGGCTTCTTTCTTAAGGTCTTCATCAGACATTGCAATGCCCTGTTTTCTTGCCAGTGTGATCACGATCTCCATAAATTCCTTCGGGGTCGGCTTTGTATAACTGATCGTGACGCCAAAACGATTGACTAAAGAAAGCTTCTCTTCCATTGTATCACTGCGATGCATATCCTGCGTATGCTCCATATCGTTTCTGTCATTCCAGTTTTCCTTGATCAGATGACGGCGGTTGGATGTTGCGTAGATCAATATATTTTCCGGTTTTGTTTCCACGCCGCCCTCAATAACAGCCTTCAGGAATTTGTATTCAATTTCAAATTCCTCAAAAGAAAGATCATCCATATAGATAATAAAGCGATAATTCCTGTTTTTGATCCGGGCGATCACACCGGACAGATCCTTAAACTGATGCTTGTAGATCTCGATCATACGGAGTCCCTGATCATAGTACTGATTGACGATTGCCTTGATGCTCGTCGATTTACCGGTTCCGCTATCACCGAACAGCAGTACATTATTGGCTTTTCTGCCCTGTACAAACGCTTCTGTATTATCAACCAGCTTCTTTTTCTGGATCTCATAGCCGACAAGATCATCAAGCATGACCTTATCCAGATTATTGATCGGGTAAAAGTCAGGCTCGCCCTGCCCCTTATCGATCAGACGGAAGGCTTTGTTCAGACCGAACATACCTACACCGTAAGCCTTGTAAAAATCGGTGACCGCTTCAAAGAATTCATTCTCATCCTTTGTCTGCTCCAGCTTTTCACTGAGTGCCTGTACCTTTTCACTGACATTTTTATTGTACATCAGCTCTTTTTTGCCGATTGCCTTGTAATCGGACAGAATACTGAAGCACTGGATACCGAGTGCTTCCTCGATCGGTTTGAAATCAAAGAAAAACAGGTTGCGGAACACCCTGAAATCATTCTTTGCGAAAATATTGACGCTGCCATCATTTGCACCGACCTTTTCACAGGTCAGACTGAACGGATTTTCGTTTGTGATGAGCAGATATGTCAGATAGTTGTGCCACAGGTTATGGTCAAAGCCGTAATCCGTTGCCACCTCCAAAAGGCGTTTGAGCTGCGTATAAATATCCCGGATAAGCTGTGCATTGTCCTCTGTCTTTTCATCAAATGCGCGGAAGATCTCTCCCAGCTTTACCAGGATCGTATCCTCCTTCATATTACCGTACATGATCAATTTTGCGATTTCTTTATACATATTCTACCTCCATAACATATCCCGCTTCATAAGTTACAGGAGCGTTTTATGTAATAGGAACGAAGTTTCCCATTACATAAAAAGGGCAAATAAATGCATTCATTTATCTGCCCCGGTTCTATTTTCGTTTTTATTCTGCGTCAGGCTTTTCTACCTGTACGATTGCTGTCTTATTCATTGGGATACGACAGTTTTTGTTATTACCGAACTCAACGATCACAGTACCCTGGTCATCATTGATATCAATTACCATTCCGTAAAAACCACTTGTTGTTAAAATGCTGTCGCCGATCGCAAGCTGGGAAAGCATAGCGTTCATTTTCTTCTGTTCCTTCTTCTGTGGACGGATCATTAAGAAATAGATAAAACCGACGATAAATACAAGATATACAACCAGAACTACACCTGACATTGAATTTGCTGCTGCTGTTTCAGATAATAAAATACCCATGTTTCTTCCTCCAGATTAAAATGTACATAAAATATGCTAACAGTTATCATACACAAATTAGACGAATCTTGCAAGACTATTTTTGCCTATTGCTGCTCGCCGGCCGCCATGCTTTCCAGTATTTCTTTCTTGTATGCAGCAAATCTGCCTTCATCAAGTGCATTTCTGATCTCTTCCATCAGATGATTATAGAAATACAGATTGTGCAGCACGCAAAGCCGCATACCCAGCATTTCTTTTGCCTTTAACAGATGGCGGATATAAGCCCTTGAATATCTTCTGCAGGCAGGACACTGACAGCCTTCCTCGATCGGTCTTTCATCCAGCTCATATTTTGCATTGAACAGATTGATCTTACCGAATTTTGTATATAAATGTCCGTGACGTCCGTTCCGGGATGGATATACACAGTCAAAGAAATCAATACCGCGCTCTACACCTTCCAGGATATTTGCCGGTGTTCCGACGCCCATCAGATAAGTCGGCTTATCCTTTGGCAGATAGGGAACTGTTTCCTCTATAATATGATACATTTCTTCATGTGTCTCACCGACAGCAAGTCCTCCGATCGCGTAACCGTCCAGATTCATTTCCGCAATGCGCTTTGCATGATCGATGCGGATATCCTCATAAATTGCGCCCTGATTGATACCAAACAGAAGCTGCTCTTTATTGATCGTGCGATCAAGCTGATTCAGGCGCTGCATTTCTGCCTTACAGCGGGCAAGCCAGCGCGTCGTACGTTCCACGGAGTTTTGCACATAGCTGCGTTCTGCTTTCGCAGGTGCACATTCATCAAATGCCATGGCAATCGTAGAAGCAAGATTAGACTGGATCTGCATACTTTCTTCCGGTCCCATGAAAATCTTACGTCCGTCAATATGAGAATGGAAATAAACGCCCTCTTCCTTAATCTTGCGCAGTCCTGCCAGAGAAAACACCTGAAATCCGCCGGAATCTGTCAGGATTGGTCTATCCCACACCATGAATTTATGAAGTCCTCCCAGTTCATGCACGATCTCGTCTCCCGGACGCACATGCAGATGATACGTATTGGAAAGCTGGATCTGTGTTCCAATCTGCTCCAGATCCTCCGTTCCGACTGCACCCTTGATTGCCGCGATTGTACCGACATTCATAAATACCGGTGTTTGTACGGTTCCGTGAACGGTCTGAAATTCTGCCCTTTTGGCAGTCCCTTCCTGCTTTAAAATCTTATACATTTGTGTCTCCTTGTTTTGTATAAATAAAAAAGGGAACCGTGTGGCTCCACTTTTTTATATCATATCTTTTCAAGTAAGACATGTCAACTACATTTACTTTTTAATTTTAACAGACTTTTTCTGCCCCTTTCCTTTTAAAAGAGCCTTATAAGCTTTCAACTGTTTCTTTGGTACTTTGATCACACATTTTTTATGAATACCTGAAAATGCGCCCTTCCCGACTTTCTTTAATACCGGACTCTTTATTGTGATCTTTTTCAAATTCTTGCAATTTTTAAAAGCACCTGCTCCAATTTCGGTTATATAGTTAGAAATCGTGATGCTCTGCAGTTTTTTGCAATTTTTAAATATATTTGGTGCAATTTTGGTTACCTTGTATTCTACACCATATACAACGATCGTCTTGGGCATTGTTATCTTCTTTGCTTTTTTGTCCTTTTTGGAAAGCTTTGTTAACATTACCTCAGGCTTGGCATTCTGACCTCCTGCACTGGTCACCTTATAGGCTCTGCCTCCAGCTTCCGATAAAGATGTCCCAACCGGTGCAACGATCGGTTCTTCCTTTTCTTCCGGTTTCGGTGCATCTTCTTTTCCATACTGGATCGTATATCTTAGATTTCCAAAAGATGTAGATTCTTTTGCGATAGCCTTCCACTGCTCCGGACTTCCACCATAGTTGACTGTTTTCAGCTTAGTGCTCCAGAATGCACTACGGCCGATCTTTGTCACACTCGCCGGAATGGTTACAGTTGTCAACGAAGAACAATACGTAAAAGCACTGTCACCGATAGCGGTAATGCCATCAGGGATAGTCACGGTCGTTAATGCGCTGCAATAAGAGAACATAGCCTCCGGAACGCTTCCGATCGTACTCGGCAGGCTGATCGCTGTCAATGCGCTGCAACCGGAAAAAGCACCTCTTGCAATATTCGTTACCTGCGCCGGGATCGTTACTGATGTCAGTGCTTTACATTCTGCAAACGCACGATCACCAATTCTCGTAACGCCACTACCAAAATTGACTTCTTTTAAAGCTTCACATTTTTCAAAAGCACTCGTTGCGATCTTTGTCACGCTGCCAGGAATTGTAATTCCCGTAAGATTCGTACATTCTGAAAATGCGGTATTCTCTATTTCTGTCACACCTTCCGGAATCGTCACGCTTGTCAGACCGCTGCACTTGGAAAATCCGCCAAACGGAACACTTGTGATTCCCTGTGGGAGTACAAGCGATGTCAGTCCGCGACACTCGGCAAAGGCTGCTGAACCGATGCCTGTAAGACTCTGCGGCAGGGAAATATTCGTTATATTTTTGCAGCCTTTAAAAGTAGAAGCTCCAATGCTTTTCAGCCCATCCGGCAAAGTAATTTCCGTCAGCTTTGTGCAATATAAAAATGCACAATCACCGATTGAGGTCACACCTTGCGGAATGGTAATCTTGGTTAATTTTTTGCACAGGTGAAATGCATCAGCTCCGATTTCCGTTACCGGAATCACTTCGCCCGAAACAGATATGGTGGATGGAATTACAATCTCCTGATCTCCGGTTTCTGTAAAATCATTTTTGTTGATCGATGTATCTGTAACGACTGCATATTTTGTCTTGGATCCGTCTGCTTCTGTCCGTTCCTCTATCGTATAGTACAGTTTGTCAATCTTTTCAGCAGTATCTGCGTTAAGATCCTCCGGTGCAGACTCTTCCAGTTCTGTTTCCGGTGCTTCCGCTGCATCATCTGCCACTTCAGTAAGCACCACTGTTTCCGTATTGATGTCATTTTCTGAAATCGTTTCTGCCGATACCGGTACAGAGCTGAGAACCAATGTCCCGCCGAGAAGTATCGTACAGGCTCTTTGTAATATTTTCCGTTTCATAAAATCCCTCCTAATATTTTTTAATGATGCCGGGACGAAAGCCCCAACTATGATGCCTGCGGATTGTTCCGTGCTCCGCACTCCCACAATCCTGCCCAATATTCGCATATCGTGGGATTAACATCCCACTTTTATGCTCATATCGGGGGCGGGTCCCAAGGTCTTTCAACCACCTATGAGCAAGCTCATGTGGTTTTAGACCTTTTGACCCTGGCATCTTTTAATTATATTATATAGGTTTTTTATACGTTCGTCAAAGCGAATTTCACAAAAAATATCACTTCCTATCGGATCTGTCTTTATTGTTGTCTGACTCTCTGGACAAATTCTTCTAGTGTCAGATTTTCACCCATGATGATCGCCGCCGCATCCTTTCCGACATAGCGGAAATGCCATGGTTCAAATTCAATTCCCGTAATTTCTTCTTTTCCCTTTGGATAACGCAGGATAAAGCCATAATCCTGACAATGTGCTGCCAGCCATTTGCCTGCGGCTGTGTCCGCAAAGCCCTCCTCCAGCGCCGTATACGTATTTGATATGATATCAAGCGCCAGTCCGATCTGGTGCTCACTTGCGCCGGGGATCGTGACCGCCTGTGCGGTCTTCTTATAAGCCTCCAGAAAAGATACATTTTTCCTCATATAATTTTTGATCTTACGGTTAAACAGCATATCCTGTCTGCTCATATCCCGATAAGGTGAACAGACTACCAGCGTGATGCCATCCTTTTTGGCATCCTGCATCATTTCGGTAAGCTCCGGAATGATCCGCTCATCACATTTCATGCTTCCTTTGATCACACCCAGTTTCACTTCATAATCCTCCGGGATCGGATGCTGCTTATTGACAAGGAGCAGATTCCATGCATCCAGATCAAAGGACGCTTCCCATACGTCTCCTGTTTCCGTCTCTGCGGTATCTATTGTATTTTCCGATAACGCAAGCCCGTCATTTGCTGCCAGCACATCCGTCAGACTGTAAGTCTGATTGACCGACTGTCCGTCCTCCTGCACCTGATCCATGAAAAATGCCGCATTTCCCTGATACAGCATACTGTTTCCGATCAGAAAGAAAAAGACTGACGCCGCAAGCAGCAAAAGCTTTCTGATCACTGTCGTTTCCTTCATTTTATCACCAGTTCAGTCCTTTTCCTTTTAGCAGCTTTTTATAAGTGCTTTTCATTTTCTTTGGCACGGTGACCTTCGCCTTTTTGGAAACACCCTTGAACGCATTCTTTCCAACCTTTTTCAGCTTCGTCGATTTGATCTTAAGTGTTTTTAGCTTCTTGCAGTTCTGCATGGCTGACTTTCCGATCACTTTTACCTGACTGCCGATCACGATCGTTTTTGCCTGCACACCCTTTAAGGATTTTGCAGCCAGTTCCGTTACTTTATAGTATTTTCCGTTCAGTTTGACCTTCGCCGGAATGGTGATCGTTTTGGCTTTTTTATTTTTCACACCCATGAAAATGACTTCCGAAGCATTCTTTACTTTATAGATATAGCCTTTTTCGGTTACTTTCTGTCCTTTTTTCAGACCAGTCTGTTCTTCTGTTCCGGTATTTTCCTCTGTTCCCGGCTGTTCCCCAGTTCCCGGTTGTTCTCCTGTTCCCGTTTGTTCCCCGGTCTGCGGCTTTTCGTTTTCTGCGGGCAGCTTTGCCACCGCTTCTGTTTTGGTCGCATGGCAGATCGTGCAGGTATAAGTTTTTACGCCTTCTGCCTGCGCTGTCGGCTCCGTTGTTATCTTACCGCTGTCCCAGCTATGCTCTGTCTTTACACTGCCGACCGTGTAGGTATCTTTCATATCTTTTGCCGGCGCATTACAGATCTCGCACAGATAATAATAATGGGCAGGCTCCTTACAGGTCGCCTCTGATGCCAGATAGTTTGCAGCAATATTTTTTACCGTAAACTGATGCCCGAAAGCAGGGATCACAACCGGCTCCGAAATCTCCTGCGGATCTGTTGCCACCTCCGCCGTCCGGAACATTTTGCTGCAGATCCGGCACTTATAATAAGCCTCTGTTCCGGACTCTGTACAGGTAACAAGTGTTTCATCCACCTTTACGATATCGTGATATTGGATCGTGGTTGTCGATTTAAACAATTGGTCATTGCTTTTATCAATGTTTATTGCATTCCACTGTGCCTGCGTCCCGCAGAACAACACAGTATCCAGTTTATAACATTCATCGAAAGCATATGCATCGATTGCTTCTATACTGCCGGGCAGCACAATAGAAGTCAGATTATCACATGTACCAAAACACCACTTAGGAACTTGTGTCACACCTTTTGGAATGACGATTTCAGACAGGCTTTTACAGTAGGAAAAAGCATTAATTCCTATAGCATCTACTGTAGCAGGGATCGTGACTGCCTGCAGACCACTGCTTTCAAATGCAGCGTTTCCAATCGTTTTGAGTCCTTCCGGCATCTTTACTGTTCCCAGACTACTGCAGTCCCGAAAGGTAGCTTTTTCTATATTTGTGACGTTTTTGGGCAGCACAACACTCTTAAGCTGTTTGCAACCGCAAAATGCATTATCACCTATATAAAGTACAGAATCCGGAATCGTTATTTCTACAATCTCTGTATACTTAAAAGCCTCCTTTGCAATCTCCGTAACACCATCCGGCACTACAGAATTTTTCCCACCAAGCAACAATGTATTGCTTTGGGAATCGATCAATGCCTTACAGTCCCCGCGGCTGTCAAATACCGGATTTCCATCTGCTACCGAAATTTCTTCCAGCCCGCTGCAATAATAAAACGCATGATTACCAATCGTTTCGCAGTTTTTGGGGATCGTAATCTTTTTCAAACCGGAACACCCCAAAAAAGTTCCTTCTTCTAACGTTGTAAGTGATTCCGGTAACGTAACCGTTTGGATCTGCGCACAGTTCTGAAAAGTTCTTCTTCCAATTTCAGTGATTCCCTCTTTGACCACAACTTCTTTTATAGAAAGAGAACTGGAACTGAATGAAAATCCTTTGATCGCGCCTGTTCCGGAGATCGTCAGAACCCCATTTTCATCCAATGTCCATGTTGCATTTGCTCCACCCTCATCTGCACCGCAGGTTCCGGATGTCGTTCCGTCATCTGCCTGCGTCTGCACGCCATATGCTGCTGTATTATCCGACACCGCAGCATAAGTATTCTTGACAGGCGCAGTAACTATCGCCGCCATAGCAAGGACAAAAAGCCCCAGTTTTATTTCTTTTCCTTTCATATAAATTCCTCCTTTTACAAATTGCTTCAATTATAGCATTTATTTTTTTCATTGTCATTAAAAAGAAACTTCGATATAATGGAATGGCAGATGATACGAACAAAAGCAGAAAGGATACTTATTATGGCTGGTTCAATATTTGGAACACATTTCAGAATAGAAACATTCGGCGAATCGCATGGAGAAGGGCTCGGCGTTGTGATCGACGGTTGTCCCGCAGGTCTTTCTCTTTGTGCAGAGGATATACAGCTTTATTTAAACCGTCGCAAGCCAGGTCAGTCCAAATTCGCTACACCGCGTAAAGAGGCGGATGCGGTTGAGATCCTGTCCGGTGTATTTGAAGGCAAAACAACCGGAACGCCGATCGCACTTCTGGTCAGAAATACGTCCCAGCGGTCTTCCGATTATTCCGAGATTGCATCCTATTACAGACCGGGGCATGCGGATTTCACCTTTGATGCCAAATACGGCTTCCGCGACTATCGCGGCGGCGGTCGTTCCTCCGGGCGTGAAACGATTGGTCGTGTGGCAGCAGGTGCTATCGCCTGTAAATTATTACAGGAGCTTGGCGTTACAGTCTGTGCCTACACAAAAGCGATCGGCCCCGTCGAGGCTTCCATGGAACAGTTTGACCGTGATGCTATTTTAACAACTCCTACCGCTATGCCTGATCGAAAGGCTTCCGAGGAAGCTGAGGCTTACCTCTCAGGCTGTATGGAGCAGAAGGATTCCTGTGGCGGTGTGATCGAATGCAGGATAGACGGTGTTCCCGCCGGAATCGGAGAACCTGTCTTTGACAAGCTGGATGCCTCCCTTGCCAAAGCCGTGATGTCAATCGGTGCTGTCAAGGCATTTGAGATCGGTGATGGCATAAATGTCGCTCATATGCATGGCAGTGAAAATAACGACAGCTTCTGCATGAAGGATGGCAAGGTTATCAAAGAAACGAATCACAGCGGCGGTATTTTGGGCGGTATTTCCGATGGCAGCCAGATCCTGCTCCGTGCCTATGTAAAGCCGACACCATCTATTTTCCAGACACAGCACACGGTCAACAAAGCCGGGGAAGAAATTGACATTCAGATCAAAGGGCGTCACGATCCGGTCATCATGCCAAGAGCCGTTGTTGTGGTAGAAGCCATGACTGCTTTAACCGTTCTGGATCTGATGATGGACAATATGACTGCAAGAGTTGATTATCTGAAACAGATTTATACCAAATAAAAAGACCCCTGAGGGGTCTTTTTATTATGATATCTGATTTTTAATTATCTTCAATTTCTTAGATACTGCCTTCAGGCAGTCTTGAATATGCCTTATGATAGCAAACAGAAAATGAGAAGTCAAGACTCTACATTTTTTCCCAAAAAGAACAGCCCCACATGCACAGGGCTGTTCTCTGCCTCAGCCATCTCCCAAGGAGTCGTAACCGGCTGAGGCTTTTAAATAAAATGAAGTATGAAAAAATATGTGGTAGCTTAGTTCTTTACGTTGAAGGCTTTCATGCCCGGATATACGGCACTTTCTCCAAGCTGCTCTTCAATACGCAATAGCTGGTTGTATTTTGCAACACGCTCAGATCTGGAAGGTGCACCGGTCTTGATCTGACAGGTATTCAGTGCAACGGCAAGATCGGCAATCGTCGTATCTGCTGTCTCACCGCTTCTGTGAGAACTGATCGCCGTATAGCCTGCTTTGTGTGCCATCTTGATCGCTTCAAGTGTTTCTGATACAGAACCGATCTGATTGAGCTTGATCAGGATCGCATTGCCTGCTCCCAGTTCAATCCCCTTTTCCAGTCTCTCCGTATTTGTTACAAATAAATCATCACCAACAAGCTGTACCTTGTCTCCAAGACGCTTTGTCAGCTTCTGCCAGCCTTCCCAGTCTTCTTCATCCAGACCGTCTTCAATAGAAATGATCGGGTATTTTTCGCAAAGGTTTGCCCAATGCTCAATCAGTTCATCTGCTGTATATTCACTTCCTGCCTTTGGCAGTTTGTAATATCCTTTTCCTTTTTCACTCTTCCACTCAGAAGATGCGGCGTCCATAGCGATCTTGAAATCTTTACCCGGTTCATAGCCTGCTTTCTTTACAGCCTCCAGAATCGTTTCGATTGCTTCCTCATCGGATTTCAGAGCCGGTGCAAAACCACCTTCATCTCCTACAGAAGTAGCCAGTCCACGTTCCTTTAAGATAGAAGCAAGTGCATGGAATACTTCCGCACACCAGCGTAAGGCTTCTTTAAAGGATGGTGCGCCGACAGGCATGATCATGAACTCCTGTACATCCAGACCGGAAGATAATGCATGGCATCCGCCGTTTACAATATTCATCATCGGAACAGGAAGTCTGTTTCCGGAAATACCGCCTAAAAATTTATAAAGCGGAAGCTCCAGAGCCGTTGCTGCAGCTCTTGCAGATGCAATGGATACTGCCAGGATTGCATTCGCACCAAGGTTTGTCTTACCCTTTGTCCCATCCGCCTTGATCATTGCTGCATCTACTGCGTAAATATCAGATGCATCCATGCCATGCAGTACATCATTGATCGTTGTATTTATATTGTTGACAGCTTTTGTAACACCTTTTCCAAGATATCTGCTCTTATCGCCGTCACGAAGTTCCAGTGCTTCAAATTCTCCTGTAGATGCGCCGGACGGAGCGGTTCCTCTTGCAACTGTGCCATCAGCCAGATGGATTTCAGCTTCTACGGTAGGATTTCCTCTGGAATCCAGGATTTCTCTTCCGATCACTTTTTCAATACTTAAATTTTTCACTTCTTTTTCCTCCTTTAAGGACTGCGGAAATCCTCCCGGAAGCCGGTGACGCTTCCGGTTTTGTACATAATGTCATGCATCTATGATGCATGACAAGTTCAGCAGTGATACAAACTGAGGGTTCCACATGATTTATTCTATGTTAGTTAATTCTAACCGATATGATAATATACAAACTGCCTATTAATAATAAGGCTAATTTATAGGATATCCTTTCTCTAAGAGGCGAACTGCTTACCAAGTTCTCTACACTCTTCCAAAGCTTCTTCGTCCGGTGTTTCATTACAGATCAGTCCTTCCCCGCCTACGATCTCGGCGCCGGCGCTCTGCATACGTTCTGTCCAGTCACGCATCCACTGTCCGTCTCCCCATCCGTAGGATCCAAATAATGCAATTTTCTTTCCTTTTGCAAATGTTTCAACAGCCATTACAAACGGCTCCATTTCACTTTCTTCCAGCACTTCCGCGCCCATTGCGGGACATCCGAGTGCAAATGCTGCTTCATCTTTTAATGCATCTGCCGGAATTTCACTGACAAATACAAGTTCAGGCGTTTTCCCTGCTGCTGTAATGCCTTCCGCAACTGCCTGTGCCATTGCCTGTGTGTTGCCACTCTGTGTCCAGAATACTACGTAAATCTTATCCATTTTATTTCCTTTCTGGGTCAAGCCCTGCCAAACTTTTGATTAACTACAAACACTTATGATCTCTTTCATCCCGATCCCACAGGATAAGAGATGGATGAGGCTTTCTTTTGCATATTCGAATCGGTCAAATAGCGCTTTCTTTGCTTCCGGATCTTTATATACTTTCCAGTAGCCTGTGTATAAGCTGTTTTTTCCCTGCTGTGACACAAATCCTTCCACGTCCTCCGGCGGATATCCGAGGATCAGTCCCAGTTCATGCGGAAAATCCTTCTTCTCCAACATGTATTTCTGATATCGTCTGCGACAGGTATCTAAAATACAATCAGGTGTGACATTGTCATAACCGAAACTGGTAAGAAGCTCTGCTACGTCTTTCCGGCTCAGATAGCTTGTAAGCTGTTTTTCCTGATATAGCAGAAAAAGCACTCTGCTGTCCAAAAGTCCCATCTGATAAACGGATATGCCACTGTTTTCCAAAATGTCATACATCGCTTTGTAATCATCCAGTCCGATACTGAACAGATTGGAAATCTTCATTCCAGTGATCAGTGGTGCACATTGCATTGCCAGCTCAACTTCTACCTGATCGGTACTTTCTTCTATCGACATCTGCTTCAGAATTTTCCAGGTATCCCGACTCAAATCACAGCCTCCTCTCTTATCGGTTAGTTGCTTCTAACCTACTAAAATGATATAGAATGATTTACATTTCGTCAAGGGTTTGAACTGATAATATTTTTCACTTATAAAAGGGAAATTATGCACAGCAGATGGCCTGTGTGAGAATAAAAATATTGGGTATGAAAATTTGATGTATTTGCCAAATAGGGGAAATAAAACGTAAAGAGTATCTGCAGATGTGATTAAATATATAATACAAGATATACAAAAAGCAGGCTCCATCTATAATAAGCAATCGATAGTGTAGCCGACCGAGATTTGCAAAGCCCTTGCCGTGCGAAGAGACCACCACGCTTTTTGGTGGCCGGAGCACGTGCAAAAGGTGCTTTTCGCAAATCGCAGGGTAGGCAAACGTGATTGCGTTTATAGATGGATCCTGTTTTTATTCTCTTATACTTTCTTATTTTTATTTAGATTGTTTAGATTGAATTGCTAATAAAAATGCATTATAAATTTTATGCATAATTCCCGCAGTGTAAAACCGGGGTTTTGTGATCTGTCTGCTGGAGAGATTTCTGCACATCGATCACGCGCTGATTGCTGCTTCCCTTCCAGCGAAGCTTTGTATCGCGCAGTTCTTCCACATATTCGCCGTCTACCAGTACATTGACATATTTCATGACCGGATCATGCATCACGTTTTCCCAGACATCACCGGTGTAAAGCCAGATCGTCTTATTGGGGAATTTTTCATGGATCTCTGTCATAAGAGTACGGACTCCTACACGGTTTGCTGCATGCAGCGGATCTCCGCCGGAAAACGTAATTCCGGAAATATACGGTTTGGAAAGCTGATCAAAGATTTCTTCCTTTGCCGCATCATCAAATTCCAGTCCGCCATTCGGATCCCATGTCACAGGATTCTGACAGCCCTTGCAGCAATGGCTGCAGCCTGCCACCCATAATACAACTCGCAGACCATCGCCATTCAGCATATCATCTTTGGTAATATTATGATATCTCATTACATACTCTTCCTTTCTGCGATCTCTGCCATTTTAGCATCAGATAATCTGGTATCTCCATGTACACGGGAATATGCCAGATAGCCGTTCATACGGTCGATCTTTGTCAGATTCCGACTGCCGCATTTCGGGCATACATCCATTTCCAGTTCCTGATGTCCACAGTCATCACAGTAAGCAAGTGACATATTGACGCCTTCATAAAAGCCCATATCCATCGCACGGTGGATCAGCGACTTGATCGCTTCCAGATTGTAATCGATCGGATATTTGACATACTGGATCTTACCACCGTTGCAAAGCTCCCAGAAACGATATTCCTTATCCTGCTTTTCGATTGGTGTGATATTCTCCGTTACATGGCAGTGGAAGCTGTTGGATACATACTCCCTGTCGGAAACGCCTTCCACAATACCATATTTGGCACGGAACTGTTTTACCTGCAGACCGCAGAGGTTTTCAGCCGGTGTTCCGTAGATCGCATACAGATTGCCATCTTCTTTTTTGAACTCATTTACTTTGTCATTGATATGCTCCAGTACTTCCAGTGCAAATTCACCGTCTTCCACAAGAGATTTTCCGTTATACAGCTCCTGCAGCTCGTTAAATGCCGTAATACCGAAGGATGCGGTTGCACTCTTTAAGATCGGTTTGATCTTATCATGCAGCTGCAGATGTCCGCCTAAAAAGCCTCCTTCACAATAGGCAAGCGGATTGGTGGATGCACGCATCTCACCCAGGTATGCATAGGTTCTGATATGCAGGTTACGGATCAGATTCAGATAATAATCCAGTACTTCATAGAAGTCCTTGTTTTCCTGTCTGGATTTAGCAAGGATCATAGGTAAGTGCAGGGAAACCGCACCAATATTAAAACGACCAACGAATACAGGTTCATCCTGATCATCTGCCGGATACATACCGCCTCTTTCATACCATGGAGAAAGGAATGCACGACAACCCATCGGGGAAATGACCTTGCCATACTGCTTATACATGCTTGCAATATAGCCCTTGCCGGTCAGAGACAGCCAGTCCGGATACATCGTCTTGGCAGAACATTTCACGCCTGCTTCAAACACATCTTCCAGCGGCCTGCCCGGTCCGTGCAGGTTTTCATCATATAAAAATACGATCTTCGGGAATAATACAGGCTTCTTACATTCTTTCTTGCCCTGTCCACGTCTTCTGACATTCAAAAGGGAAATCGTTGCAAGCTTTGCAAATCTGCCTGTTCCGATACCTGCTGTTACCGTGATGAACGGATAATCGCCACGGCTTGAAGCTACGGTATTGAATTTATATTCCCAGCCCTGGAAACCCTGTTCAAATTCGCGCACAACGTCTGCGTAGGCTTCTGACTCTGCTGTTTCCCGGTCGATGCCGAGACGTACATATTTATCAATATCTCTCTGGTAGGATTTTTCCGCATACGGCTCTAAAATCTTATCTACCTCGGGTACGGTAAAACCACCATACTGCTGGGAGGCTGCGGAAAGCACGATATCACCGATGACATCAAATGCCACATCCAGTGTCTTCGGCTCGTTATACCAGATATTACCCATTTCAAAGCCGCCCTTTAAGACGCTTGCCACATCAAACAGACAGCAGTTCATCGTATCACGTCTTGCGGACATATCATGTACATAAATATAACCGTCACGACATGCCTGGATTTCTTCCGTTGTCATGAAGAATTTCTGATACAGCTCTTTGTTGAACTGGTTGAAGATCAGACTTCTCTTTGTGGATACCAGAGCGGAGTCCGTATTGGCATTTTCTTTATCTCCCACATACATGATGGACTGACTCTTTTTATATACATCGTCCATCATCTTAACAAAATCCTGCTTATAATTGCGGTAATCACGGTAGGATTTGGCTACGATCGGCTTTACATCCTCCAGTGCACTTTCCACAATATTGTGCATGATCGGGATTGGGATCTCATCTGTCTCCAGCTCATCCACTTTATTCACAACATACTGGCAGATATGCTTCTTTTCATCCTCTGTAAACTTTGTCAGCGCACGATATGCAGACTTTCCGACTGCATCAATGACCTTCTGGACATTAAATCTTTCCAGACTGCCATCCTTTTTGATAACCTTTACATCCTTCTGCGGATGATAAAGCTTTCCATATTCAACTTCGTCTCTGCTCTGTTCCATTACCTCGTTTGTCATTATAAAACTCAACCTCTCTTTAAAAAACAAGCGACCAGCTTTGGCCGTCCATCTACATAATATAGCATTTTGATACATCCGCAAAAACTATATCTTGTGGTGTACAGTTACTAAGTATAAAAGAAACCGCCCTGCCTGTCAACGAATCCATATCAATAATAATGCACAAAATTAAAAGCATTATTTTAGCAGGATTACCACTTGTCAGATCGAACGGTTTCTGCTAGCTGCACTATTTGCTTCTTTCCTTTTCCTGATATACATGCAGAATGCCCTGTATATAGGCTTTGTATTCATCTCTTACATAGGCAGGTGCGACGATCTCTATCTCTGCACCCAGACCTGTCAGCCATCCATAAAACTGCTGGGACAATGATAGCCGGACACGCATGGTATAGTTGCCGTCTGCCAGCTTTCTGACACTGACAGCCTGACCAAACCGGTCAAAAAGAACACCTGCGATCGACTGGTCATAACGCAGCGTAACAATTTCCTCGTTTCCTGCAAACATACCGAATTTCTCTTCCGTATAAACAGCCGGATTGACCTTGGCTGCCACCTCTGTTCCTTCCCTGTCATGCTCTGAAACAGATAATGCCTGTATCTTATCCACACGGTAATGCTTCATGATCTGTGCTTTCGCATCATAAGCGACCAGATAATAATTTTCATCCCGCCAGATCAGAAAATACGGACTGACTTCATAAAATGCTCCACTGTGTCTGCATTTCTTTTTGCCATCTGCCGTCCATTCCAGATACTGAAATCTGACCTGTCTGTTTTTCTGCATTGACTCATGCAGTCGATCGATCGTTTCATAAATTGTTTCATTATCCGTTTTGTTCCGGTCTGACACATAAACCTGTCTGTTGAGCTGCTTCGCATCAAACGGACTAGCCAGTGTTTCCAGCTTACTGATCAGCTGCCTTGATTTCTTTACCGTGATCAGGCGGGAAGCCTGCACCGCATCTGTCAAAAGTTTCAGCTCCGGCAGTTCAAAGCTGCGGTTTTTCAGATAATAACCGCCGTTTGCTCTTGCCCGGACACAGACGATCTCGTAGCCAAGCTCTTTCAGGGCACTGATATCCGCATATACACTTTTCCGCTCTGCAGGGATTCCGTAACCTTCCAGCCTGTCTATGATCTGCTGTGTCTTCAGCAGATGCTTTTCATCTGAATTTTCCTGCAGGATTTTCAATATATAAAGTGCTTTTAATCTCTGTCCGTTTCCTTTTGCCATAAAAAAGCCTCCAACTGGGAAAGATGATCGATCACATAGGTACTTGCACCTGCTTTTCGTTCTGTTTTCGCCGGATCATACAGGCAGCAATCCACGCCTGCATTTTTGGCAAGCTGCATATCCGATGTCATGGAATCACCGATCACAAGGATCCTGTCTTTTGGCACATCCACACCTTCTGCCCGGATCTTTTCCATGCACGTCTCAAAAAAACGGATATCAGGCTTATTATAACCGATCTCCTCTGAAATAAAGATCTGCCGCATAACCTTGTCAAAGCCTGCCAGCTTCAGCTTATTTGTCTGCGTCCACGTCACACCGTTTGTTATGATATACTGATAAAAGCCTTCTTCTTTCAGCTTTTGGCAAAGTGTCAGGGAATCCTCCTGATAAAAATAGACACTGCCCAGTCCATGCTGGTATTTTGCCCGGAAATTCTCTATATCGATGCCTGCAAGTGTTTCATAGGCTATCCTTTTCTCCGCAAACCGTTCTCCCGGCGCAAACAGCGCAAATAACTGGGTAAAACGGTTACGCAATACTTCAAGCCTTGTCACTTCTCCTTTTTCCAGTTTCTTCCAGAGTGCCAGATTGATCTCGGAATAGGTCTGGTAGATTTCCTCATCGATTGTGATATCATAGGCTGCAAATGCCTGAAATAAGGCTTCCCGTTCGGAAGCCAGAAAATTTAACAAGGTTCCGTCTACATCCCATAGCAGGATGTCATATTTTTTCTGCCGCATAGTTACCTCTTTCAGCGTCGCTTGATTTCCTTCCTCGTTATAAAAACTTAAGGTGCTCTGTAAAGAGCACCTCTCTCATTTAAACCTCTGCTGTATCTGTTTTTCCCTCCGCAGCCTCCTGCGTTTCTTCTTTGGCGTCTTTTGTCTTCCAGCATTTGATTCCTACGAACATGCCCGCCGCTGCAACACATACGATTACTGCCATCAGTACAATATAAGAAAAAAACGAATTTAAAAACAAAATCAGATTATTCAAAATAACTACCTCCTATGAGTGCCAGTCTATGGACATATCTTACCACTTATTCATAAACATCGTCAAGTAAGTTTGTGCCGTCCGCCGCAGTTGTTGCCAGCTTATCGCAGCGTTCGTTTTCCGGATGTCCCGCATGTCCCTTAACCCAGATAAAATGTACCTGATGCTGAGCCTTCGCATCCAGAAGTCTCTTCCACAGATCCACGTTTTTTACCGCTTTTTTCTGGGAATTCTTCCAGTTGTTTTTCAGCCAGCCATCGATCCAGTGATCGTTAAACGCCTTTACCAGATACTGGGAATCGGAATACAGATCCACCTCACAGGGGCGGTTCAACGCCTCCAGCCCGATAATGGCTGCCATCAGCTCCATTCGGTTATTGGTTGTCTTTTTATATCCTGCGCTGTATTCGCGTTCATGCAATGTCCCGCTCTGATCGATATACTGCAGGACTGTTCCGTATCCGCCCGGTCCATCCGGGTTTCCGCGTGCAGCTCCGTCTGTATAAATCGTTACTTTCATTTACTCCATTCTCCCTGTTCTATAAAATCGGATGCCCGCTTTTCGGCTCTTTGTATCAGTGCTTCTTCATAACCGAGCATCTGCAGAAGTCTGATCGCATTTCTGCTGTTTGCCCTGCCCTGACAGAGCTGATATGGGAAGCTGATCTCATTATTTTCGATCCGTTCCTCAAAATGATAATTCTCATATGCATCTTCCAAAAGCTTCGTCAGTTCGACATCATGTGTGGCTGCAAAGCTGAAAATATGATCTTCTGCCAGACTCTTTAAGATCTCGGTCGATGCGGCGATCCGCTCTACCGTATTGGTACCGCGCAGTACCTCATCCACAAAACACATGACAGGATGCTTCTTTTCCTTTCCTGCATCAATGATGCGCTTTAAGGATTTGATCTCCACCATAAAATAGCTGCTGCTTGTTGCCAGATCATCCCGCAGTGCCATAGAGGTATATACGGCATAAAAATCCGTCTGATAGCTGTCAGCCGGAACTGTATAGATCGTCTGTGCCAAAATCTGGGAAAGTGCCACCGTCTTTAAGAAAGTAGATTTACCGGATGCATTGGAACCGGTCAGCAGCATGCCTTTTGTAAGCGTTACGGAATTGGCGACAGGATCTTTGATCAGTGGATGATACAGCTTTCTTGCACATAAGCCCTTCTGTCCAAATTCCGGAAGAGTATAATCAGGCAGGCTGCTCCGGTAAGCACCGATCGAGATCATTGCTTCAATATAACCCATTGTCTCGATGATCCGGATCATGTCCTGCTTATATTTTTTTGCTTCCCACAGCATCGTATTAAATTTAATCAGGTTCACATGCAGTCCCATCCGCAGATAATCCATTACCACATCAATCGGATTCCCCGACATACTGTTCTGCTGCATCAGCACAGAAGAAAAGCGGCGGAATTTTTTAAATTTTGCCCGTCCTGCAGCGATCTGTTCCATCCATGGCTTTAATATCTCGATCGGATGCGCAGAAAACTCCTCTGTCACTTTTAAAATCCGGATAAAATAAGCAAAAGTCGTAATATACGGATCTATTTCCTTTTTCTGTTTAAAATATGTGACCATATTGATGCATAACAGCACACAAAGAACTAAAAGCCCATAGCCCGGATTGAAAAAGCAAAGGATCACTGCCATTGCCATCAGTCCCAGCATCAGATAATGTGACCGGTTACTGCCCTGCTCTACATCATCCAGATAGGCAATATAATCATAAATAGAATATTTGCCTGTTCTGCCGATTTTGGCAAAGAGCATCTGCATTGTCACTCTGTCATCCGGATGCAGCATAAAATACCTGATCAGCGTTTCGCGTTCCTTAAGTTTATCTTCTTCAAATACCGGACAGCGCAGCATCGTATAAAGAGATTCTTCCCCTGCTGCAGACAAGGTAAAATCCATGCTTTGAAATACCCGGTCCAGATCCAGATCGTTCCATGTGATGGCATCGATCGCATCTTCCGTCTTTTTATTTTGAAAATGTCCGGCGATCGTTTTCAGCCTGCCTTCCTGGTATTTTTTCGTAGAAGGCTTTCCGTAATTTTCTGTCAGGCTTTTTTTCAGATTGCGCCATAATTTCTTTTCTTCCAGACTGCATCTGATCAGATAGATCACAAATAAGATCAGAAGTGCTGCTGCGAGTATCAGATATTCCATAGTGTCTCCATTTATTCCTGTCTCAGTCTGTCTGCAATTTCGTTAGCCTTTTCATACAGCTTTTCGGGATCTTCCCCGATGAAGAACTTTCCATCCTCATACAGGATCTTTCCATCGATCATCGTCATTTTTACATTCTGCTTACTGCCGCTGTAGACAATATTCTTTGCTATATTGTTGATTGGCTGCATATTCGGCTGGTGCATATCGATCATGATCAGATCCGCATATTTCCCCGGTGCCAGCACATCACTGTCTGTAAGTCCCATTGCCTTTGCGCCGTTGACTGTAGCCATCTTCAAAACTTCAATGGCATCCGTACTTGCCGCATCCATATCCCGGTATTTGGCAAGTCCCGTGACAAGGAACATTTCCCGGAACATATCCAGACAGTTATTGGAGCCTGCGCCGTCTGTACCGATTGCAACCGGAATGCCTTCTTTTAAAAAGCGGCTGACCGGTGCAATACCGCTTGCCAGCTTCAGATTGGAAGCCGGATTTGTCACTGCTGTCAGCTTCTTTTCTTTAAAGATCTCAATGTCCTTATCGTCCATATAAACGCAATGATATCCACCGCCACCGTAGTCAAACAGTCCCAGATCATTTAACAGCTGTGTTGGCGTCATACCGTATCTTTCTTTGCATTCCTCTACCTCCCGCTTTGTTTCGGCAAGATGAGTAAAGAATGGCGCCTTATGTCTTTTGACGATCTCAGCAACCTGCATAAGCAGCTCTTTTGGGCAGGTATATTCCGCATGGATGCCCAGCATATAAGAAGAAAGGCTGTTCACTCCGTTCAGCTTCAGGAAACGCTCTTCCATGACCTCCGGTGTAGGACCGAACATATTCAGTCCGCTGACCTGCACATTACGCATCCCACATTCCGTATACGCATTGATGATCGTTTCCGGTGTCAGATACATATCAAACACAGCCGTAATACCGCTTGTCAGATATTCCAGTACAGACATTTTTGTCAGCTCATATACATCTTCCCCCGTCATTTTGGCTTCTACCGGGAAGATCCGTTTTTCCAGCCAGCCCTGCAGCGGCTCATCATCCGCGATCGAACGGAACAGTACCATCGCAGAATGGGCATGGGCATCCTTAAAGCCGGGCATTAACAGATTACCCTCACAGTCGATCTCCCGATCCCACAGGATTGTCTGCAGCCCGCTCTTTTCATAAACAGTTTCGATTTCTTCATCCGGTCCGACATAAACGATTTTCTGTCCGCTGACCCAAAGCTGTCCTTTCGTTACCTGCACAGGCTCTTCCATGGTCAGGATCCTTGCATTATAAAATCTGATATTCATTCTTCTCTGTTTCTCACTTTCCTTGTCATTGTAAATTTGCTCTTCCGAATCCCTCCGGCAAAAGCTCTTTTAATGTATATACCTTATATTCTGTCTCACTTTTTGCCACGATGATCTCAAAATCAGGCTCACAGAATTCCATCATAACCTGCCTGCAGACACCGCATGGCGCAGCATAATCATGCTCGTCTTCTTTACCGCCCGTGATCGCGATCGCGGCAAATTCCAGTTGTCCTTCGCTAACTGCTTTGAAGATCGCTGTCCGCTCCGCGCAGTTGCTCGGTCCATACGCCGCATTTTCGATATTACAGCCACTGTAAATCTTTCCATCCTTTGTCAAAAGGGCTGCGCCGACCTGAAAATGGGAATACGGCGAATAGGAAAAAGTCCGCGCGGTTAACGCCTGTGCAATCAGCTGTCTGATTTTTTCTGTCTCTAACATATTATACCTCACCAAACCGGATCACACTCTCCGTTACCAGCTTTTTGAATTTCGGTGCTGCTTCATTTGCCGCTTCCTGTACTTCCTTATGGGAAAGCGGTACTTTGGAAATGCCCGCCGCCGGATTGCAGACACAGGAAATGCCGCATACACGCATTCCAAAGTGGACTGCGGCGATCGCTTCCACAGCGGTGGACATACCGACTGCATCCGCGCCCAGAATACCTGCCATCTTTACCTCTGCAGGTGTTTCATAGGAAGGACCTGTAAACTGGATATAAACACCCTCCTGCAGCAGGATCTGTTGTTCTTTTGCCACGCTGCGGATCACATCGGAAAGCGCCGGATCATATACATGACTCATATCCGGGAATCTGACACCCGGCTCTAAATTTGGTCCGATCAGCGGATTCGGTACAAAAGTCGCGATATGATCTGTGATCAGCATCAGATCTCCTGCATGAAATGCCGGATTGATCCCACCGGATGCATTGGTCAGAAACAGGATCTTCGCGCCCAGAAGCTGCATCAGCCGTGTTGGCAGCACAACATCCGAGATCGGATAGCCTTCATAATAATGGACACGTCCTTTCATACAGACAACCGGAACCGTTCCGACATATCCAAAGATAAATTTGCCTGCATGCCCCGGAACCGTCGATACCGGAAATCCCTCGATCTCCTTATAGTCGATCTCCGCTTCCACCTGAATGCCATCTGCATAATCCCCCAGACCGGAACCAAGTACGATCGCTACCTGTGGCACAAAATCTGTCTTTTCCCTGACAGAGCAAAGACATTTCTGTAATTTTTCAGATACCTCATTCCTCATAGCCTTCCTCCTGTTCTTCATAAGCCTTTACGTATACATAGTTTTCATTACTTCGTTTCATCGTTTCGTGGAATAACATGGCACGCAGCAGATCTTCTCCGCCCGTATCCGCCACGATCACATGCATGGAAAGTGCCTGCTCCACATCTGTGATCGTCAGATCATCGAGGAATACTTCTTCTCCTGTCCGCAGCATATTGGACGGAATCAGCAGATAACTGCCCAGCTCTCTTCCGTTTTTCCGCTCTTCCTGTAATTGTGCGATCAGATCCTGCGCTGTGATCAGCCCGGAAACCGTGATCGTTTCCCCAAAGAAATCATTGCGGATCTGCTTCACATAGATCCGAAGTTCCGGAAATGCCTCCATTGTCTGCGCTGCAATTTTGGAAAGCATCGGTGCTGCCAATTTCCCCGTTGCGATCGTGATCGTCTGCGAAAGTGACTGTTTCAGTTGCTCATAGGTATCTTCCGCAATCTGCCTGTGCAGTGCTTCTTCAAACTCCGTCCATAAAAGGCGCATCATACCGACACCGTTTTCCAGCTGGATATAGCCATCGTAGCGTTCCTCCTCCGGGAAATCACGCTCCGCTAAAATATACCATTCATCACTGGCATGGATAAAATGCAGTCCGTATTTTTCATAAAAGCCCTGCTGATAGCTTTCGATCAGATCAATAACTGCTCCCGCCTCTTCCTTTGTATACAGATCCAGCTTCGGCAGATCATCACGGTACTTTGTAATTCCCGCCGGAACCGCGGAAACGCTGCGCATAAAAGGCAGATATTTACTTAAATCTTCGATCGTACGACGCAGATGCTCCCCATCATTGATATTTTTACAGCAGACGATCTGTCCGTTCATTTCCACATGTCCTTCATACAGCTTGTCAATGAACTTCAGCTTGTCCCCCGCAAACCGGTTATGGAGCAGCTTACAGCGCAGCTCCGGTTCCGTAGACTGGACAGAAATATTGATCGGCGCAAGCTGCATCTTGATGATCCTGTCAATGTCCTTTTCCGTCATATTGGTCAGCGTGATATAATTGCCCTGTAAGAAAGAAAGACGGGAATCGTCATCCTTAAAATACAGTGTATCACGCATGCCCGGCGGCATCTGGTCGATAAAGCAGAACAGACATTTATTGCTGCAGCTTTTGTACTCGCTCATCAGATCATTTTCAAATTCCAGCCCCAGATCATCATCATAGTCTTTTTCTATTTCAAGCTCCCATTCCTCGCCGTAGGGCTTGCGGATCAGTACGACCACATATTCGTCTTTGATCATATAGCGGTAATCAAAAACATCCTCGATCGGTTCGTCATTAATGGAAAGCAGTACATCTCCCGGCTCGATCTCCATTTCTTCGGCAATAGAGCCCGGCTGCACTTTACTGATTATATGTTCACATTTGTTTTTCTTCATTCTGACTGTCTTTCATATTGCTTATTTTCCTGTTGCAGAATTTATCTGCTCTGCGCTGATTATAACAAGAAACAGGGTATGATTCAAGTGCAGAGCACTCGCCTTCATACCCTATCCCGTGTTAAATAATAATGCAAACCAGTCCGCCGTTTGTGTCATTGACGATCTTCTGCATGCTGTCCTGTAATTTCAACTGGCTTTCTTCTCCGATCATGGCAATTTTGGTTGTAATACCGTCCTGTACCATCTGTTCCACTGTTTTGCCAAAAATATTCGTATCCCAGATACCGTCAGATGCTTCATTCTGTCCGATATACCCGATCAGATCCTCTGCCTGTTCCTTGGTACCGACGATCGGTGCGATTTCCGTCTCGATATTGGCACGGATCATATGGATCGATGGGCTCTTTGCCTTGATCTTGACACCATATTTACTGCCATGACGGATAACCTCCGGTGCTTCCAGCTCAATCTCGCTGCGTTCCGGTGTTACCACACCATATCCCTTCTGTCTTACCTGATCGATCGCCTGCAATACCTTCTTATATTCCTTCTGCATTTTAGAGGCTTCTTCGAGATAGTCCAAAAGCTCATATTCGCTTTCCACCGGCTGTCCGAGCAGGTCACTCAGCATTTCATAATAGTAGCTTTCATCAATATCCAGATAGCATTTGACACTGCCATCTGCCAGATTGATCCCATCCATCCTCGTCTTTTTCACATAAGTGTCAGAAAGCATGATCGGATGCTCCATGATATCCCGCATATAGGAATAAGCCGGCATAAACTGGCGGATCTCCTGCAGTACACTTTCTTTCAGCGGATGCTCTGCAGGCAGCATTTCCACCCATTTTGGCATATAAAATTCCATACAGCTGATCGGAAATTCCAGCAGGATATTTTCCATGATCCTATTGATATCTTCTTTTTTCAGCTGCGTGCAGTTAACCGGAAGAACCGTTACCTGATACTTTAAGGACAACGCCTCTGCATACTGCTTTGTTTCTTCCGCAAGCGGTCTTTCGCTGTTTAATAGTACCAGAAACGGCTTGTGAAGCTCCGAAAGCTGCTTCAGTGTTTTTTCCAGCGCCGGTTCATAATTTGCCTGTGGGATATCGGAAAAGCTGCCATCTGTCGTGATCACGATCCCGATCGTGGAATGATCATGAATGACCTTATATGTACCAAGCTCAGCCGCCTGTGTAAACGGGATCTCATAGTCATACCACGGCGTTTTTACCATGCGCTCCGCATCTTCTTCCATATGACCGACCGCACCATCCACCATATAACCGACACAGTCGATCAGCCTTGTTTTTACCGTCACATCGCCGATCGTGATCTGTGCTGCCTCACTCGGGATAAACTTTGGCTCTGTCGTTGTGATCGTCTTACCGGTTCCACTCTGCGGCAGTTCATCCACCGCCTGTTTTTTACTGTATTCCTCTGTCATATGCGGCAGAACACACACATCCATAAATCGTTTGATAAAGGTGGATTTTCCCGTTCTGACCGGTCCGACCACACCAATATAGATCTCGCCGTTTGTTCTTGCCTGCATATCTTTGTATACATCAAATTCCGAATTTTCTGTTTTCATATTCTCTGCCCCCGCTTTTGTTTGTATCATGTATATGGGGGCAGGTTCCAAAATATGAATGAAATTTCCTATTACACAGAAACGAGATACACTCTGCGAATCTTGTTCTGATTAGCGGTCGTCAAATGCGCCACATAAATGCGTGCATTTTCCTCGTCGCATAATAAAAAGTCCCAAAAATATACATTTCCGGGACTTTTCCTTACTATACTATATGCTTATCAGCTTTCGCTTACTGATTAGACAATACCCTGAGCCTTCATAGCCTCTGCAACCTTTAAGAATCCGGCTACGTTAGCACCTACAACGTAGTTGCCTTCCTGACCGCACTTCTTAGCTGCATCATCCAGATTGTGGAAGATGTTAACCATGATACCCTGCAGTTTTGCATCAACTTCCTCGAATGTCCAAGAAAGTCTCTCGCTGTTCTGGCTCATTTCCAGAGCAGATGTAGCAACACCGCCGGCGTTACTTGCTTTACCCGGGCAGAACAGAATGCCGTTCTCCTGCAGATACTGTGTAGCTTCTAATGTAGTAGGCATGTTAGCACCTTCAGCTACTGCGAAGCATCCGTTTGCAACAAGTGCTTTTGCATCATCCAGATTTAATTCGTTCTGTGTTGCACATGGAAGAGCGATATCGCATTTTACATTCCATACGCCATGCTCGCCGTTCTTCTTTTCATGATACTCTGCGCTCTTTCTTGCTGCAGCGTACTCTGTCAGACGTGCACGTTTTACTTCTTTGACTTCTTTCAGAAGTGCTACATCGATTCCTTCCGGATCATAGATCCAGCCTGTAGAATCAGAACATGTAACAGGCTTAGCACCAAGCTGCTGTGCTTTCTGGATTGCATAGATAGCAACATTACCGGCACCTGAAACAGCGATTGTCTTGCCCTTGATGTCCTTGCCGTTGCACTTGAGCATTTCTTCTGTGAAGTATAATAAACCATATCCTGTAGCTTCTGTTCTTGCTAAAGATCCGCCGTATGTAAGACCTTTACCTGTTAAAACGCCTTCATATAAGTTGCGGATTCTCTTATACTGACCATACAGATAACCGATCTCACGTCCGCCAACACCGATATCACCGGCAGGAACGTCTGTATCAGCTCCGATATGCTTGCAAAGCTCTGTCATAAAGCTCTGGCAGAATGCCATAACTTCTCTGTCTGATTTACCCTTAGGATCAAAATCAGAACCACCTTTACCGCCGCCGATCGGAAGGCCTGTTAAGGAGTTTTTGAAGATCTGCTCAAATCCTAAGAATTTGATAATACCAAGGTTTACAGATGGATGGAAACGAAGACCACCCTTGTAAGGTCCAATTGCACTATTAAACTGTACACGGAAACCGTTGTTTACCTGAACCTGTCCCTTATCATCTACCCAAGGAACACGGAACATGATAATTCTTTCCGGTGTTGTTAATCTCTCTAATAAAGCGTTCTTTCTGTACTCTTCTTCGTTTGCTTCTATGACTGTACGAAGAGACTCTAATACTTCTTTGACTGCCTGATGGAATTCAGGCTGAGCTGGGTTCTTTGCAATAACCAGTTCAATGACTTCATCAACATATGACATTTTCAATGTCCTCCTTTGGTTTAATAATATACATGAAATGGACCCCATTGCCCAAGCAATATTATAAACGATATTTTTTATTTGTACAAGAGAATAATTGTATACATGTATAATAATTCTGCATTTTTTTTCAATTTTCTATGTATTTTTTCTATTTCACAACGACCGTTTTTGCTTTTGACCATGCGGAGGTATATTTTTTGCCATTGATCATTTTATAGGTGCGGATCCTTACATAATATTTCCGGTTCTTTTTCAGCTTTTTGATCGTTACCTTTTTCTTGGAGGCTGCTATTTTCTTTGTCTTTGCCTTTTTAAACTTCTTGTTTGTGGCATAAGACAGCTCATAACCGCTGACGCTTTGTTTTTTCCATGTTGCGGTAAATGCTTTGTTTCCTTTTTTCACTTTTGTAAGCGTGGTACCGACAGGTGCAACGGTTTTGACATTCAGATTATATTCATATTGGTCATCACTGTAATTGAAGATCTGGATATAGTAAGATCCTGTGTATGGTACAACCACATTCTGATTGGTACCATAATCCTTCCAGGAATTTCCAAGCTGTGCATCTTTATCAAAAAGATAAGCAATTGCCAATCCCTGTAACGGTCCAACGTTGACCTGATAGGTCCATCCTTTTTTCAGTTCTACCCGGTACACATCACACATATCCCTGTACTGCTCCGAAGCGACATTGGAAAAACCATCACCAAGCTGTCCTGTATACGGTTTGTCCGTCCGGATCTTAGTTGCTGTTTCTTTTGTGTTATTGTATTCCTTTTCAAAACAGTCGCCTGCCTGAAAATCAAAGCTGTACGCCGAAGTCTGTGCGCCCGTACAGTAAAGTGTCATATCTTCTTTGATATAATAAGTCCCTGCCAAAAGCCCACACTTCCATTGCGCTGTTGTTCTTTCATTCACTTCATCCCTGTATATCGTTAAGCATCTACCGGATGCGTCATACAAACTGAAGTCCATACCAAGCTGTCCCCAGTTCTGGCTTGTCGTTTTTTGAATCTTTGCTGTCAGCTGTCCATCCGACCGAAGTGTGAGTCTTGCTATAAACGGTGTATCATTTTCTCCCCATGCATGACTTCCGCTTGCAGTCTCTGATACAGAAACCGCTCTCTGCATTTCCTGTAATGTCAGATTTTCCCCCTGTGCGAAAACCTGTCTGCCGCCTGCAATGGCAAATAACATTACACAGGCAATTGTAAACAATACCTTCCTCATTCCTCTCTTCTTCATTTCATGCCTCCTAAAAAATAAGTATATATTTATCCTATCGTTCCTCACATAAAACCACAAGTAAAAAGCAGGTAAAATCACGGCTGGAAGAAAATAATAACAAAATATGCGCGGAGATGATACAAAATTGCTTCATTCCGAATTGTTTCCCCAAAAAACTTGTATTTCCGTAAAAACTTGTCTACAATAAATAAGTATGCTAAAAAAGCTTATTTGAGAAAGGAAATACAGCATGGACACCAGAAAAATCGTACAAAAATCAGTTAATATTTTAGTAGAATATTATGAAAACAACATCCAGCCTTTTAAAGATGCCATGGATGATGACATTCTCTGGATCGGACCTCTGCAGGGGCAGATGATCCGCGGAAAAAAGAATTTATCAGACACTTATGCATTGGAAGAACATGATCTGACTTTTGATGTATTTGACATGCAGGCTTCTGTCGTTTATTCAACAAAGCAACATTGTGAAGTATTGCTGACTTTTATCGTTGATACGCATTATCCTGATCAATCTGTCATACGTTGTCATCAACGGGTTTTATTATCCTGGCAGCATTATATTGAACATACCGAATCCGGAAAACGAATCAGCCATGATCTGATTCATAGCTGTTTTGTTTCAAATGCCATTCCGGCAGATACCCGAGATACCATTTATCCGGTTCATTTTACAGAGCTGCCATTTTCACAGGAATTCAGCGTTGCACCAAGTGGCAGACATATCACATTGCTTGGCAAGCACAAACAACAATTATATTTGCTGGATAAGCAGATCATCCGCGTCCAGAGCCACAAACGCGGCAGCAAAATTTTTACACTGGATGGTGTTTTTGAATCAACAGAGTCTCCGTCCCGCATTTTCAGTGAATATCCTGATGTATTTGTCCGTGTGCACAGTATGCATCTTGTAAATCCGATCTATGTACAGTCTGTCCGCAGATTTGCTCTCCTTTTACAGGACGGAACAGAGCTCCCGATCCCGGAGAAAAAATATACCGCCGTTAAACGTGAGATTGCAGAACGGCTCGGCATTTCCAAATTACCTAAAACAAAAAACCAGGAAGCGTAATGCTTCCCGGTTTTTTTATCCCTGTTTTTTCAATTCTTCTCTTCTGTCTTTCCATCCTCTGTTTCACACGGATAAGTAAGACCAATCTTTTCACGGATTTCATCCATGGCATGCATCAGACGCATAATTTCCTCATGTGGCATTGCCTCACAGGATAAAGCCTTCTTCTTTAATGCATCTCTGCAGGCAAGCACTTCATATTCATAGCCGGAAATCTGCTTTGGACATTTTCTGTACAGAATCTTTTTATAATCAGCATCATAAACAGTCATAGACTGATAATTATTGATATTCTCTATGACCATATAGCCCTTTGTTCCCTGAATGATACCAAGTCTGTCGCTGACTGCCACCATAGAGCTGTTCAGGACTGCCATTCTGCCATCCTTATAGGTCAGAGTCATGCTGTCCTGTGTATCGATCCCATCTTTCAACACTGCAGATGCCTCGATTTTATCAATATCATTTCCAAATAACATATAAGCAAAATTTAACGGATAAATACCAACATCCAAAAGCGCACCACCTGCCAGTTTCGGATCTACCAACCTTTCCTTTTCCGTCATTTCATAACCAAGATTTGCGGTCAAAAGCTTAGGTTTCCCAATTATACCAGAATCCAGTGTCTGCTTGATCGTCTCATACATCGGAAGATAACGGACCCAGATTGCTTCCGTAATAAAGACTCCCTTTTCTTTTGCATAATCCAAAAGCTCCTGTGCCTGTGCTGCATTTACACAGAACGGTTTTTCGACAAGTACCGGCTTTCCATAATCAATACACAGCTTTGCATGGGTAAGATGTAATGTATGAGGTGTCGCAATATAAACAAGATCCAGCTTTTTATCCTGCAGCATCTCTTCATAACTGCCATATGCCTTTGTCATACCATGCTCAAATGCAAATGCCTGCGCTTTTTCCAGACTTCTGGATGCAATCGCATAAGCCTCCACGCCTCTCATTTTGCGCAATGTTTCCGCCATGACTACAGCGATCCTGCCTGCTCCGATAATACCAACTCTCATTTTAGCCATCTGTCATACCTCCTGTTTCATGTTTTTCTTTCTTCTTATTTCATTCCCATATATACTGTTATTTTATCTTTTTTTCCTGTATAAAACAAGAAAACACAGGAAAAAATCCTGCGTTTTCTTATTTTTTAATATTTCAGCTTTTTTCCTTCATTATGTGAAAAAAGCACAATCTGTTATTCTACATATTCCGTCTTTACATAACCTGTCTGCCCATTAAACGAAATCTTGCACCATCCATCAGCCTGCTCCATGATCAGATCATAATGCTCTCCCTGATATGCCACACCGATCTTATCCGAAGTCTCAGAAGATGATTTGCGGACATTGACCGTTTCTCTGATTGTAACCTTTCCTTTAGCCGTCAGACTTGTTGTTCCTGCGGTCTCGGTCTGGCTGTTATCTGTCTGATTTTCATCCTGTGGCTGCTCTGCCGAAGCATCTGCAGTACCTGCAGCCTGTAAATACTCACTCTTCACATAGCCATCACCGCCATTATAGCTGATACGGCTCCAGCCATTCTCTTTTGCCTCATATCTTGTCACAGTCTCGCCCATAGCAATCTGACCGATCCTGTCGGCATTTTCGCTGTCAGAACTTCTGACATTTACAGTATCTGTAGCAGTTACCTGCTCTTCCATCACATTTTCTGTCGGCTGTTCTTCTTCAGCAGGCTGTTCTTCCTGCGCTGCATCCGTCGCATCTGTTGCTTCTTCTGTATTACCCTCTGCCTGTGCCATTGCCTGACTGACTTCCTCATCCAGCTTTGCGGACAGATTATCCATAAAGCTGCTCAGATCAGCATCCGCATCAATGGCTTCCGCATATTTTGTCTCTACCATACTGAACAGATCAACTACATCATCCTGTGCCACAACTGACTTAATATAAGCAGTCGTATTATCATCCAGATCTCCATCACAGATATACAGGCTTCCATCTTCTCTCGGACAAATATATAAGGTTGTCAGTCCCGGAGCCAGTGTACTGATATCTTTAAACTTAATCTCATAATATGCAAATGCCACATAGGAATCTGTCAGCGGACCCGGTTTTGTATAAACCTTGATATTGTCAAATTCATCAATATATGCACTTTCTTTTTCAATCTTAATCAGATCTTCCTGTGCTGCTGTATCTTTCATTGCAGTGATCGCTGCTGTATCACCAGTCGTCATAGCAGCGAAATACTGATTTACAAGAGCATTGACATCTGCATACGCATCCTCTGCCAGTGCTACATCCGGAACCGTATAATCCACTGTGCCTGCTGTCTGATTCTCACTGACGGAATCTGCGGAAATTTCATTATCTGCACCGTTATCCTCTTTCTTTGAACAGGATACAGAGACAATGATCACAACGATCAGCGCGATCAAAACTGCAATAATTGAATAAAAGGTTCTGGAATATACTTTGTCTTCTTTTAATCGTTTTCCGATTTTCCGGAAGAAAAGGGCAAGTTTATTATCTGATTTCATATCATTCACTCCTAACAAAGATACGCAGCAATGGCTGCGCAAAGTAGTAAGGCATCCTCCCTCGCTCAGGATTTATTTACTCCTACTTCCACGGGATGCGCAGCATGAAAATTGCCTTCGGCAATGGCTGCGCAAAGTAGTAAGGAATCCTCCCTCGCTCGAGATTTATTTACTCCTACTTCCACGGGATGCGCAGCATGAAAATTGCCTTCGGCAATGGCTGCGCAAAGTAGTAAGGCATCCTCCCACTTCGTGGGTCCCTCCTTACTACATAGCGTACCCAAGAGGAATCGAACCCCCATCGGCTGAACCGGAATCAGCTGTTTTATCCGTTAAACTATGGGTACAGAGTGCAACATGCATTTGTTACAATTTTGTTACACAAGTGGTATCATAGCATACTTTTTCTCAAATAGCAAGCAGCATCGACAAGCACACAGAATCTTCATAAATAAGTCAAAGCAATTACATGCAGCCATTCTATCATCCAACGAATATTTCGCTATGATCTATGCAATAAAAGCTGTATTTCTTCCTTGTAAGGCGGGATAGTCTTTTTTTCTTCTCCTTCTGCACAAAGATACGGTGTTTCCAGAATTTTCGGAATACCCAGAAAACGTGGATCGTGCACTACCTTATACAAGGTTTCAAACCCAATCTCTCCCTTTCCGATATTGGCATGGCGGTCTTTATGTGCACCGCACGGATTCATACTATCGTTGATATGAAAAACGGCAATCTGGGAAAGTCCGATCACTTCGTCAAACTTTTGGAACACACCCTCATAGTCATGCACCAGATCATATCCCGCATCATGTACATGACAGGTATCAAAACAGACTCTGAGACGATCTTTTTTCTGCACGCCGTCATAAATCATCCGGAGTTCCTCAAAGGTCCGTCCGATCTCACCGCCTTTTCCCGCCATTGTTTCGAGTGCGATCAGAACATCACTGTCATCTTCCGCAAGTACTGTATTCAGCCCTTCCACAAGCTGCGCAATACCGGCCTCTGCTCCCGCCCCTAAATGAGAGCCCGGATGCAGCACAAGGATTTTGCTTTGAAAAGCAGCCACGCGTTTCAGCTCCTGTGCCAGAAACGATACCCCAAACGTATATGTGTCCGGCTTTACGGTATTTGCCAGATTGATGATATACGGTGCGTGAATGATGATCTCCTTTACACCGCATTCTTTTGCATAGGCAAGTCCTTCTGACAGACGCAGCTCCGATACATCCTTTCGCCGTGTATTCTGCGGTGCTCCCGTATAGACCATCAGTGCATTGGCACCATAGCTTTCTGCTTCTTTTACAGAGCCTAAAAACATTTCTTTTCCGGACATTCCCACATGGGAACCTAATATAATATCATTCATAACTTCTCCTTATCCTGTCAGGGTGTTTCCCTGTGAAAATGTGCATATGCCGCATCCGTTACCACACGCCCTCTCGGTGTTCTGTTCAAAAGACCGTTCAGGATCAGATACGGCTCATAAACATCCTCAATCGTACCTGCATCTTCCCCGGTCGCTGCGGCAAGTGTATCCAGTCCGACAGGACCGCCGCTGAATTTATCAATCATGGTAAGCAGGATATTCTGGTCGACATGATCCAGTCCCAGCTTATCCACCCCCAGCAGATCCAGTGCGGTATCTGCCACCTTTTTTGTGATCACACCATCGTACTTGACCTGTGCAAAGTCTCTGACACGTTTTAAGATACGATTGGCAAGACGCGGCGTTCCGCGGCTTCTTCTGGCAAGCTCGTAAGCACCGTCTTCTTCTATCTCTACCTCAAGGATCCTGGCAGAATGCAGGATGATCTGTTTGAGTTCTTCCACTGTATAAAATTCCAGCTTGTGGATCACACCGAATCTGTCACGCAGCGGTGCTGTCAGAAGACCGGCTCTTGTCGTTGCTCCGACAAGTGTAAACTTAGGCAGATCCAGACGGATCGATCTGGCACTTGTTCCTTTTCCGATCATAATATCGATCGCAAAATCCTCCATTGCAGGATATAAAACCTCTTCTACCTGTCTGTTCAGGCGATGGATCTCATCCACAAAAAGGACATCCCCTTCCTGCAGATTATTTAAAATCGCAGCCATTTCTCCCGGTTTTTCGATCGCTGGTCCACTTGTTACTTTGATATTTACGCCCATTTCATTGGCAATGATCCCTGCAAGCGTTGTCTTACCAAGCCCGGGCGGTCCATACAAAAGGACATGATCGAGAGAATCCCCACGCTGCTTTGCCGCCTCAATAAACACCTTCATATTTTCCTTGGCTTTTTGTTGACCAATATAGTCATCCAGAAGCTGTGGCCGCAGTGTTTCTTCTACCTTACTGTCCTCCGGTGTGAAATTTGTCTCTATGATTCTACCAGCCATTCTGACTTTCTCCTGTATCATTCAAATTACAGCATTTGCTTTTTGTGCTATTTTCATAAACCTTACATCAAATATTTCAATGCAGCCTTTAAAATATCCTCCGCATCCATATCCTCATTTGGATCTGCCTGTTTCACTGCTTTTGCAGCATCCATACTGCTGTAACCGAGTGCAGTCAGAGCATCTATTGCATCCTTGCGGTTATTCGGTTCTGTACTTCCCACCGTTTCATCCGCAAGCTGCCCCAGCAGCGTATCTGCCTGATAATCCAGCTCTACCTTATCCTTCAGCTCCAGCACAAGACGTTCTGCCGTCTTTTTGCCAATGCCCGGTGCTTTGGAAATCGTTTTGATATCTCCCGCATAGATCGCATAGCGGAGATCTTCCGCCGAAAATGCAGACAAAATAGAAGCTGCACCTTTCGGCCCGATACCACTGACCGTGATCAGCTTTTTAAACAGAGACAGCTCATCTTTACTGATGAAGCCATATAACTGGAACGCATCCTCCTTGACATAAGTGTAAGTATAGATCTTTACTTCACTGCCAGGTACCAGCATCTGCGATGCCAGCGCACCGCCTGTCAGAATACGGATTCCAAGACCGTTGACATCTACGATCACACAATCCTCTTCTATTTCTTCCAAAATACCTTTTACATATCCGATCATATATTCTGTTCCTTACCTTTGTTTATTACTAAAAACCTGTATAGGGAGCTTCTGCTTCATACATCATTTATTTCCTGTCACTGTGAATAAAAGCAGCTCTCCTGTCATACATAAGCTGTCCAATAATCCCGTTACAAAGCCCTGTTACCATACCCATGAGCAGCAGATACGGCAGATAATACCACATGGCTGTTCCAAGGAGCACAAGTGCCACCAGAAACTGCCCTATATTATGAGAAATACCACCCAGCACACTGACCGGTCTGATGGAAAAATGCCTCTTCTTTGTCATCCACATGACAAAAAAGCTGACCGTAGCGCCTGCCAGACTGTATAAAATGCTGAACAGATTACCAAATAAAAATCCGGAAAGCAGAATACGGAGTATATTGACGCAGACCGCCTCTTTTGCCCCCATCAGGTAAAGCAGCAGCACGATCACCATATTTGGCAGTCCCAGTTTTGCGCCCGGAATTCCCACAAAAACAGGCAGGATGCTCTCTATATAAGACAAAATCATGGCAAGTGCCACGCACAGTCCTAAAACCGTTATTTTCTTTGTCTGCAATCTGTTTTCTCTCCTTATCGGATCATTTAATTTACAACTGCATCCAGCTGTTTTTCCCCGGATCCTGTTATCTGTATGATAAGCTTATGCGGCAGACAGATGATACTCTGTCCGTTTTGCGAAATTGCCATGGAATGGACACAGACCTGATTTTTACAGTCGGAAGCCGTTACACCTGCCTTTCCGTCTTTGATCGTCAGCTCGTTATATCCATACTCTGTTTCTATCCGGATCACCTGTTCCCGTTTGAGGCTGTACGTGCCATAGCTTTTTCCGTCCACAGTTACCACGACCTGCACCGCTCCATCCGTGCTAAGTGCCTTTTGTGCAGCGATCAGCAGCCCTGCCAGCAGCAGGACAAAAATACAGATTGTCATTGTCGGATGCTTTTTTATTATTTGTTTCATACTTGTTTATAGTACCATGTTCCCATGCATTTGGCAATGATTACAGCATATTTTATCGAGCATATGTTCGGTTTTTTCCAAAAACAAAAGGCAGGTCTGATCAATAAACCTGCCTTCCGTTATCCGGTACTTATTTCTGGTTGATATAATTTACAAGTCCCTGTGCAGCAATGATCTTCTGCATAAACGGAGGGAATGCCTGCCCTTTATATTCGGTTCCTTTCGTGCGGTTGTATATCATACCGGTATCAAAATTGACTTCTACCGTATCGCCTGCTTCAATATTTTTGACCGCTTCCGGGCATTCAATGATCGGAAGTCCGATGTTGATCGCATTGCGGTAGAAAATTCTGGCAAACGTCTCCGCAATCACACAGCTGACACCAGCCGCCTTGATGGCGATCGGTGCATGCTCACGGGAGGAACCACAGCCAAAGTTTTTATCTGCTACGATAATATCTCCTTTTTTTACTTTTTTGACAAACTCTGTATCAATATCTTCCATACAGTGTGTGGCAAGTTCTGCAGGATCTGAAGAATTCAGGTATCTTGCAGGAATGATTACGTCTGTATCTACATTATCTCCATATCTGAAGACTGTTCCGATTGCATTTTCCATTTTCATATCCTCCTTACAGTTTTGCCGGATCTGAAATATGTCCGGTAATTGCGCTTGCTGCTGCGACTGCAGGAGAAGCCAGATAAATTTCACTTGTTACATGACCCATACGGCCTACAAAGTTACGATTGGTCGTGGATACACATCTTTCATTTTCTGCCAGAATACCCATATAACCGCCCAGACAAGGTCCACAGGTCGGAGTGCTGACAACGCCGCCTGCTTCGATAAAGATCTTTAACAGGCCTTCTTCCATTGCCTGCAGATAGATTGCCTGTGTAGCAGGAATGACGATAAGACGCATGCCCTTTGCCACCTTTCTGCCCTTTAAGATCTCAGCCGCACATCTCAGATCGTCGATACGTCCGTTTGTACAGGAACCGATCACTACCTGATCGATCTTGAGCGCCGGATCGATCTCATCGATCGTATGTGTATTTTCCGGCAGATGCGGAAATGCAACTGTTGACTTTAAGGTACTTAAGTCAATGGTGTACTCCTCATCATAAACCGCATCCTCATCTGCTTCATATACGGTATATTTCTTTGTGGAATGTTCCTCCATATAAGCGATCGCTTTTTCATCAACCGGGAAGATACCGTTCTTTCCGCCAGCCTCGATCGCCATATTGGCAATGGTAAATCTGTCATCCATGGAAAGATTTTTGATGCCTTCTCCGGCAAACTCCATGGATTTGTAAAGTGCACCGTCTACACCGATCATTCCGATGATATGTAAGATCACATCTTTACCGCTGATATATTTATTTGGCTTACCGACCAGATTGAATTTGATCGCACCCGGTACTTTAAACCATGCTTTTCCCGTTGCCATACCTGCAGCCATATCTGTAGAACCGACACCTGTTGAGAAAGCACCCAGTGCACCATAGGTACAGGTATGGGAATCCGCACCGATGATCACATCGCCCGCAACTGTCAGACCTTTTTCCGGCAGAAGTGCATGCTCAATACCCATCTGTCCGACTTCAAAATAATTGGTGATCTGGTTACGATAAGCAAACTCTCTGACGCATTTACAATGCTCAGCAGATTTAATATCTTTATTCGGTACAAAATGATCCGGAACAAGTGCGATCTTATCCTTATCAAATACACCGTCCACTTTCATTTTGCTCATTTCCTTGATCGCAACAGGGCTGGTAATATCATTTCCAAGTACCAGATCAAGGTCAGCTTCGATCAACTGACCGGCTTCTACCTTGTCAAGACCCGCATGCGCTGCAAGTATTTTTTGTGTCATTGTCATACCCATTGACATGTCCTCCTACCTTATCCGCATTGTGCCACACCTGTCCGGCAGGACAGGTTATGCCACTTTTCTTTGTATACAGTATAACAGATAATATACTATAATCCAAATACATATTGTTTATATTTACTATGAATTATATTTATGATACACTGAAACTAGGATATCGGAGGCAAAAGCCCCGGCTTTAATGATACGGCTTTCCTGATAATCTGTGAAAGCACTCTATGAACCGGTCATAAGCACAGAAAGGGAACACATGGAAAACAATTTAAACTTGTACTATATTTTCTATACCGTAGCACTGAATAAAAATATTTCAGGTGCAGCCAAGGAGCTGTATATCAGCCAGCCTGCGATCTCAAAAGCGATCTCCAAGCTGGAGCAGAGTCTGGATGTCATTTTATTTCACCGTTCTTCCCGCGGCGTTACACTTACCATGGAAGGAGAACTGCTTTTTGCACAGGTACAGACCGCATTTTCCGCGATCCGTCATGGCGAGGAGCAACTCAAGAAAGTAAATGAGCTTGGCATTTCCCAGATCTCCATCGGTGTCAGCATCACGCTTTGTAAATATGTGCTCCTGCCCTATCTGCAGCAGTTTGTCAAAGACAACCCACATATCAAGGTGACGATCACCTGCCATCCGACGATGGAAACGCTGCGCGATATTGATAATTCCGTTACGGATATCGGTGTTGTCGGAATCCCCAGCCTGCCAAACGGGCTGACCTATATTCCGTTCCGCGAAATACAGGATACGTTTGTCACGACAGACCGCTATCTGGAAAATCTGAAGATCCGTGTCGGAAATGACCGGAAGGCGATTTTAAACAATGCAACCTTTATGATGCTGAACAAGGAAAATATATCCCGTAAATATGTGGATATGTATTTATCCTCCCACCAGATTACCATGGATAACATCATTGAGATCAATACGATGGATCTGCTGATCGAGCTGGCAAAGATCGACCTCGGAATTGCCTGTGTCATCAAGGATTTTGTCAAAGATGAGCTGGATGACCACTCTTTAACAGAAGTGAGTCTCGGACGTGCCATTCCCAAGCGTAAACTTGGGCTTGTTTACAAGGATGATACGATCATGACGGATGCGATGAAGAAGTTTATCTCCTATTTTACGGAATCATAGGGCATAAAACTTGAAATTGAATTCCTATCATACAAAAAACGGTTCTGACCATAAGGTCAGAACCATTTTTGTTTCTCATCAATCTGAAATCGATATAGGATTAGTTGTTGATCAGCTTATCGTTTTCGTTGTTCCAGCTGTAAAGCTTACGGATCTCTGCACCAACCTTTTCTGACGGATGCTCAGAAGCAAGCTTTCTCATAGCCTTGAAGTGAACCTGACGTCCTGCAGGAGACATATCTAATAAGAATTCTTTTGCAAATGTACCATCCTGAATATCGGAAAGAATCTTCTTCATAGCTTTCTTTGTATCTTCTGTAACGATCTTAGGACCTGTTACATAATCGCCGTATTCAGCGGTATTGGAGATAGAATATCTCATGCCTGCGAAACCTGACTGGTAGATCAGATCTACGATCAGCTTCATTTCATGGATACATTCAAAATATGCATTTCTTGGATCATAACCGGCTTCGCAAAGTGTTTCGAAACCAGCCTGCATCAGAGCACAAACACCGCCGCAGAGAACTGCCTGCTCACCAAAGAGGTCTGTTTCTGTTTCTGTTCTGAATGTTGTCTCTAATAAACCGGCTCTTGCGCCGCCGATTGCAAGACCATATGCAAGTGCCATATCAAGTGCTTTTCCTGTGTAGTCCTGCTCAACAGCAACCAGACAAGGTGTACCCTTACCAGCCTGATACTCAGAACGTACTGTATGACCCGGTGCCTTAGGTGCGATCATTGTTACATCAACATTTGCCGGTGGCTTGATACATCCGAAATGAATATTGAAACCATGTGCGAACATCAGCATGTTGCCTGCTTCGAGGTTTGGCTCGATATCTTTCTTGTACATATCTGCCTGTAACTCATCGTTGATCAGAATCATAATGATGTCTGCTTTCTTTGCAGCTTCTGCAGCTGTATATACTTCAAAGCCCTGTGCTTCTGCTTTTGCCCATGACTTAGAACCTTCGTAAAGTCCGATAATTACATGGCATCCTGACTCTTTTGCATTTAATGCATGTGCATGTCCCTGACTACCATAACCAATGACAGCGATCGTCTTGCCCTCTAATAAAGACAGATTACAGTCTTCCTGATAAAAAATTTTAGCTTCCTGTGCCATTTTTGTTTCCTCCTAAATTTTTGTTTCGTTTTATGAAAAGCCGCTTTGCGGCTGACCATACAATTTACTGTACTGCTATGTACACTGTCTGCCTTATGGCAGATAGGTTACATTTTCCGTACCTCTGCAAAGCGCAGCAATACCTGTTCTTGCAAGCTCCAAGATTTCAAAACCGTCTAACAGTTTCAGAAAAGCATCGATCTTTTCCTGATTACCGGTAAGCTCGACCATCAGACTGTCGGATGCGACATCAATGACCTTTGCGCGGAAAATATCCGCCATGGCGATCACACCCTGTCTCTGGCTTGCATCGGCTCTGACCTTGATCATTGCCAGTTCTCTGTAAACACTGCTTTCCGGCTTTAACTCCTTGATATCCCGTACATCGACAAGCTTTGCAACCTGCTTCTCGATCTGATCCAGAATGATGTCATCTCCGCTTGTCACGATCGTGATACGGGTGTATCTCGGATCTGCCGTCACACCGGCGGTAATACTTTCGATATTATATCCTCTGCGGCTGAACAATCCGGAAATACGGCTTAAAACACCTGATGTATTGTCAACTAATATCTGAAATACTTTCTTTTGCATTTGCTTGATACCCTTCCTTCACCATCTCTATGAGCATTGTATCAGCATAAGACAGGCTTTGTCAACGTATGACATCCTTTCATGCATCCCATAACCTGTGTTCATAGTTTGGAGTTATATTATTCGTTTTCAGCACATTTCGGAAGTGCCAGCGTACCGGTTCTCGCTACTTCTACGATACTGATCGATTTCAGCATCTGGATCAGAAGCTGGATGCGCTCCGGCTCTGCACAGATCTGGATCATCATAAAGGATTTGGACATATCCACGATCTCCGCTTTTAAGATGCTGCAGACCTCCATGATATCCTTGCGGTTTGTACGGTTATATTTTACCTTGATCAGCATGAGCTCCCGCGAAATGCTCTGCTCCTCATGGAAAGTACGTACCTTGATGATATCCAGCTTTTTGTTGAGCTGCTTTTCGATCTGCTCAAGTGTTCTCTGATTGCCGCTGGAAACGATCGTCATGCAGGATACTTCCTTGTCGTCTGTTTCCCCTACAGCGAGGGAATCAATATTAAAACTTCTTCTGGAAAACAGCCCCGCTACCTTGCAAAGTACACCGGAACGGTTTTCCACCAATACAGAATATATTTTCTTCATAGGGACCTCCACTCTCTTTTACTGTCTATCCTCTATACAAGATCCATCGGATCGATCACAACTTCCATCAGGCTTGCCCTTTCATCCTGCAAAAATGCTTTCAGCTTTTCTTCGATCCGGTCGTTTTTCTCCACCAGATAATAAGGCATATCGTAAGCTGCTGCGATCTTGGAAAGATCCGGTGATCCGGTCAGATCTACAACGGAATAATGATCTTCATACGTAAAATGCTGATACTGACGTACCATACCCAGATAATTATTGCGCAGGACAATGACCTTGGAGCGGATTCCGTGCTGACGCATTGTTGCAAGCTCCATCATGGACATCTGGAAAGAACCGTCTCCGCAGACTGCAACAACTTCCTTTTCCGGACACTGGTATTTGGCACCCATTGCGGCCGGAATGGAATAGCCCATCGTTCCCATACCGCCGGAGGTCAGGAAATGCCCCTTCTTTACAATGTGGTAATTACATGACCAGATCTGGTTCTGTCCGACGTCTGCCACATAAACCGCGTCCTCCGGAAGCAGCTCTGAGATTGTCCGGATAAAAGCAGCCGGATCCACATATTCCGGAGAAGGATTTCTCTTCCGCTGCATCGTTGCTTCATAGTAATTCAGCTGTTCTGTCCAGTCTGTGAAATCTCCGGTGATCTCCTGCTCCATCAGATCTTCAAAGATTGATTTACAGTCACCGACAAGCGGAATGTGCGGGCCGACGTTCTTACCGATCTCCGCCGGATCCACATCGATATGTACCAGCACTTTATTGTTAATGATCAGATCCGGCTGATTGACAGCACGGTCTGCCACTCTCGCACCGACCATCAATAAAAGATCACATTCATTCATGGCTCTGTTGGCATAGGGATGACCGTTATTACCGACCATGCCAAAATACATATCGTCCTCTGTCGGCATGACACCGATTCCCATCATCGTGGAAACAACCGGAACCTGATATTTATGTGCAAACTGATATAACACTTCCTTTGCATCACTTAATAATACGCCGCCACCTGCACAGATCAGCGGTCTTTTTGCCTTGGAAAGCTCTTTTGCCACCTTTTTGATCTGTACCATATTGCCCTTTACTGTCGGCTTATAAGTACGGAGCTTTACTTCCTGCGGATATTTAAACTTGGAAATGGCAGCAAGCTGTACATCGATCGGTACATCGATCAGAACCGGTCCCTTTCTGCCGGTATTTGCAATATGGAAGGCTTCTTTGAAAATACGCGGGATATCTTCCACATCCTTTACCAGATAGCTGTATTTGACAAAACTCTCTACAGCTCCCGTGATATCCGCCTCCTGGAATACATCACTGCCGATCAGTTCACTGTTTACCTGTCCTGTGATACATACCATCGGAATGCTGTCCGCAAATGCGGTTGCAATACCGGTGATCAGATTTGTGGCACCGGGACCTGAAGTTACCGCACATACTCCCACCTGATCCGATACGCGGGCAAGTCCGCTTGCCGCATGCGCTGCATTCTGTTCTGTACGCACCAGCACGCTTTCTATCTCTGAATCTAAAATACTGTTATAAAATGGACAGATGGCAACACCCGGATAGCCGAATACTGCTTTAACCCCTTCCATTTCAAGACATTTTACCATTGCATCTGCACCGTTCATGTTCTGTCTCCTTCATTCTGCATCTATACTTTTAAAATTTTACTCCTTATATATGCATTTCGCAATATGCCATCTTCTTAATCACGCAATCCAAGCACCTGCTTTGCAACTTTGACTGCCTCCGCTGCGTCCTTGGAATAACCGTCTGCGCCGATTTCATCCGCATACTCCTGCGTAATGACTGCACCGCCGATCAGTACTTTTGCTGTCACGCCCTGTTCCTTGGCATATTCGATCACATGCTTCATCTGCTGCATTGTCGTCGTCATCAGTGCGGAAAGTGCGATAATATCCGCATGTTCCTTTTTCGCTGTCTCTATAATAACCTCTTTGGGCACATCTTTTCCGAGATCGATCACGCGGAAGCCATAATTTTTCAGCATCAGTGCCACAAGATTTTTCCCGATATCATGGATATCGCCTTCCACCGTTGCGATCACAATAGTTGCCTTCGGCTTACCGTCACTGGCTGCCAGAAGAAGCGGCTGGATATCTTCGATCGCCGTTTTCATGGCTTCTGCACTGGCAATCAGCTGTGGCAGGAAATAAATTCCTTTATCAAACAGATCACCCACCTCATTGATCGCAGGCAGCAGTGCTTCATTTAAGATCTGCTGTGCTTCATGCTCTTTCAGTGCCTCATGCACCTGATCAACAATTTTTGTCTTGTTCCCTTTCAGAACACATTCATATACTTTCTGCAGCACACTTTTTTCTGCCGCAGGGGCTTCCTGTTCCACAGTTTTTGCAGTTCTCTGCTTGCGCTCATTCATGACCTCAATATAGGAAAGATCCGCATCCTGTTTATGCAAAAGCAGGTCGGATGCCAGCATACAGCTCGTCAGAAGCTCCTGATTCGGATTTGCGATCGCCATGGTCAGGCCGTTTGCGATCGCCATGGTCAGAAACGCTGCATTGATATAGCTTCTTTCCGGAAGTCCGAAGGAAATATTGGAAAGACCACAGATGGTTGCCAGCCCCTGCTCCTTACAGTACCGGATCGTTTCCAGTGTTTCAAGGGCTGCATTTTTATTGGCACCGACTGTCGCTACCAGTCCGTCTACCACAATATCTTCTTTTGTAAATCCAAGCTCCAGTGCTCTGCGCAGGATCTTCTGAATAATTTCTTTCTTTTCATCCAGATCCTTTGGGAGACCCTCGTCAGATACCGGAAGCAGGATAAACATTGCCCCATATTTCTTTGCGATCTGCAAGAGTGGTTCCATCTTGGCACTCTCCATGGAAATGGAATTGATCAGCGCCCTGCCAGGATAATGCCGCAGGACATATTCCTGCACATCGACATGGGAGGAATCAATGCAAAGTGGCAGGCTTGTCTGCATGGAAACATCTTCCATGACCTTCAGAAGCGTTTCCTTTTCATCAATACCGCTCATACCCATATTGATATCCAGAATGGAAGCACCGCTTTCCTCCTGCTGGGTAACGAACTCCTCTACCATGGAAAAATCGTTGTCACGGATACATACCTGAAACTTCTTTTTACCGGTCGGATTGATCCTTTCTCCGACAATATGAAACCTGTCATCCAGTCCGAATGCCAGCGTTTTCCGTTCACTTGTCAGATAACGGATTCCTTTGTTTTGCGCTGCATCTGTCGTCTCCGGCAGTTTCATTGCGCCTGTCTTTTCTACCATGGAACGGATATGCTTTACTGTTGTACCACAGCAGCCGCCAAGGAATGTTGCCCCTGCTTCTACAAGCAGACACATCTCCCTGCCAAAGGTTTCCGCATCCATTTCATAAACCGTTCTTCCCTCGCTGTCCAGCTTTGGCAGCCCTGCATTCGGCTTTGCCAGTACAGGGATCTTAGCGACCTGCTTCATCTGCCGGACAACCCCACACATCTGATCCGGTCCTGTCGAGCAGTTCGTTCCGACGACATCTGCGCCAAGTGCCTGTAATACAAGCATGGCAGTCATCGGATCTGTTCCGAATAAGGTCTTGTTATCAGATTCAAATGTCAGACTTGCGATCACCGGAAGGGAAGATACTTCTTTTGCTGCGATCAGTGCAGCTCTTGTTTCCTGCAGGCTCATCATCGTTTCCACGACTAAAAGATCCACACCTGCCTGATCCAATACCCGGATCTGCTCCTTATAAACATCGATCAGCTGCTCAAAATCCATGTCTCCCATCGGCGCAAGCTGCCTGCCAGTCATCGTAATGTCGCCCGCAACCAGTGCTTTGCCGCCCGCAGCCTGTTTTGCCAGTCTGACAAGCTCTGTATTCATATCAATAAGATGCTCTGCCAGCCCGTATTCCGCCAGTTTGATCCTGTTTGCCGTAAATGTCGGTGCATACAGAATATTAGTGCCCGCTTCCACAAAAGCTCTCTGCAGCTCTAAAATTGCATCCGGATGTTCCAGGATCCACTGTTCCGGGCAGACGCCGGTAGGCATACCCGCCTTCTGCAGGTTCGATCCGGTTGCACCGTCCAAATAAATGAGTTTGTTTTGATAAAATTCTCTGAATTCCTGTTTTGTCATGATTCAAGTACCGCCAGTAAGTGTTCAAAATAGGGAGGCAATGGTGCATTCACTTCAATGTATTCTCCTGTCCTCGGATGATGAAATCCAAGTGTCATTGCATGCAGGCACTGCCCTTCACATTTATATTTATCTGATCTTCTGCCATATACCTCATCCCCCAAAAGAGGATGTCCGATAGATGCCATATGAACGCGTATCTGGTGTGTACGCCCTGTTTCGAGTACACACTCCACATACGTGTAATGCTTAAAACGCTGTAAAACTCTGTAATGAGTTACCGCAGGCTTACCGTCTGCAGTGATCGCCATTTTTTTACGATCCTTTTTATCTCTGCCGATCGCGCCTTCGATCGTGCCTTCCTCATCTTTTAAAACACCGGTCACGATCGCCCTGTAACGCCTGTTGATGGAATGCTCTTTGAGCTGCCTTGCAATCTCATTGTGCGCCATGTCATTTTTGCAGATTATGATCGATCCGGTCGTATCCCTGTCGATCCGGTGTACGATCCCCGGCCGTAAAACACCGTTGATCCCGGACAGTTCTCCTTTGCAGTGGTACATTACCGCATTGACAAGTGTCCGGCTGTAATGTCCCGCCGCCGGATGCACGACCATTCCCTTTGGCTTATCAACCACAAGCACATCCGCATCTTCATACAGGATCGACAACGGAATGTCTTCCGCAACGATATCCGGTTCAACTGCCTCCGGGATTTCAAATTCGATCCGGTCACCTTTCCGCAATTTATAATTTGCCTTTACGCTTTTCCCATTTACTATAACCTCTCCTTCCTTCAGTATTTTCTGAAGGAAGGAACGGGTCAGATCCTGCGAATCCGCAAGGAACCGGTCAATGCGCTCTCCCGCCTGATTTTCCGTTATTTCCAGTATCATTTGATCTCATGCACCTTCTTCTGTTTCTGCAACTGTAAGGAGATAAATTTCAGATCATCCTCTTTGCAGAAAAACAGCACAAAAATTATTAAAATTGCTGTACAGAAAGAAACATACAGATCCGCCACATTAAAGATTGGGAAATCGATCAGGCTGATATAAAAGAAATCAACCACATAATCCAGTCTGAGTCTGTCGATCATATTGCCGATTGCGCCCGCTGCAATAAACGTCAGCAGGATATGCCAGGTTCTGTATTTTTTTCCTTTCGGTGTTTTGACCAGTATAAATGAAATGACTGTCAGCATCACGATGGCTGCAAACACAAAAAACAGTTTGCCATCCTGCAAAATACCGAATGCGGCACCTCTGTTTTCCAGATACTGCAGTTCAAATACACCCGGCCAGATTTTTACTGACGGCCGGTCCTTCAGATGTGTTACCGCCAGATACTTGGTTCCCTGATCCAGTGCAAGCAGCACCAGAAAAAAGAGAAGATCCAGCAGCAGTTGTTTCAGTTTCCAGTTTTTGTTTTTTTTATTCATACTTATCCTCGTCACTTACATAAATTTCATGGATACCCATACGCAGTTCTTCGTCCGTTACTGTATGGTCGATCACAGCTTTTCCGATCTTCTTGAGCAGTACAAATTTAATTCTGCCTGCTTCCATCTTCTTATCACTCTTCGTCAGCTTCAGTATTTCTTCCGGATCCACATCCTCGATCGTGATCGGCAGATTAAACGGAACAAACATATCCCGGATCTCATAATACTCATCAAACGTCAGCATTTCTCTCTTATAGGAAATAAAAGCAGCTGCCACAATACCAAGTGCCACACATTCTCCGTGCAGCAGTTCAAAGTTCTTTGCCTTCTCAACTGCATGTCCGATCGTATGTCCCAGGTTCAGGAGTGCTCTGTCTCCCTGCTCGGTCGGATCCTTTTCTACAACCATACGTTTGATATTACAGCAGTTATAGATCATCAGGCGGATTGTCTCCTGATCCTTGTCATAAATCTCATACAGGCTGTTGATGATCCAGCCATAGAACATACCATCCTTGATCAGTGCACTTTTCAGCACTTCACCCATACCTGCATAGAACTGCCTTTCCGGTAATGTGGAAAGCGTCTGCAGATTCATGTAAACAAGCTTTGGCATATAAAATGCGCCGACCATATTTTTATACCGGGAAAAATCAACGCCGGTCTTACCACCGATGCTGCTGTCCACCTGTGCCAGTAATGTTGTCGGGATCTGGATAAAACGGATACCACGCAGATATGTTGCAGCCGTAAAGCCTGTCAGATCTCCCACAACACCGCCGCCTAATGCGACCAGCAGATCTTTTCTGTCAAAATGCTGTTCGATCAGAAATGTATACAGCTTCTGCACAATCTCCAGATTTTTGTTTTCTTCCCCTGCAGGGAATGTGAAGATTTCACATACGCTGCAGATCTTTTCCAGTTCTGCCTTTACGGTCTCTGCATATAGCGGACCGACATTGGAATCTGTGACGATACAGATCTTATGCGTTTCCAGCTCCAGATCAGCCATTGCCTCCGGCAGATCTGCAAAAGAATCTTCAAATAAGATGTTGTAGCTGAATTTGCCGTCCTTTGATACGGGCATACAATTAGATTTTAATTCTGTGATCATTACTTTTATTCCTTCCTCTTTCCTCTCGAAAATCCCGCTACTTCGTAGCGTCGCTGCTTTGCAGCTTTTGATTTTCTCGTTGTACGCTCGGGTGAAACCAAATATTCGCTTCGCTCATGCTTGGTTTCCTTCCTCGCTACAAAAAGAACTTCCTGCCAGATCTGACAGGAAGTTCATTCATTTTCTTAAACTATCTGTTTTTACAGCTCCGGATTCAGTGACGGTACATCGAATGAGCCTGCTAGGATATCCTGGAAATCTCCGGAAATATCTACGCTTGCCGGTGTAATAATGAAGATATAATGAGATATCTTCTGCAGATTACCCTGAATTGCGAAGCAGGAACCTGATGTAAAATCAATGATACGCTGTGCGATATCCACATCAAGACCTTCTAAATTAAGTACTACCGTACGATTTGTCAAAAGTGTTTCCGTAATCTCTCTTGCATCTTCTACTGTTGTTGGTTTAATGACACATACTTCCATTCCACTAACCCCTCTTTTCGGCTGCTTCATTGCTGTTACCTTTGGAGACTGCTTTGCTCTCGGCTTTTCTTCCTGATAATCATCTTCAGGCTCTTCAACTCTGGCAAATGGCTTCTTCTTCGGCTTATCTTCTACATATTCATCTTCCATATCATAGTCATCATCATAGTATTCATCTTCCTGATCATTCAAGGTCATCTTTTTTATCAATGTATCTAATACAGCCATTTTCTTCTCCTTACACACCTAAATATTTTTCGTATAATCTCTTTCCCCGAAAATACCGGTTCCCACTCTGACAAAAGTAGCACCTTCCTCAACAGCGACCTCATAGTCACCTGTCATCCCCATAGAAAGAGTATTCATCTTTATATTATCAATGTTTTTATGCATTATGTCAACAGATAATTGTTTTAATTTAGAGAAATACTGTCGATTTTCCTCTGCATTTTCAACATATGGTGCAATCGTCATAAGTCCGTTAATTTCAATGCCCGGTAATTTGGCAATCTCTGTCACGAGCGCAATCGTGTCTTCTGTCTGCGTTCCGAACTTTGTCGCCTCATTTGCCACATTGACCTCAATAAGTATTTTAACCGTACAGTTTTTTTTCACAGCCTCTTTACTGATTTCTTCTGCCAGTCTGAGTGAATCCACACTATGGATCATATATACTTTGTCCACGATGTATTTGACTTTATTTCGCTGCAGATGCCCGATCATATGCCAGCGGATATCTTTGGGAAGCTGTTCATATTTGTCTACGAGCTCCTGCACCTTATTTTCGCCAAAGTCTCTGCATCCATGCTCATAAATTTCAGTAAGCATCGGAACAGGCTTTGTCTTGCTGACTGCGATCAGTGTTACCTCTTCCCGGTTTCTGCCTGCCTTTGTACAGGCATCCTCAATTTTTTTCTGCACAAGATCATAATTTTCCGTTAACATTTTTCTTCCTTTCCCTGCTTGCAGATCATTATTCGTAAATAAAGTCATCCGGATTGACACTGGCTGCATCCAGTACAATAAAATCATATTCGGAAAGTCCATACTGTGTATTGGACTTCACAATAGAATATTCCTCATTGGAATACAGAACCGTGATCGCCGTAAAATCCGCATATCCTTTATTCATATTATAAACACCGACCAGCGATCCCATCTTACTGATAGCATATTTTTCCTGCTGTCCTTCCCTGCATATATAATCGCCGATGTTGAAATCCGTAGTGTCCACGTAATAATATTCATCATCTGCCGCATATATGGTTGCATCAATATACCGGGTGGACTGCTTACCGTTTTCGTCATAAACCTCTTTCAGGAAACCTCCCTTTTTAGAGCCGCTTCCCTCTACCTGATAATCAAGAGGGATCATGTAAAATTCTTTTTCCACGATCGCACTGTTCGGAATCTTCAATCCTTCTTCCCGGTTATACAGAATTTCCAGATCAATGTAACGTTCTGTTGCAAATGTGATCATGGAATTGGTAAAATCAAGCTGTACATATGTACCATCCGTATTTTGCAGAACCGTTACCTTTGCCCATGACGTATACTGGTTTTTCAGGAATTTAACATTAACATATTCCTCCGCTTCCAGCTCCGCTGCCCTGGCAGCATCAACCGGTATCACGATCGACCAGTTTTCATTATCCAAAAGCTTATAAGCCGTATCTGCCTGTGAAACAAGCTGATTGGCTTCCAGCTGCACTGCCGTATATTTGGACTCATCAAAACAATCCTTCGTTACCGCAGACGGTTTCAACATCTCGTAACCGTCGATACCGTAAACAACAACACCGCTCTTTGGCGCATAGGAAAATGCAACCGCATCCGTCGTTCCAGCCTGACTCAGATTATTCAGCATATTGTAATTTGACAGCTTCAATGCCGTTCCTTCCAACTGATTTTTAAAACGGTATACTTTTTCAAAATCCATTTTGGAAAATGACTTTTGAAAAACAATTGCCTGATTACGGATCTCTGCCAGATCCTGATCCGAAAGGAGTGTTTCTTCTTCCTGTGAAGTGATCATTTCCGCGATCTTACCCGAACTGTCCAGCGAGTATACCAGATCTCCGCAGGCTACATGTTCTCCCTCTTTTGCGAAGAAATTGATATAGCCCGTTCCATTACAGGATACTGTCGTTTCATCTCTTATGGCAATCCCCTGATATACATTCGGTACACTCAGAGATCCTCTTGTCACTTCATAGCCGACAATATGCTTATTGTTCATATACAGGATCAGACTGACTACCATATAGATAAACAGAACCCCAAATATGATCATTCCGATATTCAGATGTAAAGGACCTCGCCGATAGTCCCTGATATTACTGACTTTTTTATTCTGTGCCAAGAAAATTTCTCCTATCATTACACAAAAAAAGCCTCGGAACTTCCGAGGCTTTGGTTTTTTATAAAGATACGATGATCTTTGATTTTAACGCCTCCGGCAATTCACTCTCATCCATGCTTACGCTCAGGACAAAATCAATGCCGTAATTCTGGCTTATTTTTTCCAGCTTTTCAATAACAGGAGTGATGTCTTCATTTTCCAGACATGCGATTTTCAAAAAGCTGTCCAAAAACATCTGTTCCAGATCATGATCCTGCGAAACAATACCACAGATAAAACCTACAAATTCATCATGATTTGTGATCATATACTGGGAAACATCGATCAGTCTGACTTTATTGTTCAGCTCATACATATGCTTCGTACTCTTATCCAGATATACGATATTTCCTTTTGTTTCTTTCACCTGTAAATTAACTTTTTCTAATAAATGCTTTGTTTTACCCTTCCCTTTATTACCAACGATTAACTGAACCATATGTAAGCCCTCCTGCCATTTTGATTTCGGTATTTCGTACCTTATCCGATAAAATCATTATAGTGTATTTGACTATAAATGACAACCTTTTTATCGGAATCCCTGTGGCACTTAACCTGTGATTTTCTGAAGCAGATCCGTCATCTCCTGATAGAGATACTGCCTTTCACTGCAGTTTAAAATAACAGACACATACTGATTTCCGGAAGAGTCCTTTGCAAGCAGGATCAGACAATTTCTGGCTGCTGCTGTTGTACCTGTTTTTCCGCCGATCACCGTCACACCGTCAGGTGCCTGGGCATCCCCGTTTAAATACCAGTTTGTGGAAGTGCAGGAATATTCTTTCCCATTTCCCTGTCCGTCATGATAGATCGTCTCATAGGTCTGCAGATTGATGATCTGTGTAAATTCACTGTACTGCATGGCTTCCTTAAAGATCAGATACATGTCATAGGCAGTCACATAGTGATCCTCTGCGGTCAGTCCATGCGGATTGACAAAATGAGAATTGGTCGCACCGATCGCTGCCGCTTCCTGATTCATCATATCGGAAAAGCCGTCCAGACTGCCCCCTATGTTTTCCGCGATCAGTACCGCCGCATCATTTGCAGACTGCATGAGCAGTGCATGCAGTGCCTGATCGAGTGTCATCGTATCTCCGGCAGAAAGCCCACAGAGCGTCGCACCGGATTCATTGATCTTTACATTTTCGGATGCGGTCAATACGGTATCCAGATCTGCATACTTGAGTGCTACAAGTGCCGTCATTACCTTTGTCAGGCTCGCCGGTGCGAGCTGCATATTTTCGTCTTTTCCATAGATGATCCGATTTTTGCCAAGATCACACAAGACTCCTGAAAGTGCCTGGGAAAGATCTACCTCATTCCCGGAAAGCGTCTGTCCGTCACGCAGGCATAAATCCGCCGCAAAGCCCTCCGCCTTATCATCAGCTGTACTGTTTGTATGATCAATCCGATATGCGCTTACCGGACTGTCCAGCTCGTATTCCATTGAAACCGCTGCACTTTTACAGCCGGTCAGCAAGACAGACAACACAACAAGTGCTGCCAGCTTTTTCTTATTTGTACATCTCACGCCACTCAAGATCTCCTCGACTTAATGATTTAATCAACAGCTCCGCCGTAGCCAGATTCGTAGCAAGCGGAATATTATGCATATCGCATAAACGGACTACATTATTGACATCCGGCTCATGCATCTTTGGTGTCAGCGGATCGCGCAGAAAGATAACAAGGTCGATCTGATTGTGTTCGATCTGTGCACCGATCTGCTGTTCTCCCCCGAGATGACCGGCCAGATATTTGTGGACATTCAGATTTGTAACCTCTTCAATCAGGCGTCCTGTCGTTCCTGTTGCATAAAGATCGTTTTTGCTGAGTATACCCCTGTACGCGATGCAGAAATTCTGCATCAGCTTCTTCTTTGCATCATGTGCAATTAATGCAATATTCATATGTAACCTTCTCTCCTAATTACTGTATTTCCTCACACATTGCAGTCTTACGTTCAATACAAACCCCATACCAATATAAAGACTGACAAGTGAAGTTAAACCATAACTCACAAATGGAAGCGGAATACCCGTATTAGGTACAATACCGGTCGCAACTCCAATATTCATAAAACTTTGAAAGCCGATCACCGTTGCCATACCTGTGGCGATCAGCATCCCCGCAATATCCTTCGCCTTCCGGGCGATCATTAGACATTCCAGTGTGATCAGAAACAAAAGTCCGACTACAAGACAGCCGCCTGCAAATCCCAGTTCTTCCCCGACAATTGCGAAAATAAAGTCCGTCTGCGGTTCGGAAATGAAATTACCGTTTTTTACGGAACTGATCTCATTGTTATTCAGTCCCTTTCCAAACAACTCCCCACTTCCGATCGCCATCTTGGAATTCTCCTGCTGGTATCCTTCCGACGTCGAATATTCGGCCGGATTCAGCCATGCCAGAATACGCGTCTGCTGATAATCCTTGAGCAGCGTCTGATCCGGCTGTAATACCAGTGTCAGGAATATCACAAAAAGCGGAACCGCAATTGCCAGCACTCCAAATATGATCTTATAACTCAGACCACCCATGAATAAAAGCACACAGAATAACAATGCGATCATGATCGTGGTCGAAAGATCAGGCTGCCTGTAGATCAACAGAAGCGGCGGCGAAAGAAGCACCAGCATGGAAATGATGGTCTTCAGTGAACTGATCGTTTCCTTATGTTTCATAATATACTGTGCATAAAATAAAATCAACAAAATTTTCGCCGTTTCGGATGGCTGGAACCGGATTCCCGCAATGGAAACCCAGCGTTGTGCATTGTTTGACTTTTCCCCGAAAAACTCCACCAGAAGCAGCAAAACCAGATTGCCGATATAGATGATCCAGTAAAAATTCAGGAACGTCGAATAGTCAAACAATGATATGACTACCATCAGAAACAGCCCCATCACAAATCCGAGGATCTGTTTGCTTTGATAAGAACGATCCGCACTGCCGATCACTAAAATCCCCACTACGGTAATAGCGATCAGCATTATTATTAATTTAAAATCATAATCCCTGACACGGTATTTTTTCAGCATTTTTATCACCAGAATACATTTATTTTTCGTTTGCTCACTTCAATTTCCATCTTCCCCGGATCAATCTGGATATAGCGGGATAATACTTTTGCAATATCCTTCTTTATCATTTCCATCGTTTCCGGTGAACAATTGATTCTGTCTGAAATCAGCAATATCTTCAGTCTGTCTTTTGCTACTTCTTTCGACTTCTTTTTATGAAATAATGATTTAATACGCATTGTCCACCCCTCCTTTACAGTTTCTGAAAAATACCGGTAAAACGAAACCATACCGATTTTTCTTTTTCCAGATCGAGAAGTGGTACATCCTGTCCCAGAATTCTGTTACAGATATTCATATAGGCTCTTCCTGCCACGGAATTGCCACATACAAGCGGTTCTCCATGATTGGTGGATACCACGACCGCCTCATCATCATATACAGCACCGAGCAGATCCACCGATAAAATATCCACCACATCTGCCACACTCATCATATCGCCGCGTTTGATCATATCATTGCGGAGCCTGTTAACGATCAGATCAATCCTGCCCACCTCATATGCATGCAGAAGACCGATGATCCTGTCAGCATCGCGGATGGCTGACACCTCCGGTGTTGTCACCACAATTGCCCTGTCTGCTCCCGCGATCGCATTCTGAAAGCCCTGTTCGATCCCTGCCGGACAATCCAGAAGTATGTAATCAAACTGCTCCTTCAGCTGTGCGGTCAGCTTTTTCATCTGCTCCGGATTAACTGCCGATTTATCTCTTGTCTGTGCACAGGGAAGCAGATAAAGACCCGGATATCGTTTATCCTTGATCAGTGCCTGTTTTACCCTGCAGTTTCCTTCCACAACATCAACCAGATTATATACGATCCGGTTTTCCAGTCCCATAACGACATCCAGATTCCGAAGTCCGATATCCGTATCGATCAGGACAACCTTCTTACCCTGACAGGCAAGTCCCGTTCCAATGTTTGCGCATGTCGTTGTTTTTCCGACACCGCCCTTACCAGATGTAATGACAATTACTTCACTCATAGTTTTCCTCCAGCTCATGAAATATTTGTCCCCTGCAGTCTTTACAGATTCTGCAGTAATTCTTCTGTAAGGTCAAGATCCTCGAACCGGATCTCGTTCTCTTTTAAATATGCAATCTGCGGCTTGTCCTTTTTAGACTTACCGAACAGCCCTTTACTTTTGTATTTTCCCCTGTGTTCGCCGATCCGGACAGATTCGGGCTCCATATGAAGCGCAGCAATAAAATGGGCTTTTCCGTCCACTCCCGCATAGGCACTTCCGGAAAGTGTTCCCAAAACAACAATATCCTTTTTGGACACCACACAGCTTCCTTTACAGACATCTCCGAGCACGATCAGGCTCTGCTCTGTCTCCAGAATTTTCTTTCCAGACAGGCTGCCACGGTAAAATTGTGCAAAATCGCCCTGTGCCATTTCCTCAATACGCGCCAGAGGCCGTTCAAAGCTTTCTTCCTTTTCTTTTTCGACCACACAGACAATATTCACACTGCTTTCCTGCCGGATGGTATCTAAGATGGCATCTTCCTCTTCCTGCGTATTTTTCCTGCCTTCAAAGGTGACCGCCAGTTTTGCTTTTCCGAAAAAGCGTTCGGAATCTTTAAATTTTTCGGAGACTTCTGCCAGAACATCTCCAAAAAGGGCATCCTCCGCAATGACGATCCTGATGCCATTGGGATAGCTCTTGAGTCTGACTATGTCTTTCATACTTCCACCTCTTTCAGCTTTATCTGTTTAATCTCCCGCACTTTGTACCACATTGGTAGATTCTGCAGTTCCGGTGATCAGACTGGATTCATCCTCCAGCTTAAAGTAGTACTTCACAATATCTTTTGTCACCTGCGCCGCATAATCGGAAGCATATCCGAATGCGATTCTTGTTGCGATGGCGATCTGTGGCTGCTCATACGGTGCATAGCATACAAACAGCGCATGATTTGCACGTTTTCTGTTTTCCTGCGCCGTACCGGTTTTCCCTGCCACCTGGATTGTCAGATCCTTGTAGTAATCCTTATCTTCCACTACTTTACGCATACCCTGATGAATTGCATCCCATGTACTCTGCTTCAGATCAACCGTATTCCGCAGCGTCGGTGTATAGTCGGCGATCAGATTGCCGTCCGCATCTGTCGCTTTGGAAAGCAGGCTCAGGTTATAACAGTTTCCGCTGTTTGCAACTGTTGTCACATACCTTGCCAGTCCGACCGTTGAATAGTTGTTTGTACCCTGTCCGATCGCAGAACGGATCGCATCAAAATCAGATACCTTTGGTGCACTTTCCGAAATTTCCACGCCGGATTTGTCTGAAAGTCCGAACTGATCTGCATAATAAGCCAGCTTTTCCAGTCCGGTATCGCTATCATAAACACCGTTATTACGGCTCAAACGATAACCCACTTCATAGAAGAAATAGTTACAGGAATGTTCGATCGCCCCTGAAATATCAAGCGGTCCATGTGAACCGTTCGGTGCGATCCAGCATCGCGCCGGCGGACTTAACGTATCCCAGGTTCCCTTACAGGTGATCGTTTCATTCAGTCCCACAACATTATTTTCCAGTGCTGTCGCCGCCGATACCATCTTGAAGGTAGAACCGGGTGCAGACAACTGCTGCGTTGCATAATTCCACATCGGCTGTGACAGATCATAGTAAATTTTATTATAATAATCGGAATCGATCGAATTTGTCAGCCGGTTGTTATCATAGCCCGGATACGTCACCAGGGCAAGCACTTCGCCTGTCCGGGTATCCGTTACCACACAGGAACCGGAGCATGGATCAAGTGCCAGCTGTGCAGGTGTGATATCCAGATTTTCTATCTTCTCCAGCATAAAGTTGTAAGCGGATTTACTACCGCTTTGTACTGCCTGTTTTTCTTCGTCCGTCCCATCAATGATATTCTGTTCAAACAGAAGCATACATACCTGCGCTCCCGTGATCTGATCGTCCAGCAGCATATATTTGTAAAGCCGCTTGTTAAAATAAGAATCTTTTATCAGATTTTCATCAATGTAATCGATCAGACGCGCATAGATTTCTTCGGAATCGGAGTACTGGGATTCCAGAGAAAGCTTTGTAATATCGATCCAGCCCTTGGAGATCAGATACGTCAGGTATTCCTGAAGGCTGATCACCTCATCCTTTTTCCATGCAAGATAAGTACTGTCCTCTTTGTCGATCTCGTCTGTCATGATCACACCGTTATCTTCCAGCATGGAAACGATCGCAAGCTCATACACCTGGTATTCCAGGGAAAGATTATTATAGGTCGTGGCGTTGGTCGCAAGCTCGGTATGCAGCGTATCCACCACGGAAGCCTGCTTATTCAAAAACGTCTGATATACTGTCTTTTCCGTATCTTTGGCAGTATCTTTCTGAAAATTACCGGTATCTATTACACCATTATTAAATAAAGCAAAATATACATCATAAATAGGGATCTGCAGTTTACTTGCCGATTCGTTTTCTCCCAGCGTAAATTCCTTGATATTACGGATCTTGGATACCAGAATACCCGCGATCTTCTGTTCGAGCAGGTTATATACCGCCTTCTGCAGCTTCATATCGATCGTCAGATAGACATTATTGCCCGCAGCCGGTTCCTTCCGGTCACTCGTTTCGATGACCTTACCCATGTTATCCACATAAACGGTTTCTGTTCCTTTGGTACCCTGCAGTGTTGTTTCCATATACTGCTCAATACCGGATTTACCGACAATGTCCGTCAGGGAATACTTTTCATCTTCTTCGGAAAGCTGTGCATATTCATCATCGGAAATCTTGCCGATATAACCGATGATATGGGAATAATACACACTGTCTACATACTTGCGGATCGTATCCTCCGTCACGGATACACCATCCAGCACATCCGCATTTTCCATGATCATGGCAACTGTTTCATCGGAAACATCCTTGGCAACTGTTGTCGCAATGTATTTCTGATAACTGTTCAGACTCATGGCATAGCGGATCGTTACCATCTGCAGCAGCTTTTCTTTTGTATAACCGCTGCCCACGATAAAATCAGAATTTCTGTCATCCGGATCCAGATATTCTCCGATCGCAAATTTCTTTGTCCCTGCCAGATAGGAAATCACCTCTTCTGCCGTAGCAGTACGCTCTGCATATTCCAGATCTTCTGTCTTGGGCTTTCCATATATATCCGCCAGAAAACGCAGCAGCGTTTTCCCTTCCACCGTAAAGGCATATTGATTATTTTCATCCAGAACAATATCAAAATCATTGATGATCTTATCATTGTTTTCTTCTATCATATCGATCAGCCTGGAGATTGTCCCGTTCAGCTGTGCATTTTTTGTCCTGCCGGACTCATATACATCTTCTATCGTAACGGAGTACGCCAGCTCATTATATGCCATAAGCTCTCCGTTACGGTCATAAATATTGCCTCTTGTACTGGCAATGGTACGTTCCTTTCTGATCTTCAGTTTAAAACCGTCCAGATATTCTTCCCCATGAACGATCTGAAGAGAAAAGAGGCGATAGATCAGTATACCTGACAGACAGGTAAACACAATGATCAGTACAAAGACTCTTGACGTTACCATATTGATCACTGATTCTTTTATCGATTTAAGCAAAACCGTCCTCGCTCCTTTTTTCTGTTCCATCCAGTTTTCCGTTGATCATACGGATCAGCGGATACAGGATCAGTGTTACCAAAACTGTATAAATGATCTCCGGTACTATCACATGCATCAGATAGTGCAGGAAGTGGAATCTGCCACGCAAAAGGAAAAGCAATATGTAGCTGACAAGTCCATAGGAAAGATCGCTGAGTGTGATCAGAAGGATCGGCAGCTTAATATCCTCTTTAAAGAAGATCTGCTTGAAATATCCGTTTGCAAAGCCAAGATACATAAAAATAAGTGCATAAAAGCATAAAACATTTCCGAAAAAAATATCATATAACAGACCGGAAAAAAAGCCTACCCAGAGACCGCATTTCTGTCCGCACATGAATCCGAAGGTTGCTGTGATGATCACAAGCAGATTCGGTGCGATCCCGCCGAATGCAAGCCACCTGAATACAGTAGACTGCAGGATAAAGCACAGCAGGACTGTTATAACTATAAAAATATTCCGTTTCATCAGTTTTCACCCGCCTCTGTATAAGACGCTTTCTGGTCCGTGATCACAAGCACTTCTTCCAGATGTGCAAAATCAACAGCCGGTGTGATCGTACCGGAGCTTGTCAGGTTATTGGAATCAGACTGGATCTGAGTCACATAGCCGATCAGAATACCCGGAAGATACTTGGTACTGATATAGGAGGTTACAACCTTATCTCCCTCCTTTACCGCTGTTTCACCGTTTACAAGCTTGGAGAAGGTGATCACACCCTGATCCATCGTCTCCAGATTGCCCTGTACGATACAACTATCCTCTGTAGAAAGCACCATAGCGCTGACATTGGAATTGTCATCAATGATCGCCATGACCTTTGCCCAGTTATCTCCCACTTCTGTAATATGTCCGACCAGACCGCTTCCCGCCATGACATTCATATCCGGCTCAAGCCCGTCCAGACTTCCTTTATTGATCACAAAGGAATGAAACCAGTTTCCTGCTTCCTTCGATACCACACGGGCTCCGACTTTCCGGTAGTCTGCGTACTCTTCATCCAGCTTATATAATTCACGTAAATTGTTCAGCTCATATTTATCCTGCTGCAGGGAGTTGTTTTCAATCGTCAGTGCATCCACCTGCGCCTGCAATGCTTCATTTTCCTGCATGATATCCCGGATGTTTTTCAGCTCCTGTGAACGGACATTCATCCAGGAGCCGACCTTACTGATCCCCGACTGAAAGGGCAGGATCACACCACCCGCAAAATTGCTGAGCGGAGACGCCAGAAAATCCGTAAAAAAGGTAACTGCCATAAATAAAACGCAGACACAAGTCATGATCAGCAATAAGTATTTACTTGGAATCGTAAACTTCTGCCGTTTTCTTCTCATTATTTTCCTCCATTGCCCATTCCTTCGATCGCATAGGCAACTGATTTATAATTATCATCCATGATGACACGGGCAAGTCCCAGTGCAACACTTTCTACCGGATGCTCTGCAACATTCACCTTCAGTCCTGTTCCACTGGCGATCAGCTGTGCCAGATGGCTGACCTGACAGGCACCGCCGGTCAGATAAATTCCCTGTCTGTAAATATCTGCAGCCAGTTCCGGTGGCGTACGCTCCAGAATAACCTTGATATTATCAATGATCGAATTAAAATGCTCTTTTAAGCTGTCCAGTGCAAGATCTGTCGGGATCTCTCGCTCTACCGGAAGTCCTGTTACGATATCACGGCCGTAAACAAGCGCATTTTTCCCTTCCTCTTCCAGAGAAGCCAAAGATGTTTTTACCTTTTCTGCTGTCTTGCCACCGATGATCAGGCTGTACTCTTTTCTGACAGCTGCACGGATCGCATCATCAAATTTCTGTCCGCCAACCTTGATCAGCTTGCTCAATACGATACCGCCTAAGGAAAGAATGGAAATTTCCGTTGTATCAAAGCCGACATCAACGATCAGCACGCCCTGTGAATTTTTGACATCAATATCCAGTCCGAGCCCGTCCGCAATTGCTTTTTCCACAACCATAACACGTTTTGCCTTAACATTTGCATTCTTTACAAGGTCGTAAAAAGCTCTCTTCTCAACCTCTGTCACATCGGTCGGAACCGCAATATAATAATCCGCCGGCTTGACACTTCCACCGCCCAGATCCGTTACAAAACATTTTACAAGTGTCTGCATATTTTTAATATCTGCGATCACGCCGTTGCACAGCGGGTAGGAAATGTGGATATTCCCCGGCGCTTTCTCATACATATCAAACGCCTCATCCCCATAAGCAAACAGAATGTCCTTATTTTCAATCGCGATGATGTTTTTCTGACAGAAAACCGATTCATCACCTTTTCCGTAAATTTTAATGTTGCAGGTACCAAGATCGATACCGTATGCGCTCGAAGCCATTTATAAAACTCCTTTCTCCTTTAAACTGATATACGTGTTATCCCCGATAATAATATGGTCAAGTAACGGAATTTCCATAACCGCTGCCGCCTGCCCGATCCGCTCCGTCAAAAGCAGATCTTCCCTGCTCGGCGAAGGATCTCCGCTTGGGTGATTATGCATGATGATCACCGATGCGGCGTTACATAAAAGTGCCTGCCGAAATAATTCTCTGGCAGACATAATGGACGAATTAATGTTACCTATAGACAACTCGACATCTTTTATCCTGCTGTCTTTTGTGTCTAAATACAGTGCAATACAATACTCTTTTTCCAAATGCCGCAGCCGTTCCATATAAGCCTGTGCCACAACCTGCGGATTCCGGAACACCGCATCCTTTTCCACTCTGGCAACTGCCATCCTGCGGGAAAGCTCTGCGATTGCCTTCAGTTTGACTGCCTTGACAAGTCCGATTCCCTTTACCTGCATGAGCTGATCGAGCGTCACATGATGCAGTCCCAAAATACCATGTCTCTTATCACAGACGGATAAAACCCTGCAGGCAAGCGTCAGAGCATCCTCTCCCCTTGTTCCTGTCCGCAATATGATCGCGATCAGTTCCTCTTCTGTCAGGTTTTCTGCACCCTGCTGTAAAAACTTATCATAGGGCAGTGACTGTATTGTGCCGTTTTCTTTTGTCTGATACATATTCAGTTCTTACTCCAGACAGGCAGCTCCCACTCTGCTTTACAGGAAACGATATAAAATAATGGCAATTACCATTCCGATAATGCTCGCGACCGTGATATGGATCGTCAGTCCAAAGGTCAGGACAAGAATACCCAGATCCAGTACGATCGGCGAAGTCAGCCCGAAGCTCTGCCCGTAATTCAGGAAGCTTGACGGAAGAAGTTGTCCCAAAAGGCCTCCGATTACAATTCCTGTCAACATCATCAATAAAAGAGCCCAGCTGTTCTTGCTTCTCATGGTATCCTCCACTTCATTTGTATCATCACACTAGTTATATCTTATCACACCCAAAAAAGTATGTATATAAAATTCGTTTATTTTTTTTCGACTAAAAACTCATTCTTTTGCACTGTTCTTTCGTCAAAATACCGTCATTTTTCATATTTTGCAGCGCTTTCAGCATGCCAAATTTCGCATGTGGGAAAGTCAGTCCCCCCTGCATATATACCGCATACGGCGGTTTGATCGGACCGTCTGCGGAAAGTTCGATCGAAGATCCGGACACAAAAGCTCCTGCCGCCATGATGACCGGTGCATCATAACCCGGCATATCCCACGGCTCCGGTGAAAGGTGGCTGTCCACGCTTGCAGCTGCCTGGATTCCCTTACAGAAAGAGATCACAGCCTCCGGTTTTCCGAAGGTGATTGCCTGAATAATGTCAAAGCGGTCTTCTTTTGCATCCGGTACAACGGAAAAACCGAGTGTTTCAAAAATATTTGCTGCAAAGACCGCACCCTTTAAAGCACTTGCCGTTACGGTCGGTGCTAAAAACAGTCCCTGATAAAAAGCAGGCAATACGCCAAGAGAGGCACCAACCTCTTTACCCAGTCCCGGAGAAGTCAGTCTGTAGGCAGCGTTTTCCACACATTCTTTCTTTCCGACGATATAGCCGCCGATCGGTGCCAGACCGCCGCCCGGATTCTTGATCAGGGAGCCGACCACCATATCCGCTCCGACTTCCACAGGCTCGATCCGTTCTACAAATTCGCCGTAGCAGTTATCTACCATACAGAGTACATCCGGTTTGCATGATTTGATAAAAGAGATCAGTTCGCCGATCCGTTCCACCGATAAGGTTTTTCTCGGTTCATAGCCTTTGGAGCGCTGGATCGTTACCAGCTTTGTCTTTTCATGGATCGCTGCACGGATACCATCGTAATCAAAGCTGCCATCCGGCAGAAGATCTACCTGGCTGTAAGATATGCCATATTCTTTCAGAGAACCTTTAGACTCACGGATACCGATCACTTCCTCCAGCGTATCATATGGTTTTCCCACAGGGGATAACAGTTCGTCGCCCGGACGCAGGTTGCTCATCAGTGCCAGCGCCAGTGCATGTGTGCCACAGGTGATCTGTGGTCTGACCAGTGCATCTTCCGCGTGGAACAGATTGGCATATACCTCTTCCAGCGTATCGCGTCCGATATCATTGTAGCCATAGCCGGTTGTACCGAGCAGACATGCTTCGCTGACACGTGCCTTCTGCATGGCACGGATCACCTTCAACTGGTTATATTCCGCCGTTTCGTCGATCGCGGCAAAACGATCCTTCAGATTTTCCAAAATATGTTCTCCGAATGCAAGCACCTGGGTGTCTATGTCCAAAGAAGCGTACATTTCCTGTAATGTAGTCATGTTTTATCCTCGATTCTGTCTTATTATACTTCAATGAATTTATATATTCCCCTGCAGACACGCTTCCGCTCGTTAAAAAACGTAGCGGTACATAAGAGTGCAAAATACGCACTCTAAGTACCGACGTTTTTTATGGGCGGTCTGCCATGAAATATATAAATTCATTGATATCCATCATACTATATTCCCCATCCGCATTTCTTCCACTTTTTCAAGCATAAAGGCAAGCATTTCATCTTCCTGTCCGGCAAAGGCAGTCCTGTCAACCCATGTGACATCCCGCTCCCGGCGGAACCATGTCAGCTGACGTTTTGCAAAATGTCTGGTATCCCGTTTGATCAGATAAATGGCTTCCTCCAGCGGACAATCCCCGCAGATGTGGTCTGCCATTTCTTTGTAGCCAAGCGCCTGCATGGATGTGGCAGAGCGCGGTATTCCGTCCGCAAGCAGCCCTTTGACTTCCTCGTATAAGCCTTCTTCCACCATCTGATCGACACGCGCATCGATCCGGTCATACAGCTTTTTCCGGTCATCATTCAGCACAAAATAACAAAAGGCATAGGGCGACTCTTTTTCATGTTCCCTCGCATTGTGCACGGAGATCTTTTCTCCTGTCTGCATATAATATTCAATGGCACGGATCACGCGTTTGCTGTTGTTTTCATGGATCGCCGCGGCAGATTCCGGATCGACCGCCGCCAGCTTTTCATGCATATAGGCATTGCCCTTCTGCGCCGCTTCTTCCTCAAGCTGTCTTCTGAGCGCAGAGTCCGTTTCTTCTTCCGAAAACGCAATATCATACAAAACAGCCTGAATATAAAATCCGGTTCCGCCGACCAGAACCGGAATATGTCCCCGCTCATAAATGCCTTGCATCGCTTCCTTCGCCATCTGCGAAAACCGGAATACATCAAATTTTTCATCAGGAGAAAGGACGTCGATCAGATGATGTCTGACACCGTCCATTTCCTTAGGCAGGATCTTGGCAGAGCCAATATTCATCTTCTTATACACCTGCACGGAATCCGCAGAAATGATCTCTCCGCCAACCGCCTTCGCCAGTTCAATGGAAAGCTTTGTTTTCCCTACTGCCGTCGGCCCGGTCAATATCAGCATTTCCTTTTTCTTCATCGTTTAAACTTACGCTCCAGTTCATATTTACTCATGGAAATGATCGTCGGTCTTCCATGCGGACAGTTATAAGGGTTGTCGCAGGCTAACAATTCCTGCATCAGCACCTTTATTTCCGATAATGATAATTTCTGATTTCCTTTGACTGCCGCTTTGCAGGACATGCTGGCGATCTTGCTGAGCACGGCGAAGGAATCTCCCGCAGCCGGTGCCTGCACCAGTTCATCCAGCACAGAAAGCAGCAGCTCCTTTTCTCCGTTTCCGTACAGATCCAGCGGAACCGCACGGATCGCGACCGCATCTTCTCCGAACTCTTCCAGTTCAAAGCCAAGTCTTGTAAAGTGCTCCTCATGTGCCTTCCAGGCAGTCTGCTCCTTTGGAGTCAGCGTCACGATCGTCGGCGGTGAAAGCTGCTGGGACGGAATCTCCGTCTTTTCATGCAGCCTCTTCACAAACCGCTCATAATTTACCTTTTCATGCGCCGCGTGCTGATCCACATAATAAATTTTATCCGCCAGCGCCAAAATCCAGTACGTATCAAATACCTGTCCGATGATCTCGAAATTTTCCACCTGCTGTTTTTTCAGGTCGTCTTCCGTAAACAAAGCCATCTGCTGTGGCTTTTCAACAATGATCGCCTGCTCCTTTTTGATGATCGGGCTTTTCGGTACTTCTTCCGTATATTCCGCCCTTGTACCAATGATCCTTGCTGCAGCAGTTTCAACCTGTTTTTTCTCCGGTGTTGATGACCGCCGAACGTCTGAGCCGGATGTTGTATATCCGGTCTTTTCTTCCCGCACGCCCGACTGCGCAGGCTGCGCCAGTCCCTCATCTACCTTCTGCAGTGCCTTCTGCACGATCTGCCCATAGGACTGTCCGTAAGAAGAAGTTTCTCTCACCTGCGACTGCGATCTTCTGCCTGCTTCAAACGGCTGCGGAATCTCTCTGGTCAACTGCTTTTCCGCTTTCTTATCCTCTTCCTTTTCGATCTTTGCATCCATGGATGTGACAAGGGATCTGCCGTTTATCGCCGCTGCAACAGATTCCTGCAGAAACCGGAAAAAGGTCTGTGGTTCATTGATCCGGATATCCATTTTGGTCGGATGCACATTGACATCGATCTTTTCCGGATCGATCGTCAGATATAAGACAACAAACGGATATTTATGCTGCATCAGAAAAGTGCGGTAGCCTTCTTCCACTGCGGAGCATACCAGAGAGCTCTTGATATACCTTCCGTTCACAAAGATCGTTTCAAACGCTCTGTTTGCCCTGCACAGGATCGGTTTTCCCAGAAATCCTTTTACCGAAATGCCATCCAACTGTGCAGAGATCGGAAGAAGCTGGTTTGCCGTTTCTTTTCCGTAGATCCGGTAGATCACCTCTCTGCTGTCTCCGTTACCGGAAGTAAAAAACTTCGTCTGCCCGTTTGCTATATACTGAAACGCGATCTGCGGAGCAGACAGTGCAATATGCTGCATAAAGTCCGCAATATAGTTGCCTTCTGTCATTGCAGTCTTTAAAAATTTTTTTCTGACCGGTGTATTGTAAAAAATATTGCGGGCGATCACCGTCGTTCCCGTCGGTGCACCGATCTCTTCAAGCTCACCCGCTTCTCCGCCGTTTATCGTAAAATGCTGCCCGGTCAGCTCTTCCTCCGTCTTTGTGATCAGCTCTACCTGACAGACTGCGGCAATACTGGAAAGTGCCTCTCCGCGGAAGCCCAGACTGCTGATATGGGAAAGATCCTCCGCTTCCTTGATCTTACTTGTGGCATGTCTTAAAAATGCCTTGGTAAGCTGCGACTTATCGATTCCGCTTCCGTCATCTGTGACACGGATCATGCTGATACCGCCGTCCTTGATCTCCACCGTCACATGCCCGGCTCCTGCATCGATCGCATTTTCCACAAGCTCTTTCACAATGGAAAACGGGCGTTCCACAACTTCTCCTGCCGCGATTTTATCTACTGTATGATTATCCAGTACATGTATTTCATTCATTTGTGCTACTCCATCTGTTCTTTAACATGTTTTGCAGTTTATAAAGGGTATTTAAAGCATCCAGCGGTGTCAGATTCGAAATGTCGATCCGGGAAAGCTCCTTGATCACATCCTCATCCTTCGTCGTGTCAAAAAGCGAGATCTGTGCCAGATCCACCTGATCGTAATGCTTTACTTTCTGCTTTTCCGACTTTTTATCAGTCTGGATACACTGTACCTTTTCTGTAATATCATTATCGGAAAGCTGCTGTGCGATTTCTTTCGCCCTGTCAATGACAAGATCCGGAACGCCCGCAAGCTTTGCCACCTGAATACCGTAGCTCTTGTCTGCACCGCCCTTTACGATCTTCCGTAAAAAAACGATATCATCACCTTTTTCCTTGACAGCAATACAGTAATTGTTGACATTGTTCATCTTGCCTTCCAGCTCGGTCAGTTCATGATAATGCGTTGCAAATAAGGTTTTTGCTCCGAGCAGCTTTTTATTGCTGATATGCTCAACCACAGCCCATGCGATCGACAGACCATCAAAGGTGGAAGTTCCCCGGCCGATCTCATCTAAGATCAGCAGGCTGTTCGCCGTCGCATTCCGCAGGATATTGGCTACTTCATTCATTTCCACCATAAAAGTGGACTGTCCGCTTGCCAGATCATCCGAAGCACCGACTCTTGTAAAGATACGATCCACAATACCGATCTGTGCACTTTTTGCCGGTACAAAGCTTCCGATCTGTGCCAGCAGGACGATCAATGCGGTCTGCCGCATATAGGTGGATTTTCCTGCCATATTCGGACCTGTGATAATGGAGATCAGGTTTTTACCGCTGTCCAGATAGGTATCATTGGCAATAAACATATCATTTTTGATCATGCACTCCACAACCGGATGACGGCCTTCTTTGATATCGATCACGCCCTTTGTCGTGATCTTCGGCTTCACATAATGATTCCGCTCTGCCACATAAGCAAGGGATGCAAATACATCCAGCCCGGCAATAGCCTTGGCTGTCTGCTGGACTCTCTGCATGTTGTCTCCCAACGCGTCCCTGACCTGACAGAACAGCTCATATTCAAGTGAATACAGCTTGTCCTCTGCATTCAAAATGGTATCTTCCATTTCCTTCAGCTTTGGCATCGTGTAACGCTCTGCATTGGTCAGTGTCTGTTTTCGGATATAGTCATCCGGTACCTGATCCTTGAAGGAATTGGTTACCTCAAGGTAATAACCAAATACTTTGTTATATTTGATCCTCAGATTTTTGATCCCGGTTCTTTCACGCTCTGTGTTTTCCAGCTCGGCAAGCCATTTCTTACCGTCCGTTTTAGCTCTTCGCAAAGTATCCGCATCTTCTGAAAAGCCTTCTTTGATAATACCGCCTTCTTTGGAAGAAAGCGGCGGTTCCTCTACGATCGCCGCATCGATCAGTCCGTACAGATCGGTCAGATCATCGATCTGCTCCTGCAGCTTCTGTAAAAGAGGTGTTTCAAATTCTGCCAGAACCGTTTTGATCGGTGGCAGCATCTGCAATGAATTGCGGAATGCGATCAGATCTCTCGGATTAGCAGTCTTATAACTGATCTTTCCAAGCAGTCTTTCCAGATCATAGATTGGGCTTAAATATTCCCTGAGTTCTTCTCTGGACATCGGATGTGCGAGCAGATCTCCGACCGCTTCCTGACGGAGCACGATATCCGCCTGCTCGATCAACGGCTGTTCCAGATAAGTACGGAGCAGTCTTGCGCCCATGGCCGTTTTAGTCTTATCCAGCACCCATAACAGGGAACCTTTTTTCTGCTTTTCACGGAGCGTTTCCGTCAGCTCCAGATTCCTTCTTGTGGCACTGTCCAGCAGCATATATTTGCTGGCAATGTATGGATTGAGATGTGTAATATTGGACAGACTGTTTTTCTGTGTCTCATATAAGTAGGCAAGCACAGCACCTGCAGCGATCTGTCCTGCCATAAAATCATCCACACCGAGTGCTGTCAGTGTATTGACCTTAAAATGTTTGCACAAAAGCTTCTGGCAGCTTTCTTCTTCAAAATGCCATGCATCGATCTTATTGATCGAAATGCCGAGGCGTTCCCGCAGATCGTCTATACTGTAACCGCTGACTAAAAAATTATCGTTACAGATGATTTCCGACGGAGAAAACTTCACAATCTCATCATTCAGCTTCTTTGTATCGGAAACCTCTGTCACATAAAAATCACCGGTCAGAGCATCCACGACCGCAATCCCGATCTTATCCTCCGTATAAGCAATGCACATCAGATAATTGTTCCGGCTTTCTTCCAATGACATCATATTGAGGTTTGTGCCCGGTGTTACAATACGGATCACTTCCCTTTTGACAATGCCCTTGGCAAGCTTCGGATCCTCCACCTGTTCGCAGATCGCCACCTTATAGCCTTTGTTGACCAGTTTGGTCAGATAGGAATCCGCTGCATGATACGGAATCCCGCACATAGGAGCACGTTCTTCCTGCCCGCAGTTTTTACCGGTCAGCGTGATCTCCAGCTCTTTCGATGCCACAAGCGCATCGTCAAAAAACATTTCATAAAAATCGCCCAGCCGGTAAAACAAAATGCAGTCCTTATACTGCTCCTTTGTCGCCATATACTGTTGCATCATCGGTGTTAAATCTGCCATCTTCTGCCTCTTTCGTCATACTGTCTGATTCTCCGGTAACTTCTCATCCTATTTGGGTCAATCATCCTGCATTATTTTCGCAACACGGGATCATACACTATGTTACCGCTTATTTTCTACAGTTCCTGTATAGTAAAATCCGTGACATTCATCCAGATGTACTTCTGCGAGCGTTCCGATCAGATCCTCTCCGCCTGGAAAATGAACGATCGTATTGTTGGACATACGTCCTGTTACCAGGCTATCATCCTGCTCATTTTTCTCTTCCACCAGAACCGTGACTGTCTGACCGAGCAGATTACCGACTCTGCTTCTGGCAGTATCCTGCACAGTTTTCAGTACTTTGTTGAAGTTCTCTTTCACTTCAGCTTCCGGTACCTGATTTTCCATGGCTGCAGCAGGCGTTCCTGTGCGCTTGGAATAAATAAAGGTAAAAGCATTTTCAAACTGCACCTTTTTGATCACATCGATCGTTTCCTCTACATCTTCCTTTGTTTCTCCCGGGAAGCCCACAATAATATCTGTCGTGATCGCAATATCCGGGATCTCCCGCCGGATCTTCAGTGCCAGATCCACATACTGCTCCTTTGTATAACGCCGGTTCATTGCTTTCAGTATCCTTGTCGAACCTGACTGCAGCGGCAGATGCAGATGTCGGCAGATCTTTTTGGAATGCTTCATGACCTCGATCAGCTCATCTGACAGATCCTTCGGATGGGATGTCATGAAACGGATCCGCTCCAGTCCTTCGATCTTTTCCACTTCTGTCAGAAGCTGTGCAAAACTGACCGGATGTTCCAGATTTTTGCCATAGGAATTGACATTCTGTCCCAGCAGCATGATCTCGATGACACCATCCTTTACCAGCATTTCAATTTCGCGGATGATATCCTTCGGCTCTCTGCTTCTTTCCCGCCCTCTGACATATGGCACGATACAATAGCTGCAGAAATTATTACAGCCAAACATAATGTTCGTACCTGATTTGAATTTATACTTGCGGACGATCGGCAGATCTTCCACGATTTCATTGGTATCTTTCCAGATATCAATGATCATGTCATCGGATTCGAGCATTGTGACAAGCAGCTCCGCAAACTTAAAGATATTGTGTGTTCCGAAGATCAGGTTGACAAATCGATAACTCTTTTGAAGCTTTTCCACAACGCCCTGTTCCTGCATCATACAGCCGCAAAGCCCGATCTTCATTGCCGGATTTTTCTTTTTATAGCCGTTTAAGATCCCCAGTCTGCCATACACTCTCTGATCCGCATTATCGCGTACCGTACACGTATTGAAGATCACAAAATCAGACTTTTCATCTTCGCCGTTATCAGCAAATCCCACTTCTGTCAAAATGCCGAGCAGTTTTTCCGAATCTCTGGCATTCATCTGACAGCCAAAGGTAACCACGCAGCACGTCGGCTTTCTGCCAAGCTTTTCTTCCATATCTGCTACCAGTTCCCTGGCACGTGCCATAAAATAATATTGCCTTTCAGGCTCGGACTGCGGCGCAGCACCTGCCTGTCTGTAATCTTCCATTTTTTCTTCCAGTACTTCTTTTTGTATCATGTAATATAATCCTTTTCCGCATTTCGTTATTTTAACCGCTTCGCCGTTTATCCAATCCTTTATTTATTCCCGGATCTGTCCGTTTCCGATGATCGTATATTTATAAGAGGTCAGTTCACGCAATCCCATCGGGCCTCTCGCATGCAGCTTCTGGGTGCTGATTCCGATCTCCGCACCAAATCCGAATTCAAAACCATCCGTAAAACGCGTGCTCGCATTGACATATACGCAGGCAGCATCCACTCCCTTCAGGAATTTTTCCGCTGCTTCCTTGTTTTCTGTAATGATGCTTTCAGAATGGCCTGTATTATAGCGGTTGATATGTTCAATTGCCTCATCTACGCTGTCTACTGTTTTCATGGAAACGATCAGACTTAAATACTCTGTTCCATAGTCTTCCGGTGTCGCTGCTTTCAGATCGGGCATGATCTCCCTGATGCCATCATCCGCACGCATTTCCACATTTTTTTCCTGCAGAGCCTTTGCAAGCGGCGGCAGAAGCTTTTCCCGGATATCTCTGTGGATCACAAGCGACTCACAGGCATTGCAGACACCGATACGCTGTGTCTTTGCATTGACGATGATCTTCACGGCTTTCTCAATATCCGCATCTTTATCAATATAAATATGGCAATTTCCGGTTCCTGTTTCGATGACCGGAATCGTTGCATTCTCTACAACCGCTTTGATCAGTCCCGCACCACCACGTGGAATCAGGACATCCACATATCCTTTCATCTTCATAAATTCTGCTGTCACTGCCCTGTCTGTTGCCGTGATCAGCTGGATCATGTCCGGGTTAAGCCGGTTTTTCTCCAGTGTTTCCCGGATTACATTTGTTATGGCAATATTGGAATGCAGTGCATCGGAACCGCCTTTTAAAATAACAACATTGCCTGCTTTAAAGCAAAGTCCGAACGCATCCGCAGTCACATTTGGTCTGGACTCATAAATAATTCCGATCACGCCCATCGGTACACTGACTTTCGATATGACAAGACCGTTTGGTCTGGTGAATTTTTCCAGTACGTTACCGACAGGATCCGGTAATTTTGTGATCTGTACAAGCCCTTCTGCGATCTGGCTGATCCGTTCCTCTGTCAGTTTTAATCTGTCAAGCAGTCCCTGGCTCATGCCTGCCTGGATTCCTTCTCGGACATCCTCTGCATTTGCGGTCAGAATGCTGCCACATTCTTTCCGTAAGTTCTGTGCGATTTCAGTCAAAACCGTGTTTTTCTGCTCTGTTGTCAATAATGACGCCTCATACTTTGCTGTTAATGCCTGTTCACCCATCTGTATCAGATCATATTTTTCTGCCATATTCTATCCTTCCCTTCCTGTGCATATCATTTATTTTCTATCTGATAGATTGCCTTTTCCGTTATGATGCATGCGGGCTTTTGATCTGTTTTTTCCGTCTCGATCCGTCCCGGTTCCACAAGCTGCAGTTCATATGCGAGCGCCGCTGTAGAAACCTGCGGATGTGCCTCCAGAAATCTGTCATAAAAACCGCCGCCGTATCCGATCCTGTTTCCCTCTTTGTCAAACACCGTTCCGGGCATGATGACAAGATCCCCCGGTTTCTGCTGCCACGGCCGCTGGGGCTGTGGTTCCCTGATGCTGCGGTATCCGCTCACAAGCTGTGAAAGATCCGTGATCTGGTAAAACTGCATTTTCTTTCCTTCCACTCTCGGGCAGAACACCAGCTTTCGTTTTCGAAATGCCAGCTCCATAATCGCATCTGTTTCCACCTCGGAGCCATAACCGGCATAGATCAGAAGCTGATCCGCCTGTTCAAAGGCCGGAAGCTCTGCAAGCTGCTTCTTGATTCTATCACTTTTTTTCTTTCTTTCCTCTTTCGAAAGGGCATCTCTTATTGAGAGAATTTCCCGTCTAATTTGCTTCTTCGTTTCCATATTTCTCGCCTAGGTTTTCTATCGTACCATCTTCATTGACCATATCAATGTTATTCAGCTGGCTGCGCAGATTCTTTCTGATACTTGCGACATATTCCTGTCTGAGCAGCGCCTGTTCCTTCTTTTCATCCTCTGTCAGCCCTTCTGCCTGCGATTTATGATAAAGCTCGTTGATTCTTTTGATTCTTGATTCTTCCATATGCTTCTCCCATACCTGTTGTTTCAAAATTGCATCATTATATTATAACAGAAAGTAGCTTTTATGCAAACCTTGAAAAGGAATTTCATCTATTCGCCTCTGAATCCTGAACAGATTCGTCACGAATACAGATAATGCGATAGAAGTCAACTGCGTTCCTTCCAGTTTTGTGGTAATGCAGCTCATACCATCTTTTGTACATATATATCATCAATCACTTTGCCATTAACAATAGCGGCAAATCTTTTTCCAATTTCAACCACATCACAAAACAATCTTCCTTCCATCTTTTCACCTCATATCGTTCTATTATTTTATTTTTTTCTCCTACAAGACTGACATTTCTTTATCTTCGGACATCAATTTTATTAAAACCAAAAAATGCCCTGCAATAACTATTTTGTTGTTGCAAAGCATTTACAATTCTTATTTTATATTCCTAACATCTTCCTTGCCTCTGTCTCTGTGATCCGCTGTGTCTCCATCAGATTTTGCAGCAATTTCTTTTGCATAACTTTCTGGCCCTCGGCTCTACCCAGTTTTTCACCTTCAGCTCCTCCACGCTTCTCTCCCTCGGCATATTCCTCGCGCTTTCCATCCTCATATTCTTCTGCCCGGATCAGTTCCTCGCGCCGCTCCCATGTATAATCAAGCACCATACTTTTGGTCACCTCACTCCTGTTTTCTCTGAAAAATGTTTCCATGATGTGATGCTCTATACAATAATCAATTGCATCATTAATGACATTTGATATTATTTCAAAAGCGCCCTCAGCCGTTCCACCTCTGCA
>ULUB01034662.1_pt1 | contig 110698 bp, 112 predicted proteins | sample 1958111 | NCBI WGS metagenome assembly ULUB01 (sample SAMEA4835749, study PRJEB28245) | human gut metagenome | biome: gut microbiome; material: fecal sample | place: Denmark | collected 2008
ATCCGTATGACGTCTTTTGACACTTTTATCACTCCATAGCATTCACTAATTCATTAGACAAGAGGACCGAACAAGCGGAAAATATGACCGCCGATCCGATACCAGAGCGGCAGATCCACGCAGAACTGCATATCTATCTTCTGACATTTCTTCAAAGTTTCCTGATAGTCCTTTTCTATATCCAAAATGACCGGATTCTTATAAATGAAGGTCGCACATTCAAAATGCTCATACAGGCTCCTGAAATCCAGATTGATGCTGCCGACCACCGCCTTCTTATCATCCGAAACAAATTCCTTGGCATGCACAAAGCCCGGTGTATACTCATAGATCTTTACGCCCGCCTCCAACAGCTGCGGATAATACGTCCTTGCAATCGCAAAGATAATCTTTTTGTCCGGTATATGAGGCAGGATCAGCTTGACATCCACACCTCTTCTCGCTGCATAGGTCAGTGCTGTGATCAGCTCATTGTCAATGATCAGATACGGTGTCATGATGTGCACGTACTTCTTTGCCTTGTACAGCATATCCAGATAAACGCTCTCTGCAATATCAAGACGGTTGATCGGGTCATCATTATAGGGAATCACATAGCCGGACGCCGACGGAGCTTCAAAATGCGGAAGATACTTTTCATACTCGCCTTCTCCCGCCTCGGTCATATACCACATCTGTAAAAACATGACAGTAAAGCTTCTGACAGCCTCTCCCTCCAGCTTAACCGCCGTATCCTTCCAGTGTCCGAAACGTTTCTTTATATTCATATATTCATCCGCCAGATTGATTCCGCCGTTATACGCCACTCTGCCATCGATCACTGCAATCTTACGGTGATCGCGGTTATTCTGGTGCGTGGACAAAAGCGGCTTGATCGGCGAAAACATCTTTGCCTTGATTCCTCTTTCCCGAAGCTGCTGCGGATAACGGTACGGAAGCGATACAAGTGCACACATACCGTCATACATTACCCGCACTTCCACACCTGCTTTTGCTTTCCGCTCCAGTATTTCCAACACATGATCCCAGACCTCTCCCTGATTGATAATAAAGTATTCCAGAAAGATAAACTGCTCTGCCCGTTCCAGTTCCTTTAAGAGATCCGCATATTTTTCTTCTCCTGTGGCAAAAAAAGTTACATTCGTATGATCGTAGGTCGGAAATCCGTTCTGATTCTGGATATAATGCCCCAGATTACGGATCCCCGAGCTTTCTTTTTTCAGTTTTTCCACCACACGATATTCCGTCCGCAGATATGGTTTTGTCTCATCCTTCCTGCGGTTTAGCAGCTTCTGCAGCCCTCTGTTTCCGGGATTCAGTATGATAAAGAGATAAAATCCGATCCCGAACACCGGCACAAGACAGATCGGAAGCACCCATGCCAGCTTAAATGCCGGATTTTCTTCACTGTTGATAATATAAATAATTGCAGCCATGCCAAGCAGATTACTGATCGTGAGCAGATTCTCGGACAGACCCACCATCCGGAAAATCCCGATAAGACACAGTATCTGCAGCAGCAAAAGCAGAACAGTAATCATGGTCCGCCCAAAAATCAGCCGGAACAGTACTCTGCCGCCACTCTGCTTTACCTTTTTTGTTTTCTGGCGGATCCGTGACATTGACTCCTTTTGCATAAGTGCCTCCACATTCCACTCTTATTTTTATCCTCAGATCATCATTCCACAATCGTGATCACATCATCTAAGACATAAGAAAACGTCGGTGACGAGGATGTTTCATTTTCTATATACGGTGTATTCAGATCGATCCGTTTTGTACTATCATATGGATCAACACCTGTCAGATTTCCTGAAAACACTTGTTTTTTTCCACTGATCAGTTCATTGATCGTATCCTCGACGATCTGATCCGTTTCCTTTGGTACGATAGCCTCATTGATATCCAGAATACGCACCCAGTTCTTATCCAGGCCTGCCATGGCATCCTGTCCATATGTCTTCCCATCTATACAGTCCTCGATCTTTTTACCATGTAAAAGTGCATAAATGGACTGTTCAAAATAGTAAGAATAGTCGACACAGCTGCTCACCAGTGATCTGGTCGGTGCCACATCTGTCATACTCTGATTATAGCCAACATGATACACCGGAATACTGCCTCCGGCACTTTCGCAGGCAGTTGCGGGTCCGATCGTATCGGAATGCTGGGAAATAAGCACACAATCCTGCGCGATCAGTTCTGTTGCCACCTGTTTTTCCATGGAATAATTTGACCACGTATCTGTATATTTGACAAGCATTGTCGCCTCCGGTACAACCGATCTGACACCCAGATAAAACGCCGTATAGCCGGATATGACCTCTGCATACGGGAACGCCGCAACATAACCGATCTTTGCCTGCTCTGGCGTAATAATACCGTTTTCTATCATTTCTTTTAATTTCACACCCGCTACAACACCGCAGACATAGCGTCCCTGATAAATCGTGCCATAGCAGTTGTGATAATTAGACAGAACCGGTTCCTGATTGGCATTGTCCCCCGTCGGAACACAAAACTGGATCTCAGGATGCTCCTGCGCCACTCCTTTCACAACCGGACCATAACCGTAACTGGCTGCAATGATATAGTCACATTTTTCTGCAACAAGTTCCTGCAACGGCTCCTCGATCCGGTCTTCCGTTACATTATATTTCGTCACACATTCGATCTGATCCCCGTATACTTCCATGACATGGTTTCTGGCTTTGATAAAATTTTCCGTATACGGCGTGATCTCATCACCAACAAAAATAAATCCGACTTTCAGATGTTTCTCTTCCGTCCGCGTGACACAATGCACACCAGCTGCCAGAATACACATGATCAAGGAAGTAATAATACATAAAGTGTATGTCCGTTTCATCCTACTTATCCTCCTTAGACTTTGCATACAGTTTTTCCACATCGATTGTTCCGTCTTCGATCAGGGACAGTAAAATATCCACCAGCTTCGGATCAAACTGTGTTCCGCTGCAGCGTTTTAGTTCGCCGATCACAAAATCAATATCCAGTTGTTTCCGATAGACACGGTTTGCCGTCATGGCATCAAACGCATCCGCAATTCCGATGATTCTTGCATCCAACGGAATTTCCTCGCCCTTCAGGCCGACACAATATCCGCTTCCGTCATACCGCTCATGGTGATACAACGCACCTACGCTCACATTGTCGATCATGGTGAAATCCTTTAATATCTCACCGCCGCGTGTTACATGCGTTTTCATGACTGCGTATTCTTCATCCGTCAGTCTGCCCGGTTTATTTAAGATCGCATCCGGAATACCGATCTTACCGATATCATGCAGCAGCGCCATCTGGCGGAGATTCTCGCACTTTTCTTTTGAATACTGCAGTCTCTTTGCAATTGCCACGGAATACTCCGATACACGGAAGGAATGCTCGCTCGTATTGGAATCCTTCGCATCCACTGTACGGGCAATGGAAAGAATGGTCTCATTTCCCATCTGGATCTGTTTCTTTGCATATTCCAGCTCATACTTCTGCTTCAGCAGCGTTCTCTGTGCCTGCGTCCTTGTAATGAACCATGTGATCCAGATCAGCACAAGTCCCGCAATGAAAATAACATATAACTTAAACCACCAGTTCTGGTACATCTCGGTTTCTTTTTCTATCTTATAGTTTGCCGATTCTACCACATCGCCATCCACACCGTCCAGAATCGCGATCCGAAAAGTATAGGTGCCGGGCTTCAGTCTCTGATAGGTCAGCTTATCCATCTCACTCAGCAGACAAACTACTGCTTTCGCATCATAGCCTTCCAGATAAACGCTGACATATGGATCATTCATGGAATAATTCAATACTTCCGGCTCCAGCACGATCTTATCCGCGTCAGAGGCAATCCGGAACGTATCCACACGGTCAATATCATATTTTTCGCCGTCCACATAAATATAATCCAGAATCATACGATAGGACTTTGCTGTCATATCATACTGCGCCATGCTGACCTTTACTGCACCGCTGTCACAGCACAGATACAGTTCTTCCCCTTCCCGGTACATCCATGCGTTGGCAACCAGCGAAGAACGGAAGCCCCGTTTTGAATTGATCAGCGGATAATCTGTTTTCTCATCCGCTACCAGATCCGTTGTATCCGCAATATAAATGCCTGCACTGCCAAGCACCCAGCACGTTCCGTCTGTATCGCAGATCATGTCATAATTATTACTGTATGGAAAATTCTTCAGATATTTTATTGTTCCGTCCGGTGCTCTGTAACACAAACCGTTGCTTGTCACTATATAAATACCACCCGAAACAGGATCCTTTACCATACGCAGGATCACACCCGATGATAAACCATCCTCTTTTCCGATATATTCCACGATCCGGCCGCCTGCGATCTTTGTAATACCACCGCCATCAGACCCGATATAAAAATCTGTTCCATCTGCCAGCAGACAAAGTGACTTTTCATTCATAAGCCCATTTTCTGCCGAAAAGACCTGCTCAACTGTATTGTCGGAAAGAATTGCCACACCATAGTCTCCCGCAGCCACGATCCTGCCATCCGAAAGCTCACAGATATTTCGGAAACGCGTACCAGGCATACCATCTTCTTCCGTAAAATTACGGATATGATACTTGCCGTTTTCAGCAGAAACCCGGCAGATACCCATTCCGGTTGTTGCGATCCATAACTGATCCCGGCTGTCTACCGTCAGGCAGCGCACTCTTGTATTCTGCAAAAATTCACTGATTTCATTTTCTACCCTGCTCTTTTCATCCTCTCCCAGAATAACAAGTCCCTGATCTGTTCCGCAGAAAAGCAGACCCTGCCACTTTTCTGTTGTATTGACAACTGCTGTTTCCCCGATTTCCCTGAAAAGATCTGCAAACGGAGACTGACACAGCTCCAGCAGACCAAGCCTTGAAGAACTGAACCAGAGATTTCCCTGATAATCTATCAGCATATTATCAATCGAGCTCGTAAAATTGCCGGTATTCAATACTTCATAGGATCCTCCCAGCTGCAATACTGCAACACCTGTATCCGAACAGACAAATATCTCCTGCTCCTCCGTGATATAAAAAGAATTAATCGCTTCAATGTTGTCCATTGTGACCGTCTTTAACAGCTTTCTTTGTCCATTTACATTCTGATAGATCAGAACCTGATTCGCTTCTGTTCCCACCAGCAGGCAATCATCTGTAAAACAGACCGTGCGCAACGAATTGTTCAGCGCAATATCCTGCGGTGCCTTCGAAATCTCCCCGTCTTTCAGCCAGTAAACCTTTCCTCTTTCCGTCACGATCATTACGTTTCCATTCTCGTCCGCTGACATGTCCTTGATATTCCTGATCTGTTTGTAAGTTTTTTTCACCTTTACGCCGCTGCTTAAAGATACCTGTGAAAGCCCCTCTGTCGTTCCGATATAATAATTGCCGTTAGAATCACAGACAATGCTTTTTACGGAATTGGACTGCAGTCCATTTTCCTCATCCAGTACATTCATCACGTGCTCATTGATCAGTATCGTCACACCGTCATCATTCGTACCGACCCACAGCCTGCCTTCTTCATCCACATACAAACAGTTCACATTTTTAACGGAATCTATATTCTGGAGCAGTTTAAATCTGGTACCGTCATAACTGAACAGTCCCGCATACGTACCGATCCAGAGCTTACCGTCTTTCGTCTGTGCGATATCATTGGCTTCTCCGGACAGCAGGCCTTCCTCTTTCCCATATTGCATTTGAACATAGGAATCATAATCAGCCGCTTCCCTTGCCTGCACATTTTCTTTCTGCAGCAGAACACCTGCCATGACAAGCAGCACAAGCAGCGTCCCTGCCTGTTTTCTCGCCCGCCCGCTTCTGAACAGTCTGATACACAGATACACGATCTCCACGCAAAGCAGTTTATCCAGAAACTCCACGCAGAACTGCCCGAGCAGATTGGCAAGATACGTCGGAAATCCTTTGTCAATACAGAGCTCTATCACCTGATTCCCCCAGATATTTCCACTCTGTCCATCATATAATACTGTGTTGAGCACTACCGCAACACCTGTCGAAAACAGCGCCAGACCCATACCCAGTGTCATTGTCCTGAACTGGCTCTCAAAAACCTTCTTTTTGGCAAAATAGCCGACCACAATACCAAGGAGTGCTCCGACAATGCAATACACAGATTGTTGATCTACAAAAATGCCGTAAACAATGTTATTCGTAAATCCTACAATTCCTCCACACACCGGTCCCGCCATATATGCGATCAAAAAGGTACCTATTGAATCGCACCAGATCGGTAACGTCAGCCTGTCCGCCATAACCCTCCCCAGCAGATCGACTGCAAGTGCAGCTATCGTCCATAGAATGATCTTATACTCTTTTTTATTTTTCATTTGCAATCCCTCTTACTACTCTTTTTCCTCTTACACAATACACAAATCCACACAAAATAAATTATATCATACTTTGAGTATCGTGGAAATATGCAGATGTCACAAGAAAGCCGTTTGAAATGCCAGCCCACCTTTACAAGCGAGCTTTTGCTGTATAACAGATTTCAAATGAATTCCCTGTACAACAAAAAAAGCCTGAAACCAAACAGTTTCAAGCTTTCCAAGCGTGCGTGAAAGGATTCGAACCCTCGACCTTCTGGTCCGTAGCCAGACGCTCTATCCAGCTGAGCTACACGCACATATCTTTGTTACGTCACTCGCAACATCATGTATTGTATATGATTCTGCATTTTTTGTCAACCGTTTTCGTCTAATTTTTAGTCTGTTTTTTTAGTGACTTTATCCCCCGAAATCTAAAATGTATTTTTTCATCCGTTAGAATGTGTTCTTTTTCCTTGTTGCCACAGTAAAAGAAGGGGCGGATTCTTCCGCCCCTTCCCAATCTTATTCTTCATCCGTTTTCTCATCAGTCACTGTATCTGTTGCTTCCCCAGTCTCCGCGCTGTTATCGGAAACAACCGATTCCAGCTTGATCAGCTCATCCGCGGTTTCCCGGAAACTGCCACAAAGACCGCTTGTCATCGTATAGACCACATCCGGCTGCTGATCTGTCATAAAGTAATAGCAGTTTGCCGTCGCATTGTGATCACCGACCGTAAAGGTGTAGGTCTGGTCTGCCGTTGTTACGGTAATGACATTTGACGGTGCATCCAATCCATATTCGGACAGATCTGTCACATCATCGATCTCTTCGTCCGCTTCTACCTTTGTCACGTTGGCAAGCATGCTTGTGATCCGGTCGTTATCCATATGAAGCTCTGTATTCTGATCGTAACTCCAGTTATCATCCGTTTTGGTAAAGGATAAGGTTTCTCCATCAAGCTGATAGGAAAATGCCTCTATCGCATCCGCATCGATCTCTGCCACCTGTATTTTATTCGCCTCTTCCTTTTCCGCCTGTTTTTCATTATATTGCTGTAAAAGAAAATAACCGCCGATAAGCAGCGTCAGTGCTGCTACAAGCACAACCATTTGAACTTTCTGTTTTCGCATTTTTCTTCTCCTTATCTTCTTTTCCGGGTCTCTGTTCTGTTCGCCGCCTTTCAGCTAGCGTCTTCTCCTCCTTACCCAGATCACAATACCGGCTGTAAGAAGCAATACCGGCAGAAGGATCACAGTAGTCAATCCAAGGAATACGAACTGATTCTGCGGAACGGTAATGCTTTCCTGTGTGTACTCTTTCACCGGAATTGATACCGAACTTTGTTCCTCCGACAGATCATTGATCACACGTGTGAACAGCTGCAGGTTGGAACCACCGACCATCTGGCTGGATTCATCTGTAAAGAGATTCTCAGAAGAGAATATAAACATTGTACTTGTTGTTTCACCCGCTGTTTTCTCTACTTTTGCACCCAGCGTAAACTGTCCTGTCTCATCTCCATCCTCTGCTTCATAGCTTGTCATATTCTGCGGATCATCTTTCACAACCGCATTTTCACTTGTGACAAGCATCTGTGTGACGGAAAGTGCATCATTCTCAGATACAGTCAGTCCCTGTGCATATGGCGCAAAGACATATTTGGAATCTGCAAAATCAGAAGTATAAGTATTGCTCTTAACTTCCGGGATCAGATAAAACGGATTCTGGTAATAATGTCCGTTATCGGTTTCTGCCAGAATACCCTTTGTTACAGATACACCGTATTCATCCAGGATGGATTTAAAATTTGTCATATCCTGATCTGTATAGGTTGTCACAACAATGGCTTTTCCGCCTGCTGCCATATAGTCTTTTACCTTCTGGGCATCATCAGTTGAAAAATCACTGAGCGGAGCCAGAATCATGATTGCATCCGCATCCTCCGGAACCTTATCCTGATCCATCAGATTCAGATCTTCCAAAGTCAGATTTGCCTTTTCCATAGCAGTCCGGAACGAACTGTCAAGCTCCTGTTCATCATGTCCCGTAATCCGGTAAACAACAGGCATCTCTGCTGCGGTCACATAATCCAGCGCACTTGTGATCCGGCCTTCTCCGTCATATCCGGTCGTCTGCTGGGAATATGTATTATAATCCAGCTGTGTTTCATACATATCCGCATAGGAAATCACTTTATTTCTCTTTTCTCCTACAACGATCAGACTGTTTTCCTGCAGCGTATCACTTGTATAATCCGATGCAAAATTCGGATATTTGACCGGATCTTTATATTCTACTTTAATATGAGAGCTTTCGCTTTCATATTTGGAAAGTGTCCGGGAGATTGTTTCATCCAGTGTGCTCTTCTTTCCATATACATAAATCGTAACATCTTCCTGCATGTTCTTTAAAAACTGCACCGTATCATCCGTCAGAGAATACAGATGATTGCTCGTCATATCAATGCTGGATACAGAAAGCGGAAGCTGATCCGCAACCAGATTGACAAGTACCGTTACCGCGATCGCAGCTGCGATCATTCCGCTGCTGAATACACCTGTTTTCAGGCTCTTGACAGAAATGCTCCATCTTCTCTTCTGGATCGACTGACAAGTGAGAAACAAAAGCAACAGGATAACGGTTATAAAATAGATCACAGCCTTCAGATCCAGTGTTCCGGTCAGGAAAACGGAAAATCTCGTGTAAAAATCAAAACAGCCGAGGATCTTTGTCAATACATTGCCTTCTGAAGAGATCATATTGCAAAGACCGCTCATAATGTAGCAGACAAAAAGAGCTGCAAAGGATAATACCGCTGCGATTACCTGACTTTCTGTCAGAGAAGAAATGAAAACACCGACTGCCATGCAGGCGAGCCCATATAGATAGAATCCTAGAATTGCCGTATACGATTCCGCTACCGGGATATTACCGAATTTCATCAGGATCAACGGATACAAACAGATCACAAGTATAGGGATCGTAAAAATCGAAGCCAGTGCCAGAAATTTTCCTGCAATGATCTTGCCCAGAGAAACCGGCGCTGTCAGGATCAGCTGATCCGTTTTATTTTTCCGTTCTTCCGCAAGGCACCGCATTGTCAGGATTGGAACCGCCAGAAGCAGAATAAAACCGCATGCACTGATCACATTTGAAAAGTAAGCACTGCCATATAACAGATTTGTTGCGGTAAAATACAGTCCTACAAAAAAGAGGATCACTGCCATGAACAACCAGCCTATCACCGTATGTAAATAACTCTTAAATTCCCTTTTCCATATTGCCAGCATTGTCTGTCTCCTCCTTCTGCGTTGTTTCCGCTGTCTGTGAATTTTCTGCTGCAGCACTTTCCTTTGCCGTCCGGCCGGTCATCTCTTCTGCTGCAGCACTCTTTTCCTGTTCTTTCGTCAGTTCCAGGAATACATCCTCTAAGGATTTACTCGTCATCTTCATCTCATAGATTGGCAGTTTATGCTCTGCCATGTAATAAAAGATTGTTTCCCGCAGATCCTCTTCCTTATTATAATGAAGCTCCATCTGCCACAGATCATTTTCCGCATTGTACGAAGCATGCATTTCTCCAATCGCTGCATAGCGTTCCTTCAGTTCCTTTTCCGCTGCTCTGACCGCATCCTCTGCACCGCGAAGCTGCATGGAAAGCACATTGTCACCGCTCATCAGCCTGCTTAGATTTTCCGGTGTATCGCTTGCTGCCAGTCTGCCGTGTGCAATGATCATGATATGGTCACAGACTGCACTGACTTCCGGTAAAATGTGTGAACTCAGTATTACTGTATGTTTCTTGCCCAGACTTTTGATCAGCTGTCTGATCTCTATGATCTGCATCGGATCCAGTCCGACTGTCGGCTCATCCAAAATAATGATCTTCGGATAACCTAAAATTGCCTGTGCCAGCCCCACTCTCTGTTTATAGCCTTTGGAAAGATTCTGGATCAGTCGATCCTGCATGGATGTGATCTTTGTAAGCTCCATGACTTCCCCGATCTGTTTCTGTCTCTCTTTTTTGTCGATTTTCTTCAGTTCTGCCACAAATGCCAGATATTCCTTTACGGTCATGGTATCATAAACGGGCGGAAGCTCCGGCAGATAGCCAATATTCCTCTTGGCTTCTTCCGGTTCCTTATAAATATCATGCCCGTCAATTTTAATTTCTCCACTGGTTGCTCCCAAGTAACCGGTCAGCATGTTCATCGTGGTTGATTTTCCTGCCCCATTCGGGCCTAAAAAGCCATATATCTGCCCTTCTTCTACCCGAAAGGACAAATCATCCACTGCCACATGATTCCCATATTTTTTCGTCAGATGATTTACTTCTATCATGGTCTGCCTCCCTGTACATTTTATATTTGCCCTTATCTTAATGAGGAATTGTGAAAAAAGAAAAATGATTGTGTGAAAAAACTGTGTAAAAACTGTGATATGCTATTTGACATAGACTGTATGCTATGATAATTTATTATTTATGGGTAACCACTCTGGAGAGTCTCTCACCCACTTTGGGAAAAGAGCGCCGAAGGTGTACGGCTTACAGCCAATCTCTCAGGCATAAAGGACAGAGCATTACATATCTGATACGTATTGCATGTTCTTCTCTTTAGAGTCAAATCATGACTAAGAGAGGAAGGAACACAAAAATGTTAGAAACTATCAACAATCTACTTGGTGCAATCGATGACTTCGTATGGGGCGTTCCCCTGATCGTACTCATCCTTGCCACAGGCATTTATCTTACCGTTCGTGTAAAATGTCTGCAAATCTCCAAACTTCCACGCGCGATCCATTATATGTTTCATTCGGAATCCGAGGATCTGGATGGTGAAGTATCCAGCTTTGCCGCACTTTGTACCGCATTATCCGCAACGATCGGAACCGGTAACATCGTCGGTGTTGCAACCGCTATCGTAGCCGGCGGTCCGGGCGCATTATTCTGGATGTGGATCGCAGCCTTTTTGGGAACAGCCACCAAATATGCGGAAGGTCTTCTTGCTGTAAAATATCGTACAGTTGCAGAAGACGGACATATTGTGGGCGGTCCGTTCTACTATATCGAAAAAGGTATGGGAGAAAAATGGAAATGGCTTGCAAAGCTTTTTGCTTTCTTTGGTGTCGGCGTTGGCCTTTTCGGTATCGGTACTTTTACCCAAGTAAACGGTATCACAAGTGCAGCCAACAACTTCTTTGATCCAAATAATGCGCATATGATCTCCTTATTCGGCCGTGATTATTCCTGGTCCGTTGTGATCGCAGGTCTGATCCTTGCAATCTGTGTCGGTCTTGTTGTCATCGGCGGTTTAAAGAGAATCTCACAGGTTTCACAGGTTGTCGTACCATTTATGGCTGTGATCTATGTGATCGCTGCTATTACGATCCTGATCTGTAATATTACAAAGATTCCTGGAGCTTTCGTTACGATCATCCAGAGCGCTTTTGGCATACGGGCTGCTGCAGGCGGTGCACTCGGTGCAGTCCTGCTTGCCATGCAGAAGGGTATTGCCCGTGGTATCTTCTCCAATGAGGCCGGTCTTGGCAGTGCACCCATCGCTGCAGCCGCTGCTCATACGGAAGAGCCTGTAAGACAGGGTCTTGTTTCCATGATGGGAACCATTATCGATACACTGATCATCTGTACGATGACAGGTCTTTCCATCGTCATCACAGATACATGGAACATCGGTCTGGAAGGTGTTGCCGTTACAACAAGGGCATTCCAGATCGGACTTCCGCTTCCTGATAAGGTATGCTCCTTTATTTTAATGCTTTGTCTGATCTTCTTTGCCTTTACAACGATCCTTGGCTGGGATTACTATTCCGAGCGTTGTCTCGAATACCTCTGCCATGGCAATCAGAAGGTCGTACATGTATATCGCTGGATCTACATTCTGGCAGTCCTGATTGGACCTTTCATGACGATCTCTGCAGTCTGGACGATCGCCGATATCTTCAACGGTCTGATGGCTCTGCCTAACCTGGTAGCCCTGATCGCATTATCCGGCGTGATCGTGGCTGAGACAAAATCTTACTTTGAGAGAATTCCAAAGTATAAATAATGTAAACAGAAAAAAACATATAGTATGCAATCTCGGTCGTCTACACTATCGATTGCTTACTATATGTTTTTTCTGTTGGTATCATATTATATAAATGGAGTTTCGCTTGCGAAACTCCTGCGCCGAATACGATATGCCATGAGGAAGAACCTCATGGCATATATTTTTCGCTTCGCGTGAGTGCACATCATTATATATATGAATGTTTTACATTCATATATATAGCCCGGGCTTAATCGCCCAGGCTTTTCCATTTGAGATATGCATTGATAAATTTATCGATATCGCCGTCCAAGACCGCATCTACATTGCCTGTCTCAGCGCCGGTCCTTGTGTCTTTGACCATAGTATATGGCTGCATGACATAAGACCTGATCTGATTGCCCCACCCGATCTCCGTCACCTCACCACGGATATCAGACAGTTTTTCCGCATTTGCTTCCTGCTTGAGCATATACAGCTTTGCACGCAGCATCTGCATTGCTTTGTCCTTGTTCATATGCTGGCTTCGTTCATTCTGACACTGTACCACAATGCCTGTCGGCAGATGTGTGATACGGATTGCGGAAGACGTCTTGTTGATGTGCTGTCCACCGGCTCCGGAGCTTCGGTAGGTATCGATACGCAGATCCTCATCACGGATCTCCACATCCACATCTTCTTCAATATCGGGCATTACATCCAGCGATACAAACGAAGTCTGACGCTTTCCCTGTGCATTGAACGGAGAAATACGCACCAGTCTGTGCACACCCTTTTCTGATTTCAGATAGCCATAGGCGTTCTCGCCGTTTACCTGAAAAGTGACCGATTTGATACCGGCTTCTTCGCCTTCCAGAAAATCCAGCTCCTCTACCGTAAAACCCTTGCGCTCTGCCCATCTTGTATACATTCGATACAGCATCTGCGCCCAGTCGCAGCTTTCCGTTCCGCCTGCGCCCGCATTCAGCTTCAGTATCGCATTGCATTTGTCATACTCTCCCGAAAGCAGGGTACGGATCTTGATATTATCCAGCGTCTGCACGAAGCTGTCAAATTCTTCTCTCGCTTCCTGTGCAAGCTCTTCATCATTTTCTTCATAGCCCATCTGGATCAACGTCTCGATATCTTCGTATTGCTGATACAGATGTGCACATGCCTCTACATCATCTTTTAAACCTTTGAGAAGCTTTGACTTTTCCTGTGCTGCTTCCGCATCATCCCAAAAGCCCGGGGCTTCCATTTCCCTCTCTAATTCTTCGATTCGCTTTTCTTTATTAGCGATGTCAAAGTGAATCCCTTACTTCCGCAAGTGGAGATTCATAGGATAAAAGTTCCTGTTTTAACTGATCGAGTTCGACCACTCTGCTCACCACCTTATTCTTATATATAGAAGCGGGTCTGCTACAGATTCACAAACCCACTTTTCCTGCTCATGACAGTTGCGCTCTAAAGCTTTCTGCCGCAGCAGTTCTTATATTTCTTTCCGCTTCCGCACGGACACGGATCGTTTGGATAGATTTTTTCGCTTTCTCTTCTGACAGGTCCCTTCGGTGCAGAATCATCTTTGTTTGTTCCTGTTACCTTTGCAACCTGCTCACGCTCTACCTTCTGCTCAATTCTGACATTAAACAGCAGTCTGACCGTATCTTCCTGAATTGCCGCTGTCATGGCATCGAACATGTCATATCCAGCCAGCTTGTATTCCACAAGCGGATCTCTCTGACCGTAAGCCTGCAGGCCAACACCCTGACGAAGCTGCTCCATATCATCGATATGGGACATCCATTTCTGGTCGATCACCTTCAGAAGGATCACACGCTCCACCTCACGGATCGCTTCAGGCTGCGGGAATTCCGTTTCCTTGCTTTCATACAGCTTGACTGCTTCTTCCTTCAGGGAATGCTTCAGCTCATTCTTCTTCATGCTCTTGATATCCGGATGGATCACAGGTCGGAGCGGAATGATCGGCAGAAGAAGCTGATTCAGCTCTGCCAGATCCCAGTCATCACTGCTTCTGTCATCGGAAATGCTGGAATCTACCGCATTTTCCACAATATCTGTGATCATCTTATAGATGACATCACGCATGCTTTCTCCGTTCAGTACACGGAGACGCTCTGCGTAGATGATCTCTCTCTGCTCATTCATAACCTGATCGTATTCCAGAAGCGTCTTTCTGATACCATAGTTATTGCTTTCGATCTTCTTCTGGGCTGTCTCGATCGCCTTTGTCAGCATCTTATGCTCGATCTGCTGTCCTTCCTCGATACCGAGCGCATTGAACATCGTCATCATACGATCTGAACCGAACAGACGCATCAGATCATCCTCAAGAGAAATATAGAAACGAGATTCACCCGGATCTCCCTGACGACCCGCACGACCGCGAAGCTGGTTATCAATACGTCTTGACTCGTGACGTTCCGTACCGATGATACGCAGACCGCCTGCTTCTTTTGATTCATCATCCAGCTTGATATCCGTACCACGACCTGCCATGTTAGTAGCGATCGTAACGGAACCGTGAATACCTGCATCTGCAACGATCTCTGCCTCCAGCTCATGGAATTTGGCATTTAATACCTTATGCTGGATGCCCTCTCTCTTTAAGAGTTTACTGATCTCTTCGGATGCTTCGATCGTGATCGTACCGACTAAAACCGGCTGATTTCTGTCATGTGCTTCCTTGACAGCTTCCACAACCGCATGCAGCTTTTCTTTCTTTGTCTTATAGACTGCATCCTCCCAGTCCTTACGGATAACAGGACGGTTTGTCGGGATCTCAATAACGTCCATTCCATAAATATCACGGAATTCCTTTTCTTCTGTTAAAGCAGTACCTGTCATACCTGACTTCTTTTCGAACTTATTGAAGAAATTCTGGAAGGTAATGGTTGCCAGTGTTTTGCTTTCTCTCTTGATCTTTACATGTTCCTTTGCCTCGATCGCCTGATGCAGACCATCTGAGAAACGGCGTCCCGGCATAATACGTCCGGTAAATTCATCTACGATGAAGACCTGATCGTCTTTTACAACGTAATCCTGGTCGCGGAACATCAGATTGTGGGCACGCAGTGCCAGAATGATATTATGCTGGATCTCCAGATTTTCCGGATCTGCCAGATTTTCGATCTGGAAGAACTTCTCAACTTTCTCCACGCCTTCCGCAGTCAGATTGACCAGCTTATCCTTTTCATTGACGATGAAATCACCGTCTTCTTCCTGCTCGATACCCATCATGATATCCAGCTTGGACTGCTCTTCCTGATCTTTACCACGCTTGAGCTGACGAGCCAGAATATCGCATGCCTCATACAGCTTTGTGGACTTGCCGCTCTGTCCGGAAATGATCAGTGGTGTACGTGCCTCATCGATCAGAACAGAGTCAACCTCATCGATGATCGCATAATGCAGATCACGGAGTACAAGCTGTTCCTTATAGATAACCATATTGTCACGCAGATAATCAAATCCGAGTTCATTATTCGTGACATAGGTGATGTCACAGTTGTATGCTGCCCGTCTTTCCTCCGGCTTTAAGTCATTCAGTACAACACCGACCGTCAGTCCGAGAAATTCATGGATCTGTCCCATCCACTCCGCATCACGCTTTGCCAGATAATCATTGACCGTAACGATATGTACGCCTTTTCCTTCCAGCGCATTCAGATAAGCCGGCAGTGTGGAAACAAGTGTTTTACCTTCACCGGTACGCATTTCTGCGATACGTCCCTGGTGCAGGATAATACCACCAATGAGCTGTACCCTGTAATGCTCCATATTCAGAACACGTTTACCTGCCTCACGGACTGTTGCAAATGCCTCCGGCAGAAGATCATCAAGTGTCTCACCTTCCGCAAGACGCTTTTTATACTCTTTTGTTTTGCCTCTTAACTCTTCATCTGACAGTGCACGCATCGTATCGCGATAAGATTCGATCTTGTCTACGATTGGCTCGATACGCTTCAGTTCCCGCTCGCTGTGGGTTCCGAATACCTTTTCTATCATTTTCATAATTTGCCTTAACTCCTACTGTTCTCTGCATAAAACAGAGTTATTCCGGATAAAACCTAATGTACATTGTAACAGATTTACATAGATGATTCAACCTGAAAGGATGGTTAAGAAAGTTAAATTTTTATGAATAGAAAGGCGCGGAATCATTGCTTTTTCGCTCTTTTAGTGTTAGAATTTTAACAAATGGGGTTTCCCCAGAAGAATATGACAAATGAGGTGTAAAAAAATGGCAAAAAATTTTGATGAATTATTGTCAAAGGTATCTTCTTGTTCAAAGAAGAAATTATCTGTAGCCTGCGCACAGGACAAGGCTGTTCTGGAAGCTGTCAAGGCTGCTAAGGAACGTGGCATTGCTGATTCCATTCTTGTCGGCGACGAAGCAAAGATCAGAGAGATCGCAGCTACGATCGATATGGATTTATCCGATTATGAAATCATCAATGTAGAAGACACTGTTGAAGCTTCTCTTGCAGCAGTCAAGCTGGTACATGACAAGAAAGCCGATATGTATCTGAAGGGTCTTCTCGACACAAAGACATTCTTAAAGAGTGTTCTGAACAAAGAATGTGGTCTTCGTACAGGCAAACCATTATCTCATGTCTGTGTATTTGAAATTCCGGGGATCGACCGTCTGTTATTCTTTACTGACGTAGCATTCATCCCATATCCTACACTGGAAGATAAAGTCAACATTATCAACTATACAGTAGAAGTAGCAAATGCCTGCGGCGTTGAGAATCCGAAGGTTGCTCCGCTTGCAGCCGTTGAAATCGTCAATCCGAAGATGCCTGTTACAGTAGATGCACAGCAATTGACAGAAATGAATGAACGAGGCGAGATCACAGGCTGTATCGTTGACGGACCTCTCTCCCTTGATATTGCGCTTTACAAAGAAGCCGCTGCAGAAAAGGGTGCACTCGACCGTAAGATCGTAGGCGATGCAGATATCCTTCTGTTCCCTGATATCCATGCAGGAAACCTTGTATACAAAGCAATCGTACATATGGTTCCGGTCAAAAACGGTAATATCTTAACCGGTACACAGGCACCGGTCATCCTGACATCCCGTTCCGATACATGCGAGACAAAGGTAAATTCCATTGCACTTGCAGCCGTTATGGCAGAAAAGATGATGAAATAGTGTATTCATATTAAAGAAAGGAAACAGTTATGTCTAAGAAGAGTTTAATTATCAATCCAGGTTCTACTTCTACAAAAATCGGTGTTTTTGAAGATGAAACATTATTATTCGAAGAAACGCTGCGTCACTCTACAGAAGAGATCGCTAAATATGCTACCATTTTCGATCAGAAAGACTTCCGTAAAGAAATTATCGTAAATCTGTTAAAGGAAAAAGATTTCGATATCAACTCCCTTGATTTCGTTGTCGGTCGCGGCGGTATGTTAAAACCAATCCCGGGCGGTACTTATGCAGTAACAGATGATCTTTTAAATGACTTAAAGATCGGCAAACAGGGACAGCATGCTTCCAACCTCGGCGGTATCCTTGCAAGAGAGATCGGCGATTCCATCGGTGTTCCTTCTTTCATCGTTGATCCGGTCGTTGTAGACGAGCTGATCCCAACATCCCGTTATTCAGGTGTTCCGGAGCTTCCAAGAACTTCTGTCTTCCACGCACTGAACCAGAAGGCTGTTGCAAAGAGATATGCAAAGGAAGTCGGCAAGTCTTATGATTCCCTGAATCTGATCGTTGTCCATATGGGCGGCGGTGTTTCCGTAGGTCCTCACAAGCAGGGCAAGGTCATTGATATCTTCAACGCTCTTGACGGTGACGGCGCATTTTCTCCGGAGCGTGCAGGCGCAGTTCCTGTTGGTGCACTCGTTAAGATGTGCTTCTCCGGCAAATATACAGAAGCTGAGGTTTACAAGAAATTAGTCGGTAACGGCGGTTTCAATGCTTATCTTGGCACAAACGATATGCGTGATGTAGAGAAGATGGTTGACGCAGGCGATACAAAGGCTGCTGAAGTACGTGATGCATTTATCCAGCAGATGTCCAAAAACATCGGTGCTATGGCTACTGTCCTCGAAGGCAAGGTTGACCAGATCATCGTAACAGGTGGTATTGCTTACGATAAGGGTGTTGTAGACGGTCTGAAAGCCCGCTGCGAATGGATCGCTCCATTTACTGTATATCCGGGCGAAGATGAGCTCCTTGCACTTGCACAGGGCGGACTTCGCGTTGTGAATGGAGAAGAAGAGGCTATGGAATACTAAGAGACAGCCTTCCTATACAAAACTACAAACAGCTCCTGCATTATATTTTATGCACGCTACATATGCTTTTCTACTAAGGCACGTACTAACATGAATATGGCACGCGAACATTCGATATCCTTGTCTCAGGTTCGCTGCCACGACATCCCTGTCGTGGCACCATATCCATTGTCAGTACTTAGCCAAGTAGAAAGACGCATTTGTAGCTAATCGCATATAAATATAATGCAGGAGCTGTTTTTGTAAAATTTTGTAGCAATAAAATTATGCAAGAAGAAAACCATATGCCGGACAATCGATAGCGCAGACGACCGAGATTTGCGAAGCACTTGCCGCAGCGGAGAGACCGCAACGCTTTTTTGCAAAATGTAACGGATTTACTATGTGAATCCGTTATGTAGCCTCTGTGCATCGGCAAAGCCGATTTTACATGCACAGAGGTTCTAGCGGCCGGAGCGCGGCAATATGTGCTCATAGCAAATCGCAGGGTAGTCTAGCGTGATTGACTGGTATATGGTTTTCTTCGTATTCTTCTTTACATAAATAATAATTAGTGATGGAACAGGCGGATTCCTGTGAAGCACATTGCCATATTGTACTTGTTGCAGGTCTCGATGACATGGTCATCGCGGATAGAACCGCCCGGCTGTGCCACATATTTCACACCGCTCTTGTGTGCTCTTTCAATGTTATCTCCGAATGGGAAGAATGCATCGGAGCCAAGTGCCACATCTGTATTCTGATCCAGCCATGCTCTCTTTTCCTCACGGGTGAATACAGGTGGTTTTTCCTTGAAGAACTTCTGCCATTCGCCTTCAGCCAGAACATCCATGTAATCTTCTCCGATATAGAGGTCGATCGTGTTATCACGGTCTGCTCTGCGGATATTATCTACAAACGGAAGGTTCATAACCTGTGGTGACTGACGCAGGAACCAGTTATCAGCCTTAGAGCCTGCCAGTCTTGTACAGTGGATACGGGACTGCTGACCTGCTCCGATACCGATTGCCTGTCCGCCCTTTGCGAAGCAGACTGAATTGGACTGTGTATATTTCAATGTGATCAGCGCGATTGCAAGATCGATCTTTGCAGATTCCGGGATTTCTTTGTTGTCTGTGACTACATTGGAAAGCAGCTCATCATCGATCTTGAGCTCATTTCTGCCCTGTTCAAATGTAATACCGAATACCTGCTTGTGCTCGATCGGAGCCGGTACATAATCAGGATCGATCTGGATCACATTATAATTTCCGTTTTTCTTTGCCTTTAAGATCGCAAGTGCTTCCTCTGTATAGCCCGGTGCAATCACCCCATCGGAAACTTCTCTTTTGATGATCCTTGCTGTGGATTCATCACAGACATCGGAAAGAGAAATAAAATCACCGAAAGAAGACATTCTGTCTGCGCCTCTTGCTCTTGCATATGCACAAGCCAGCGGAGAAAGCTCGCCGAGATCATCTACCCAGTAGATCTTGCTCTCTACTTCACTCAGCGGAAGTCCGACAGCCGCACCTGCAGGCGATACGTGTTTAAAAGATGTTGCAGCAGGAAGTCCTGTTGCTGCTTTCAGTTCCTTTACAAGCTGCCAGCCATTAAAAGCATCCAGGAAATTGATATAGCCAGGCTTACCATTCAGTACTGTAACAGGCAGATCACTGCCATCTTCCATATAAATGCGGGAAGGCTTCTGATTTGGGTTACAACCGTATTTCAGTTCTAATTCGTTCATTTGTATTCTCCCTTTTTGTTTGATTTTATTGATTTTTATTCACGATCTTAGAAGTATACTTACCCGTCTCGATCTCAATGTATCTGACAAATAAAGATACTTTATTATCTGCGTTTAAGCTGTTCCACAGAAGCTCTGTGAATGCATCCATATCATCCGGGATAGAGATCAGCTCCGGTTCTCCTTCAAAGCTCGGAAGCGGATTGCCATCGCCCATGTAAGTATGGATGAAACGTCCTTCGCCTGCTACCGGATTTTCATAAGCAAATGTATAACGGTTACAAGCTGCCGGATTGCCATTATTGCTCTTTAAAATAGACATTGCATAATTGAAGCCACCGTTTTCAAGATGCATGATACCTGAAATACGAGGTGTGTAGTTTGGTGCATCCGGTTCAAACTCTCTGGTGCGCAGTGCCTGTTCAAATGTCTGCTGCTTGTCCATCAGTTCATAGATTGTATCTGTCTGATCGCCGTTTGTCACGATCGTTTTATTGCCCAGCACCCGTACCGGTGCATAGATGATCAGACTCGGATCACTTAATTTACCCGGATCAAATGCCTGTGTGCGGATACCCTCTCCGTCCTCTACAAAGACACGGTTACGGCTGTTTTCACTTCTGCCCATGATAAAATATGCTGTTACCGCATACTTACCGTTTGCGCTCTTACCAATGATAATACCTCTGCCCGGATATGCATTTTGCTGCAACTGTTTTTCAATCGACTTCATCTGCATGCTATAAATCCTCCTAAAATGATTGTAGTTTGATTTTCTATCGACCATACAAATCTACTATAGCATAGTTATATACAATTTTGTATCTTTTTTTATACCTATACGCCTTGGATATTCTCTGCTATAATTTGGAAAAGGAGAAAACAAATGACAATTTTGATTTTTTGTATTTTAATGTTATTGCTATATCTGGATGCGGTCAAAAAGATCGACCTGCTGACCGGTCCGATGCGGTTTCTGTATTTTCTGATCGTACCGCATTTTCCATTTATTTTTTACTGCTGTCTGATCTCGGATCTTTCCTTGATTCCTTTGATATTCCTTGCCCTTGGGCTGGCAGCATTTCATCTGTATTCCACGATCCGAATGCATTTTGTGCCCTTCCGCAGGGATGAATCCGGCAATACACGGATCCGCATCGAATACGGTGGCATGCTTCTGTTAAAGGCTGGTATTCTCGGCATTTTTCTGCAGATCTTCCTGTATCTTATCCTGTATCTGACAAGCCAGTTCTTTCTACCGTCTTTGTTCGACAGGCTTGACTATGGCATCAGCTTTGCGACTGCGCTGTTCTTTACGTTTGATATTATTTACGCATGCGTATTTATCCTGTTGTTTCTGCTGAATGGTGGCATCCGTGTGATCTGCACCTGCAGGCGGCTCGGCATTGTAAAGCGGGTTCTGATCTGTCTCAACCTCTGGATTCCCGTGGTCAATCTGTTTCTTGCCCATGCTATGTGCAGGGCTGTCAAAGATGAATATGCCATTGCAGTCACCAGACGGCAAAACACAGAGCTGCGTCCCTCTTCCAATGCCTGCAAGACAAAATATCCGCTTATCATGGTGCATGGTATCGGATTCCGAGATCTGAAATATTTTAATTACTGGGGCCGTATTCCGCGAATTTTGCAGATGAATGGCGCCTGCGTCTATTATGGACATCAGAAAGCATGGGGAACCATAGAAGAAAATGCCGCTGCCATCGCACAGACGATTGACAAAGCACTGCAGGAGACCGGTGCAGATAAGGTCAATATCATTGCCCATTCAAAGGGAGGGCTGGACAGCCGTTATCTGATCAGCCACCTTGGTTACGCAGATAAGATCGCCAGCCTGACAACAATGTCAACGCCGCACCGCGGTTCCGAGCTGATCCCTTTTTTAAACAAACTGCCGGATGACATCTATCGATGGATTGCCGGTCTTCTGGATCGTTCTTCCGCTCAGCTTGGCGACGAACATCCGGACTGCTACCATTCCAGCAAACAGCTTGATCCTGCATTCTGTAGCCAGTTTAATGAGACAACACCTGACAGCCCGCAGGTCTATTATCAAAGCTATGCTTCTGTCATGAAAAACTGCTTCAGTGACGCGCTTTTGTCAGTGCCTTACTTCTTTATGAAGCTGCTTTCCCACGAGCCAAACGATGGTCTTGTGACAGAAAGTTCTGCCAAATGGGGACAGTTTCAGGGGACGCTGCAAAGCAGAAAGCGCGGCATTTCGCATGGCGATATGATTGATCTGAAAAGAGAAGATATCAAAGGATTTGATGTGTTAGAATGTTACATACAGCTTGTGATAAACTTAAAGGAGGAGGGATTTTAACCCTCCTCCTTACATCTAGAAATCATCTGGGTCAACACTTCCAAACCTGATCCATTGCATGCTTCCTGTCTGGGTATTTTTCAAATAGATATGCATTCCAAATTCCTCGTCCTTCCTTATTATTTTCTTTAATCGGATCGTTTTTTTCGATGCATTAATGTTTCGATATACATCCCCATATATAGCGGTAACAACATCTACATGTATCCTATCAATGATCCAATGATCGGCGGCTCTCACTATAATTTTCGGTCTTTTTGTTTTTTTGGAAAACTTTAATTCAGCAGTTCCAAATGGTGTCAATGGTCCAAAGTAACACGCTTGTTCTGAAACCATCGATGCCAGATTTTTACCATTCTCAACATTTGTGACCGATACATAGGATAGCGGATTCTCGTATGGCATTGCATGTAATGTTACTTTATATTCTTTTCCATACTTATCACAGAAACACAGATCTGTATCTCCTGCCCCTATCGCATATCCAGTGATCTTGCTCTGATACTTATCATTTTGAATCCAGAGATAGTCCTTACATACAACATTTTCATTTGTAGAATGCAGACTGGAAGATACAATCCTGTTTGCTTCACTTACGTCAAATACAAAAGAGAACTCATTTTGTGTCGGATCATCCTCATCAATATATCTATCCATTCCCTTAGTCCTCATATACACAGTTTTTTCCTGCTCCCGGGGTTGCAGCATCGTATCTTCTCGTACCTCGATCACCGTCACTCTTATTTTACGTTTCCAGGTTTTGGTCTTATTCTTCTGCTTATACTTGACGCAAACACGCACCTCTGCTTTTCCCGGTTTCTTTCCGGTAAGCTTTCCATCTGTTACCTTCACAATACCTTTATCAGAGCTTTTCCATGTGATCTTTGCACCCGTCGGCACATTCTGCAGATCTATTTCCGTACTATCTCCGACTTCAAATATCACTTTGCAGTCACTGATAGCAATATCTTTCATCTGTAGCTCTTTTGCCATAACAGTTCCCGGAATTGTCAGTAAAACAAGAATACAGATCATAAAGGCTGTTATGCGTTTTTTCATGTAAATGCCCCCTTTCACAGACAAAATATTTGTTTTCTCCTTTGTATCATTTTGTTTGTATTTTACTTGTATTTTCACCATAGCATATACGTACATATATGTCAATTTAATAAATGACATACCTCTTCAGACATAAAAATAACCCCTTTCATTAGACGTATATTTTGTCTAACAAAAGGGGACACTTCAAGATAAAGAGCTACTTTTTTGTAGCAAACTGTTTTACCTACAGTCTACTCCAGCCCAAACTTCTTTGCGATCATCTCATAATTCGGCATTGCGACGCCTGCCTTGCGTCCCATGCGGACCGGCTCAAATACAAGCCCTTCCAGCTCAGAATCCTTGCCTGCCCAGATATCGCGCTGCATGGATGTGGAAGCCTCCGGGGAAAGTGTATCCAAAATATCCAGATTGGTCTTTACGATATCCACGAGGAATGGGATCTCCATTGCGGTCGCAAGCGCATCCATTTCCTGCATACATTTTACGAAAAGCTCACGTTCTTCACCAGCCTGCTGGAATACGTCAGCCTTGGCATCATAATACAGTCCGCAGGCTGCCATCGGTGCCACATACGCATATTTCTGGAATGCATCTCTTGCAATATTATCGGAAATGACCGCTTCAATTCCTGCCTGTCGCAGATCCTTGGCAATATCAAACATTTCCTTATTCGGCTCCTGCTCTTTTCTTGCACCGTATACAATACGGAAGATGCTGCCTTTTTGCAGGATCACACCCGGCTCTTTAATCTCTGCTGCAATGTAGATACAGCCGTCAAGCACTGTCGGCTCCGGTAAAAGTGCCTGCAGCTTACTGCCTGTTCCGTAGATATTCAGGATAGGAATGATCACTGTATGGGCATCACTGTGTGCCTGCAGAAATGGCACAATATCCATAACAGAATAGCCTTTGACGCAGACAAAGATCACATCTGCAATGCCTTCATAGTCATCTGCCGCCATGGCATGCACCGGAACAGTGAAATCACCCAGATGCGGTGTTTCCATTTTAATGCCGTCCTTCTGCATCTTCTCTAAATGCTTTCCTCTTGCGATCACCGTCACATCTTTTCCTGCTCTTGCCAGATATGCAGCAATGCTTCCGCCGCAGCCACCGGCTCCTACGATTACATAATTCATTCTAATTGCCCTTTCTCCTTTATTGATATAATAATGATGTCGGGGTCAAAAGCCCCGAATTCGATGCTCATATCGGAACAGATCCCAAGGTCTTTCACCCACCTACGAGCAAGCTCACATAGGTTTAGACCTTTTGCCCCTGGTATCATATTATACTAATATATCCGCATAGCTTCCGCCGCTTGCTTTGCACAGATCATCCGGTGCAAGATTCATCTGACAGCCGATTCTGCCACCACTGACATATACATCTGACAGCGCCTTTGCACTGTCACTGATAAATGTTTTGTACTGCTTCTTCATACCGATCGCTGTGCAGCCGCCGCGCACATATCCCGTTACCTGCGTGATATCCTTCACATGAAGCATGGAAACAGACTTTACGCCTGCTGCTTTTGCTGCCTTTTTGAGATCCAGCTCTGCTTCGATCGGCAGAACAAATACATAATATTGTTTGTCATTTCCCTGTGTAACAAGTGTCTTATACACCTTTTCGTGAGGCAGCCCCAGATTATCTGCTGTCTGAATGCCATCTACAAACTCGTCACATTCATATGCCTGATGCGTATACGGGATCTTCATCCTGTCGAGTATTCTCATGGCATTTGTTTTCACTTCTTTCTTTGCCATATGATTACCTTCTTTCTTATAATACTTTGTACTGCATCCACTCGTAGATCAGATGTGTTCCTTCCATGATCGTATCCGGCAGAAGTGCGCGTGCTACCAGCTTTGTTTCTTCCCCTTCGATACGCTCTCCCGCTTCTGTTGTTCGGACAAGATGCGCATAATCGCCATCAATGCTGTCTACGATATAATAAAATGTATTCATTTTTCGTTTCACCTCTTCTTATTTACGCAAATTTCCTGCTTTTCAAAAATTTTTGTCGTCTGCTTTCTCTCCTTGTTTCAGAAAATACATTGAATAAAGATCATATAGCAGATCGTTCCGCCTAAAACGGAAAGCAGCGTGTTGTGTTTCCACTTATGTAAACCAATTGTTAAAAGGATCGCCGGTGTATTCTTTTTAAATATCACAAACGGAGAGAACCGGATCGCCATTGTAACAAGTGCTGCAACTGCCACAATACCGGCCGCATGTCCCTGGCTGATCGTACTACCGGCCACACATCCTAAATATGTCATGCTTTTGCAGCAGAATACCAAATCCCATACCAAGTACAATATACCCTGTCATGATCGAAATTGATTTTTGAAACGCATATTGTATTGTTTTCTTTCTGTTACTCATCTGCCTATTTATTTTTCATAAGATCCTTCAGACTTTCCATCAAAGCCAGATCTGAATCTTTTACTTTCAAATTTGTTGTGACCGGTTCTTCTCCCGGACGTGTTACAGTCAGCTCCAAAATAGTCCCTTCCTCGATCGGACGTGAAAACACGGTCTTTAAAAAGGAAATTACCTTTGGATGACTTTGTTCAAACTGCGCCTTCGCGCTCATCAGTTTCATCAGTACTGCAGGATTCATCTATCATATACTCCTATCAACTATCAGCGTTAAAACGGGAGATCTTTCGATCTCCCGCCTTTTATTTCATCTTTTCACAGATCGCCTATATTATTTGTTAGCAAGCTCTGCTTTGATCTGCTCTGTAAGCAGTGGAACGATCTTATTCAGATCTCCTACGATACCGTAGTCAGCTACATCGAAGATTGGAGCATCTTCATCTTTGTTGATTGCGATGATGATGTCTGATTCTTCCATACCGGCTACGTGCTGGATAGCACCTGAAATACCGATTGCGAAGTATACGTTAGGACGAACTGTCTTACCTGTCTGTCCAACCTGTAACTCCGGAGCCATTCCATAGCTTTCAACAGCAGCACGTGAGCAGGAAATCTGTCCACCAAGTACTTCTGCAAGATCTTCCAGAATCTTGAAGTTTTCTGCAGATCCAACACCACGACCACCGGATACTAAGATCTTAGCATCCATGATATCTTTGATGTTTGAAACAGCTTTGGAAATCTCAAGGATTTCTACATATCTGTTATTTGGAGTAAATCCAGGATTGTAGTTGATCACTTCTGCTTTCTTTCCAGCTACTCTGTCAAGCTTCTGCATAACACCCGGACGAACTGTAGCCATCTGCGGGCGGTTGTCAGGACATGCGATAGTAGCGATTGTGTTACCACCGAATGCAGGACGAGTCATTAATAACTGGTTGTGTTTCTGTTCTTTTCCAGGAATCGGATTAACAGGGAAATCACCGATCTCAAGTAATGTACAGTCAGCAGTAAGACCTGTCTTAACTCTTGCTGAAACTGTAGGGCCAAGGTCACGACCGATAGCTGTTGCACCAACTAACATGATCTCCGGCTTGTACTCATTGATAACAGATGCAAGTGCATGTGCATATGGCTCTGTTCTGTAATCCTTTAATTCAGGATCATCAACAACGATAACTTTGTCAGCACCGTACTCAGCAAGTTCATCTGCAAGACCGGCAACTCCTGATCCAAGTAAAACTGCAGTTACTTCTGTTCCTAACTTTTCTGCAAGTCTTGAACCTTCACCGACAAGTTCGAATGCGATACCGCTTAATTTATTGTCTACCTGCTGTGCAAAGACGAATACGCCTTTGTACTTTGCTAATTCTTCTGCGTTCATTGCGCCCATTTTATTCACCTCTTAAATTAGATAATGTGCTTTGTTTTTAATGCGTCTACAATAATCTTAGCTGCTTCATCAGCTGTGTCCGGAGTAAATTTCTCACCAGCACCCTTACGTACCTTATCAGAAGCTCTTGCGATCTTTGTTGGAGATCCCATCAGACCGATGTTAGAATCATCAACGTCAATCAGATCTGCTCTGCCAAGTGTTGTAATTTCTGCATCACAAGCATCGAAGATTCCGCCCGGAGTCATGTAACGAGCTTCATTTAACTCAGAAAGAGCTGTGATCAGACATGGCATTTTAGCTTTCAGCATATGGAATCCGTCTTCATACTGACGTTTTACGACAACGCTGTCGCCTTCAACCTTGATATCTTCTGCATAAGAGATGATCGGAAGATTTAAGTGCTCTGCGATCTGTGGACCAACCTGAGCTGTATCACCATCGATAGCCTGACGGCCTGTGATGATCAGATCATATTCCATTCCTCTAAGTGCACCTGCGATAGTTGTAGATGTTGCCCATGTGTCAGCACCACCTAATACTCTATCTGTGATCAGGACGCCTTTGTCAGCTCCCATAGCCATTGCTTCACGAAGAACGTCAGCAGCCTTTGGAAGACCCATTGTTACAACAGTAACTTCAGCGCCTGTCTGATCCTTGATTCTAAGAGCAGCCTCAAGACCTGCCTTATCATCCGGATTCATGATTGTGAGCATTGCAGCTCTATTTAATGTACCGTCCGGGTTGAACTGTACGCCACCCTTTGTATCAGGTACCTGTTTAATACAAACAACGATTTTCACAGTATGTTCCTCCTTATTTCAAAAGATTAGCTGAAATTACCATACGCTGAACTTCTGAAGTTCCTTCGTAGATCTCGGTAATCTTAGCATCACGCATCATACGCTCTACATCGTACTCTTTGATGTAACCGTAACCACCATGTAACTGAACACATTTTGTTGTTACTTCCATAGCAACTTCTGCTGCACATAACTTAGCCATAGCAGCTTCTACAGAATAAGAAGTCTTGTGATCCTGCTGATACTGCGCTTTCTTCATAGCAGCCTTATATACTAATAACTTAGCAGCTTCTACCTTAGTAGCCATATCTGCTAACTGGAACTGTGTATTCTGGAACTGTGCAATGGAACGACCGAACTGCTTTCTTTCCTTTACATAGTTGATTGTTGTCTCAAGAGCACCTTCTGCAAGACCAAGAGCCTGAGCAGCGATACCGATACGTCCACCATCCAGTGTATGCATTGCGATACCAAAACCTTTACCCTTAGCACCTAAGATAGCATCTGCCGGGATACGGCAGTCTGTGAAGATCAGCTCGTATGTGGAAGAAGCACAGATACCCATCTTGTTTTCTTTTGTACCGAATGTAAATCCAGGTGTTCCTTTTTCTACGAGGAATGCAGAAATCTCTTTCTGAACACGACCACGTTTCTCGATCTTACCTGTTACAGCGATGATCACATAAACATCCGCTTCTTTACCGTTTGTAATGAAGCACTTAGAACCGTTTAATACCCATTCATTTGTTGCTTCATCAAATACAGCCTTTGTCTGCTGACCCTGTGCATCTGTACCAGCACCCGGCTCTGTTAAACCGAAAGCACCAAGCTTCTTGCCTGAGCAAAGATCCGGTAAATATTTTGCTTTCTGAGCGTCTGTACCAAATGTCTGGATCGGATCTACGCAAAGAGATGTATGAGCAGATACGATAACACCTGTTGTACCGCAAACTTTTGAAAGCTCTTCAACACACATAGCATATGTTAAAGGATCACATCCCTGTCCGCCTAATTCCTTCGGAACAGGAATACCCATAAAGCCTGCTTTAGCCATTTTTTCTACTGTTTCTCTTGGAAATCTGTGTTCTTCATCGATTTCCTGAGCAAGTGGCTTAACTTCATTTTCGGCAAAATCTTTAAATAACTGTCTTGCCATTTCATGTTTCTTACTTAAAGTGAAATCCATTTTTTAATTCCTCCATATTTATAGTTCAGCGCAAAGCTTACTGTGCGTCTACAGGTGTCTTTGTACGATCTGCGTTGTATACATAGAAACCTTTTCCGCTCTTAACACCAAGATTGCCGCCACGTACCATCTTGCGGATCAGTGGGCATGCACGATACTTGCTGTCGCCTGTCTCATTGTAGAGAACATCCATGATAGCAAGGCAGATATCCAGACCTATGAAATCACCGAGTTCGAGAGGTCCCATTGGATGATTCGCACCAAGCTTCATAGCAGCATCGATACCGGCGATATCTGAAACACCTTCCATTTTGATGAAAGCAGCTTCGTTGATCATTGGGATCAGGATACGGTTTACTACGAAACCGGCAGCTTCATTTACCTGTACAGGAGTCTTGCCGATCTCTTCAGAAATCTTCTTGATAGCATCTACTGTTTCAACCGGTGTATTTACACCTGCGATCACTTCTACAAGCTTCATTCTGTCAGCAGGATTGAAGAAATGCATACCGATCATAGGACGTGTTAAGCCATTTCCGATCTCTGTGATAGAAAGAGAAGATGTGTTGGAAGCAAAAATGCATTCCGGCTTAGCGATCTTGTCAAGCTCAGCAAATGTTGTCTTCTTAACTTCCATATTTTCAAATGCAGCTTCTACGATCAGATCGCAGTCTGCACACAGGTTTTCCTTTAAACCAGGTGTGATGCTGTTTAAGATAGCATCTACCTTATCCTGTGTCATTTTTCCTTTTTCTACAAGTCTTGCATAGCCTTTAGCAATCTTATCCTTACCGCCTTCAGCCCACTCCTGCTTGATATCGCAGAGAGCTACTTCATAACCGTCAACCTGGGCAAATGCTTTTGCAATACCCTGACCCATGGTTCCTGCACCAATAACACCAACTTTCATTGTTGTGCCTCCTTTAAATATTTGTTTATCTTTACCCACACATGGCTGGCAGATTTTCTGCCAGCCCGGTGTGTATATTACCTGAATATATTAGCAGTTTTTGAATGGCTCTTTTACTTTTTCTTTGTTCTTGTCAAGGAAGAAAGCCATACCATACTTCTGGTCTTCTGTCTCGAAGCAGTCACCGAATAATTTCTCTTCGATCACAACTGCCTGATCCATATCTACCTGAAGACCGTCGTTAATTGCCTTCTTGCAGTTACGAACTGCGATCGGTGCATTCTTTGCAATGCCTGCTGCCATTTTCTGCGCAGCCGGAAGAAGCTCTTCCTGTGTATATACGGCATTTACAAGACCGATTCTGTATGCTTCGTCTGCTTTGATATTTCTTGCTGTGTAGATAAGCTGTTTTGCCATACCAGGGCTGACAAGTCTTGCCAGTCTCTGTGTTCCGCCAAAGCCAGGTGTGATACCAAGACCAACTTCCGGCTGACCGAATACAGCGTTATCAGAACAGATTCTGATATCACAGCTCATGGAGATCTCACAGCCGCCGCCAAGTGCAAAGCCGTTTACAGCAGCAATAACAGGGATCGGGAATGTTTCCAGCTTGCGGAATACATCATTACCCTTCTTACCGAATGCTTCGCCTTCTGCCTTTGTCAGTGTGCTCATTTCTCCGATATCTGCGCCTGCAACAAATGATTTCTGGCCTGCACCTGTCAGGATCAGACATCTTACTGTATTCAGATCTACAGCGTCAAGAGTAGCATTCAGTTCATCAAGAACCTGTGAATTTAAAGCGTTTAATGCTTTTTCACGGTTGATCGTAATAGTGCCGACTGCACCGTTTACTTCATATAAAATATAATCCATTGTTGTTCTCCTTATTGACTATTCAGGCAGGCAGATTACTCACGCTCAACGATTGTTGCGCATCCCATACCGCCACCGATACATAATGTAGCAAGACCCTTCTTAGCATCCTTTGCTTCCATTTCATGAAGCAGAGTAACAAGGATACGGGCACCTGAAGCTCCAACCGGATGACCAAGTGCGATTGCACCACCGTTTGGATTCAGTTGCTTATCTACATCAATACCAAGCTCTTTACCTACTGCAACAGACTGTGCTGCGAAAGCTTCGTTTGCTTCGATGATATCGAAGTCTTCGATCTTCATGCCGGTTTTTGCCATAACCTTCTTTGTTGCCGGAACAGGACCGATACCCATAACTTCCGGTCTGCAGCCTGCAAGTGCGCCGGCTACGAATGTAGCCATTGGCTTAACACCAAGCTCTTTTGCTTTTTCTTCGCTCATAACAACGATTGCTGCTGCGCCATCATTGATACCGGATGCATTACCGGCTGTAACGAATCCGCCCGGATTGATCGTACGAAGTTTTGCAAGACCTTCGATTGTAGAACCGGCTCTTGGACCTTCATCCTTCTTGAATTCGATTGTTTCTTTTTTCTTCTTAACCATTACAGGAACGATTTCCTTATCGAAAGCACCGTTTTCCTGTGCTGCACAAGCCTTTAACTGGCTCTTTAATGCGAACTCATCAAGCTCTTCTCTTGTCAGTCCCCATTCTTCGCAGATATTATCAGCAGTCTTGATCATATGGTAGTCATTGAATGCATCCCAAAGAGCATCATTTACCATTGTATCAACAAGTTTAGCATTGCCCATTCTGTAGCCGTAACGTCCCTGCATCATAGCGTATGGAGCCATAGACATGTTTTCCATACCACCTGCAACAACGATATCAGCATCTCCTGCCATGATCATCTGTGCTGCCATGTTGACACAGTTCAGACCTGAACCACAAACAACGTTGATCGTAACAGCCGGTACTTCATTTGGAAGACCTGCTTTGATACTTGCCTGACGAGCTACGTTCTGTCCCTGTCCGGCCTGGATTACACAGCCCATGTAAACCTGGTCTACATCTTCCGGCTTAACACCGGCTCTGTTTAAAGCCTCTTTAATAACGATAGCACCCAGTTCCGGAGCTGGAGTTGTGCTAAGAGATCCACCCATTGTACCGATTGCTGTACGGCAGGCGCCTGCTAAAACTACTTTTTTTGCCATTTTTCTTTCCTCCATATAATTGTTTCCCGCCCTTATTTTTCGGGCTTGGCAATGATTGTTATTTTTTTATCATTGCCCACTGCACTTATTTTAACATAGCAAAAGTGCAAAAACAAGAGGGAGAATCGCTTTTCCCACAATTCTCCCTGTTTTTTGACATCCTGTATTTAATTTTCAGGTTCGATCAGTCCGTATGTACCGCCTTTTCTCTTATAAACAACGTTTACTTCGTCTGTTTCCGCATTGCAGAATACGAAGAAATTGTGTCCTAAAAGCTCCATCTGTACACATGCATCTTCCGGATACATTGGCTTGATGTCGAACTTCTTTGTACGGATGATCTTAACATCTTCTTCATCCATATAATCTTTCTCGATGAATTCCTGTTTGAAGAAGCTGCCTGCCTGCTGCTTGTCCACCAGTTTATTCTTATACTTCTTCAGCTGTCTCTCAATGATCTCTTCCACAAGATCAATAGATACATACATATCGTTGCTTACCTGCTCGGAACGGATGATGTTGCCTTTTACAGGAATCGTTACTTCGATCTTCTGTCTGTCCTTCTCTACACTCAAAGTAACATGTACTTCTGTCTCCGGCGTAAAGTACTTCTCCAGCTTACCAATCTTGTCCTCCACTGCTGTCTTTAAACCAGGAGTCACTTCAATATTTTTGCCCATAATAATATATTTCATACGGCTCACCCTTTCTGTCTTAGATTTATGTGATAATTATAGCACATTTGCATATATATTTGCAATATTTATTCAAATTGTCTGTAATATTTGTACATTCAAAAAGTCAATACCTTTTTCGACGTTTTTCGTCAAATAACTGTTTTTTATGATTATCCCACAAAACAGATGTTCTGAAAGTTACCATAAAATCCCTTTATTTTTAACCTCTTTTTATGTGGATAATGTGGATAACCTCGTTTATAAGTCACTTTTTGCCTTAAAATCGTTCTTTCTTATGTGGATAACTTTTTTCGACCCGACCTGTACTTTTTCTGCAATTTGGTCTTGCATTCTCAGATCTTTGTGCATTTTGTCCTACGGCGATCCATCATGCGATCAGTCCACTGTAATATTACCTGCTGATAAGTTCTGTCTGAATTTCACATTGGACTGTGGTTCTATGATGCTCTTGCAATATTTTTTGTTTTCTAATAGGAACTTTTCATTAAAATTGATCGCAGCCAGCGTCCATTTTCCTGTTGGCATGGAGCTTACTGTATGGAAGGTTCCTTCCCATACGGAATCCTTTTTGTGTTTCAGTTTCACACATTTTGTATAACCTCCGTACGGTGATGCATAACAGAGTACAATGTTCTGCAGTTTGGAAGTATCCTGCGCACTTAATTTAAGGCTTATTTTCACATCCTGTCCTTTTTCAACCCTTTTCTGAGACAGCTTTACGTCACTCGCCTTTGGTTTTACATTTGCATATTCCTGATTTTGCCCGGTAACCACTTTTTCCTCATAGCAGGAATAAGTAACCCCTGCACTGTTTCCTGCCTGATCTACCACATTGATCTTTACCTCATTGTCGATATCATCAGCAAACTTTTCATCCGTGACATAAGTATATCTGCCATTTTTCTCCTTAATTTTTTTCGTATTTGTATGATGGCTGCCATTGTAATTATCTATATAGCATTTTTTCAGGTTATTGCCTTTTACTTTCCAGGAAATCTTTCGTTTTCCCTGACTCAGCTTTTCCACTTTAACGTCATATACTTTAGGACCGTATTCATCTTTTTTTGTACCAGTTACACGGAAATTTCCCCAGGACAGATCATACATCGTCGGATTGGCATATATTTCTTTATTATAATATTTCATTGCCACGCCCGATTCTTCCTCGGAATAAAAGTAATTTACATACAGATCTTTTATTTTCCACTTTCCGGAAGGCGTGTATGCACCTATTTTCATCTTGCCTGTGTATCTGCTGCTTCCATCCGCATTATCCATGCTTTTCTTTAACAAAATGGTTTCACAGGATTCGTTCTTTTCAGATGCCAGAACAAGTGCCAGATTCTCAACTCCCCTGCCCTCACTCATACATTCCGTTTCAATATATTTGGATATCTTCGTTCCTGCTTCTCCCTCATCAGAAAAAGATAATGCTTTCAGCGCAGAATCATCCACGTCTATATAAAATCTTACCGTATCTCCGCTTGTCAACGTTTTCTTATTCACACTCTGATTGGAAAATTTTATCAGGCTGTCATAAAATTGATACATTTCTGTTCGATTCTCACCAGTCATATCATAACTGAAATCACTGTACTTGTAATCAAATGGCAGGCTGTCATCATATGCAAATACATCCTGCACCGGCGCAAGTGACATGGCAAGTGCTACCATAGCTACTGTGAGCATTTTTTGTTTTTTCATGAAAGACCCCCTTCTTCTTTAGACAGTGTTTAAATTACAATTTTATTGTACAGGTCGTATGATTGTGTGTCAATCAATTTATATTTCAAATTTCCTCTGCATTAAAACTCCAAAAGCTCCAGGCTATCCATTTATAACCAACCTTTTGTTGTTGCGCGCAAAAACATATAATAGTATAATTTAACTATAATTATAGCATAATATGATTATGAAAAGGAGATGATTTTTATGCAGACACTTATCAAACCATCTGCCGCCATAAGGCAAAACTACACTGAAATCGCGAACTTATGCAAAGAGACTGGAGAACCCGTTTTTTTAACAAAAAATGGAGAAGGTGATCTTGTTGTTATGGATATCGCCGCTTTCGACCAACGCGAAAAACAACTAGAGCTAAGAGAAAGGTTGATTGAAGTCGAAGAAATGAGGAAAGCAGGAATTGAGGATGTTCCAGCCAGAAACGCTTCTTCTATTTTAAGAAATGCATTAAGAGAAAACTGATTATGTACACTGTTGTTATTTCTCCCGCAGCCAATTCCATCCTCAAAGAATATGTTTTTCGATGTGCCAGAGATAACGGAGAGGACTGTGCTTTGCGGTTACTCGATTCATTTGATAAAGCAATTTCTTTACTTGAAATGACGCCATTTATCGGGTGTGCAAGGCTGCGCTATATTCCATCCAAATACCGTGTAACAAATTTCTGGCCACACCTGTGGTTTGTATTTCAGATAAATGAAAGTAAAAAAATTATTAAAATCGACTATATAATCGATGATCGTCAGAACTATGGAGAATTTCTTTTTTAACTCCTAATTTTTGTGTTTTTCCACACTTTTTAGTAATGGCTAATGTAGTAAAAAACAACGCATCTTCCATCGAAGATGCGTTGCTCTGCATGTGAACATATTCTCTGATCATATCTGGCGATTTTTTCTCACAATATCACATTTCTTTTTCACGAATTTATTTTTACGTGATATATAGATATAATTCCCCCTGAAATCTTTGGCTTGGATATCATCAAACACCGCTTTTCGATAATCCCCCGGTAAATATAAACTTCCTTCATAACGATCTGTTTTTGCGTTATATTTTAATGTGACACTCTTCCATCTGTCTTTCTGTTTTTCAGAACCACGATATTTCCACTGTGCAACAACGCTCTGTATTCCACAATTATCTGTTACTTTTACCGAGATTTTTACTTTCTGGTTACCTGTAACTCGATTCGCAGAAACCTTCAATGTATTCAGATCTATTTGAGGAGCTTCTTTATCTATCTTTTCTATGATTGCCTTAAAGGTTGACTGTTTCCTTATTTTTTTATATGCGCTCTTTGTAGCTACACATTTATCCAGCAAAAATCTGTTTGAGAATTCACCTTCCCGTTCTACACCAGCCTCATCTGTGTATTGGAACCCACAGTCTAAGAACACGCTAAAAAGAGAAAAATCACCTGGGACGGTTCCCTTTTGCACTTTAAATCTACCGGATATTTTAGCTTTTTTTGTACCATCCCACGATATCGTTTTGCTCTCATAGCCAAAAGGATTCGGCCAATATTCCTGCTTCGGCTTTTGATTGGACCACTCAACCGTTATTCCTTTTACCTTACAATTTCTGTACTCTTTGTCGTTTACAGCATTTTCATCTCCCTGCAGATATTTCTGCATCTCCTGCTTTTTCGGGCTGATCACAATGGTATACTCAAAGTACTCTCCCTCTTTTACTGTCTTTTGGTTTGTTTTTACACTATTGATCACAAAAGGAGGTGTCTCCTGATGAGAATTGTAATATGCCTTTGCAGGCATACACATCAAAAGCATACATGCTACCAGCCCCACTAAAAATCCACTTTTCTTTACTTTCATATTGTTTCCTCCCATCATTATTAATATAACTCAGGTGTTGACATTTTTGCCCATTCTGCGTCTGTATATGCACTAATGTTTTCTCCTGTAGCTTCGGCATATTTTTTTAATGCATTTAATTTTACATAATTCTCTGTCGGTGACAATATGTAAATGCCATCATATGTTTGATTATCCTGATAACTGTCCATGAGCATAGCACAATTAAGCTTTGCATCTCTAAATCGTTCTACACAAAAATCACTATTATCCTCGTAAGCACCAACTATTCTTGCCGGTGTGTAATATTTAATATCCCTAAATTCCATTACACCTAAATTTACCGTCCGCTGAAAATGATTCCAATGCTGGCAAATAGGGTTGTTATATGCCTCTTTTGCCCATTTCATTAATTGATCATCACTTGGTGCATCTGGATTTTCACTACTACTCTTGAAATCACTTGAGCCGAATCGTGCAACCCCTGCTTTACCACCAGAATCTTTTCGATTCTTTGGATTTGTTCCCGATACCGTATAAGCTGGCACAATCGTTCTATGCGCATAAGTATCTCCAACCAAATGCATGGCAAAGCCTAATACCTTATAACTTTTTGCAGTAGAAGTTGTATTATCAACATACCCATAATCAGTATTCAATAGATTTCTTGTTTGTTTCACCAATGCTACATCATGTGTATTACTTGTATCTATTCCTGCTCCCGATTTAGCAAGCTGAATTGCCGTTTCCTGATCTTTTCCCATTTTCAGATAACGCGAGCATTTATATAAGAACTTGAGTCCTTTCACATAATTATGTAATCCATGCAGATGCTGTGTTGTTTGATAAGTATGATCAGCCTCATATACCACCTTCTGCATCAATGATATGTAAGATGCATCTACTTTATATGCAGAATCAACTGCTCCACTTACCAGTTTCTGATGATCACTGGTTGACCACGATCCATTGACCAGTTCCACATCTTCATAAGCCTGCGGCTCTTTATCATTCAGATCTGCATATTCTTTTTGCTGCTCTGTGTACATATCTGCAAATACATCATATTGTCTGAACGCTTCTTCCACATCAACAAGTCCTGCTTCTGACGCGCCATTAGCACCAACATTCATCTGTGCAGTTGTTTCTAACAAATGACGTACAAAATCTGCCGTTTTACTCTTATCCTTAGACCAGATCAGAGAAGCTGCTCCACTGACCTGTGCTGCTGCAATACTGGTCCCTTCTGCTACCAGATATCCACCATACAGACCTGTTGTAATAACCTGACTTCCCGGTGCCAGAATATCAATCTCTTCTCCATCACAGGTATCTGTCATTTTGTGCCCCATTGCGTCAGTGCCACCTACTGCCATTACTTCATCATAAGCCGCCGGATATTCTACCGGATTACCTGCTTTATTACCTGCTGCTGCGATCAGTAATATTCCCTGATTATATGCATCTATAACCGCCTGATGCAGTATTTCAGAATCTACACGCGTACCAAAGCTCATATTAATGATATCGCAGTTCTGATTCATCGCATAGTAAATACTTGCCACCACCTGACTTAAAGTGGTCTGGTTATCACAATTCAAAATCTTCACGGAATAAAGTTGCACATTTGGATTCACTCCTGTAATGCCTTCCCCGTTATCTTTGGCCGCAATCACACCTGCCATTGCAGTACCATGTCCTGTTGTATCATCAAACAGAGGGTTCTCCATCTGGTTTTCTGGATTTACAGTAATCTGCTCTGCAAGCTCTATATCCGGATCAAAAGAAACTCCACTATCCAGAAGCGCTATCTTAACCGGTGCTTCATCGCTTCCACGTACAATATGCATTGCATCCATATTCCACTGTACTGTACTCATGTCTGCATTTTGGAATTCTTTTTCCGGATGCTCATTTCCGGATACGGTTTCTACATTCTCCAATACATCCGTTACCTCAATAATTTCCTGTTCCTCCTGTAATTCAGATGATGATATACTACTTTTGACATCTACCGCCTCTACTACAAGACTTGCATCCAGAATAATATCCTCTTCCACCAAGATAATATTTCTGTCTCTTTCCAGTCTTTCCGCTTCTGTCTCTGTCATCTGCGCAACCACAACATGCTTGTCTGACATTTCCGCCGCAGACTCCTCTGTTACCTCAACCGCTCTTTCTCCACACAGTTTATCTACCTTATCACACCCCTTCTCATTCTTTGCCATCACAACATACTGTTGCATCGGTTCCTCTGCCTTTACCGGAATCTGTGGAACAAGCAGTGATGCTGTAACAACAGATAAGATGAAAGCTGTCACTCTTTTGTAAAATTTCAATTTTTTACCCTCCTGTTATTGATTGTATTTTTTTCACAATATCATTATATTAACCATAATCTATCATGTCAATCAATATACAACAGCTTTTATCCTATAATTTTTATTTAGAAAAATACCGGGAAATACTCTGAAAGCTATTCTCCTTCAGGGCACTTCTCGGTACTTTATTTTCCCGCCTCATAATCCGCCTTTATACGCACATGCTTCTCCAAATTATCCCTACTAACCCCTGCATATCATGTTACACAAAAACGCAATTTATTGTGTTTTATTTGCAATTTCATTGTACTAATCCGCTTGTCGTTTGTCAATTCGTTTCTTGTTATCTTTTTGTTTTCATTGTTTTTCTGCCTCTTCCTTACTATAATGATAAATATGTCATGTTACAGAACAGAAAAGGGGACTTACTCATGATACTGGCGGACACTCTCAGATTACTGATCACGATCACCGTATGCTGCTGCATCACCGGACTTTTGATGTGGCTCTTTCTACTATATAATAAGAAAGCATCCATTGAGGTTCTTCTGCTTTGCAGCAGTCTGCTCCTTATCCGTTTTCTGTATCCTTACGAGTTTCCGTTTACGCACTCCGTTTATATCACAAAGGGATATCCTACGCTGAATGATTTTTTTAACAAAACTCTCTCTATCGGCCGGGTTGAATTTCCTGTGGCAGCACTTCTGCTTGGTATATGGATCGCCGGAAGCCTTTGGAACGGTTTCCGTTTCCTGCGGCATTATATTGTTCTGCAAAAATCGATCTCCCGGCTTCCGATCTGCTCCGATGACAATATCCGCTCGCAGCTTGATCAGATATTGAAAGAAAAACACTTTTCAAGATGCACCTTTTCCTTAAAAGAAGATACCGAAATGGAGTCCCCTTTTGTTACCGGCTATTTTCATCCGGTCATCGTCGTTCCGGGACTGTCCCTGTCAGAGAAAGAATGGTACTATATATTGTCCCACGAGACTGCACATTACAGACATGGCGACACCTTGTACAAGCTGCTTATCGAGATACTCCTCGTAGTTTTTTGGTGGAATCCGCTTTTTTATTTATTCCGCCAGAAAATATCTGTCTGTATCGAGCAGTCCGCCGATCTGCTTGCCATAGAAGATCTGAATGCTGCAGAAAAGCTGGACTATCTGGAATGTCTGTTAAAGGTTGCCCGCCAAAGCCGGCATAACCCTGTGCTCCGTTCAGCAGTCCTTACGTTTGACGGCTACGGGGATTCGGAATTGAAAAAGCGTTTTTCCTGTATTACAAAATGTATTCGCCAGGAAGCCACATTCGGCAATCGTATCACAAAATATGGTTTTATAGCCGCCATGCTTCTTGCAACTTTCCTCTCTTATGGTATCATAGTAGAACCAAGTTCTACAGAGACACCTGCTGATGAGCCGGCGTCCTTTACCATACAGACAGACAATAGCTACGCGATCAAGATCAATGACTCTCTTTATGAGCTATATATGGATGATGTATTGATAGGAACTTTTGAAGATCCGGCCAATCTGCCGGAAATACCCATTTACGAAAAGGAGATCAGATAATATGCCTAAAAAACAACCCTTTCAGAAAATTACAAACCGTGAACTGGAGATCATGCAGCTTTTATGGAATGCAGATCATCCGCTTATTGCCTCGGAAATAGCAGCCATGAAACCGGATCTGACTGTCAACACCGTTCAATCCGTTCTGCGCAATCTGCTGAAGCACAAATATATCGAGGTGGCAAAGATTGTATACAGTGGTACTGTTCTGACACGCAGCTACCGGCCTCTTATCACCGAACAGGATTTTGGTATTGATCAGGTGATAAGCGACTTTCATTCCTTCAGGGGACTTTCCGTATCCCATCTGGTAGCCAGCCTTTTGAACGAACCTGTTTCATCCGCCGAAATTGATGAGCTGGAGGAAGTGATCCGAAAACAGCGGGCATTGTTACAGGAAAGCAAAACAGAATAGTAAAGATATGTACAGGCACCGGCGCCAACCCCGGTGCCTGTTGTATTATAAAATTACAGACAGTCTTCTGTCTGCATATGCGCCTATATTATTTTTACATTGTTATTGCAGCTTTTGTGTTTTTTATTTTCAGAATAATTTTAGATTGATTATTCTGCGCATTCGTATTATAATTTTCCCGTAACAGGAAAAGAGAGGGGGAACATATGGATGACTATGTTCGACTTTTGATAATGATATCTATTTGCTGTTGCATTGTTGGATTTTTGATGTGGCTATTTTTGAAATGGTATAAAAGAGCTTCCATCCGGATCCTGTTGTTATGCACAGTGCTTCTTCTTGTGCGGTTCTTATATCCGCACGAATTTTCATTTACTCACACAATATGCATAACCAAAGGATATCCTGCATTAAATGACTTCTTCAGAACCCATCTTCCCTTTACAGGGGATAAGCTTTCAGTTGCACATCTTCTGATCGGTATCTGGATATTGGGTATCCTGATAGCAGGCATACAGCTACTTCGCCGCTACCGGCTTCTGCAAAAAGCGATCAGGCAGCTTCCCGCCGCACAGGATCCTGCTGTTCTTGCACAGCTTGACCGGGTTTTAGCAGAAAGGCATTTTGCAGGCTCTAAGTTCTGCATCAAGGAAAGTGCCAACCTCTGCTCGCCTTTTGTAACGGGCTTTTTCCATCCGGTCATTGTCGTACCAAAGCTTGCGCTGTCAGAGCAGGACTGGTATTATATACTGGCGCATGAGACAGCCCATTATCTGCATGGTGATACGCTTTACAAAATACTGATCGAGCTGCTCCGTATTGTTTTCTGGTGGAATCCGTTATTTTATCTGTTCCGCAGGAAAATCGACGTTTATATCGAGGAATCTGCAGATTTACTTGCTACAGAGCACCTGAATGCCGCAGCCAAAATGGAATATCTTGAGTGTCTGCTCCGTGTTGCAGAGAAAAGCCTGCACAATCCGATGCCCTCTTCCTCTGTGCTTGCCTTTGACGGCTATGCAGCCTCGGAACTGAAGCAGCGATTTGCTGTTATTACAAAGAGTATCCACGAGCCGCAGAAGCTCCATAAAAAGCACGGGCAATATAGTTTTATCGCCGCCATGCTTCTTGTGACTTTTATATCCTATGGTATTATTGTAGAGCCTTCGTCCCCAGATCCACCTGCTGACGATCCGAATACGTTTACAATATCCAAAGAGAACTATTATGCGATCAAAAAGGGCAATTCTTATTATGAGCTCTATGTTGACAACGAATTTGTTGGAATTTTTAATGATCCGGCTAATCTTGCTGGTATCCCTATTTATGAAAAGGAGGACTTACCATGAAAAAAGCAATGTATGTATTACTCACATGTACCACACTGACATTATCTCTTCCATCACTCAGTATCACCAGTCTGGCTGCTGAACCTGCAGAAGCAAATGTAGAAACATCAATAGAGGCATCATCTGATATAGTGCCATATGCTGCAGTTACAGAATGGCGTTATAAAGTCATTAACGGACATGTATACAAAAGACTATACGATACAACCCATAAAAAATGGCTTACCGACTGGATTCCATGTTAGAAAGGAAATAAATCATGCCAAAGAAACAACCTTTTCAGAAAATTACAAACCGAGAACTGGAGATCCTGCAATTATTATGGCACACGGATCATCCGCTTATCGCATCTGAAATTGCCACGCTCAAACCGGATCTGACAATCAATACGGTACAGGCAGTACTGCGTAACCTGTTAAAATACAAGTATATTGAAGTCGCAGACATCGTATACAGCGGAACCGTACTGACACGAAGCTACAGACCACTGATCACCGAGCAGGATTTCGGTGTCAGTCAGGTAATTCGCGATTTCCATTCCTTTGAAGGGCTTTCCGTACCACATCTGGTAGCCGGCTTATTAAATGAGCCGATCACAGCAGATGAGATCTCAGAGCTGGAAACAATGATCGCGCAGCAGAAAGAGCGGCTGAAACAGCGCAAATCTGAAAAGTAGGATAACGACAACTGAATATGGAAGCTGTTTGACGCGCGTCAAACAGCAAATGCTTTAAAAGGGCTCCGGGAATTTTTCCCGGAGCCCTTACCTTATTATGTATTATGTACCTTATTTAAATTTTGCCTTCTTATGAGCACCCTTCTTGCAGATGATCTTTTTATACGCTTTCTTCTGCTTCTTTGGTACTTTAAAGGTTGCCTTTTTGGTAATGCCCTTAAATGCCTTTGCACCGATTGATTTTGCTTTCAGCTTTGTCGTCTTGATCGTCACTGTCCTGATCGCTTTACAGCCACTGAATGCTGATTTGCCGATCTTTGCAATATTGCTTCCGATCGTTACGGTTTTCAATTTCTTGCAATTCTGGCAGGCCTTATCTGCAATAGAAGTTACTTTATAAGTAATACCATCGATCGTCACTGTCTGTGGAATGGTGATTTTGGTAACCTTTTTGTTTTTCGGTCCATAGTAAGCAACTTCTCCGGCTGTTGCATCTGCCTTTGTTACCTTGTATGATCCTGTGGAAGCTGTTAAAACAGTGCCTGCTGCAGGGGTTTTTACCGGATCTTTTGCCGGATCTCTCGTGGTAGTTCCGCTGCCCGGCTTCTTTGTATCATCCTGTTTTCCTGTTGTGGTACCGCCTGATGTGGTCCCACCTGTTCCTGTTGTACCGGAGCCCGATTTTGTTACAGTTACTGTATAAGTTGTCTTATATCCTTTATACGTAACAGTTACTGTCTGTGTACCTGTCTTGTATCTGCTGTATCCACTGTATTTTACAGATGCAAGATCTTTTGTGGGCAAAGCCACTTCCGTTCCATCCGAAAGGACATAATATACTGCATTACCACTCTTATCTAACGCCTTGCCATATTTGTACTCTGTCACTTTTGGCACTACCTTCAGCCCGGTAATGCTTACCACTTTGATATCATAGCTTGCCTGTAAGCCCTTATAGCTTACTGTCACCGTCTGTGTGCCCGCCTTGCTCATGTCATAGCCGGTGCAGACTGCCTTGGAAATATCCGATACAGCTATTTTTGTATCATCTGCCATCACCAGATATAATTTGAAGTCCGGTACAAATGTATCTCCGACCAGATAATATTTATCTGTATTTGGTTCTACCGCAAGCTTTGCAACATCCAGCACGTTAATATCAAATGTTGTTTCATATCCCTGATAGGTTACTTTCACAGTCTGTTTACCGGCCTTGGTTATATCATAGTCTGTACATTCCGACTTAGATACGTCGATCTGTGATTCTGTACCATCTGTCATCTGTGCATATAAGGTATATTCCGGAATAAAATGATCGCCCTTGACATAAACCGCATTCTCTGCAGGTACAACTCTGATTCCGTCTACACCTACTACTTCAATATCAAAGGTTGTGGTAAAGCCCTTGTAGGTTACAGTAACTGTCTGCTTTCCGGGCGTATTCATATCATAACCGCTGAGTTCTCCCAGACCTTTTCCAAGTTCAAGCTTATCTGTAAGATAGCCTCCGTTCCCCCAGAAATCTCCACCGGTGTTGAACCTGTATGTAGTCTGTAAATATAACTTATAATCCTTGGAAATGTCATCTCCGCAGGCATATTTTTCTTTGGTGTCTTCTACAATGATTCCTTTTATGGTATTGCCGTAAGATACCGCACCTTTTTCATTTGGCTTATGCGCAACTCCCATCCGTAATGCCGGTATTCCATAGTAACTATACCTGCAAGCCTTCCCGGTCACATTTTTAGAATCTCCATCTCCATAATATTTATTCTTACAGTCCCATGTCAGATCCATGTAATGCCATGCACCATTATAGTAAACTGCATTCCACGCATGTCTCTGTCCTTTATCAGCAGTATCTTTAAATGTACCTGATGAAGTTGATATGCCGGAAACCGTTACGCATGGAATACCTGCAGCACGGAACATTGTCGTACCCAAAGCTGCAAAACCGGCGCAGACGGCTCTCTTATTCTGAAAAGCATAATCCAGCTGATTTTTTACATATCCGCCATTATAATACATTTTGTAGTCGTACGCCAGATTATTACAGATCCAGTCATGGATTTCCTGAATCTTCTGCTCATTTGTGCTGCAGTATTTCACGAGATCCTTTGCCGTCTGAATCACTTCTTCATAGCTGTCCGCCTGTAGAGATGTAATTGTTGCCGGATTTGTATAATTTGCGATGTCTGCCTCTGTTTTTGCATTTAATTCATCCAGAATGGCAGCATTTTCATCCGGATATAAACTATAAAAAGAAAATAAGCCATCCTTTTTCTCTACATTAAATATAGCCACTCTTTTTACAAAATATGCAGTGGTTTTGCTTTTTACATACTCATCTGCATCTACCTCATAAACATCATCCGCAAGTCCCTGCATATTTGCCAGCTTAAAATCCGCTGTTACAGTACAGGTTGTACCTGAAAACTCTGCATAACCTACCCACTTACCTGCTACATATAAACGCGTATACCATGTGTCACCGGTTTTCAAGCCAGCCTCTGCATCTTTTATCACAAGTGTCAGAGCATTGTCTTCTATTTTGGCTGTCCACTCCGGAAGCGTCTGTGACGGGATCTCAGAAGATACCATTTCAGATGTTCCACCTGTCCCTGCTGTTGTCCCCTCTTCTGTATCGCTTTCTATCTCAGATAAAACATCTTCCCCAATATCCCCTGAAACCGTCTGCTCTGTTTCTTCCAAAGCAGCCTGCCCGGCTTCTTCCGAAGCTGTCTGCTCCGTAGTCTCAGAAGCGATCACACTTGATACATCGATCGTTTCTTCCGCCTGTACTGCAAGCGGTTCTACAGCTGTCATAAGCATGCTCAGACAAAGCAGCCATGCAGCACCCTTCCATCCTGCAGATTTCTTTCTTATTGTTTTCATGCAATTACCTCCCTGTTTTTATTACGATCTCTCGTTACTTCTATTATAAATCGTAAAACAGTTTAGACGTTTTTACCGCGTGTAATGTAGCGTTTTTGGCACGAAATGCAGTTTTAATATTGAAAAAGAAGTACAGATACAGTACAATACGAACGAACAGAACAGATGCAGGGAGGAGTCTAAATTGCGAATAGCATTATGTGATGACAATCAGGACTTTTTACAGAATACAGCAAATTTGATCAGACAATGGGCTGCGGAAAGCGGTATCACAGCAGAGCTGTTTCCCTTTGACAATGGGGACGCGCTGCTTTCTAAGATCACAGGTACACATATGGATATCGTATTTCTGGATATTCTTATGCCACTGCAAAACGGAATTGATATCGGCAGGGAGCTCAGGCAGCATGACAATGTCGTACAGATCATCTATTTGACATCCTCACCTGAATTTGCCCTGGAATCCTATGAAACTAAGGCACAGGGCTATCTTTTAAAGCCTGTTTCCTACGAAAAGCTAAAGGAAACACTGGATGAATGCAACCATACATGCACCATCCAGCAGAAAAATATGGTTCTGAAAACAGCGCAAGGCTACCAGCGGGTGTATTTTCATGACATCGAATTTGCCGAAGCCCAGAATAAAAAAGTGCTTTTTTATCTGCGGACAGGACAGGTCATCACGACCATCACTCCATTTCATGTTGTGGAAGATCAGTTTCTGGAAGAAGACGACTTTTTCAAGTGTCACCGCAGTTACCTTGTCTACCTTCCTAATGTAGACCATTTCAACGCGTCCGAAATCTTCATGAAATCCGGGCAGCGTGTTCCGATTGCACGCGGATACAGCAAACCATTTAAAGAAGCCTTTTTCAGGCTGATGTTCCCGGAGTAGAGAAAGGAACCTAAAAGGAGCAGCTACCATCCAGTAACTGCTCCTTATCATTTCTCTTATTTTATTCAGATTAGAAAATTCTTCTGACTGCAAGTACGCTTCTGTAATCTGCATTGGAAACCTTGATACCGGTTGCTGCTGTAGAAGCATGTACGATCTGTCCGCCGCCGATATAAAGACCAACGTGACCACTGTAGCATACAAGATCACCGGGCTGTGCATTTGCAAGACCACCTACATCATAACCGCAGCCTCTCTGTGCACCGGAAGAATGTGGAAGGCTGATACCGAAGTTTGCATATACGCTCATGGTAAAGCCGGAGCAGTCTGTTCCGTTTGTCAGACTGGAACCACCGTACACATATGGGTTACCGACAAACTGGAGTGCATAGCTTGCTACGCTCGCGCCTGCACCGCCGCCTGATACAGATGCGGAAGATCCGCTTCCTGAAGAGGACTTACCGCTCTTCTTGCTGGCCGCTGCATTGGCTGCTTTTCTTTCTGCCTCTTCCTTTGCAAGTCTGGCTTCTTCTTCTGCCTTGGACTCTGCTTTTACAAACTCTGTATGAAGCTCCACAAACTCTGTGGAAACATATCCTTCACCTTCTTCGATCGGAACCTTTACCCATCCGTCCAGTTCATCTTCCTGTAATACGGAAAGATCATCCTCCAGACCAACCATACCAAGTACAGCCGAATCAACGGTTGGCTCTTCTCTTACAAATAAAGTGGTTGTTGTAACAGTTGCGATTCTGTTACCGACTTCCTTTGCCAATGCAATAGCAGCTTCTCCTGTCACACAGTACTCTGCTTTAACATAACCTGTTACACTGCCTGATGTGATCTGATACCATCCGCCGTCTGCTTCCGATACGAAATCACCAACTGATTTATTATACAGCTTGCCGACGATCTCTGCTTCCTCGCTCGGCTCCTGTCTGACATTGACATAATCGTTACATTTTGCAATAACAAGATTTGCATATTGTGCTTCCGCACTTTCCGCAACTGCATCTTCACCGGAAATGGTAATGTCTGCCTCTTCTTCCGCAACTTCCGCTGCGACATCCAGAACCGTTTCTCCGCCGACTTCTGCTTCCTGTGGCAGTGTTGCCTTCTCCAGATTATCTGCTACAACCGCACCTGCTGTCATCTTCAGATCTCCGTTGGATGCAACCGTAATGCTGCTGCCGTTTAATGTAGTTGCAGCTCCGGCAGATGGTAATGTGCTTGAAAGAGATGAAGCAGATACCGGAATTACTGTATTTATTGTCATTGCAGCCGCAAGTGCGAATGCAAACATTTTTCTGTTTTTGTTTAACATACTTCCTCCAAAATTGTTGATTATTTCTTACATTTGTTACAAATTTGTTAAATCTGTAATAAAATATAACACCATACAGCTCTCTTGTCAACCCGATTGGAGAAAATGGTTAAAATTTCCTTTAACGATTAAGTTGGCGTATTTACGCAGTTTTAAAGTGTTAACAGATCCTCCTGCACACTTGTCACCGCATTGGCGCCGTCTGCTGCCGCTGTCAGGATCTGACGCAGTGCTTTTGTCCTGACATCGCCTGCCGCGTAGATACCTTTTACGGATGTTCTGCAGTCTTCGCCTGCGATCAGATACCCTTTTTCATCCTGTCCTGCCAGTCCTTTTACAAAAGCGGTATCCGGGATCGTACCAACTGCAATGAAAACGCCGTCCACCGGAAGTACTTCTTCTCTGTTTTCTTTATTATAGAAGAGAGTTACCTGTTCTACCTGTTCCTCTCCTGCAATTTCCGTTACCTCCGCATTCCAGATCACTTCCACATTGGAAAGAGAAAGCATATGTTCCTGCAAGAGCTTTGCTGCACGCAGGCTGTCTCTTCTGTGCACCAGATAAACCTTTTTACAGAAGCGCGCCAGAAAGATCGCATCTTCCACGGCCACATCACCGCCACCGACAACAACAGCCGTACGGTTTCTGAAAAAGGCACCGTCGCAGGTCGCGCAATAGGAAACCCCCATGCCTGCCAGTTCTTCTTCTCCGGGAATATGCAGCTTCGCATGATGGGCTCCTGTAGCGATCAGAACTGTCCTTGCTTCCATACATCCCTGATCTGTCTCCAGCACCTTTGTCGTGCCCTGATCTATCACTTTTTTAACTTCTGCAGTCTGTATTTCTGTTCCAAGGTGCAGGGCATGTTCCTTAAATTTTTCACTCAGATCAAAACCGCTGATTTCCGGAAGTCCCGGGTAATTATCGACTTCATAGGTCGTCAGGACCTGTCCGCCGCTGATACCGGTCTTTTCCAAAACAGCAGCTTTTAATCCCGCCCGCTGTGCATAAATAGCTGCTGCCATTCCGGCAGGGCCGCTTCCGATAATTAACAGATCATATATTTGTGCCATACTTTTTATCCTTTCGTCTATACCGTTCATACCATACTTTTCCCAACATGTATTATGATGTCGGGGGCAAAAGTCCGGGCTTTGATGTCTGCGGATTGTTCCGTGCTCTGCACTCCCACAATCCTGCCCAATATTCGCATATCGTGGGATTAACATCCCACTTTTATGCTCATATCGGGGCGGGGCCCAAGGTCTTTCAACCACTTATGAGCAAGCTCATGTGGTTTTAGACCTTTTGCCCCTGGCATCATTATATTACCACACATTTTCCCAAACGAAAACACATCATAATAAAGTGTGCGCATCTATACAAAAAGAAACCGGTGCCTCCTTCCGAAAGCACCGGCAGACTGTACGTTTTATGCCATGGCATTTGCCATTTTGTATTTAAACAGCATCTCTGCATGATTCTGTTCCTCGATCTGGATGTCTGCGAGCAGTTTTCTCACACATGGCTCTGCAAACACAAAGACATTTGTATTGTATTCGCCCGATACGAGTTTCTCCGTTCCGATTGCATCTGTTGCCAGAAAGCAGTCGCTTTCCTTATCCTCCGGGCTGCTCATGGAAGTGTAAGTTGCCTTTGGGTTATAATTTTTTCCGTCCGCATCATTGCAGTCGCATTCCGGGCAGTTACCGGAAAGCAACTGGTCAAGGGAATCATAATGCTTTTTCTCTTTTAAATGCAGCTGATGAAACAGATCCTTTAATACCGGATCCTTCGCTTCCTGTTCGTAGCGTCTGTATTTCTCCATACAGCTTTTTTCCTGTGTCTGCAGGTCTTTAACCGCCGTCTTCTCTTTTTCTTTTAATGTCACATTCATACATTTGTCTCCTTTTCTTCTTTTACAATCAGTATGTCTTTTTTACTGGAAATTTATACAAGATATGGCGGCAAAAGATGCAAAGAAAGTATTGTAATACCAAGTGACAATACATACTGCATGGTGTAAACTATATCTGTAAAAGATCATCTATTGTATCATGGATCCGAGGATTCATGCCATTTAGGAGAAATACTATGCCAAAATACGCTTTTATCACAGGTGCTTCCCGCGGTATCGGTGCTGCGATCGCGAACGAGCTCGCCGCGCAGGGATATCACCTTTATCTGACCTGTCTGACAAACGGTCAGAGACTACAGTCTCTGGCTGACGAGCTTTCACAGACCTATTCCGTTTCCTGTCAGTGTTTTGTCGGTGACATCGGAGATTACAGTTTTGTGGAACGCTGCTTTGCCAAAATCAATACATTGGATGTCCTCGTCAACAACGCAGGAATTTCCTATGTCGGTCTGTTGTCCGATATGGAAGTCAGAGACTGGAATCAGGTCATGCATACCAATCTGTCTGCCAGCTTTTATACAAGTAAGCTTGCGATTCCTCTGATGCTGAAAAAGCATGAGGGAAAAATCATCAATATTTCTTCTGTCTGGGGAAATGTAGGGGCTTCCATGGAAGTTGCCTATTCTGCATCCAAAGGCGGGCTGAACAGCTTTACGAAAGCACTTGCCAAGGAGTTAGCACCGAGTAACATCCAGGTCAATGCACTTGCCTGCGGTGTGATCGATACGGATATGAATAAATGTTTTTCTGTAGATGATATGGAAATCCTGAAAGGAGAAATCCCGGCAGACAGAATCGGAACGACTCTCGAGGCTGCCAAAATGGTCAGCATGATCATTCATTCTCCTTCTTACCTGACGGGACAGATCATTACTATGGATGGTGGCTGGCAGTAGACTTACATACTGTCAACGACCGTAAAAAAGTGTTCTACTTCCTGCCATGCTCTTTTGGATTCCGGCAGATGCATCATTGCCATCTGGAATACGTGGAACATGCCCTCGTATTCCGACAGGCGCACATGCACGCCCTGTTCTTTTGCCTTGGCTGCTGCCTGCTGCGAATCGCTGAGCAACATTTCGTAAGTACCGACCTGGATCAGCATCGGCGGAAATCCGGTAAAGTCTCCGAACAGCGGCGACAAATACGGATTTTTCGGATCGTGGTCCTGTCTGTAATCTGTGCTATAGATCAGACTGTCCCTTGTTTTGCCAAACAACGGATCTTTTTCATAATTATCATCATAAGATGGTCCACTTGCCGTCATATCGGTCCATGGTGACATGGCGACAATTCCTCTCGGCAGTTTCCTGCCATGATCCTTCAGATAATGGCAAAGTGCCATGCAGAGTCCGCCGCCTGCGGAATCTCCGCCCAGATAGATCTCGTCTTCCGTAAAGCCTTTTACTTCCCGCAGCCAGTCAAATGCTGTGATGGCATCTTCAAGTGCCGCCGGGAACGGATTTTCCGGTGCAACGCGGTAATCTATAGAGAGTACGTCCATTCCCTTTCCTGCCTCCGCATATAATACTGCGAAGCTCCGATAGGTATTGTGGATCTTTCCCACATATCCGCCGCCGTGCAGCTGCAGCAAAACACGGTCTTCTCTTCGCCCTTCTGTTTTGGTCAGATATTCCATCGAAAAAAGCGGCAGATGGATTTCTTCCATTTCAAATCCCGCCGGGCATCTCCACGGCGGCTCCACGATCTTCTTCCGCATCTCTCCATTCTTGAATTTCTGTCCGATGAGGTGATCACTCGTTACACGTGCGATCAGTTCCCGTACAAGCTGACCTTTGAAGCTTGCTTCTTCTTCCGAAATTTTGATCATATATGAAATCTCCTCTTTAGTTCATTTTTTGCTCTTCGGTCACCGAGTAAAACAGTTCCCAGAAACAGTATGCCGCTGCTTACCAGTGCGATCAGGCTCAGAAGTGGTCTTGTCACAATATGCAGTGCATACAGAAGCATCTGTATGCCTGCGATCACGATCATGCCAAGCTGCAACAGGATATAGCTTTGCCAGTTCTGCATATTGACGATCATGAGCACGATAATACCTGTATCCACCAGCAAAATCGCACAGGGGATGGCATAATTGACTGACCAGCCGCGATAGCCCAGAATATGATCGATCAGCACACAGAGCAGGATTGCGGCCAGACTCTGCACCATGATCTTCATCAAATGCCCTTCATCCTGATTGAAAAGCGTGTAGCGCAGTGTCAGCAAAAAGTACAAAATACCTGCATCACAGATAACCGACCACATCAGACCCGCATAAGTCAGATAATTGATCACACCGAGCAGGAGCATCGTGATCACGGAAACAAACAGACTGATCCGCATCAGAAATCTGTATTTTTTCTGCGGAATGGAAACCTGTGGATACATAGGCTCTGTCTGCTCCTCATCCTCTTTCTCGAGCACGCTCCTGCAAAACGGGCAGACGCTTGTCTGATCCAATATTTGAATTTTACATTGTTTACAATACTTCATAGGCTTCTCCATTCGTTTCGATAGTCACAGGTACCCCCAGCTCCGACAGCGTGCGGAAAAAGCACTTCTGGATCGACTGATCCTTTAATTTGGAGCTGATCGTATACACAAGTGTATCCTCATAAGAGCTGATACTGCATTTCATATTCTGCCCCTTTGTCATGGAAAGCACGACATGCATCTTATCGATATAAGGCCGGTAATCCTCCCGGATCTGCAGACTGCCTACATTCGTTACAGTCGATGTGTTGGCAAGCGCAGAACTGCGATACACCCACTTCATGGCAAGATTTTTTACAAACAAAGGAACCATACGCAGCATCAGGTTTTTCTGATTCGATACATTATAAGAGATCAGGCTGTCCATATTTTCCTTGGTGATCTGCTCCTTCAGGCTCTCATCAATTTTGGCAATCACTTCTTCTACCGTGTAGTTTTCTTTATCAGCCCGCAGCACTGCTGCTGTCATGCCAAAGAAATTCTTCGTTGTGATCGAACCGTAAAACGGGCGCAGATTAACCGGTACACAAATACTGATCGGTTTTTTATATGGCTGGCTGTGCAGATGCTCTTTATAAATGCTATAGGCAAAAATACCGGTCAGAAATGTATTGATGCTGACACCGTATTCCTTTGCCTTTGCTTTCAGTATCGGGATATTCAGGTAGCCATGGGTAACCGAAAGTGCTTTTGGCGGCAGGAATTCTCCCGTCAGACGGACTGCACGCTCCGTCTTATATTTTTTCTTATACTTCTTGCCGGTATAATTTTTAACATAGCTGTCTTCTTTATTCAGGGACGTATCACTGCACAGTTCATCACCAAGCTTCTCCATCAGGTCATCATGCGTCAGCCGCAGATATTCATAAACCAGCTCCCGCAGAAAGGTTATCCCGCCCATACCGTCCGTCAGGACATGGAATACCTCCAGATTGATCCGTTTCCGATAGTAAGTCACACGAAACAGATAATTGTTGTTCTGATACACCGGAATATACAGGCATGGATAGGTATTTTCTTCCCGCACTTTCGGCGCCGGTCTGTTATTTGTTTCAAAATAATACCAGAACAGACCTCTGCGCAGTCTGACATGGAACACGTCAAATTTGGGAAGCACTCTGCTTAATGCTTCCTGCAGCTTTTCTTCTATAATATCTTCTGTCAGTGTCACGGAGATCCGATAAACACTGCTCATGCTTTCATTTGCTATGACCGGGAAAAGCAATGCCGTATTATCCAGCTTGTCCCATTTCATTTCTTTTTCGGTCAGGCTCATTCTTTTTCTCCTCTTTTAACAGGTGTCTGAAAAACAGCCAGGCTTCTTTTCAGTATGCCATTCATGTGGGCGATCGCCATGCCATAATTTGTCATGGGTACTCCTGCCTGCAGACAGGCTTCTTTACGGTACTGCATTTCTCTTTCGTTCAGCATACAGCCGCCGCAGTGGATCACCAGTGCATATTTCGTCAGATCCTGTGCGAATTCCGTTCCGCTCGTCCACGTAAATGCCAGCTCTTTTCCCGTATGTTTTTTCAGCCACGCGGGCAGCTTCTGCGTTCCGATATCGCCGCATTGCCTGTGATGGCTGCAGCCCTCGGAGATCAGCACATGATCGCCGTCCTTAAGGCGGTCGATACAGCCGGCTGCGGCTTTTGCCGTTTCCAGCTGTCCTTTGTATCTGGCAAACAGCACGGAAAATGATGTAAGCGGCATTTCCGGCGGTACAATTTCCTTTACATAGTCAAATGCCTGACTGTCTGTGACTACCAGCGCCGGCTTTACATGGGAAAGTGTCTCCGCCAGCTCTGTTTCTCTGGTCACAACTGCGATCATGCCATGATCCAGCAGATCTCTGAGCACCTGCTGCTGTGGCAGGATCAGGCGTCCCTTCGGTGCCGCTGCATCGATCGGCGTTACGAGCACAACCAGATCTCCCGCCTGCACCAGATCACTGACGATCGGTTTTTCCGCACCTGCAGTCTGTGCCAGCTTTCCGATCATATTTTTCAGTTCTTCTATATTTTTCTTTTCTCTGGCACTGACAAATATTTTCGCTGTTCCCGGTGCAAAATGTTTCCATTTTTCAAAATCCTGCTCAAATGCCAGATCGATCTTATTGACCGCCAGTATGGTCGGTACTTTTCTTTCCTGTAAAAGCGCAAGCAGCTCCTTTTCCTGCTCTGACGGTTCCTTGATCGCGCTCATAACAACAACCGCAACATCTGTTTTGCGCAGAATCTGCCTTGTCTTTTCCACCCGGAGCTGTCCAAGCTCACCTTCATCATCCATACCCGGCGTATCAATGATCAGTACAGGACCGATCGGCAGAAGCTCCATGGATTTTTGTACCGGATCTGTCGTCGTTCCGAGTACATCCGATACGACAGACAGTGCCTGTCCGGTCACTGCATTCACAAGGCTAGATTTGCCGCTGTTTCTTCTGCCGAAAAAACCAATATGCACACGCTGTGCGCTGCCAGTATCATTCAGTCCCATACCTGTCACTCCTTTTTGTTTTTATCTTTATCAGAATCTGAAATCACGCTGTCCGTTTTCGATATTGACCAGATTCTTTTCTACGATCTCACGCACCTTTTCCCGCGGGATATTGGCAAGCTGCTCACGGATCAGCTTTTCACCTTTTGCTCTCGTTTCCGGAGAAGCATAATCGATCAGGTATTCCTGCAGTGTCATCAATGCATTCGGCAGACAGCAGTTGGAGATCTGTCCGCTCTTGCAAAGAGACATGAACCGGTCTCCGGTTCTGCCTTCCCGATAACAGGCGGTACAAAAACTCGGGATATAACCACCGTCGATCAGCCAGCTCACCACCTGGTCAAGTGTTCTTGTATCGCTGACATCAAACTGTTCGCTGCATTCTTCCGGAAGCTCCGGCTCCGCGTAACCGCCGACACTTGTTTTGGAACCGCCGCTGATCTGGGAGATGCCCAGACCGATCACTTTTTCCCTGCATGCCTGACTTTCTCTTGTCGAAATGATCATGCCTGTATATGGGACACTGATCCTGATGCAGGCAATGATCTTGGCAAACGTATCATCATCAATCCCATTGTCAAACGCAGACGGATCAATATCATCTGCCTTTTTAATACGCGGAACGCTGATCGTATGCGGTCCCACGCCATGTACAGCCTCCAGATGCTCTGCATGCATCAGAAGCGCAGTAAACTCATATCTGTATAATTCCAGACCGAACAAAACACCGAGTCCGACATCATCGATCCCACCGTCCATGGCACGATCCATAGCTTCCGTATGGTAAGCATAATCATGCTTTGGCCCGGTCGGATGCAGTTTTTCATAGCTTTCCTTATGATAGGTTTCCTGAAACAGGATATACGTACCAATGCCTGCTTCCTTTAATTTATGGTAATTTTCTACCGTAGTCGCCGCAATATTGACATTGACACGACGGATCGATCCATTTTTATGTTTGACACTGTAGATCGTTTTGATACAGTCCAGAATATATTCGATCGGATTGTTTACCGGATCTTCTCCCGCTTCGATCGCCAGTCTTTTATGTCCCATATCCTGCAGGGCGGTAACTTCTTTTACGATCTCCTCCTGCGTCAGCTTCTTTCTGGCAATATGTTTGTTCTTCCTATGATAAGGGCAGTATACACAGCCGTTCACACAGTAGTTGGATAAATACAGCGGCGCAAACATGACAATACGATTTCCGTAAAAGTCTTCCTTGATCTGCTTTGCCAGTGCATAAATTTCTTCATTCTTTTCCGGGATATCACAGTCCAGAAGTACTGCTGCTTCTGTGTGGGATAAGCCTTTTCTCAGCTTTGCCTTCTCCAGAATTTTGTCAATAAGCTGTTCGTTATGCCTGTTTTCCCAGGCATAATCCAGTGTTGCCATGACCTCGTCATGGTCAATGAATTCTTCTGCCTTTAACGATTTTGCATTATACATGATATGCCTTCTTTCTATATGTCTGCATGTTATTTGTTTTCTTCCCTATATGCAAGGTCGCTTTTCTATAACCTGCTACGCAGGTTATTGCGCCGTACATTTGCTCTGCATATGTACGACAATGCTTGCGACATCTACATTGTACGACGCAGTGCGCATCTTTGCAAGCTTGCTTACGACACCTACATTGTACGACGCAGTGCGCATCCCCGCGGTTCGTTTTTGTGTAATAGAAACAAAGGTTCCTACTTACACAAAAACAGAGGTCATGCCATGCATGACCTCTTCGCCATTTCTCTTTTCCGATTATTGCAATGCTTCCTTCAGCTGCTGATAAATTTTATCATATTGCGTGTTGTCTGTCTGCAGACACGGTCTGTCCAGTGTCTGTGGCACACCGTAGGTTCCGTTTTCTTTATATTTCGGAATCACATGGAAGATCAGTCTGTCACTGTAATCCTCGCTGTCAAAATAATTGATCGCATCCGGTGAAAACAGCTTATTGAGTATTTTTGCCGTTTTAGCGATATCGGCAAAGAACATGTTCCGCTCCAGTGTCGACAGTCTGCAAAGCTCTCTTGCCGACTCCTTAAATACCACTGCGACCCTGCCCCTGCAGGTCTGATCCCAATACAGATACACACGGGAAATATCCAGATCCGCTACATAAGCCCCGTAAATATCTTCCAGATCTTTTTCGGTTGTCTTCTGCTTACTTTCATCCACTGTTTTTCGGTAAGCCAGATAGGCTTTCGCCATCTCCATGTCCTCGCTGAGCACATGATCCATCACCCAGCTCTGTACTTCTTCCTCGATCTTGCGCAGCTCCGTCGCCGGTTCCTGCTTCAGCTTCGGAATATTGATCTGCATGATATAATCCGAACACTTCTTATGAAACTGTTTATGCTTCGTGATCTTTGGATACGACATTTCATCCATGATCGTCTCTTCCGCATAAAAATGATAAGCAGTAAAATCCCTGAGCCCACAAACGATATCAAGAAGCTGCTTATCTGTCACCCCAATACATTGCATCTGCAGCAGCTGTTCCATATCTCTCCCTAATTTAAACAACTGCTTGTGCTGCACATCGATACTTTCAATACTGGTATTCAGGTTCTTCTCCCAATCAAACTTAAAGTCAAACATAACTAGCCTCCATTTGCCATATTGTAGTATCCCCATCATTTTCTCTTTGTTTACTACTATGTTATCACGGATCTCTATGTACCGTAAACCGACAAAAACACAGTTTTTCAGCAGTTTCTTTATTCACTATTTTGAAGCACATCTGCCATCCTGTTTGTCGCACTGACAGGCTTTTCCAGATATTGTTCCCTGATCTGTGATTTTGACCTGTTTACCTCCTCAAACAACTCTCCTGCCGACCAGACAAGACATTCCTGCCCCCAGACGATGAGCTGCACAAGGCCATCGGAGGTTGCTACCGTTACATTGTAATTTTTCCCGATCGTATGTGCGGCTTTGGCGATATACTGATCTGCCGTCTCCGCTTCCTTGGTATATACGACATCAATATTGTGATAGTGCTGCATTTGTCCGATACCGCCTCTGACCTTGTATGCATCAAACACAAGAATGACATGACAGCCCTTGCTGCCCTGATAATCACAGAGAATATCCATCAGTCTGCCCCGCGCCGCATCAATATTGACCTGTGCCAGCTCCTTCAGCTCCTCCCATGCAAATACAATATTATAACCGTCAACCAGCAGATAGCTTTCTCCCGGCTCTGTCTGTTTCTTTTTGGCTTTCTTCCACGCTTCTGCCGCCTCGCTCTGCACGGGACTGATAACCTTTTTGGTCTGCTGCAAAAGACGCTGCTTCACAGGTCCGTAAGTCCGCTCAAAAATAGCCGCCAGTTCTTTTTCTTCACTGCCGTATCTTGCCGCTTCCATGCGGTTTTGTTTTTCCTGTTCCCTGCGGATCTGCTGAGCGGTAAAAGCTGTATAATCCTCATCGTTGTCCGTGTCAAAAATACTGGGCAGATGCATATGCTCTTTGACTTCATCCCATGGCACGACAAATCCCGCACCATGCTCACAAAATACGGAATCCGCCGGATTTCGCAGATCATGTCCCGGATCATATGCCCGCTTCTCCATGACCGTCTCCGGATCATGACAGATATCATAGCCTGCTGCCACAAGAGAAATGCGTCCCTTGCCCTTGGAATAGGACAAAAGCTCCCTGGCATAATTGCGCATCGTGGAAACAGGTGCTTTTCCGGTCAGTATCGTCTGCTCCATCGTCTGCTGCGGCGGATCGCACCTTCCTTCCATCCGCTGTACATCCGTCATGACGCGCCCGGTCAGCTCCGGCGCAACCACGATCCGGAAACTGTAATACGGCTCTAACAAGACGCTCTGCGCCTGCATCAGTCCCTGTCTGAGTGCACGATAAGTTGCCTGTCTGAAATCGCCGCCCTCCGTATGCTTTGTATGGGCACGTCCTGCCACAAGCGTGATTTTCATATCTGTAATCTGAGAGCCTGTCAGCACGCCTCTGTGCTGTCTTTCCTTTAAGTGGGTCAGCACAAGCCGCTGCCAGTTCAGGCTGAGATCATCCATGCTCACATCCGAATCAAATACAAGCCCCGTTCCTCTCGGCTGCGGCTCTAACAAAAGATGCACCTCCGCATAATGACGGAGCGGTTCAAAATGTCCCACACCTTCGACGGTATCTGCGATCGTCTCCAGATAGACCACTTCTCCGTCGTCAAAGAAAATCTCAATGCCAAAGCGGTCTTTTACCACACATTTCAGTATTTCAATCTGCACCTCACCCATGAGCTGTGCATGGATCTCTCCCAGTTCTTCATCCCATACAATATGGAGCTCCGGATTTTCTTCTTCCAAAAGCTTCAGCTTTGCCAAAAGTGTATGTACATCCATTTCCGCCGGTCCCTGCACGCAGTAATTGAGAACCGGTGAAAGTACCGGCGCGATCTCATAATTTTCGATCCCCAGTCCTTCTCCCGCAAAGCTTTCACTCAGTCCTGTGACACAGCAGATTTCTCCCGCAGTTACCTGCTCTGTTGTGTCATACTTTTCACCGTTGTACAGGCGGATCTGATTGACCTTTTCTTCCTTCGACCAGTTAGCAGAGGATAACAAGTCACGCACATGCAGTTGCCCGCCCGTGATCTTCATATGGGTCAGTCTGTTGCCCTGCTGATCTCTTGTGATCTTGTACACTCTGGCACCAAAGGCAGACGGATAACGCGGTGTTTCTATATAGGACGCAATGCCTTCGATCAGTTCTGTAATGCCTTCCTGCTTCAGCGCAGATCCGAAAAAACACGGAAATACGCTACGGCAGCTGACCAGCCTTGCAATTTCTTCCTGTGGCAGGTCGCCATGCTCTAAAAAGTATTCCAGAGAATCTTCCTGTGCTACAGCAATGCTTTCCCAGAACATCGTATTGCGTTCTGCGCCAAAATCAATACATTCACTGCTGAAGGTCTGCTGCAGCTGCTGCAGAATCTTATCATGGTCTGCAAGCGGCTGATCCATTTTATTGATGAACAGGATCGTCGGGATCTGGTACTTCTTAAGCAGATTCCAGAGTGTCTGCGTATGTCCCTGTATGCCATCAGCCGCACTGATCAAAAGCACTGCTGCATCCAGTACCTGCAACGTTCTTTCCATTTCCGCCGAAAAATCCACATGGCCAGGCGTATCCAACAGCGTCACTTCTCTTCCCTGCATGGGAAGTCTTGCCTGCTTGGAAAAAATCGTGATACCACGTTCCCGCTCCAGCGTATCCGTATCCAGGAAAGAATCCTTGTGATCCACGCGTCCTACCTTCCTGAGTGCCCCGCAGGCATACAGAAGACTTTCGGATAAGGTTGTCTTTCCTGCATCTACATGTGCCAGAAGTGCTATACATATATGATTATTTTTCTCCTGCTTTGTCTGTTGTCCCATCGGATCTGTCCTCATCTTTCTGTTCTGTCACTTTTCCCTATCTGCTTCTCTTTTCCTATACAGCCTGTCCGCCCCCTGCTTTATTTCCACATCCAGTACATAGGCCGTTTCATTTTCCACACGGAACCGGATATTATACTGCTGATAGGAAAGTCCCCAGATTCTTTCTGCATCCTGTACATAAGCGGTACGCGGATCCTGCGAAAGAAGCTGCTTGATTGTATCCCGTTCTTTCTCTTCTATCTTTATCAGCATCTCTTCCGGAATACTGACCGCAATCCGGTTCCCCCGGACCCTGCCCGCAAAGCCATCTGTTGCATCAGGGTAACTGTCTGCGTAAGGCAGATAAGGCTTAATATCATAAACGGGCGTTCCGTCCAGCATATCCACACCGGATACATGCAGGACCGGCCCATATGTTTTATGATATTCTATCGAATCCAGCTTCAGTGCGGAAAGCCCGATCGGATTCGGGCGGAACGGAGAACGCGTTGCAAATACGCCCATCCGCTTATTTCCGCCAAGGCGCGGCGGTTTAACGGTCGGTGACCATTTTTCTCTCTTCGCCTGTGAAAATTCCCAAAGCACCCAGATATGAGAATATTCCGCAAGTCCCCGGAATGCTTCCCGATTCCGGTAAGCCGGTTCCAATATGATCTGCCCCTTTAGCTGTCCGACCAGTCCGCTTTGTCTCGGTATTCCGAACTTTTCCGGAAAATCCGTATGGATCGTTGCAATCTGTTTTAGTTCCATTTTGTTATCCTCTACTTACTGTCATATCATTCTGCAAAGTGATCCCTAAATCCTGATAATATCAACTGTGTGCGAGCTTGCGCCGATCAGATCCTGCCTTTCACAGGTTGCCAGATGATATTGCAGGAAGCAGGAAAATTCTTCTTCCGACATGGCATTGATGACCGGACGCATATGATCCGCCGGACCATCTGCCGCAATGATCTGAATCCTGTTTAGTCCTACCGCTTCATTCAGGCGGTTAATATCCTCCAGCCTCACAACACTGTAGAGCTCGTTTGCTTCTTCCGTGCAGTGAAAATCCTCTGTCAGAAGTCCCTTCTCCATGCTTTCGAGTATATGTCCTTCCCGGAATGCATACGTCAGCACGCTGTATTCATTCATACAGTAAGCAACAAGCAACACGCCGTCCTTTTTTGTCACTCTTTTGGCTTCCGATAAAGCCCTGCATTTTTCCTCAAAGGTATGCAGATGATACAAGGGGCCGAACAAAAGCGTCACATCAAAGGTCTGATCCGCAAATCTGGAAAGCTTCAGGGCATTTCCCTGATACGCCTTCACGTTGCTGCCTTTTTTCTTCAATATGCCAAGGTTACTTTTGACAAGCTCTACCGCTGTCACATCCAGTCCCATTTCGGCAAGTGCCACACTATAGCGGCCTGTTCCCGCTCCGATATCCAGAACACTGCAGCCCTTCTCCCAGTCCCCGGGCAGATATTTCTGAATGTAGCGCATCGTCGTCTGAAACTCTACCTGTCCGTGGCGGGACAACAGTCTTTTATCTTCGTTAAATTTATTATAGTATGCGATCAGTTTTTCCTGCATATCCTATCCTTTTCTCTTCAATTCTTTTATTTTCTGTACATGGTATCCGGTGTTCTGTGCGCCACCAAACGCAGAGCCTGTTCTGCCCGGTCTGATACCTGTCCACATATCGATTTATCTATGAGATGCTGCCCACTCCGTCTCTGAAAACGGAATCACAGACGCCGGGCTCTCTGTATGCTCTCCCAGCATCTTTTCCATCCAGATCATATCATACCATCTGCCAAACTTATAGCCGCTGTCATGAAATGTGCCCACCAGTCTGTAGCCCAGCTTTTGATGGAATTTTTCACTGTCCTTTGTTAAATACTCGTCCTCATTTTGCGGATAACCGATACAGGCATTTAAGTTCAGGATGTGCTGCGCGTGCAGGGCTCCTTCGAGTGCTGCATACAACTTTCCACCAATTCCCATGCGTTTCTTTTTCTGATTTACATAAATTGTTGTCTCCACTGACCAGTCATATGCTGCGCGTGCTTTAAACGTGCCTGCATATGCATAGCCAACAATCTCGCCCTCCGCTTCCGCAACCAGATACGGGTATTTCTCCAGAATGTGCTCTATTCTGCCCGCAAACTCCTCTACAGAAGGCACTTCGTATTCAAAGGTAATTGCCGTCTGCTCCACATAAGGGGCATAAATGTTCAAAAGTGCAGGTGCATCCGCCTTTGTTGCGGTCCTGATCCGCACCTCTTTCCTTTTCTCTTCCTCACTTGCTGTTTCCTGTATTGATATATCATGTTTTGATGCTTTTGCTTTCTGTCCCGGTTCTTCCTCTCCTGAAGCTTCCTGCAGCATGTCAAGCTCCTCCATGTAAATACAGTGCTTTATGCTGTTTACCGCCACTGCCTTCCGCAGTTCCCGGTATTCCGTCCAGCGCACCGCTTCTACCTCCGATACCTGCAGATTCAGTTCGTTTTCATTTACCGGTTCTTCATATATAAATACATAACTAAGCTCTTCATCTATAAAGGAATGATCTTTGCCTGATATGTGATGCACGCGCCTTTTCCCTATATAGTGAAGCTGCTCTGCTTCCGCCCGGATGCCCAGCTCTTCTGAAAGCTCCCGCAGAGCTGCCTGCCTGTAATGATCCGTTTCCGGTTCACCCGCATCTACATGTCCCGCTGCTGAAATATCAAAACAGCCCGCATAAGAATCCTTAGTGCTGCTCCTTTTCTGTAATAACAGATCAAAGCTGCCATCCTGCCTTTTTCGCCTGACCCAGATATGGACTGTTGCATGCAGCGTACCTTCCCGGTGCGCCAGAGAACGCTCCTTGACCTTTCCTGTTTTTTCTCCGTTCTCATCGATCACATCAAAAAATTCAAGTGGCTTTCCATCGACCGCTACCTGTCGCAGCTCACCATCCTCACTGTATACCAGCTTCATGGAAAAGAACGGATGATCTTCTGACAAAAGCTGCAGAAACAGTTTGTCACCTTCCCAGAGATTCAGCTTCCGGATCTCTTCCTTCGGAATCCATTCCAGAACGCCTTCGTCGCAGGCAATGGGCTTCCCTGTAAAGCCATCTGCAGTAAAAACAGATATATATTCCATTTCTTCTCCGCAGATAAAGGTGAGCTGTCCGCGATAATGAAAAGACGTCAGTGTATAGCCTGTCTCTTCTTTGACTTCTCGCAGAACACATTCTTCCGGGCTTTCTCCTTCCTCAAAATGTCCGCCGACTCCGATCCATTTTCCTTTATTGACATCCTTTTCCTTTACCACTCTGTGCAGCATCAGGTATTTGCCGTCTTTTTCAATATAACATAGTGTACTGAGTTCAGGTGCTTTCATCTTATTATCCTGTCTTTCTGTTTTCTGCTGCTATATGAGCACGGCTATTCATCCCATATCACATAGCTCTGCATAATTGCAATTTCTTCCCAACAAGTATAGCACGACAACAGCGTATGGGAAACCTGCGCATCCATTTTTTTGTGAACCGGTGTCAGATTACCGTACTGTCATGCAGTTCTTCCGATCCGACATTTTCTTTGACATTTCACGTACTGTCATATATACTTGACACTAAGAATATTTTATTTGCATATGGAGGCGCAATGCCATGGGGAAAATATGGGAATTTTTTGATACTCTAAGTGAATATGTTTATGTCGCTGATATGGATACACACGATCTTGTCTATATGAATCAGATGGCATTAAAAGCGTTTGGTGTGTCTTCCCCTGAGGAAGTCAGAAAGCATAAATGCCATGCACTCTTACAGAACTGCTCTGCCCCCTGTACCATTTGTAATAACGATAATTTAAGGCCCGGTACTTTTCTGAAATGGAGCTACTATCACACCGGGCTCCAAAAGTTCTTATACCTGATTGATACGATGATCGAAGAAGAAGGCCATCGTTATCGCCTTGAGATCGCAATTGATATAAGTGAACCAAAACAGGCCAATGCAGACAGTCATTACCTGAGCCTGGAAATGCTGATCAATGAGGGGCTCCGCGTTGCACTTCAACAGCCGACTCCTGATGCTACTCTGAACTTTCTATTGGAATATCTCGGTAAACTCTTAAAGGGCGACCGTTCTTATATTTTTGAAAAGAATGAAACGGGCGGCGATAACAATACCTATGAATGGGTTGCTGCAGGCGTTACGCCCGAAAAAGAAGATCTGCAGGATCTTCCTCCGGAAGTATGTGCGAGCTGGTATCAGAAATTCAGCGAAAATAAGCATATTATGATAGAAGATCTGGAAAAGATCAGAGAAGATGATCCGACTTTATACCATGTACTTCATAAGCAAAATATTTCTTCTCTGGTTGTCGTACCGCTTTATGATAACGGAAAAGCCTTTGCCTTTTACGGCATTGACAATCCGCCCGCAGCTTCCCTGGAATACACTTCCGGAATACTGCATATTATGGGACATTTTATTGTGGCAGCACTCAAAAGACGAAATCTGGTGCGCCAGCTGCAGGATATGAGTCTGCGGGATGAACTGACTGGACTTGGCAACCGCCACGCGCTGCATCTGTTCACGGAAAAAAACGATCACTACGCAAGCGTCGGTATCGTATACTGTGATATTACCGGTCTGAAAGCAGCCAATGATTCAAAAGGGCATTTGTTTGGTGACAGACTGATCTCCAACGCCGGTCTTTGTCTGCAGAAAGCATTTGACGGCTATGGGCTGTTTCGTGTCGGCGGTGATGAGCTGCTTGTGATCTGCCCGGATATTTCCCATGAATTATTGGAAGAAAAAGTTGCCATGCTGCGCCGTCTGACCAAAGAATATGAAGTAAATCTTGCGATCGGCTATTGCTGGAACGATCAGAATGCCTCCGCCATCAATATCTGGATGGCAAAAGCCGAATCCGCCATGTATCAGGAAAAAAGTGCATACTATAAAGCAAAGGGGATAGAACACAGATAGTGTTCCATCCCTTTTTTCTTTCATTTCTTTCATTCTCTTCTCATCCATGATTTTATAAAAATCCTGCAAACAGAGAAGCCAGCACAACTGTCATAATACCTGTCACCGCGATCGCAAGACTGCTCATGGCACCTTCTATCTCACCAATCTCGATAGCCTTTGCTGTTCCGATCGCATGTGAACTTGCACCGAGTGCCAGACCCTTGGAAATCGGCTCTGTGATCCGAAAAAGCTTACAGATCAGCTCACCAAAGATATTTCCCAGAACACCTGTGATCACGATCACCGCTACTGTGATCGTCACATAGCCGCCCAGTTCTTCCGATACACCCATTCCGATTGCTGTCGTAATAGACTTTGGCAGCATTGTCACATACATTTCATGGGAAAGATTCATTAGCTTACATAGTATCAATACTGTTCCAAGACTCGTCAGAACACCCGCTGTGATTCCGAGAATGACTGCTCTGTGGTTTTTCTTCAAAAGTTCCCACTGCTCATACAAAGGAATCGCCAGACATACGGTTGCGGGTGTCAAAAGCCAGCTCAAATAGGCTGCGCCCTGATTATATGTATCATATTCAATTCCTGTACATGCCAGAAAAATGATCGTCAGCACGATTGAGATCAGCAGCGGATTAAAAATCCCCAGCTTCAGCTTTTTCCTCAGGAACATACCAAGGGCATATGCCAGAAGACTGATCGTTACACCTGCAAACAGTGAATTCTGATATAACTCACTCATGTGCTGCACCCCCTTCCTGCTTTTTTTCTTTCCGGATCACCCATTGTGAACAGATTCCTGTTGCTACCATGACCGTCACGATCGTGATAACAGTAATGACACTGACAGGCAGTACAAACGGTTTCAACGTTCCCCAGGACTCCATCAGCCCAACACCCGCCGGAATGAACATAACAGGCATGATCTCGATCAGGAACTTCCCCACGTCCTTTACCTGCTCCAGTTTGATCAGTCCTGTCAACAGCCCGATAAACAAAATGACCATTCCGTAAATACTTGCCGGAATCGGTAACGGCAATACATATTTTAAGAATTCTCCCACAAATGAAATACACAAAATCAGTAAAAATTGTTGCAGATATTTCATTTCTGCCTCCTTCGTATTCAGCCACGCTTACTGCGTAACCAGATTTGTGACCCAGATGCCCTTTCTGACCAGTACATATCCTACACAAACCTTTATGATATCCGCACACTGTACAAACAGATATACTATCAGAACCGGTAATGCCGTAAACCGACATAATGTAAATGCCAGGCTGACCGACACTACCCAGGTAAACACACTGTCAAATAAAAATGTGATGACCGTCTTTCCTCCGGACCGCAGCGTAAAGTATAATACATTCAAAAATCCTTGTAAAGGGAAAAATGCTGCTGTGATGATAATAAACCATCTTCCCAGATTACGGATCTCATCGGTCGTATTATACGCACGCGGGAATACACCGGACAAAATAATCAATATAACAGTCAGTCCCACACAAAGCATAGCTGTAAACCACATAAGCTTATTGGCATTTTTCTTTGCTTCCTCAAATTTGGAAGCACCGAGGAACTGTCCCATGATAATGCCGACTGCATTTCCCATGGCAATAAATACGACATTCAGCAGATTACAGATCGCATTGGATATATTCAGACCCGCTATTACCTCAAGTCCTTTCATGGAATAGCACTGTGTCAGCACTGCCATGCCACCTGCCCATAAGAACTCGTTAAAAAAGATAGGCAGTCCCTTGATGATGACAGGCATCATTTCCTGCAGGGAAATACGAAGTGTCCGGTAAACATTCTTTAAGAAGCTGTATTTTTCAATCTCCACATGCGTCCATATGATCACAACAAACATTTCCGCAAATCTTGCCATAACAGTTGCAATGGCCGCACCTTTTACTTCCAGGCGTGGGAATCCGAATTTGCCGTAGATCAGGAAATAGTTAAATACGATATCCACTACGACGGAAACCAGTCCTGCCAGCATTGGCTTCATACTTTCTCCCATTTCACGCAGACTGCCCGCATATATCTGCGTGATCGCAAACGGCACAAGACCGATCAGCATAATGTGCAGATAAGAAAGCGCGCTTTCCAGTGTCAGTCCTGCATCCAGATTTCCGCCTGATCCCTTCAGATACAGACCGATCAGCCATTCTCCGCCGACTAAAAAGACAATAACTCCCACCACTGTCAACAGTGCTGTGATCCACACCTTCAGGCGGAATATCTTCTGATAGCCTTCTTTATTTCCCTGTCCGAAATACTGCGCGCTGTAAATACCAGGACCTGACAGTCCGCCAAATACAGCAAGAAAGAATACAAAAAAGAGCTGTCCTGCAATAGAAACCGCAGTCATCTTTTCTGTGCCCAGACTTCCCACCATTAAATTATCCACCAGACTGACCGCATTGGTGATCCCGTTCTGTATCATCATTGGGACAGCCAGATAAAGTGCTTTTTTATAAATAGAATTTTGTTGCATGGTTTCCTCCCTCTTTCATACTCGAAAATCCTGTCGCTTCGCATCAGACGCACTCCGTGCTTTCTGATTTTCTCGTTGTACGCTCGGGTGAAACCAAATGACAGCTGCGCTGTCGCTTGGTTTCCTTCCTCACTAACAAAAAACGCCCAGGAAAATATCCTGGGCGTAAACTGTCGTATAAAATCTGACAAACAGATTAACGCTTGCTGAACTGCGGAGCGCGACGAGCTGCTTTGAGACCGTATTTCTTACGCTCTTTCATACGAGGATCACGTGTTAAGTATCCTGCTTTCTTCAGAACCGGTCTGTAATCAGCATCTACAGTCAGAAGTGCTCTTGCGATACCATGTCTGATGGCACCTGCCTGACCTGTGTATCCGCCACCCTTTACGTTTACAAGGATGTCAAACTTATCAGCTGTATCAGTTGCTGCTAAAGGCTGACGAACGATAACCTTTAATGTCTCTAATCCAAAATATTCATCGATTGATCTTTTATTAATTACGATATTTCCTTTTCCAGGTGTTAAATATACTCTGGCGATAGATTTTTTTCTTCTTCCAGTTCCGTGGAATTTTGTTGCTGCTTTAGCCATTTTAACTTTCTCCTTTCAGTTCCTTTAATTAGAATGTTAATACTTCAGGTTTCTGAGCTGCCTGCTCATGTTCCGGTCCTGCGTATACATGAAGCTTTGTGTACATCTGTCTTCCTAAAGGTCCCTTTGGAAGCATACCCTTAACTGCAAGTTCAACAACCTTCTCTGGCTTCTTATCTAACATTTCTCTTAAAGTTGCTTCTTTCATACCGCCTACATAATCTGAATGATGGTAGTATACTTTCTGATCTAACTTCTTACCTGTTACTTTAACCTTTGCAGCATTCACAACGATTACATAATCACCTGTATCGATATGTGGTGTAAAGATTGGTTTGTTCTTTCCTCTTAATACTTTAGCTACTTCTGAAGCTAAACGTCCTAATGTCATGTCTGTAGCATCTACTACATACCATTTTCTATCGATTGTAGCTGGACTAGCCATAAATGTTTTCATCGTATTACCTCCAAACTGATATCTACTGTGTTTCTGCCTCTCTCCGGGGCTAATCGGAATCGAAAGGTATTTTACTCTGGCTTCCATTATCTGAATCGCCGGGGCAGGTCAATTCTTCACAGGTCGCCACTGTGAATTATTATATGATACGCATCCGGGTGTGTCAAGCCCTTTTTTGCTTTCATTTCGTTCTATTCCATTATTTCATACTGCATCAGCGTAAGTCCCTGCGCAGGTGCTGTCGGGCCTGCCAGTTCCCGGTTTCCGGTCTCAAGTATATGCGCTATGCATGCTATATCCATCTGCCCGCGTCCGATCGCAACAAGTGTTCCCACAATGATGCGGACCATATTATATAAGAAGCCGTTTCCTGTCACACGGATGCGGATCAGCTCACAGTCCTGCTTATCCCATGGATGTTCTGTCAGGATCTGTATGTTTGTGATCGTCCGGATCGTATTGGTTACTTCCGGCTTATAAGTGGAAAACCCCGCAAAATCATGCGTACCGACCAGTATTTCCGCTGCCTGTTTCATCTTTTTAAGATCCAACGGCACATAAACAAAATAACTGTATTTTTCCAAGATCGGATTAGCGAATTTTGCATGATAGATACAGTATTCATATGTTTTCCTTGTCTCTACCTTGCGTGGATGAAAATCCTCTGCCACTTCCTCCGACTTCTGAATGCGGATGTCCTGTGGCAGTCTCTGGTTCAGCGCATACGAGATCTTCTCTGCCGGTATTCTGGCATTGGTGGAAAACACAGCGAGATTACAGAGTGCATGCACGCCTGCATCTGTTCTGCTGGCACCGATGACTGTGATCTCCTCTCCCAGAAGCTCACTCAGATGCTTATTCAGTTGTCCTTCTATCGTATCCGCATTTGGCTGCACCTGCCAGCCACTGTATGCGCTGCCATCATATGCAACCGTCAGCATCACTCGCTTCATACGCCTGATCACTCCCTGTCTTACAGCATTCCGATCGATATCGTCTTGCCCAGCAAGATAATCCCTGCAAGATAAACGAGCAGTATCCCATAGGAAATGCTGTCACGCTTGTGATATTTAAGCGGTTTCATCTTTGTCCTGTTATCGCCCCCCTGATAACATCTTGCTTCCATTGCCATTGCAAGATCATTGGCACGTCTGAAAGCCGATACAAAAAGCGGTACAAGAAGTGGGATCATCGCTTTGATCTTTTTGATCAGATTGCCGCTTTCAAAATCAGCACCTCTTGCCATCTGTGCTTTCATGATCTTATCCGTTTCTTCCAGCAGAATCGGAATAAAACGAAGCGCGATGGACATCATCATGGATATTTCATGCACCGGTACTTTGATCTTTGTCAGTGGATGCATCAGCTTTTCCATGGCATCTGTCAGCTGATTTGGAGTCGTTGTCAGTGTCATAAGAGAGGATCCTATAATCAGAAGCACCAGACGGATCGCAATAAATACCGCATTGATCACGCCTTCCCTGGTGATCGTAAAGATCCATACCTTTGCCAGCGGCTCACCGCTTGTCAGAAAAATATTAAAAGCCGCTGTGATGAGCAGCAGGATCATAATCGCTTTCAGCCCGCGCACCATATAGGAAAACGGTACTTTGGATAAAGAAATGACCGCTGCCAGAAATATAACTGCCAGCACGTACGGTGCTGCCTTTTTAAATAAGAATAATGATACAATGTAAAGAATTGTTCCAACCAGTTTTACGCGCGGGTCCAGTCTGTGGATGACAGAGTCAGCCTGATAGTACTGTCCCAATGTAATTTCTCGAATCATAATTTCTCCTGTTTATCTGATCTGCCTCGTCTCTCATGTCATTATAATGCGTGAGTTCCGATTCCCTATTCAGTCTGCTCGATGTAGGGCGCGCAGGATCTCCTCCTTCGCTTCCTCTATTGTCGTAGCGTCTGTAGATACGGCAAATCCGTTTTGTTTTAACTGCTGCATAATGTAAGTTACTGCCGGTGCTGCCAGTCCGACTTCTTCCAGTTCTTTGTAATGCGCAAATACATCCTTTGGCACACCATCCAGCATGACACTGCCCTTATTCATCACAATGATCCTGTCTACATAATTGGCAACATCTTCCATGCTGTGTGATACCAGAATGATCGTCATACCTGTTTCCTGCAGCCCCTTGATCAGCTCCAGAATCTCGTCCCGTCCCTTGGGATCCAGCCCCGCAGTCGGCTCATCAAGGATCATCACATCCGGCTCCATCGCAAGCACACCCGCGATCGCCACGCGCCGCTTCTGTCCGCCCGACAGATCAAACGGTGACTGATAGAAATATTCGTCCGGAAGCCCTACCATTTTGAGTGCCTTATACGCTCTCAGCTCTGTTTCTTTCCGGTCAAGTCCCAGATTCTTCGGTCCGAAACAGACATCCTTAAAAACATCTGTTTCAAAAAGCTGGTGCTCCGGATACTGGAATACCAGCCCTACCTTGCTGCGCAGCTTTTTCCGGTCATAATCCTTATCGTAAATATCTTCTCCGTTAAAATAGACCGTTCCGCTCGTGGCCTCGATCAGTCCGTTTAAGTGCTGTACCAGCGTTGATTTACCGGAACCGGTATGTCCGATCAATCCGATAAACTGTCCGTCCGGTATGACAAGATTTATATCTTTGAGGGCTGCCACTTCCATATTGGTGCCCTGTTCATATATACAATTCAAATGATCTACTATGATAGGCATATTATTGTACCTTCTTTAATTCTCGAATCAGTTCTTCAGTTTCCAATATTCCGTCCGGCAAAGGAACACCAGCTTTTTTCAGTTCATACGAAAGGAGTGTTACCTGTGGTACGGAAAGACGCAATTCCTTCAGCTTCTCTACCTGAGAGAAGATCTCCTTTGGAGTCCCCTGCATTTTCACACTGCCTTTGTCCATGACATAGACATGATCTGCATGAATGACCTCTTCCATATAATGCGTGATCAGGATTACCGTGATTCCTTCCACATCATTTAAAGCCCGCACGGCGCGGATCACTTCTTTTCTGCCGTTCGGATCGAGCATCGCCGTCGGCTCATCCAAGATGATACATTTCGGATGCATTGCCAGTACTCCCGCAATGGAAACACGCTGCTTCTGCCCACCTGAGAGGCGGTTCGGTGATTTCTTCCGGAATTCATACATACCAACTGCTTTCAGGCTCTCCTCTACGCGTGCCCAGATCTCCTCTGTCTGCACGCCAAGATTTTCCGGTCCAAAGCCCACATCTTCTTCTACAATCTGCCCGATGATCTGGTTGTCCGGGTTCTGGAATACCATTCCCGCTTCTTTACGGATCTCGATCAAACTGTCTTCATCCTTCGTATCCTTGCCATCTACCCAGACAGTTCCTTCCGTTGGATATAAGATAGCGTTCAAATGCTTCGCCAGTGTCGATTTCCCGGAACCGTTATGCCCAAGGATCGCAACAAAATCTCCCTGTTTGATAGAGATATCCACATGATCGACCGCGGTTGTGATTCCTTCCACATTGCCGTCCTCGTCACGTCTGATATATTCAAATACTAAGTCATCTGTTTTTACAATATTATTCTTTTCTTTTTTCATAGATATTCTTTCCACGTACAGCCCATTCTTTCCTTTTTCCCGGTGCTGTCGTTTTTTACTCGCGTTTTATTGTACATGGTTTGTTCGATAAATACAAGCTATTTCCTTTTTTTCTGAGCTTTGCTATACTTTGGCTATACAACCGAAACAGGAGGCATACCATGCACAAGAAACATTCTTTTTTGCCATTGATTCATATTTTGCTTCTGCTGCTCATACTTATATGTATTATACTGATGCTGTATGGATACACAAAGCAGACGGATCCCTCTACACCAGCGCATCCGGAGCAGACTGATATAACAGATATAACAGATCCATCCGATACCTCCACGGAAACAGCACCAATACAATCTGACATTACAACTGATGCGCAGGAGACGCAGCATACAAAAACAGGAACGCAGACCTCAGATCTGCAGGAGGGATCTGCCCGGGAGAAAGCTGCCACAGCGCAGAAACCTGACACGGAACCGGGAAATACAGAAATAACTGAGCAGGAGGCTACAGATATGACACAGACCTCAAACGGAGCGGGCATGGATCGCATCACATACCGTGACGGCTTTTATCAGGAAACGCTCTCCGATACCTTGATAGAACGTATTACCGGAAGCTCCTACCATGAAAATGATGATATTTCTTTAGACCAGCTACGGTTTTTACACGTTCTGTATTATGATTTTAATAATGAAATAAAAGATGGGGAACTGATCTGTAACAAACAGATCGCAGATGATCTGCTGGAAATCTTCAGCACATTATATGACAATGCCTACCAGATCGACAAGATACAGCTTATTGATGTCTATGATGCAGACGATGATCTTTCCTGCGCAGATGACAATACCGCCTGCTTTAACTACCGCGTCGTTGCAGGCAGCACTACGCTGTCCAAACATGCCCTTGGCATGGCGATCGATATCAATCCGTTCTACAATCCTTATGTGACCTATCCGGACGGAAAGGAGCGGATCTCACCTGCAGGCAGCGAAGTCTACGCCGACCGCAGCAACGACAATCCTCATATGATCCGGAAAGGTGATCTTTGCTATCAGCTTTTTATCGATCACGGTTTTACATGGGGCGGTGAGTGGAAATCACTCAAAGATTACCAGCATTTCCAGAAAGTCATCAATTAGTTATGATGTAAAAAAAGGGACATCCGATCGGATGTCCCTTTTGTTTGCTCTGAAATTATACTAACTCAAGTAATACTTCCATTGCACCATCGCCTTTACGCTGACCGATCTTTACGATACGAGTGTAACCACCCTTGCGGTCTGCATATTTAGGTGCGATTTCGTCAAACAGCTTAGCTGCCATATCTACTTCTTTTGTTCCTTTTTTCTTACCAGCGTTTGCTGTAGGAACTTCCTTTACAGGATAAAGAACCTGAAGCATCTGACGTCTTGCATGAAGTCTAGAAGGCATATCTTTCTTGATTTCCTTTTCTACTTCATCGTAAACAGTAACTTTCTTTCCGTCTACAACTTCTTTTACTCTCTTGCCATCTTTGTCCTTGCGGGCAACCTTAGCTGTAACCTTAACTGTTTCAAAGTTATCTTTTTCTTTTACTGCTAAAGTGATAAGCTTTTCAGCGATTTTCTTTACTTCTTTAGCCTTAGCCTCTGTTGTAACGATCTTTCCGTTGTATAACAGATTTGTTACCTGATTTCTAAGTAATGCTTTTCTCTGGTCAGATGTTCTGCCAAGTTTTCTGTACTTTGCCATGTTTACGTCCTCCATTCATGGTGAATCCGGCATTGCTCTTCGGGCTTACATACCGAACCGTTAATTTGTTCCATGTCAGACAGGCATGCAAATGCTCATCGGGCTTACTTCGCATGTCGCTCTGCATTTATTATTCCTCAGCGTTATTCAGCTCTAAACCGAGCTCTTTCAGCTTCGCTAAAACTTCTTCTAATGACTTACGTCCAAGGTTACGAACCTTCATCATATCATCGGAAGTTTTATTTGTTAATTCTTCAACCGTATTGATACCGGCTCTCTTTAAGCAGTTGTATGAACGAACGGATAATTCCAGTTCATCAATGCTCATTTCCAGAACTTTTTCTTTCTCGTCGTCTTCTTTTTCTACCATAACTTCTGCAGTCTTGGCATTCTCAGACAGATCAATAAAAAGTCCTAAATGCTCACTAAGTACCTTAGCTGCAAGGCTTACCGCCTCATCCGGAGCCAACGTGCCATTCGTATAAACATCTAATGTCAGTTTATCATAGTCTGTTACCTGTCCGACACGGGTATTTTCTACAGTCATATTGACTCTTTCTACAGGTGTGTAGATAGAATCTACTGCGATAACTCCGATTGGCAGATCTTCTGATTTGTTCTTTTCAGCACTTACATATCCTCTGCCCTTTGTAATGGTCAGTTCCATGTATAATTTGCTTTCCTTGCCACCACTCAGTGTAGCAATGACCTGATCGGAATTAACGATTACGATATCCTGGTCACACTGAATATCAGATGCTCTGACAACGCCTTCGCCTTCAAACTCGATATAAGCGGTTTTTGGCTCATTTGTGGAACTCATGTTCTTAATAGCAAGACTCTTTAAGTTCATGATGATTTCTGTTACATCTTCCTTAACACCAGGAATTGAACTGAATTCGTGCAGAACGCCTTCAATCTTAACGCGGCTGACAGCAGCGCCAGGTAATGAAGACAGCATGATTCTTCTTAATGAGTTGCCAAGAGTGATTCCATAACCACGCTCTAATGGCTCAACGACGAATCTGCCGTATTTTCCGTCATCTGAGATTTCAGCAACCTCGATATTAGGTCTCTCAAAATCAAACACTGTAAATACCCTCCTTACAATATAATTGTAATATAGCGATCCAGCAAAGGAACGCTTCCATGCCTACGAATTATTTAGAATATAATTCGACGATAAGCATTTCGTCAACAGGTACATCAATCATTTCTCTTGTAGGAAGTGATTTAACAGTTCCTTTTAATCCTTCGATATCCTGATCTAACCATTCCGGAACTAATCTTCCTTCTGTTACTTCTACGATATCTTTGTATCTCTGTAAGCTCTTGGATTTTTCTCTGATTTCGATCACATCACCGGCTTTTACAAGATAAGACGGAACATTGACACACTTTCCGTTTACCAGTACATGTTTGTGATCAACAACCTGTCTTGCTTCTCTTCTTGTTCTTGCAAAGCCAAGACGGAAAACAATATTGTCTAATCTTCTTTCCAGAAGAACCATTAAGTTTTCACCGGTCTGACCTTTCATAAGATCAGCTTTCTTATAGTAATTTCTGAAAGGTTTTTCTAATACGCCATAGATGAATTTCGCTTTCTGTTTCTCACGAAGCTGCATTCCATACTCGCTGACCTTTCTGTTTGCTCTTACAAGCTGACGGTTTGATTTCTTGTCATATCCAAGATAGCTTGGTTCAAGACCAAGTGATCTACATCTTTTTAAAACAGGGACTCTGTTTACTGCCATTTATTTTTCCTCCTGATATTGTTTACAGTACACAATGTACTTTCTTCCAACATATTTACATTTATTATCAGAACCTCTTGCATGCGAAATCGCATCACAATGCGCGAAGCTGCATCATGTATCACAGACACATGACATTTTAAAAAATCCAAATCTAGTCTTAGTACTACACACGACGACGCTTTGGTGGACGGCAACCATTATGAGGTACCGGTGTTACGTCACGGATGCTGGTAACTTCAAGTCCACAAGCCTGTAATGCACGGATAGCTGCTTCACGTCCTGAACCAGGACCTTTTACCATAACATCAACAGTCTTTAAACCATGTACTAATGCTGCCTTTGTAGCAGTTTCTGCTGCCATCTGAGCTGCATAAGGAGTAGATTTCTTTGAACCTCTAAATCCCAGACCACCGGCACTTGCCCAGCTAAGAGCATTTCCTTCATTATCTGTCAGTGTAACAATTGTATTGTTAAAAGACGCCTGGATATGTGCCTGTCCGTGTTCAACGTTTTTCTTTACACGCTTCTTTGTTACTTTTTTTGCAACCTGTTTAGCCATAATTAAACTAACCTACTTTCTCTTAAACTAAATCCTTATGGATTATTTCTTCTTATTTGCTACTGTTCTCTTCGGACCCTTACGTGTTCTTGCGTTAGTCTTTGTCTTCTGACCACGAACCGGAAGTCCTTTTCTGTGACGGATACCACGATAGCATCCGATTTCCTGTAATCTCTTGATGTTAAGAGCAACTTCTCTTCTTAAATCACCTTCTACTACCTGTGTAGCGTCGATTACTTCACTGATTCTCTTTACTTCGTCGTCTGTTAAATCTCTACAACGAGTATCTGGATTAACTTTTGCTTCTGCTAAAATACGATCTGCACTTGTTCTACCGATTCCGTAGATATAAGTTAAACCGATTTCAACACGTTTGTCTCTAGGTAAGTCAACACCTGCAATACGAGCCATTTTCAATTCCTCCGTTTTCCGGGTACTTTTTGTACCTAAACTTAATGTTACTAATTGACTGGGGCATAAACACAAAAATGCCCAACCGGAATACTCCGGTCTTTCCGATACTAAGCTTCTGAATTCTCGGTATCAATAAGTAATTCTCCGTAGGCTCACTACGTAAAATTATCTTAATCAGCCTATCTTTTGACGGAAAGATAAGCTGTCAGCCGCTAAATCGTGATACTGGATAATCCTGGTCTGTTTATTATTGGATTAGCCCTGTACCTGTTTGTGTTTTGGGTTTTCACAGATAACTCTGATTTTACCCTTTCTTTTGATGACTTTGCACTTTTCGCAAATTGGTTTTACTGATGATCTAACTTTCACGTTAAACCCTCCTTTCAAAAAAGACCGTTTTACATTATAGCATGGCAAATTTACATTTGCAATACTTTCACAAAATAATTTTTATTTATCTCTCCAGATGATTCTTCCCTTTGAAAGGTCATACGGGGATAACTCCAGTGTTACTTTATCGCCCGGTAAGATACGGATAAAATTCTGACGCAGCTTACCACTGATATGTGCAAGCACCTTGTGTCCATTTTCCAGTTCTACCTGAAACATGGTGTTTGGCAGCTTCTCCACTACTGTTCCTTCGATTTCAATGACATCTGTTTTTGACATTTTACTCCTCCACTTGACTACTCTTTATCAGTTTAATTGTTCTCTTGATCTCCTCATCTCTGACAGACTCTTTTGCTTCAAGCTTCTGTCTGAGCTCTTTCAGTGCTTCATTTTCCTTTTTCCAGATCTGAATATGCTTTTTGTTTTTCTTTTTCGGCTTTGCAACCGGTCTGTATTTTCCATCCGTAAGCCATACATATTCATCTGTTTCTTCTATTATGATATATAAGGTATCTTTATCGTGTCCGGCTTTCGCCGCAGCTAGCATTCCTACCATATGATCCGTTCCTTTATTCTGTTCCTTACTTTCAGAGTCACTGTCCTGTGCCTTTCAAGTTCATCTGAGAACTTTACATTCACAGATGAACCTTTCTGTCCTTGCCAAACTGCTGTGGCACCGGATAACTACATTTCATAATAGCAGCCTGCCATTTATAACAGTGTCAGGATCTCAGGCTCGCCGTCCGGTGTGATGGCGATGGTGTTTTCGTAATGAGCGGAATAGGTTCCGTCCTCTGTTACGACTGTCCAGTCATCATCCAGCCACTCCACATCGCTTCTTCCGATATTGATCATCGGTTCGATCGCAAGTGTCATACCTGCACAAAGCTTAATTCCTTTTTTCTTCTGTCTGAAGTTCGGGATCTGTGGATCCTCATGTAAATGAGTTCCGATTCCGTGTCCGACCAGATCTGTTACGATGCCATATCCGAACTGGCTGATATAATCGTCGATCCGGTTGGAAATATCATACAGATGATTTCCGGCAACTGCCATTTTTATTCCCTCAAAAAAGCTCTGTTTTGTTCTGTCGATCAAAAGCTGTGCTTCCTCACTTACCTTTCCGATCGGATAGGTTCTTGCTGCATCGGAATGATATCCTTTGTAGATCAGTCCTGCATCCAGGCTGACGATATCTCCCTCCTGCAGGATCCTGTCTGCTTTCGGGATTCCATGTACAACCTCGTCATTCACGGAAACACAGATAGAAGCCGGATATCCGTTATAATGTAAGAAATTCGGCACACAATCATAACCTCTGATCAGCTTTTCTCCAAGCTGATCGATCTCGAGAGTAGAAATACCCGGTTTCACAAACTCTCCAAGCTTTGCGTGAACCTCTGCCAGAATCTTTCCGGAATCACGCATTAAACCAAGTTCTCTTGCGGATTTTACTGTAACTGCCATTTTTATTCTCCCAAAATTGCAACGATAGCTTTAAATACATCCTGCATATCGACTGTACCATCAACTGTTTTCAGCACACCCTTCTTTGTATAGAAGTCGATCAGTGGCTGTGTCTGTTTGTGATAAACATCCAGACGGTTCTTCACTGTTTCCGGCTTGTCATCATCACGAAGGATCAGCTCGCTGCCACATCTATCACATATTCCTTCTTTCTTTGGCGGAACATGTACAACATGATAGGTAGCTCCACAGGAAACACATGCACGTCTGCCTGACATTCTCTTTACAATGTTTTCGTCCGGTACATCTACATCGATCGCATAATCGATAGACTCACCCAGCTCAGCAAGTGCCTTATCCAGTACTTCTGCCTGTGGGATTGTTCTTGGGAAACCATCCAGTACATAACCGTTCTTGCAATCCGGCTGTGAAACTCTGTCAAGCAGGATCTTTACTGTCAGTTCATCCGGAACTAAAAGTCCCTGATCCATATACTTCTTAGCTTCCATACCAAGCTCTGTACCGTTTTTGATGTTTGCTCTGAAAATATCGCCCGTTGATACGTGCGGAACACCGTATTTATCTGCGATCATTTTAGCCTGTGTTCCTTTTCCTGCGCCCGGAGCGCCTAACATAATGATTTTCATTTTTCTCCTCCACTTGTCTTTATGCACTATGACGAAAACGACTCATGGGACAAGCGAATACTCACCTGCCCCAGAATACATTTGTCGTTTCAACTATTTCATTTAAGCATTTAAAAAGCCTTTATAATTACGAACCAGCATTAAGGACTCGATCTGTTTGATTGTCTCTAAGATTACGCTGACAATAATGATGAGACTTGTTCCGCCGAAGGAAACATTTGCACCAAATACTCCGTTAAAGAAAAACGGAATGACAGCGATAATGATAAGGCCAACAGCCCCGATAAAAATAATATAGTTCAAAATACCTGTCAAGTAATCTGTTGTTGGTTTACCAGGTCTGATACCCGGGATAAAACCACCCTGCTTTTTAATGTTATTGGATACTTCCAACGGATTAAATGTGATCGATGTGTAGAAGTATGCAAAGAATACAACCAGTACAACATAGATCGCCAATCCAATGTTATAAATCGGAAGAGAAGGATTACACCAGTTACCCTGATTTAATACCTTTAATACCTCTCCCCAGAAGCCTGTTCCCTGATAACCTGCCAGCTGACAGATCACAATCGGGAACTGCATCAGTGATGATGCAAAGATGATCGGAATAACACCTGCTGTGTTAATCTTCAGTGGAATGCTTGTTGACTGTCCGCCATAGGTTTTATGACCCTGGATCTTCTTTGCATACTGAACCGGGATTCTTCTGACGCCATCATTTAAAATGATAACGAGGACAACCATTCCTACAATAATTGCCATGATAACAACTGCTGAAATCACCGACAATGTAATAGTAGATGCACTCTTTACGAACTGCTCATATAATGTAGCAAGATCAGATGGCATACGTGATACGATGTTGATCGTCAGTACGATTGAAATACCATTACCGACACCATGCTCTGTGATCTGCTCACCGATCCACATAACAAATGCACTACCTGCTGTCAGCGCTACGATAACCACGATATAATCCAGCACAACAGAATCCTTCTGCAGAAGTCCGCTGTTACCAAATCCGATCGCCATAGCTGCTGCTTCGATCAAAGAAAGACCAACTGTCACATAACGTGTGATCGTTGCGATTTTCTTTCTTCCATCTTCTCCATCCTTCTGCATTTCTTCCAGTTTCGGAATTGCGATCGTCAGAAGCTGCATGATAATGGAGCTTGTGATATATGGTGTGATATTCAATGCAAATACTGACATATTCATGAAAGAGCCGCCGGTAAATGCATCGAAAAAGTTAAATGCTCCGTTTGACTGAGCTGCAAACCAGTCAGCAAAATAGGTACGATTGACACCCGGAACAGGCAGCTGTGATCCAAAACGGATCACAACTAACATTGCCAGTGTAAACAACAGTCTGTTACGAATATCTTTAATCTTAAAAGCATTCTTTAAAGTTGTTAACATTAGATCACCTCTACTGTTCCACCAACTGCCTCAATTTTTTCCTTAGCAGATGCGCTTACTGCATCAACTTTAACATTGAGCTTCTTGGTTATTTCTCCATTTCCGAGGATTTTAACTCCATCACGTGGGTTCTTAACGATACCAGCTTCCATTAAAGCTGCTACATCAACAGTAGCTCCATCTTCGAATTTATCTAATGCTGAAATATTAATACTAACGATGTCTTTCGAATTGCGGTTCTTGAAGCCTCTCTTAGGAAGTCTTCTGTATAATGGCATCTGTCCACCTTCGAAACCAATTCTTGGTGCTCCGGAACGAGCCTTCTGTCCTTTGTGACCCTTACCAGCTGTCTTACCATTTCCTGAACCGTGTCCACGACCTCTTCTAAAATTATCACTGTGTTTAGAACCTGCTGCAGGCTGTAAATTTGATAATTCCATTATGACACCTCCTTATCTGTTTTATGCTTCTTCAACTTTTACTAAGTGTCTTACCTGCTGAACCATACCTCTTGTGCATGCATTGTCAGGTAATTCCACTGTCTTATTGACTTTCTTTAAACCAAGTGCTGCTACAGTTGCTTTGTGCTTTGGGATCGCACCAATTGTAGATTTCACTAAAGTTACTTTTAATGTCTTTTCTGCCATTTCTATCTCCTCCCTAAGCCATGATTTCGCTGACAGATTTGCCGCGGTTCTTAGCTACTTCTTCTGGAGTTTTGAGCTGGCTAAGACCTTCAATAGCTGCAAGAACTACGTTCTGCTTATTGTTAGATCCTAAAGATTTTGTACGAATATTCTTAATACCTGCAAGTTCACAAACGATACGTGCAGGACCACCAGCGATGATACCAGTACCTTCAGGAGCTTTCTTCAGAAGAACAGACGCACTTCCGAATTTACCGATATTGTCATGTGTAACACTACCGAACTCGTCTAATGCTACAGAAACCATGTTCTTGATCGCATCTTCTTTACCTTTGCGGATTGCTTCCGGGATTTCAGTCGCTTTGCCGAGGCCAGCGCCTACATGTCCGTTACCATCTCCAACAACAACTAAAGCTGTGAAGCGCATGTTACGGCCACCCTTAACAACCTTAGTAACACGTTTAATGGAAACAACTTTTTCGTTTAATTCCATGCTGCTTGTGTCAATGATTGTACGTTTCATGTGTTCTTTCTCCCTTCCTAAAATTCTAAGCCAGCTTCTCTGGCTGCTTCTGCTAATGCTGCGATTTTACCCTGGTATATAAAGCCGCCTCTATCAAAGACTACTGTGTTAATACCTTTTTCTAATGCTCTTTTCGCAATTACAGTTCCTAAATATGCTGCTGCATCAACGTTGTTGGTTTTCTCAAGCTCTGCTTTGATGTCTTTTTCAAGAGTAGAAGCAGCTACTAAAGTGTTACCAACTGTATCATCGATAATTTGAGCATACATATGATTATTACTTCTGAACACAGCAAGACGAGGTCTCTCAGCAGTACCAGAGAAACGGTTACGCATTCTGTTGTGCTTCTTTACACGAATTTTCTGTCTAGATTCTTTACTAACCATTTTTACACTCTCCTTATCTATTTCTTACCAGTCTTACCAACTTTACGTCTGATAACTTCATCAGCATACTTGATACCTTTGCCCTTGTAAGGTTCAGGTCTTCTCTTGTCTCTGATTTCAGCCGCGAATTGACCAACTTTTTCTTTGTCGATACCTTTTACGATAATGATGTTCTGTCCGTCAAGAACAGTTTCAATACCTTCAGGATCTTCCATTTCTACCGGATGAGAGTAACCTAAGTTTAATACTAACTTTTTACCCTGTTTTGCTGCTCTGTAACCTACACCGTTTACTTCCAGCTTCTTTTCGTAACCATCAGTAACACCGATTACCATGTTGTTCAGCAGGGATCTTGTCAGACCATGTAAAGATTTCATTTTCTTTAAATCATTAGGTCTTGTTACAACGATATGTCCATCTTCTAATTTGATTTCCATCTCTGCAGGAAGCACTCTTTCCAGTGTTCCCTTAGGACCTTTCACGGTCACTTTGTTATTTTCTGCAATATCAACAGTAACACCTGCCGGTACCGCGATTGGCATTCTTCCTATACGTGACATGCCCGTACCTCCTATAAATTTTTACTAGGTTGCTTGTTTCCTTTGCTTCGCTATTACCAAACGAATGCTAATACCTCTCCACCGACCTGAAGCTCTCTTGCTTTCTTGTCTGTTACAACACCTTTGTTTGTAGAGATGATTGCGATACCAAGTCCTCCAAGAACTCTTGGCAGCTCATCTTTACCGGCGTAAACACGAAGTCCCGGTTTAGAGATTCTCTTGATTCCTGTGATGATCTTTTCATTCTTATCAGCACCATACTTCAGTGCGATGCGGATTGTCTTGAAGTTACCATCATCTACCAGATCATATTTCTGGATATAACCTTCATCTACAAGGATGTCTGCAATAGCAAGTTTCATCTTTGATGAAGGAACATCAACTGTATCATGTTTTGCAGTATTTGCATTACGGATTCTTGTAAGCATATCTGCAATTGGATCGCTCATTGTCATTTTGAATTGCCTCCTTCTTCTAATCTTACCAGCTGGCTTTCTTTACGCCTGGGATCTGTCCTTTATAAGCTAATTCACGGAAGCAAATTCTACAAATTCCGTATTTTTTCAAAACTGAATGTGGACGTCCACAGATTTTGCAACGTGTGTATTCTCTGGTAGAGAACTTTGCAGGACGCTGCTGTTTTACTTTCATCGAAGTCTTAGCCATGAATTTACCTCCTATTATTTTGCAAATGGCATATTGAATAATCTTAATAACTCACGAGCTTCTTCATCAGTCTTAGCTGTTGTTACGAAGATAACATCCATACCTCTTACTTTATCTACCTTATCGTATTCGATTTCAGGGAAGATGATCTGCTCCTTGATACCAAGTGCATAATTTCCTCTGCCGTCAAATGCGTTAGGATTAACACCTCTAAAGTCACGAACTCGAGGCAGTGCAAGGTTTACCAGACGATCTAAGAATTCATACATCTTTTCGCCACGAAGTGTTGTCTTGCATCCGATTGCCTGACCTTCTCTGATTTTGAAGTTAGCAACTGAATTTTTAGCCTTTGTAGTTACGACTTTCTGTCCTGTGATTGTTTCCATATCCTTTACAGCGGATTCAAGAGCCTTTGCATTATCCTTAGCTTCTCCGACACCCATGTTCAGGACGATCTTATCGATCTTCGGAACTTCCATGATATTTTTATAACCAAACTTCTTGATCATAGCATCTACGATCTCGTCTTTATACATATCTTTAAGTCTGCTCACGTGTCTAGACCTCCTCTCTCCAATTAGTCGATTACTTCTCCTGTTGATTTTGCAAAACGGACTTTCTTATCGCCATCCATCTTGAAACCAACCTTTGTTGTCTTTCCTTTATGAACATACATAACGTTGGAGATATCGATTGGAGCTTCCTTCTCGATGATTCCGCCGTTTGGATTAGCTGCTGAAGGTTTTGTGTGCTTTGTAACTTTGTTAACACCTTCTACAACAACTCTTCCGTTCTTATGGTCTACAGAAAGGACTTTACCTTCTTTGCCTTTGCATTTTACTGCATCGCCGACCATAACTTTAACTGTATCGCCTTTTTTAATCTTTGATGTTGCCATAGTGAACCTCCTATAATACTTCCGGAGCTAAGGAAACAATTTTCATAAACTGTTTGTCACGAAGCTCTCTTGCTACTGGCCCAAAAATACGAGTTCCTCTTGGAGTCTTATCATCTTTAATGATAACAGCAGCATTTTCGTCAAATTTGATATAGGAACCGTCTTTACGACGAGCGCCCTTAACCGTACGTACAACTACAGCTTTTACGACATCGCCTTTTTTTACAACGCCGCCTGGTGTTGCATCTTTAACAGTAGCAACGATTACATCGCCAATGTTTGCATATCTTCTAGTTGATCCACCCATAACACGGATACAAAGAATCTCTTTTGCACCAGTATTATCAGCAACCTTAAGTCTGCTTTCCTGTTGTATCATGCCAATTCTCCTTCCAAATATTGTAAGATTATTTTACTCTTTCAACGATTTCAACAAGTCTCCATCTCTTGTCCTTAGATAATGGTCTTGTTTCCATAACCTTTACGGTATCACCGATGTTGCATTCGTTGTTCTCATCATGTGCTTTCAGCTTGTATGTCTTCTTTACGATCTTGTTGTAAAGAGGATGCTTTACATGGTCTTCTACAGCAACAACGATAGTTTTCTGCATTTTATTGCTTACGACCTTACCGGTACGTGTTTTTCTTAAATTTCTTTCTTCCACGATCTATTCTCCTTCCTGTCGAGAATTATTCTGCAACGTTAGCTTTTTCTGTAATAACAGTCTGAATTCTGGCAATGTTCTTGCGAACTTCTTTGATTCTGCTGGTATTATCAAGCTGGTTTGTTGCGTTCTGGAATCTCAAATTGAAAAGTTCTTTTTTAGCGGAAACTAACTCTTCTGCTAAGTCTGCAGCTGATTTAGCTTTTAAATCTTCTACATATTTATTAGTTTTCATTTGACACACCGCCTTCCAAATCTGCTTTAGAAACAATTTTACATCTACATGGAAGCTTATGTGATGCAAGACGTAATGCTTCTTTTGCTGTTTCTTCCGGAACACCTGCAATTTCAAACATTACACGTCCTGGCTTAACAACTGCTACCCAGTACTCTAAAGTTCCTTTACCGGAACCCATACGTGTTTCTGCTGGTTTGTTAGTTACTGGTTTATCTGGGAAAATCTTAATCCAAACCTTACCACCACGCTTGATGTAACGAGTCATAGCAACACGGGCTGCTTCGATCTGGTTAGATTTGATCCAACATGGCTCTAAAGCCACGATACCATATTCGCCGTAATTGATCTTATTGCCTCTCATGGCCTTACCTGCCATAGTTCCACGGAACTGTTTACGACGTTTTACTCTCTTCGGCATTAACATTATTTATCGCTCCCTTCCTTGTTTCCTTTAGTTGGAAGTACCTCGCCTTTGTAGACCCAAACCTTAACACCTACTTTACCGTAAGTTGTGTCTGCTTCAGCGAATCCGTAGTCAATATCTGCTCTCAGTGTCTGAAGTGGAATAGTGCCTTCTGAATAGAACTCTGTACGAGCCATATCAGCACCGCCCAGACGTCCTGAACAAGAAGTCTTGATTCCAAGTGCGCCAGCCTTCATTGTTCTTCCCATGCAGGATTTCATTGCACGACGGAAAGAAACACGATTTTCAAGCTGCTGAGCGATGTTCTCAGCAACAAGCTGTGCATCTCTGTCAGGTCTCTTGATCTCTTTGATATCTACTAATACTTTTTTATCTGTTAATTTAGCAAGTTCCTTCTTCGTTACTTCGATCTCAGCGCCGCCCTTACCGATTACAACACCAGGTTTAGCTGTGTAGATGATAACCTTTACGCGGTCAGATGCTCTTTCGATCTCGATCTTTGCGATTCCGGCATTGTATAATTTCTTTTTCAGGAAGTTACGAATGTTGTAATCTTCTACTAAGAAATCTGAAAAATCGCCTTCAGCATACCATTTGGAATCCCAATCTTTAATAACGCCGACTCTCAGGCCGTGAGGATTAACTTTCTGTCCCATTACTCTTCCTCCTATCTTTCATCAAGCACTACTGTAATGTGGCTCATTCTCTTTAAGATTCTATAAGCTCTACCCTGTGCTCTTGGTCTTACTCTCTTCATTGTCGGTCCCTGATTTGCATAACATTCTGCAATATAAAGGTTTTCTTTCTTCATGCCGTTGTTGTTCTCAGCATTTGCGATTGCTGATTCTACGATTTTCTTTACGACACCTGAAGCATAACGCGGATTGTACTCAAGGATTGCAAGAGCAGTTTCAACGTCTTTGCCACGGATCGCATCTAATACAAAACATGCTTTCTGAACAGGAATTCTAGCGTAAGATAACTTTGCGCTTGGTCTTGTATCCTTGTTCGCATTTCTTTCACGTTTAATTTGGGATCTATGTCCTTTTGCCATGGATTAAAACCTCCTTTCAAATTATCTCACTTTGGATTTCTTTTCGTCTTTTCCATGTCCTCTGTAAGTTCTTGTTGCAACGAACTCACCAAGTTTATGTCCAACCATATCTTCGGTTACATATACCGGAACGTGCTTTCTTCCGTCATGAACTGCAATTGTATGTCCCACGAATGAAGGGAAAATTGTAGAACGACGTGACCAGGTTTTGATAACCTGCTTCTGTCCAGCTGCGTTCATAGCATCTACTTTTTTCAGTAAACTTTCGTCAGCGAAAGGTCCTTTTTTAAGTGATCTAGCCATTTTGTCTCCTCCTTACTATTTGATTGCCTTACCATCTCTACGTCTTACGATCAGCTTGTTAGAAGATTTTTTCTTCTTACGTGTCTTAAGACCAAGAGCAGGTTTGCCCCAAGGTGTACATGGGCCAGGACGACCGATTGGTGCTCTACCTTCACCACCACCGTGTGGATGGTCATTAGGGTTCATAACAGAACCGCGGACTGTTGGGCGGATACCCATGTGACGCTTACGTCCTGCTTTACCAATCTTAACAAGGCTGTGATCTCCGTTACCTACGATACCGACTGTAGCTCTACATTCAATCGGTACCATTCTCATTTCGCCTGAAGGAAGACGAAGTGTTGCGTACTTACCTTCTTTAGCCATGAGCTGTGCGCTGTTACCTGCACTACGAACCATCTGTCCACCCTTACCAGGATGAAGCTCGATGTTGTGTACCTGTGTACCTACCGGGATAGCTGCTAAAGGTAAGCAGTTACCGATGCGTACTTCTGCTTCTGCTCCGCTCATAACAGTCATACCGTCTGTTAATCCTTCAGGAGCAAGGATATATGCTTTCTCGCCGTCTGCGTAGCAGATCAGTGCGATGTTAGCTGTTCTGTTTGGATCGTATTCAACACCAACTACTGTTGCCGGGATACCATCTTTACCATTTCTCTTGAAATCGATAATTCTGTATTTCTTCTTTGCACCACCACCGTGATGTCTTACTGTGATTTTACCCTGATTATTACGTCCGGAATGCTTTGGCATTGCTACACAAAGGGATTTTTCCGGTACTGTCTTTGTAATTTCAGAGAAATCAGATCCAGTCATGTTTCTTCTGGAAGGTGTATATGGGTTATATGTCTTAATTCCCATGATTGTTTCTCCTTTCAATCTGCGATTTGTTATCACACTTTACTGTGTTTATTGCCTGTCAAAGACCGATCTTACAGTCCTGCGAAGATCTCGATGTCTTTGCTTTCCTCAGTCAGCTGTACGATGGCTTTCTTTGTCTTAGCAGTTGTTCCAACTACCATACCACGTCTTTTCTTCTTACCGTCGTTGTTCATTGTGTTAACCTTTGCTACCTTAACACCGTCAAACATCTTTTCAACAGCTTCTTTGATCTGAGACTTGTTTGCTTCCGGATGAACCAGGAAAGTATATTTCTTTTCGCCCATAGCGTTCATGCTCTTTTCTGTTACTACAGGTTTCAGAATTACGTCATAATATTTGATATCTGCCATTATGCGTACACCTCCTCAATCTTTGCTGCGGAGTCTTTTGTAAGAACAATAGTTCCGGCTTTCATAATGTCATATACATTGATCTGGCTTGTTAATGTTGTATCGATTGAAGCAAGGTTTCTTGCGGAAAGAACTGTGTTTGCATCGTTCTCAGCAAGGATTACAAGACCTTTTTCAACTTTGAGGTTATCCATAACCTGCTTGAAGTTCTTTGTCTTTACTTCGTCGAATTTCAGTTCGTCAACAACGATCAATTTGTTTTCCTGTAATCTGCTTGTTAAAGCGGATTTCAGTGCTAATCTCTTTTCCTTCTTATTTAACTTGAAGGAGTAATCTCTAGGTGTTGGAGCAAATACAACTCCGCCTCCTGTCCACTGTGGAGATCTTGTAGAACCCTGTCTTGCATGACCTGTTCCTTTCTGTCTCCAAGGTTTTCTACCACCACCGGATACTTCAGAACGTGTTTTTGCTTTCTGTGTACCCTGACGGTTGTTTGCAAGCTGCTGGACAACTGCAAGGTGAACTAAATGCTCGTTGACTTCTACGCCAAACACTGCATCACTCAGCTCCATTGTGCCAACTTCTTTGCCTTCCATATTATAAACAGATACGTTTGCCATCTGAATGGTCCTCCTTTCATCCTAATTAAGCTTCCACTCTAGTGGTTTCTTTGATTGTTACTAAAGCTTTTTTAGGTCCCGGTACTGAACCCTTTACTAAAAGTAAATTCTTTTCAGCATCAACCTTAACAACTTCAAGATTCTGAACTGTTACCTTTACGCAACCCATATGTCCAGGCATTCCTTTTCCTTTAAATACTTTTGAAGGAGAAGAACATGCACCATTGGAACCCTGATGACGATGGAATTTAGAACCATGTGCCATAGGTCCTCTGTGCTGACCATGTCTCTTGATCGCGCCCTGGAATCCTTTACCCTTTGAAGTTGCAGTAGCATCGATCTTATCACCTTCAGCAAAGATATCAGCTTTGATTTCCTGTGCAAGTGCATACTCATCTGCGTTTTCAAACTTGAATTCTCTTACAAATCTCTTGGAAGAAACTCCAGCTTTTTCGAAGTGTCCTTTTTCAGCCTTTGTTGCGCCGTTTCTGTGGATTACTTCTTTCTTTCCTGCTTTGTCTTTGTTGACAATCTTGTCTTTCTTGTCTACAAAGCCGACCTGAACTGCGCTGTAACCGTCATTCTCAACTGTTTTGATCTGGGTTACTACACAAGGTCCTGCCTGAAGTACGGTTACAGGAATTAAAGAACCGTCTTCATTGAAGATTTGAGTCATTCCGACTTTTGTTGCTAAAATAGCTTTCTTCATTCTGTTACCTCCTTGTTTCTACAGCGGAACGAGTCATCGGCTCCCGCCTCGTCGTTCATTCTAGATCCGGGTAATCGGCAAATATAAGTGGAACATTTTGTTACTTCTATATCAACCTTTCATAAAGGATCTAATCTGTTTGGTTTGACTAGTTGTTTTTCATCTTGATGCCGATGTACACACCTGCCGGCATCTCAAGTCTCTGCAGTGCATCAACTGTTTTCTGTGTTGGTGCAATTACATCTATCAGTCTCTTATGTGTTCTCTGTTCGAACTGTTCACGGGAATCTTTGTACTTGTGAACTGCACGAAGGATTGTAACTACTTCCTTTTTCGTAGGAAGCGGTACAGGTCCACTTACCTGAGATCCGTTCTTCTTAACTGTTTCGATGATTTTTTTTGCAGATGCATCAACTAATTGATGATCGTAGGCTTTCAATGTAATTCTCATTACCTGTTGATTTGCCATAAAAAAAGTCGCCTCCTTTTCGCACTTTTGTTTCTTAAGTACGACAAGCGGTGACTGTACACTCTCCCGTGTGTGTCCTGGACTCACACGTCGTTTCTGCTCTTTGGCAGACTCCATATTTGGTACAGTGACTTGTCGTCAGTTTCCTAACTTGACATTCGCTCCACGGAAAACCTGCATAGAATGCAGCAACCTCACGCTTCATAGCTATCATGCCACAGCAATATTGAGTATAAACCAGGGTCTATGGGATTGCAAGTATTTTTTTTGCGAAATTGTATTTTTTTTGTATTTTTTTTCGTACAAAGCAATTTTGGGGGTATATATGATGAAAATACGAAAGAACTGTCCTGTATCAATGCAATCACGCTTGATTCTCCTGCGATTTGTAAAGCATATTTTGCACACGCTCCAGCCACCAAAAAGCGTGGTGGTCTCTCCGCGTGGCAAATGCTTTACAAATCTCAGTCATCTGCGCTATCGATTGCTTATGATACAGGACAGTTCTTTCTTGGTATGCATATATATCCTTGATGGGGGCCTTCCATATTATATAGAGCTGATGTATATAGATTCTATATCGGGTAATTGCATTACACTTCTATGGTAATATGTTGTGTTTCTTCTATATAATATAATAGAATGTTTAATATATATAGAAGGTTTATACGCGTTTGTTTTTTACATCGTCGAACTCCTGAAGGATTTCTGCGTCAGGAGCCGGTGTCAGAAGGCTGACAACGACGATGCAGATCAGGCTGATAATGAAACCAACCAACAGGGAATAAAGACCTGTGTAGTCGCCGATCGTTACGCGGATCGCATTACCTGCTTCATCTACAGTAGAGACGATCTTTAAGTAGTCCCATACGATAACTGTGATCGCGCCGGATAAAACACCGGCAACTGCGCCCTGCAGATTGGTACGTTTCCAGAACAGGGATAATACAACAAGCGGTCCGAAGGCTGCACCGAAGCCTGCCCATGCGTTGGATACAAGTCCCATGATGGAGCTATTCGGATCAAGTGCGATCAAGTAAGCAAGTACTGCAATGACGAGTACTGTGATACGGCTGATATTCAGAACTGTCTTATCATCCGCATCCTTTTTAAATACACCCTTGTAGATGTCTTCCGCTACGGAAGAAGCACTGACAAGGAGCTGGGAATCTGCTGTTGACATGATCGCAGCCAGAATACCGCATAAGAAGATACCACCGACCACCGGCAGATAATAGTTTTCCGTAAAGAGCTGCAGTATCATCTTAATAAATACTTTTTCTGTATCGCCGCCTTCCAGTGGAGTTGTCAGGAATGCTCTGCCGACTACACCGATGAAGCATGCAAAGAACAGGGAAAGTGCAACCCAGATGATCGCTACTGTTTTGGATTTTTTTAATTCTTTTTCATCGCGGACTGCCATGAAACGTACAAGGATATGTGGCATACCACAATAACCGAGTCCCCATGCAAGCTGTGAAATGATATCGATCGCTGAATATGTCTTATCGCCATTTCTGACAAGGCTCAGGAATGCGGAAGAGCCACCCGCAACGCCCTGTGCATCCAGTGCTGCGGAAAGGTTTCCGCCAATGATCCCATATGCAATGATCGGAACGATCAAAAGACCGATCAGCATCAGTGTTCCCTGGATAAAGTCTGTCACACAGACCGCCATGAAACCACCAAGGAATGTGTATACCAGAATAACAAGTGCACCGATCGTCAGTGCAATGCGGTAATCTACACCAAATACGGAATTGAAAAGCTTACCGCCGGATGCCAGTGCTGATGCGGTATAAACAAGGAAGAAAATAACAATTGTGATCGAAGAGATCAGCAGAAGCACTTTCTTCTTATCATGGAATCTGTTCTCAAAGTAGGTAGGCAGTGTCAGGGAATTGTTCGCCCGGATCGTATAACGGCGAAGCGGTCCTGAAATCACGAGCCAGTTTGCAACCGTTCCAAGGAAAAGACCGATCGCGATCCACGACTGTCCTGTTCCCAGCGCATATACGCCGCCCGGAAGCCCCATCAGAAGCCATCCGCTCATATCCGATGCCTGTGCGGAAAGCGCTGCCACAAAGCCTCCAAGGCTTCTGCCTCCCAGAAAATAATCTTCTGCACTGCTGTTCTTCTTTGCGTAAGCAGCTCCGACTGCTACCATGCCCAGAAGATAGAGTACAAATGCTACAATGATCCAACCTAATGTATTACTCATGTTCTCCTCCCATATGTAAGAATTTCGATTGTTTTGACTACTCTCTGCTACGGTAAAGTACAAAACTGTTACCTATTATAATGTATGAGATAGCATTTCGTCAAGGATACGTGTATACAATTCTCAGCAAATAGAAAGGTGTCTGCACCGCAAACACCTTTTCTGCTTTATTTTGTAACTTTTATTGTCTTTGCTGCACCTCTGGCTCTGAATACTTTCCGATAGCTGCTTATCTTTTTCTTTGGTACTTTGAAGGCTGCTTTTTTATGAATTCCTTTGAATGCCTGACTACCGACATTTTTCTTAGTCAGCTTTGTTGTTTTCACCGTGATCTTCTTTAATTTACTGCAGCCATAAAACGCCTTTTTGCCAATCTTTGTGACATTCTTTCCAATCACAACTTTTTTCAGCTTCTTATTATTTTTAAATGCATTTGCTGCGATCGAAGTTACCTTATAAGTCACCTTATCAATTGTAACAGTGTCAGGGATCGTTACGGAAGCTTTCTGCTTTTTGCTGCCTTTGTATACAACCGTAGGATTCTTTTCTGCAGCGCTTGTTACCTGATAGCTGGCACCTTTCGCCGTCAGCTTTGTGCCCTTTGCAGGTACTTTTATATCCTGCCCCGGCTTCTGGCTCGGTGCTTCGCTTGGCTGCTGGCTTGGCGATCCGCTTGGCTGCTGGCTTGGTGATCCGCTTGGCTGCCGGCTCGGCTGTGTACCGGATGGCAGTTTCGGAATTGCAACTGCAGCTTTCTTTTCATGACAGATGCTACATTCTTCGTGTCTGCTTCCCTCTGCCTGCTCGGTTGCTTCCTTATCAATAATCCATGTAAAGCTATGTCCTTTGGCAGGAACTACTACTGTGTTTGCTGACACTTCATTCGTTCCTTCCTGATCTGCGTAAAGCTTTCCGCAAACACTACACACATAATAAGCTGTATTGCCGGCTTCTGTGCAGGTTGCTGCTTTTGCTTTTACTTCCTGCAAGGTATATTCATAAACTGTCGGTTTCTGGTCATTCGCATAAGTATAAACTGTATGTGCCTCATCCTTTGTACAGTCCTGATAGGTGATGTTCTGGTATACCTTTTCGCCGCCCAATACCGGATAAACTTGCACATCATTTCCGGAAAGCGTCTGGCCCCAGATTGCTTCCTCACGACCTGCCTGCAGCAGATATGCGATCTCGCCACTTTCAAATGCCTGTGAGGGTTTTCCTTCAGTCTTCTCGGTTGTTGCATCTTTTAAATACCCAATCGTATTTCCTGTATACAGATTTGAATCGTAGTATGTATTCTGAAAAGTATCTGCTCTACCATCGCCACAAATACCACCAACATTTGTATTTCCACTGACAGTTGCCTGACTGTAGCAATTTTCAACCAGACTGCTACCGATATATCCTCCGATACCACCAATGTCTTTTGTATCCCCTATCACGTTTCCTCTATTGTAACAATCTTTTATCCATATTGTATTGCCCAATCCGGAACTTACTCCAACAATTCCACCAACCATAAAATTTCCCTCTATAATTCCAATATTATAGCAGCTTTCTATTGTTGAATAATTATCTCCACAGATACCACCTATACTTCTAGTAGCTCCATAAATATATCCTGCATTGTAACAGTTCTCTATTATACTATTACTTCGACTACGACCACAAATGCCTCCTATATAGGAATCACCACATACTGTAGCAGCACTATAACAGTTCTGGATAGTTCCACCATCATTGTAACCACAAATGCCACCAATGCAATCTTCTCCTCTCATATAAGAATCCAAAATCCCTAAATTTCTGATCACTCCATCATGATATCCAAACAAACCAATACTGCTTTTAAAGCGTATATCCACATCATCTGCTGCTTCATCTCTGTTCACATACACACCACTAATACTATGTCCATTTCCATCAAAAATGCCTTTGTAGTACCCTGTAATTTTCCCATTTTCATCTGTCATTCCCATCGGGCTCCATGCACGGAAGGACTTTCCGTTTGTAACATTTCCGTCATCATCTGTATTAATGCTTGTCAGCAGATCTTTATTCACAATGATATCTGCTGTCAGAACTGCGTTCGCCTTCAGATTCTGCTCTGTTCCGTCTGTCAGTGTTCCGTTTACAAGCCCGGCAAACCAGTAGAGCTGCCCCGCATTTCCGATTTCGTAGGCTTCATCACTGTCCGTTATTTCGCCATTGGCATCTATATCATATTTGCCGGTTGTAAATACTGCAGGCTCGTATGCGCTGCAGATTGTACAAAATCCATTTTCATATACATGTGGTCCAAAAACAACAGGGGCATTCGCATTATTATAAGTAGTTCCTGCGATTCCTGTGCTTTCGATACATCCTTTGTATTCAGTTACCTGATATACCTTTTTGCCGCCCAATACCGGATAAACTTGCACATCATTTCCGGAAAGCGTCTGTCCCCAGACCGGTTCCTCACGGTCAGCCTGCAGCAGATATGCGATCTCACCGCTTTCAAATGCCTGCGAGGGTTTTCCTTCAGTCTTCTCGGTTGTTGCATCTTTTAAATACCCAATCGCATTTCCTGTATACAAATTTGAATCATAGTATGCATTCTGAAAGTCAGCCTTATAACCATTGCCACAAATACCACCCACATTTGTATTTCCACTGACAGTTGCCTGACTGTAGCAGTTTTCAACCAGACTGCGACCGATATGTCCTCCGATACCACCAATGTCTTTTGTATCCCCTATCACATTTCCCCTGTTATAACAATCTTTTATCCATATTGTATTACCAGATCCGTAACTTTCTCCAACAATTCCGCCAACATAAAATTTTCCTTTAACATTTCCAACATTGGAACACCCTTGCAATGTAGCACTATTATCTCCACAGATACCACCTATACTTCTAGTAGCTCCATAAACATATCCTGTATTATAACAGTTTTCTATTATGCTATCACCTTCACTGCGACCACAAATACCCCCTATATAGGAAGCACCACATACTGTAGCAGCACTATAACAATTTTGGATAGTTCCACCATCATTGTAACCACAAATGCCACAAATGCCACCAATGCAATCTTTTCCTCTCATATAAGAATCTAAAACAGATAAATTTCTGGTCACTCCGCTATAATATCCAAATAAACCAATACAGCTTTTAAACCTTGTATCCACATCATCCGCTGCCTCATCTCTGTTTACGTATAAGCCGCTGATACTGTGCCCATTTCCATCAAAAATGCCTTTGTAGTGCCCTGTAAATTCCCCATTTTCATCTGCCATACCCATTGGTCGCCATGCTTTGAAAGAACTACCATTTGTAACATTTCCGTCATCATCTGTCTTAATGCTTGTCAGCAGATCTTCATTCACTGTGATATTTTTTGTTAAAACTGCATTAGCACCCAGATTCTGCGCGGTTCCATCTGTCAACGTTCCGTTTACAAGTCCGGCAAACCAGTAGAGCTGCCCTGCGTTTCCGATTTCGTAGGCTTCATCCTTCTCGCCATCGTCATTCATATCATACTTATCGGTTGTAAGTACTGCAGGCTGATATGCGTCACAGCCACTGTCGGTGCAGAATCCGTTTTCATATGTATGTGCTTCTGCTGTTTCTGCGTCCAGATCTGTGATTTCTGTGTCACTGTTCTCAGCTTCACTGTTTTCTACTTCTGGCTCACCTGTATTATTTTCTGTATTTTTCTCTGCTTCTACTACTCCCGCTCCCGTTTCCCCTGTAACAGCATTCTCACTGACTGCCAGCACTGTTTCTTCTGCATTTACGTCTGCCACATTTGCAGAGGTGAACACAAGCATTGCTGCCATAGCTGCTGCGATCATTTTTCGGGCTTGTCTGCCGACTGCTCTGTTTCTACTCTTTTCCATCATTTTATTTTCCTTTCACACATTTCCGTTGTTTTTGCCAAACACCATATTTTTCCCATAAACCGCTTTGCGAAGCCGGTACTTTTAGTATCAACATATGTGAAAATTATAAGAGATATCTCTCTGCCTGTCAATGTTTGCCAGCATCCGCCGCCAGAGTATCCATGATATTTCGTTCGCGGATTTTGGACAGCGTTTTCTTGCAATTTCCGTCATATTACGTTACAATGAGCTTCACAGTTATTTCTTTATATAATATCATTTCATTTCACAAATCTTATTTTCACATCAGGAGGTATTCTATGAACAACACATCCGGTATTTTTCCATCTCTTACGGACATATTGGGCCAACCCATCAGCAGAGAACAGGCTCTTTCCCTGATTCCCGATGATTACACCACACAGGACCGGCTAAAACAGCTTTCCCCCGCTTCTTATGAAAAACTGCTTTCCTTTTTGCAGGGCAATTCCGGTCTCTTGATCACCTATGATAATTTTTTCAAAAAGATCTTTGATCCTTTATTGCACCCAAATCGAATTCAAGATTTTTTATCCTGTATATTGCAAAAAGAGATCAAAACACTTCAGATACTCCCTTTAGAAGGCATTAAGCTATCTGACACCGGTACTTTTGTTATGATGGATATCGTTATCGAAACAACCGATGGTGAGATCATTGACGTTGAAATGCAAAAGATCGGCTATCATTTTCCCGGTCAGCGCAGCGATTGTTATGCTTCCGACTTTATCATGCGTCAGTATAACCGTATCAAAGCGCAAAAGGGCAAAACTTTTACCTATCAGGATCTGAAACCCATCTATATCATTATTCTAATGGAACAAAGCAGTTCCGAATTCAAAAACACTTTTCCTGCTTATATCCATCGGGAAATCCGGTCTTATGACAGCGGAGCTGATGTCCGTCATCTATCGAAAAACATTTACATATCCCTTGACGTTTTCAAAAGCGTAGTCCACAATATAACTAACAAATTAGATGCATGGTTGACTTTTCTAAGTTCTGATAAGCCGGAGGATATCATAAATCTTGTATCCGCCTATCCGGCGTTTATCGACTTATATCACGACATAGCAGAATTCCGAAAGGATCCAAAGGAGCTGATCTATATGTATTCAGAAGCATTATCGATTTTAGACAGAAATACAGCCTTTTATATGATCGATGAAAAACAAAAAGAGATTGATGATCTGCAGTCGCTTGTAGCAGAGCAGACTACCTCGCTTGCCGAGAAAGAGAATGCTCTCACTGAAAAGGAAAATGTTCTTGCCGAGAAAGAAACTACGATTGCGGCTCTGCAGGCAGAGATCGCACGATTGAAAAAGAACCAGCCATGATATCATGATATTCCGTTACAGAAAGGATTACACCCATGTGGATAGCAGATAATTGGAAAGATTATGAAGTACTGGACACTTCAGACGGCGAAAAGCTGGAGCGCTGGGGTGATTATATTTTAGTGCGCCCGGATCCGCAGGTCATCTGGAGCACAGGGCATGATGCCAAAGAATGGAAACAGAAAAACGGACACTACCATCGCAGTGTCAAAGGCGGCGGTCAGTGGGAATTTTTTGACCTGCCAAATGAATGGACGATCTCCTACCGGGAGCTTACCTTCCATCTCAAGCCGTTCAGTTTTAAGCATACAGGACTTTTCCCGGAGCAGGCGGTAAACTGGGACTGGTGTGCACAGAAGATCAGGGCAGCCAGAGAAAAGGATCCGGGCAGAGAGCTGAAGGTATTAAATCTGTTCGCTTATACCGGCGGTGCTACGATCTCCGCAGCAAATGCCGGTGCAAATGTCACACATGTCGATGCCTCCAAAGGAATGGTTACGTGGGCAAAGGAAAATGCGGTTTCAAGCAATATTCCCGGCGATAAGATCCGCTGGCTGGTAGACGACTGTGCCAAATTTGTAGAGCGCGAGATCCGGCGCGGCAATACTTACGATGGCATCATCATGGATCCGCCATCTTATGGAAGAGGACCAAAGGGCGAGATCTGGAAGATCGAAGAAAGCATTTTCCCATTCATTGAACTGACTTCCAAAGTGCTGTCCAAGGATCCTGTTTTCTTTTTGATCAATTCTTATACGACCGGACTGCAGCCTGCAGTTCTCTCCTATATGTTAAATACCGTACTGACGAAGAAGCTTGGCGGATGTGTTGCTGCGGATGAAATCGGATTACCGGTCACAAGATCCGGGCTGGTTCTGCCATGCGGTGCCAGCGGCAGATGGAGTATGGACGCATAATTGGGATTCGGATATATTTTGAATACGAAGAAAAGAGGCAAATGATGAAAAACGGAACAATGATGCAATATTTCGAATGGTATCTGCCATCCGACGGTTCTTTATGGAACCAGCTTAGTGAAAAAGCTCCTGCGCTTGCAGAAGCAGGTATTACCGCGGTCTGGTTACCTCCGGCTTACAAAGATGCCTATGGTACAAACGGTGTCGGTTATGCGGTGTATGATCTGTACGACCTCGGCGAATTTGACCAGAAAGGCAGTGTTGCAACCAAATATGGTACAAAGGCGGAATATCTGGCCGCAATCCATACCTGTCAGGAATATGGAATTGATGTTTATGCTGATATCGTACTGAATCACAAGATTGGTGCTGACGGAACAGAAGTAATAAATGCCGAAGAATGTAATACAGGTAACAGGGAACAGGAAACAACAGGCATCGAGCAGATCACAGCCTGGACAATTTTTAATTTTCCGGGAAGAAAAGGCAGATATTCCGATTTTGTCTGGACATCCAAATGCTTCGATGGTGTAGACTGGGATGATAAGCAAAAAAAGAACAGTATTTATCTCTTTGAAGGAAAAGAATGGGACAAGGATGTTGATCCGGAAAACGGAAATTATGATTATCTGATGGGGGCAGATATTGATTTCAGCGAACCTGAGGTAATTGCCGAACTTACCAAATGGGGAAAATGGTATCTGGATCAGACACAGGTAGATGGATTCCGTCTGGATGCAGTAAAACACATTGACTATGATTTTTACCGCGACTGGATCCCTGCCATGCGCAGCTATGCAGGACGTGAGCTGTTTACCGTCGGCGAATACTGGCACAGGGAATGCTGGGCACTCGAAGCCTATCTGGAAAAAACAAATTATGCTCTGTCTTTGTTTGATGTACCACTTCACTTTAATTTCCACTATGCATCCTATAACAGCGAAGGCTACGATCTGCGCAGGATCTTTGATGGCAGTCTTGTTGCTGCAAAGCCGCAGAATGCAGTTACTTTTGTAGACAACCACGATACAGAGCCGGGGCAGGCACTCTGCTCTTTTGTAGACAGCTGGTTCAAACCGCTTGCTTATGCGCTCATCCTGCTGCGCGAAGCGGGATATCCGTGTATCTTTTACGGAGACTGCTACGGTATTCCGTCCCGGAATGTAGCTCCGGTCGGCAAAACGCTTACCAATCTGCTCTCTGTCAGAGCTTCCCATGCTTACGGAGCACAGCATGATTACTTTGATGACTATCATTGTATCGGATTTACCAGAGAAGGGCTTGCAGCAGATGAAAATACAGGCCTTGCCTGTATCCTTTCTTCCAAAAATGACACCCGGAAGACCATGTATGTCGGAAAACAACATAGTGGGCAGAAGTTTTTTGACGTGTTATTCGGCTATCGCCATATGGTTACGATCGATGCGGACGGAAACGGTACGTTCCCGGTTCACGGCAGATCAGTTTCTGTCTGGATTCCAGTGTAGAAGCAGTCCGTCCTTGCAGGTCATCGGTTCCACATCCGGAAAATAGAGCAGCATACGATAGATATAAAACAGGAGCATACAGGCAATGAGAACGATCATCAGCTGCAATGCTCCTTTTGGTTTGCAGCCTTTGACATAGCGGCAGAGCATGACATACAGCAGAAGCGCTGCCCATCCGTAAATGAATGGGTGCATCTGAAATGCTGCTGCAAAGTGCCCGGTCAGAAGCAGGACACCCGCTCTCGTCAGACCACAGCCGGGGCATGGCAGTCCATACAGGATCTGCACCGGACATACATCATGGAAAATAAGCGCAAAAAGGATAAGACATGCCAATACTGCAGCACATCCTATCCCATTCTTTTTCAGATCATCTTTTATTCTCTCTACAATATGGTGCATTCCGCTTTTCTGCATGCTTTTACTTTCTCTGTGCTTCCAGCAGATCAAAAAGGGCATCATCACTGTCTTCCACCCACGCGGTCTCTTCCTCTTTATTCAGTCCCAGAAACTTTGCCAGAGTCTCCTCTGTATCGGAATTGTTCCATTCGATGATGTAATCATCGATTGCTTCCAGTTCTATCTCATGCGAAAGATATCGTTCTTTAAAAGTTTTGCTCATGTAAGCCTCCGTTCTGTACCTCTTGCACACTATTGCCCGCAACTTGTCTTTTTACTCTTCCTGTCCGTAAATCTCCTGCTTCAGGAGCTTTTTATTTGCCTCAAAATCAACCTGCAGAACTGCCATCTTGCGGACCGTGGCATTGGAATAAGTGCCTTCTGCCGGAACCGTGCTCTGTACCACGTCATAGGTCAGAAGTTTACTTGCCTGCGTTGATAAGCTGTACATTTCCGTCTGCGTCAGGTTTGTCGTCAGATTCGGGAACAGACCGTCTATCAGTTCACCGGAATTGGTTGCCATGGCAAGTGGCAGCTTTTTCATAACGGCAGAGAGTACTTTTCTTTGTCTTTCTGTTCTGCCAAAATCGGTTCCGATATATCTGTTCCTGCTGTAAGCAAGTGCCTGCGGACCGTTCAGATGGATTTCACCGCTTAATGAGGTATCCAGATAGTCGGTCGTCATCTCTTTTCCTTCCAACAGGTTGTATTCATTCAAATATGCATTGATCCACTGGACTTCCTCATTTGTCACTTCCAGATCTACGCCGCCGACTGCATCTACCAAACTTGCAAATGCCTGGAAGTTTACAAGTACATATCTGTTTACTTCAATATCCAGATTCTGCTTGATCGTCTCACACAAAAGCGCAGGTCCGCCATAAGCGTAAGCCGCATTTAACCTGTTGCCGTCATGCCCGGGAATGTCCACGTACATATCACGCAGCAGAGAGGTCATGTGGATCGTCTTTGTTTTATTGCTGATAGAGATCAGGATCATCGCATCGGAGCGGCCGTCTTCTCCGTTTTCACGGGAATCGTTTCCGATCAGCAGCACATTGATCACGCCCTGCTCCTTTAAAGAACCGCTTGCCAATTCATCCGACTTTTCATAGTTCATTTTATGGTAGATCCGTCCCATGGTCAGATACCACCACAGGAAAAGTGCCAGAATGACTATTCCGATGATCAGCAGTATTTTCTTTGGTTTGGACAGTCTGTCCTTCTTGTTGCCATCTTTCTTTTTCTGTCTCTTATCGGCTTTTCTGTTGGACTTTTTATGCTGTTTCTTCCTATTTTCAGATACAGGCGGTTCGTATCCCCGGTGTTTTTTCTCAGGCGCTATGCTCCGGCGGTCAGAGATAGTTTCCGGTCTCCGGTGAACTGACGCTTCCCTGTCTATGTTACGATATCTGTCTGTCTCTTCGGACGTTCTTCTCCTGCTTGCCGCATCTGCCGCATGGCTCATCTGTCTTTCACCCACGCTGCTTCTATGTTCCGGCTGTCCCGCCGCAGCTGTATATCCGCCTGCGGATCTTCTCTCATAGCTTGCCTGCCTCTTTGGCGTTACTTCTGTGGCAAACTCAGTCTTAAGTTCTTTTTCTTTTGGCTCTTCGTTGTATATGATGGTTCTGTTCGATGCCACCTGTTCCTTGCGGACACCTGCCAGCTCTTCGTCCAAAAAGCGTTCCAGTCCATCCTGTATTGCCTTATTTTCTTCAATCGAATCCTTATTCATCTTTATCACCCTTCGAAAATCATAGCATGCCTTTCTGAAAATTCCTAGCGAAAAAAGGAATCTTAAACAAATCTTCAAAAAGTTCCTGCAGATTTTACGAAGAGACCTGTGCTTTTTTATGGAAAGGATCCTTGGATATGATGATACCACCAACAACCAATATTGCCCCTATCATGCCACTGATCCCCAAATGCTCTTTCAGAAAAATACTACCCATGATCGCAGAACTTACCGGGCTGACTGCGGTAAGCAATCCTGACCGTTCTGCAGTCAGGCGGCTTTGCGCCACCGGCTGGAGGGTAAACCCGAAGCCCGTACAGACAACTACCAGATAAATGACCATAATCCAGCTTGTCTGTCCCTGTGGCAGTGTCGGCTGTTCAAACAGGAACGATGCAATCATTCCGAGCGCACCAATCGTTCCGACCTGTACCATTCCGATCAGCAGAGAATCATCATTGTGCGATAATCTGTCTGTGATAATGATCGCAACCGCATATAAGATACCGGATAAAATACCGATCAGTTCTCCTGTTCCCAGTGCGATCCTGCCACCTTCCAGCGTCAGGAATCCAATTCCGGTCATAGAAATCAGAACACCTGCCACACTATATTTTGCAGGCAGTCTGCGCAAAAGCACCGCTTCAAAGATCGGTACAAATACGATCGCCATATTTTCCAAAAAAGATGATGTAGATGAGGCTGTCAGCCGGAGCGTAAAAAGCTCTGCCGTCATAACGCAGAAAAAGGCCAGTCCGACCAGCAATCCCTTTAGCAGGGTCTGTTTTTTGATCTTCACAAGCCTTTTCCCAAATGGGATACAGAGAAGCAGAAATGCCAGCAAAAATCTGACTCCCAGCAGATTAAACGGATTCATCGCGTTCATTGTGACCTTCGACATCACAAAGGATGTACTTCGGGCAACCAGTACAAAAATCAGTAAAATCTCGGCTCCCCGTTCTGTTTGTATGCTGTTTTTTATATTCATTTGTATATCTCCCTGCTTTTTTCAGACAGTATAGCACCCGGTATGTACAACGGTTCAGCCGCGCTTTATTCATATGCCCTGTGATACTGCCTATTTTATGCCTGCGAAAGAGAAGCCACTGTAATCGTATACTTACTTTCGCCATTCGCAAGTATTTTACCATTCGTGTCAAGTATTGTAACGGATTTCCCGTCTGCATCTGTGATCGTGAAGCAGCGATTTTGTGTTACACCCCGATCAGGCTCTCATGAAGGAACGACAGCATTTTCCGATAGCTTTCCTCTCTCGCCTCCATGCATTCCTGTGGATACTTCTTTTCCATCGTCAGGAAGTGTCCCAGCATACGGCGCAGCTTCTCTATATCGCCTCCGCCCATGGCAGCAAGTGCTTCTTCCGGCATTCCGAGCAGATGGCTGCCTTTTTCATAGATCACACACTCATAACGATGCGGATACTGCTTCTTTTGCAAAACCTGCATCATACGTTTCACTGCCTGATCAGACGGCCATGTATCATCATAGCCCGGTGCCAGAAACAGCCAGTCACAGCTTCCGTTTTCCACCTTGATCCGGCTTGCATCCGTTCTGCCTTCGAAGCACTCATTATAATAGAAGCGGTTCATTGCTTTAGAATCATAACGCGGATCTTTTTTCCATTTTTTTAATGTAGCAGGCAAGTGCGAAAGTGCCTGGGCAGGTTCATACGGAATCTCTTCCCCATGCAGGGTAAAATAGGATTTATGCTGCCTGATGACCATATTTTTACATCCTTCCACCACAAAATCAAAGCCAGCAACCACGACAGCACAGCTGATCTGTGGAAAGTAAGCGCCGCAGAGAGCGGTATAAGCAGCTCCAAGCGAAAGCCCTGTCATGCCGATCTTTGTGATCCTTACCGGACATTTTTGCAATAGCCAGTCGATCGCACGTTCCACATAATCGAGTGGGATCGCGACTGTCTGCTTTGAAAGCGGCTTCCACAGATAGTAACCCACGGCTAATACACTGTAGCCTTCTCTTGCTAAAATAGCGGCTCTTGCTTCTACCACATTCCGTGTTTCTCCACTGCCACCCACAAAAATAACCGCTTTATCCACATAGCGGTCTCCCTGATAAAAACTGCCAAGAAAGCCTTCCGCTTCCAATGTACAGAGCAGATCCGGTTTTCTGCTTTCTCCCTGCTGCATAAAAAATCCCTCCTGTGTTACATGTTAGTCTTTTCTAACCAGAATTGTAACACAGAAGGGATTGTTTTGCTATCTTTTATTGAGATCCTGCCAGCTTTCTCTTTCCGTTCATCCTATGCCGGACTTCCTTCTGCCGCCGCTTCCTGCAGGCTTCTTCTGATCAGATACTCTTCCTCACTGTCAATCGCAAATCTGTCAAATGTAATATGCTCAAGTGCTTCCTCTGCGATCGCCGCACAGTTGTCTGCCATTCTGTCCATATTATAAAGAATAGACGCGTATGTTCCTGTCAGCTTACCGCCGGCAAACATTTTGGATATATAATCTGTGATCCGATCCTGCAGCTTCTTCATTCTTTTCACCGGCTGCCTTCTGCAGGGCGTCACTCATACTGTTCATACCATATAAGAACAGCGCAAGACCACCCACCAGACCAAATATTACCTGTACTTTTTCATTCATACACTTTCTCCTTTGCCTGATACACTTTTTTCAGTGTATCAGGTGGGAGAAAAGTGCAATATCGCCTTCCCGTAAAATAAAAGTAAAATTTGTGTCAAGTATGCAGCAGCTTTGCCAGATCTTCTTTCGGTGTGGAGATCTTTCCAATATTATAGTTCTTTACCAGAATATCCAGTACATCCCCGGACAAAAAAGCAGGCAGTGTCGGTCCAAGTAAGATATCTTTGATGCCGAGATGCAAAAGTGTCAGCAGGATACAGACTGCTTTCTGCTCATACCAGGAAAGTACCATGGAAAGCGGCAGATCATTGACACCGCAGCCAAATGCATCTGCCAGTGCAAGTGCAATCCTGATCGCACCATAGGCATCATTGCACTGTCCGACATCCATAATACGTGGAAGCCCCGCTACTGTTCCGAGATCCAGATCGTTAAAGCGGAATTTTCCGCACGCCAGCGTCAGTACGATCGTATCCGGCGGTGTCTGTCTGACAAACTCCGTATAATAATTTCTGCCCGGTTTTGCACCGTCGCAGCCACCCACCAGAAAGAAATGGCGGATCTCTCCTTTTTTGACCGCTTCCACCACTTCCGCCGCATGCGAAAGCACTGCATGATGCCCGAAGCCTGTCATTACCTTTTCGCCGCCGTTAATGCCATAAAGCTGTTTATCCTCTTTGTAGCCGCCCAGTGCAAGTGCCTTTTCAATGACGGGTGTAAAATCCTTATCCTCTCCGATATGCACCATCTCAGGATAGGAAACAACCTCTGTTGTAAAGATCCTGTCTGCATAGCTTTCCTTCGGCGGCATCAGACAGTTAGTCGTGAACAATACCGGTGCGGGAATATTTTCAAATTCCTTCTGCTGATTCTGCCATGCAGTTCCGAAATTTCCTTTTAACTGCGGATGCTTTTTCAGCTCCGGATAACCATGGGCAGGCAGCATCTCACCATGTGTATAGACATTTACGCCTTTCCCGTCTGTCTGCTCAAGCAGAAGCTTTAAATCCAGCAGATCATGACCGGATATGACGATAAACGGTCCTTTTTCAATCTTCAGCGGTACTTCTGTCGGCTGCGGATTTCCATAGCTTTCCGTGTTAGCACGATCTAACAGTTCCAGACAGAGCAGATTCTTTTCTCCCACTTCATCTACAAGCGGCAGAAGTTCTTCTACCGTAAGCTTCTCGCCAAGCAAAAACAGTGCCTTCATGAAAAAGAAGTTTACCTCTTCATCCCGGAATCCCAATACCATGGCATGATAAGCATAAGCTGCCATACCACGCAGTCCGAATAACACAAGGGATTTTAACGATCTGATGTTTTCCTCTGCTTTCCAGATGCTGTCAAGCTGCAGATCCTCTGTCATTCCACACGGATTGGCACAGCTCCTGCAGGCGGGCTTTAAGCTGTCCTTTTCCTGCTGCACCGCTGCGATCATTTCTTTGATAGATGCTTCATTAAAATTGACATTCGTCAGTGTGGCAAATAAAGAACGGATCACAAGATCACTTGTCCTCTGCTCTACTTTCCCGGCTCCATTTAAAGAACGGGCAAGCCCGATCAGTGCACCGGTCAGTTCATCCTGCAGATTTGCCACCTCCGCGGTTTTACCGCAAACGCCTACCTTTCCGCTGCAGCCATCGCAGCCTGCAGTCTGTTCACATTGGAAACAAAACATATTCTGTATTTCTTTTCCCACCGGACAATCTCTCCTTTTCTACGAATTTCTTATGTATTTATTATTCTTCCAAATTGCATTTCTATGTATTTCTTTCAAAAAACAATCCGGAATATATGCCATATAGCTTTCTCTGCATATATTCCGAATCGCCATTTACCTGCATTTACAAAACGCCGTCAGCTCCATAAGAAAAACTGATCGGGACTGCCTGACTGTAGGCTTCCATCGCCTCGTTATAGGCTTTCTCTGTACTGCTTTTTTCTTTATCCATCCCCGGATAAGAACGGATATAGGAAACATTTCCGTCTGCATCGTAGCTTACCTCATCCTTCTGCTCACAGATGAGCTGATATGTCATTTCATCGATCACATATTTACTTACACTGTGATTTCCTGCCGTATAGATGCAGCTCTGCCCATAGCTGACAGGATATGCGGTTCCTTCGCTTTCCACACTGCCCAGATCCTTTACACTACCGTCTATCACATAATATACATGGCAGTCCAGAGCAGCCTGCACACCCGTATCGTAGGTGTAACTTTGCTCCGTGGTAAACAGCACAGCATGCTCCAGTCCGATATCCACAAGCGCAAACTGCGTCTGATCATCCAGCGCAGCTATGGTGTTGCCGTACAACAACTCATTTTCCGCACTCTTTGTCACATCTTCTATCTCAATCGTTCCCGTATCATAGCTCTGCAGCTTCCATGTCTTTATCTGTATGCTGCTTTTTACCGGATCATTTGCCGGTGCCGGAAATGTAAAGGTTCCGCTGTAACCATCTGCTGCCTTCTCCATCGCAGGTTCCACATCAGATGAGCCTGTATAAGCCCATGGTGTGTAAAAATAGTTCCAGTTATCCTCTCCGTTTAACTTGTCATTCAAAAGAATCCCATAGCTTCCATATTCGCCGCAAAGAAAACCATACGCTGCATACTGACCGGTCGGATCTTCTGCCATTTTGATCAGTACGTTGGCATCTTCCTTAAACTCTGCCGTATTGACCCATGGATAAGCCCTGGAAAGATCACCGTCAAGCTCTGCCAGAATACTGTCCATCCTATCCTGCACCTGTTCCTCTATTTCCTGGCGTGCACTTTCGGCAGCAGCTGCAGCTTTCTCTGCATCCTGCTGCATCTGTTCTGCCATCTGTCTGGCATCCTCTGCTGGCTCTGCATCCTGCTGCGCCTGTTCTGCCGCCTGTCTGGCAGCTTCTGTCTCCTGCTTTGCTTCTTCTGCCGCCTGTGCATTCCGGGAGCTGTCAGTTACCTGCTGCTCACTCTGTGAGGCACTTGTATCATCCTCTGTTTTCTGACTCGTCAGACAGAAGACTGCTGCCAGTATCACAGCCAGTATTGCCAAAAGACTGCCCCACACCTTCGGCTTTTTAAAATCCAGAATATTTTTAATTCGGCCGGATGTGCCTGATTCTCCAAATGCGAGTGGCGAAAAGGTAACCTGTTTTCTGCCCGTTGCAAAAGTAAGCAGGGAATTACTGTAAGCTTTTTTGATCTGTGTCCCAAGCTGCAGAAGCACAGCTTCATCACAGCTCATTTCCATATCCCGGATCATCAGAAAATATGCGATCCATACAAACGGATTGATCCAGTAAAACGTCAATAGCACAAATGCAAGCAGCCGCACGATCGGATCGCCCCTTCTGATGTGATATGTTTCATGTGCCAGAATATATGGCTTTTCTTCCGCCGATAAATGAAACGGAATGTAAATACGTGATCTGACGATTCCAAGCACAAACGGGGTTGCCAGATGATCACATTCCCAGATATTGCCTTCCATATGTACTGCCTGCACAGTCATTCTCCTGCATTTAAAATAAGATGAAATACCATACAACAGCAGTACGATCATACCGGCGATCCAGATAAGCATACAGATCTGTAACAAATGATCCCATCCGCTGCCCGCTTTAGCTCCTGCCTGTGACAGTCCCCGGGCCGCTCCGGTCACTGTCTGTCCTGTGATAAGCTGCCCTGCAGGCTGTAGATTCTGCGCCCCTGCCTGCGGATCCGTTATCTTCTGCATATTAGTCAGCTGCTTCGGAGCTGTCAAAAGCTGTGAGCCACTGATTTGCTGCGTCATATAATGCCAGAGGCTGAGCAGACCAAACCGCGACGGAAGCTGTAGCTTTAAAAGCATACGGATCCCGACTACTGACCAGAGCAGATAGCTGTATTTTTTAGGCAGTCTGCGTAAAAGGAGCCGCACCAATAATACAGCAAGGATCACCAGTGTCAATATGCCATTTCGCTGCAGAAATAACATGTAAAATTCTACCCATCCACGCATCCTTTACACCTCCTTATGTGCCTCGATCATCTGTTTGAGCGCCTCCGCTTCCTCACCGGATATCTTTCTGCCTCCCAGAAAAGCAGCTATAAAACCGGGCAGCGAGCCGTCAAAGGTTCTCTCCACAAACTCCTCTGATTCCTTTGCCTGTACCTGCTCTTTCGATACCAGTGCTGATACGATCGTCTCCTTATTTTCCAGATATCCCTTCTCGCACAGCTTTCTGAGCACGGTGTAGGTCGTTGACTTCTTCCAGCCCAGCTTTTCCTGACATAAGCTGACCAGTTCGCCGGAGCTTACCGGCTCTGCCTCCCAGATCACACACATAAAGCGATATTCACTGTCACATAACTTTGCATATTCCATTTGCCATACTCCTCTCCTGTGTTCTTTGGATTGTTGGTTTATAGTTGTAAATCTATTGTGATTTTAGTTTATAACTATAAACCAATGCTGTCAATATGCAATTCTAAAATAATCTAAATACGCCTTATATCTGTCCTGCGCTGTCAAACAGGTATCCGTCAGATATCCCTTTTCATTGTTCCATTCCTTCAGTCCACGATAATAAAATAGCTTCAGATCGTCCTCAATAATAAACGGAACAATATGATATTTCAGACATTCCTTAAACAGGATAAGTCGCCCTACACGCCCATTTCCATCCTGAAACGGATGAATCCGTTCAAATGTTACATGGAAATCCAGAATATCTTCCAATGACTTTTCTTCCTTACTGTTATACGCTGCCAGCAGCTTCTTCATCTCACCGGCAACTTCTTCCGGAAGTGCAGTTTCCATACCCCCAACTTCATTCGGCAGTTTTTTATAGTTACCGACAGCAAACCATTCTTTTCTGGAATCACTGGTGCCGTTCTTCAAGATCAGATGCAGTTCTTTGATAAACTTTTCTGTAAGAGTTGTTTTTGCACAGTCAATGATGCTGTCAATACAGCGGAAATGATTTGCTGTTTCGATCACATCGTCTACGTTGAGCACTTCTTTTTCGATTCCGATCGTGTTTGTCTCAAAAATATACCGGGTCTGATCGTGTGTCAGGCGACTGCCTTCCATGTGGTTGGAATTATAGGTCAGTTCGATCTGTGTCTTATGATAAATACCACCGGCATATCTGTTTGCCTTTTCATCCTGCAAAACATCCAGCAAAGTTACCGGCTGCTCTTTTTTATTGGAACGCTCGGGCTTTTCTGCGTTTTCCGGAATATACCATGTTTTCCCTTTCAAAAAGGCTTCCGGTACACGTCCCTGCGCACAATAATTTCTCACACTGCGTTCCGATACATTCCACTTTTTTGCCACCTCTGCCACGGAAAGATACTGCATATATGTCCTCCTTTTTAAAGTTTTAATCCACATTTGTTTTCATTAGTATACCACATTATCGGCAATAAATGTACTGCTATATATTATTTCCTTTATTTTTCTTGCCGATATAAGCTATTGCCAGATCTACAACCCAATCAAAAAAGAATGTAATATTCATAGTACACTCTCACGCTGAATGCGGTCGCTTGCATTATATATACTATCACAGAGAAATCCCGG
>ULUB01017239.1_pt1 | contig 100146 bp, 76 predicted proteins | sample 1958111 | NCBI WGS metagenome assembly ULUB01 (sample SAMEA4835749, study PRJEB28245) | human gut metagenome | biome: gut microbiome; material: fecal sample | place: Denmark | collected 2008
TCCGGCTGTGCAGGAGCTGCGCTCGTTCCCATCTGCTGTTCCATAAAAATCTTATACAGGGATTTTGCGAAATCGATCGGATACAGCTGCATGATCGTACTGTCTACCAGATCTTCAATCTGCATTCTGAATTCGATTTTTACAAAATCGCCGCCCAGAAACGGTGCAATATCTGCTCCGTTTTTATTTTCAAGTATATTTACAAGACTTGCTTCCGGCGGACTGATATCGATCATCCTGCCAAGCATGGAGGAAAGGGATGTCGCAGAGGAACCCATCATCTGATTCATCGCCTCTGAAATAGCACTCAGATGCAGTTCTCCAAGCTCACCGTCTATATTGCTGCCATCACCGCCCATCATAAGATCGGTGATAACTTTTACGTCTCTTTCCCGCATGATCAGGATATTTGCGCCATCCAGACCCTCCGTATATTTAATCTGAATAAAAACGCACGGTTTTTCCTGTTCGTCTATAAAATTTTTCCAATTTGCAATGGATACCGTCGGTGTTGTGATATTGACCTTACGGTTCACCAGGGAATAAAGTGTGGTAGCGGATGTTCCCATGCTGATATTGGCGATCTCGCCAATGGCATCCTTTTCAATATCCGTAAGGATCTCTTCCGTCGCTGCCGGCTGCGGATCCGGCTGTGGATCTGAACTGCCTGCGTTCATGCCTGATAACAGTGCATTTATTTCGTCCTGTGACAGCATACCGTCCATTTATTTATTCCTCCTCTCTGACAACTGACGTGATCCGTACAGCATAATTATCCTTGCTTGTACCGGGTAACGCAGTAAATTTTTTAATATTACCAACATAAACTTCCATTTCATCGTCTATCTTGGAATCAAGCCGGATGACATCTCCGACCTGTAATCCGGCAAAATCCATGACGGAAACAACACTCTTTCCAAGCACTGCTTTGACCGGAATATCAGTTCTCTTGATCATCGAACTGATATATTCTGCATAATTCTCTCCGCTTGCATTCTGCATCGTAGAGAACCAGAACTTCGTATTTAATTTATCCATGATATCTTCCAGCGTAATATATGGAAGACATGCGTTCATATACCCTTCCACATCACCGATCTTGATATTCAGTGTCACGATCGCGATCATCTCATTCGGGGCTATGATCTGTGCAAACTGTGCATTTGTCTCGATCCGCTCCATGAACGGATCCAGATCCACTACATTTTTCCATGGTTCCCGCAATAGCTGCATACAGGTGACCATAATCTTGTCAAGTATTGACAATTCAATCTCTGAGAACTCCCTGTTTTTCTCCAGGGGCTTTCCGGCGCCTCCCAGCATACGATCCAGAATTGCAAAGCCGATATTCGTGGAAAGCTCCAGAATGATATCTCCCGCCATTGGTGCGAAATTGATAATGCCCAGTACGACCGGATTGCTCAGCGCATTCGTAAATTCCGAAAAAGTAACCGTTTCGGAACTCGCCACACTGACTTGTACCGTTTTTCGCAGATAAACCGGAAGATTCGTGGAAAGAAGCCGTCCGTAATGTTCAAATATGATTTCCAGCGTACGAAGATGCTCTTTTGAAAACTTTGCCGGTCTTTTAAAGTCGTAGTTCTTTACCGACTTCTCCGGCGCCGATTTCATTTCATCTACATCCAGCTCGCCGGTGCTCAGTGCCTGCAGCAGGCTGTCTATCTCATTTTGAGATAAAACCTCTCCCACCTGACTCACCTCCTGTCATGACATACGTCATTCATTTCACCAGACTACTGGATGATAATATCGCGGAATGTCACTTTATAAATAAACTTTGAATCGTAAAGTCCCTGGATCCTTGCCAGGATATCATCTCTGACAACGTCCGAATCCGCCTGGATCTGTTCCATCGTATAGCTGCCAAATGCTTCTACGATCTCACCTTTGATCAGGCTTTCATTATCTGCGATCTTTGTTCCGTATGTCTCATAATCTTTGTCTTTTGTATTCATGGCAAGAGACACTGAAACGAGTGCATAATGCTCCTTACCGTCTTCACCCTTGCGAAGCGGGATCGTCATGGAATCTTCGATATTATATACAGCCGTATCATCAATGGATACCTCTTTTTCCGCCGCATCCTCTCCGCTTGTATTCAGCTCCAGATTCAGAACCGTTGCAATACTGTTTACCACCGATGCGGTCTTTTTGTTTGTCGATGTCACGCTGACCATTGTGATTACTGTCAGCACGATATTAACGATTAGAAGCGCCAGAATCAGAACTGACATTAAATTCTTTTTCATTTTAAAACTCCCTTTTATTCATAATCAGATAATTCTGTATAGATCTTGATCTCCACACGCCGGTTTTTTGCTCTTCCCTCCGGTGTCGCATTATCTGCAACCGGAACATACTCACCACGTCCGGAATGTTTGATCTTTGCCGGATCAAGTGTGGTCGTAGACATAAAATAATCAAATACCGAAAGGGCTCTGAAGCTTGACAATTCATCATTGTTGGCAAATCTGGCGTTATGGATCGGCACATTGTCCGTATGACCTTCAATCTCGATCGTACTGTCCGCATAACGTTCCAATATCTGTCCCACCTTGTCCAGAAGCGGTTTTGCCTCTTCCCGGATCTGATCACTGCCCGAATCAAACAAAAAAGCACCGTTCAGATTCAACGAAACATACTGGGATGTAAAATCCACTGAAATATCGCTGTTATATTCCCCGTGATCTTCCTGCAGGCTTTCTTCTATATTCTCAGCCATCTGCTCTGCCTGCTCCATGGAAGCTGCCTGATATGCTTCAAGCGCATCCGATTGCGTGTCGGTATCTGCTGATTTACCGGTACTGTTTATGTACTTATCAAGCTCATTGAGCTGACTGACGCCGTTACTGATCAGAATGCCGTCTCCGATCGCAGTTGCACCGGCCTCAAAAATACTGAACGTCTGTGAAAAGGATGCAGCCACTGCTTCAAACTTCTGTGCGTCTACAGTAGACATTGAAAACAGAAGCACGAAGAAACAAAGAAGCAGGTTCATCAGATCACTGAACGTCGCCATCCATGCGGGGGAACCCTTCGGCGGTTCTTCCTGCCGCTTCTTAGCCATTTACTTCCGCCTCCTCTTCTCCGACTGTCGTTCTGTCCTTCGGTGCCAGGAAGGATTTCAGCTTTTCTTCAATAACACGCGGGTTTTCACCTGCCTGTATGGATAACAGACCTTCCACCATGATCTCCTTTGCCTCGATCTCCGCATCATTATCAGCCTTCAGCTTTGCGGAGACCGGCGTACAGAGCCAGTTGGCAAGTATGGAACCGTAAAACGTTGTAACAAGTGCAACGGACATATTCGGTCCGACTGATGTTACATCCGACATATTCTTTAACATGTTGATCAGACCGATCAGCGTACCGATCATACCCCAGGCAGGGCCCATGGCACCAAGTGCCTCCCAGAACCCAATTCGTTTTTTGTGTCTTGCATCGATACTGCCCAGCTCCGTATCCATGATACCACGGACAAGCTCCGGATCTGTTCCGTCAACGATCAACAGGATTCCCTTCTTCAAAAAAGCATCGTCCAAATCTGCCGCTGCCTCTTCCAAAGAAAGCAATCCTTCTTTTCTTGCTACATTTGATAGCTCTATAATTTTGGAAATGATCTGCGGTGTATCAAGTGCCGGCGTTTTAAAGATCAGAAGAAAGCTCTTTAAACCTGCCAAAAAGTCTGACAACGTATGACTTGCCAGTGTCGCACAGATTGCACCACCGAATGTGATCAATATAGACGAGAAATCATAGAAATTGCCAAGTGCCGCTGCCCCGTCATCACCGCTGCAAATACCGTATATCAGGAAAAAGCCACACATGACCATTCCGATAATGGAAGCTATATCCAATTTTTTCACCTACCTATTATTTTATATGTATATACATACCTCTAACCTTACTAATCAATTCTACTAAATTTTTTGTATCTTGTCTATGCCTTTTTACATTTCTAAACCACCCCGACCACTTAAATCCCGTTTTTTTATTACAGAGATTCCCCCTATATTTAATGATGACAGGGGCAAAAAGTCTAAACCCATGTGAGCTTGCTCATAGGCAGGCAAAAGGCCCTGAGTAGATTATTTACTATTACAAAAGCCCCTGTATACAAGATACAGAGGCTTTTTCTTTATTTCATCAAATTTATCTCTTCAGATTGACAAGTTCTTCCAACAATGTGTCAGAAACTGTAATAATTCTGGAGTTTGCCTGGAAACCTCTCTGCGTTGTGATCATTTCTGTAAATTCAGAAGAAAGATCTACGTTACTCATTTCCAGAACACATGTCGTCATATAACCGCCGTCACTTGTAACATCCATACCGATGCCATCAAACTGTCCGGAGTTTAAGGTTGCGGAATACAGGTTATCACCTTCCTTCTGCAGACCGGATGGGTTTGCAAAGCTTGCAACTGCGATCTGACCAAGCAGCTTTGTCATACCGTTGTCATATGCTGCGTAGATCATACCGTCTGTCTGGATGGAAATGCCTGTCATTTCACCAAGCTTTCTACCGGTTCCCTTTCCGCCCACATCACCGTAATCGCCGCTGATCGTACTCGTTCCGTTGTTATTGTAGTTAGAGGATGGTGAAAAGTCAATCGTAATATTCTCAAATGCACTGCCCGGCTGGTCTCCAAAATCAAGCACCAGATTCAGGTTATTGGTCAGTCCGTTGACACTCTGGATCTCACCTGTCGCCGTATTATACTGGATAATACCGCCTGTGATCTGCTTTCCGTCTGTTGCAATGCTGCCATCCGCTGCATTGATCACCTGTGCAAAGGTTCCACCGTCCAGATGGGCTCCCAGTGTCGTAACAGTACCATCAGCTCCCGTCACATACAGCTTTGCCATTTCATCGTAGGAAGTAAAGCCGTAAGACTCTGCCAATATCTGTTTCTGGGCATCTGTCAGCTTTCCGCTCAGATCCATTGTCTGGTTCTGTCCGGCCTCATCCAGATACGTCAGTGTAGTGCCATTGACACTGCAGCCGTTTGCCAGAGAAAGCTTCTTGCTCTCTGCCACATTTCTGACAGAACCGAGTTTAATATTTGTTTTATCAATCGCATTTCCCTTGGAATCAAGAATATCTGTCAATTCTACCGTATACTGTCCTTCTGCTGCTGTTGCCTTCATGGAAAGCTTTGCCGTATAGGAATATCCGCGGTTATCAAAGAAACTGATGCTGATGATCTTACCTGCTTCCGAGCTGACGGAAGTATCATTCTTATCCACAATACCGGAAACGTGTGCCTGTGTGGTAGCCTCCGGTGGATATGTCATATTATCGGAGCTCATGATACGAAGCGGGCTCACCGTATCTCTGACGATCTTTCCGTTATCCACACCCCAGCCCTGTACGGTATAACCGTTAGAGCTCATAGCCAGATTACCCTGACCGTCTACATAGAAAGAACCGTCTCTTGTAAAGTAGTTGGAAGATCCGTCACTGACGATAAAGAAAGAATTACCGGTCAGTTTGATATCAAACGGATTTCCCGTAGACTGAGAGGAGCCCGATGTTCCCACAGATGCAGTGATCGCACCTGATTTTACGCCAAGACCGATCTGACGGGCATTGGTACCTGCCTTGCCGGTCTGTGTATTGGCACCCGAAGCTGCCTGTGTTGTCTGATACATCAGTTCTGAAAATGTAATGGACTGGGATTTGAATGCAGTTGTGTTTACGTTTGCGATGTTATTACCAATAACATCCATTTTTGTCTGGTGCGTCTTCAGACCCGATACACCAGAGTAGAGTGCTCTCATCATAGTAAATGACCTCCTTGTGGTCCGTTTTCGTTCCCTCTGTCATTCAGGAACCGATAGCCTCCTGTAAGGTCCGGCTAATTGATTACGGTACCATCAATATTTGTAAAAATGTTTTCCTGTGTCTGATCCTGACTTGTCGCCGTGATCACTGTTCTCGATCCGGTGCTGACGATAAATGCCAGATCATCGATCAGCACAAGCGGTTCCTTGATTCCTTTTCCGCTTGCCTTATCCATCCCCTCGCTCAAACGCTTCAGCTGGCCTTCCGAAAGACTGATATTTCTTTCCGACAGCCTGTTTGCCGCATGCTTGGAAAATCTGACAGTCTGTGTATCAAGCTGTTTCTGCTTTTCTTCCAGTAATGCTCCAAAGCTGCCTGCTTCGCTTTTTCCCTGCGTTTTTGAAACCGGGGCTTTCTGTGTTTCCTGCAAAGCGGATATGTATGGGTTTATCTGTATACTCATATTCCGCCTCCGTTTCTATACATCCTGCGCTGTATCTTCTTCCTTGTCTCCGTTTTCTGTCTCGCCTGCTTCATCTTTGCCTTCTGTCTTACCGGCTTCGTCTGTTTTGTCTCCACCGGAAAGCTCAGCCAGCTTCTTGCGATATTCTTCCAGTGCACTTGTCACTGACTTGGATAAGAATGTCTTCTGGTAATCATTCATATCGTCATACTGTTTCAGAACCTTTTCGATTGATTCTTTATCAGATGCCGTTACCTGTTCAACTTTCGGAAGCTTCGCCATATCAGATACAAGTGTCTGTGCCAGTCCGAATGCTGTCAGATAATCCTGATCGCACACATAAGTGACATCATCCAGCGAATACAGTTCCTCGTCAACGGAAACCATTGCTTTACCGTTCTCGTATTTCACATAGTCCACTTTACCCATCTTGGTCGTTTCTCTGCCGTTGTCATCCGTGGAAGTGATCTGTACAGTCTGTCCGACAAGACTGGAAGCTCTGCTCAGATCCATGCTCTTACTCATATTCTGGATCTGCTCTACTTCTGAGAACGTTGCATACTGTGCTATGTATTCTGTATTGGAAGTCGGCTCAAGCGGATCCTGAAATTTCATCTGCGCTACTAAAAGCTGCAGGAAATCATCTTTGCCGAGTGTTGAGGATTTTTCCTTTGTACTTGTTGTCGATGTTGCATTTGTGATCTTGCCATCTTCTACAATTGCTGCTACGCCCATGCTTCTCTCCTTTCTTTTATACTTGGAAGTTCAGTTTGTTACCGCCCATCCGCATCATTTCAATCTGCAGTTTTTCTGCCTGTGTCATTTCCTCTTCATAGGCTTCCTCTTCCGGAAGTTCATCCAGATTTAAAAGTCTTCTGCCTGACTTTTTCTGTGCTTCTGCACTTTCCTGCTGCCCGCCGTTCTGATCCAGATTCTGTTCCAGCTGATGGCTGTGCTCCGTAATTTCGATCGCATCTACCTTCATGCCCTGTGCTTCCAGCGATTCCTTCAATGCTGCCACCTGGCTCTCCAGAGCTGCCCTGACTGCCTCATCCTGTGCATACAGCTGTGCGCTGATCACGCCGCCTTTTGAGGATACGTGCAGGCTCACACTGCCAAGACTTGCCGGATTTAGCGCGATCTCCATTGAAGTGAGCTTTTCGCTCGAATGTATCTTCACATAATCCGCAATCTGATCTATGATCTTTTGTGTCCTTTGCAGGTCAAACCGCTCTGTCGTCTGTTCTGCCGCTATTGCACTGCCCTGCGTCTGCTGCAGATTTTCTGCGGGCTTTTGCATATCCTGCATCTGCTGCTGCATATTACCTTTTTCGTCTCTCTTTGTCTCACGCGGCTGCTCTGCCTCGATATCCGTGGTCGTTGCCGTCTGTACTTCCTGATCGCCTGTGCTTTCCTGCTGCATATCGGTAACAGGTGCTGCAGATTCCTGTTCCACTACAATAACCGGCTTTTCCGGATTTTGTACACTGTCCTGCAGAAGTGTTGTCAGCTGCTCTTTATCCATCCCCAAAGTATCTGCCAACTCTTCGATCGTCTGCTCTACCGCATTTGCCAGATCACTTACCTGTGTATAAAGCGATTCATCCGTCAGAACCGCCATCTGATCCGTACCTGTCAGCTCTGACAATAGTGCTGCCATATTCTGCGAAAGATCTTCCGCGGAAATACCAAGTGCATCCATCGCCTGCAGGACTTCTTCCGGCGAAACACCGAGCTGCTCCGTGATCTGCTGCAGGATCTGCTGCATCACATCCGAAAGCAATACCGCATCCGGTTCTCCGTTTTCTTCTTCCTGCTTCGGTTCTTCTGCAGCGGTATCTTCTGTCTGCTGCACTTGTTCCTTTTCTGCAGGCTTCTGCGCATCCTGTGCCTTTGGCTCTTTGACTTCATCTGTCTGCTGATTATCAGTCCGCTGCGTGTCTGTCTGCTGCAGATCTGCCTGGTCCGGCTGCTCTTTTGCCGGCTCCGCGGTCTGCTGTGCACTTTCTGCCGGGCTTTGCATTGTCGGGGCTGTCTGTCTGAGCATATCCGAAAAACTCTGTTCCGCATTCTGCTGCGCCTTTGGAGCTCTCATCTGATACCCTGTCGTCCCTGCAAGATTGCTAATTGCATTACTTGTCATATGGCTCCTCCTTTCCTTCCGATTTTTGAGCTCCGTATCTGCACAGAACTCTATTATTTATATCGGTCGTCCGGGCACAAATATTAGCTTTCCGGATCCATAATTTTTGTGACACGCGCTGCCACTGCCGCGTCCATCACACCAAGTATCTTTCCTCTGTCATCTGCTGACATCACACCCAGAATCCGGGCAACCAGCTCCAGATTATCCGTCATGGATTCAAAGATCGCTGCTGCCTCTTTTGGCTTCATTGCGGAATATGCAGCTGCATAATCCTGTATTTCCGTCGTTTCCTGCTGTTTGGCGACAACCTCTTTATATAGCGCCTCTGCTGTCGTCGGATCCATAGACTCATAATACTTGGCATATTCGTCTGCACCCGGTCCTTTTTCCGCATAAACAACTTCCTGATAAAATTCATTTTTGATCTTCTGGAATTCCAGCTGGTTATTCTCGAACGTTTTCAGTCTTTCGATCTCCGCCTGCATCTGCGCGATCGTCGTCTCATCCGTCTGCGATTCCGCTGTCGCTGCGGAAAGCTGAAGCTCCAGTGTCTTGATCTGGTCGACCGCCTCCTGCAAAGAGCTGTACCCTTCATATCCACTCTCATCGGCCGCAGATTCCGATGCCGGCAGGATCTTATTGACGACCGGTACATTTCTCAGGATCGGTGTCATGACATTGCTGCCAAAACCTCCCACATCCAGTTTGATCAGAAGTCCGAGGATCAGAAGCCAGATCGCCACGATCACGATCGTGATCAATATGACGGATGCAGGATTTCCTTCCGAGTCGTCATCAAGCTGTGCTTCCTCCAGTGCGATTTCTTTTGCACGCGCCCGCGCTTCTTTCCGCTGCTTCTTCTGTTCCTGCTTTAGTTTATTTTTTTCATCCTTCAGCCGTTTTTTATCAGCTTTCAGATCTGCTGTCTGTTTCTCCGTATCTGCCATTTTGTCACCTGCTCTCTTCCTTCTTTGCCTTCTGTCCGTATGTATAGCTGGTCAGCTGGTCGATCTGCTTTCCTTCTTCCGCCTTTTCCTCCTGCTGAAAGACTTCAAACGCCTTATCCCGCAAAACCTCCTGCGTTTTTCTCTCCTGCATCAGATCCGTCATTGCCTTCCGCTTTTCTTCCACCTTCTGCTCTGCCCGATGAATGGCAAGTGCCTGTCTTTTCATTTTTTCTTTCATCAGAGAAACAGAAAGGCTGTTATCCGCAATATCCCGGATACTGAGACTTTCCTTCTGCCTGAGCTTTCTGCCTTCCTCCTGCAGCGCCGCATTTTCCCGCAGCATCACAGAAAGCCGCTCCTGCTCTTCTAAAAGCTCCATATTGGCAGCCGCGAATTCATTTTTTGCCTGCATCTCCAGCTTTTCTTTGATATTTAATATATTCTGCATCCGATACCGGAATTTTGCCATTGCTTATTCCCCTGCCTGTCAGGCTTCAAATATCTGTTCCAGCATATTGACTTCCTCTTCAAATTCAAACTTTTCATCCGTCTGCTGCATGACATAATCATTTACCGCGCCGATCTTCTCGATTGCATAATCGATATCGGGATTGCTGCCCTTTTTATAGGCTCCGATATTGATCAGATCTTCCGCTTCATGATAAGTTGCCATGACATTTTTCAGCTTACCAGCTGCCTGTTTATGCTCCTTCGCCGCGATCTGGCTCATGCAACGGGAAATACTCTGCAAAATATCGATTGCAGGATAATGGTTCTTATGTGCCAGCTTTCGATCCAGCATAATATGCCCGTCCAGAATACTTCTAGCCGTATCCGTGATCGGTTCGTTAAAATCATCACCGTCCACCAGGACAGTATACAGTCCGGTGATCGAACCTTTATCAGAACGTCCCGCGCGCTCTAAAAGCTTCGGCATTTCCGAGTACACGCTCGGCGGATAACCTCTTGTTACCGGCGGCTCTCCGCTTGCCAGCCCGATCTCACGCTGTGCCATGCTGAAACGTGTCAGGGAATCCATCATCAGAAGGACATCCTTTCCCTGATCGCGGAAATACTCTGCGATCGCCGTAGCCGTCTTGGCAGCTTTATTACGTTCCAGCGCCGGTTTATCCGAAGTCGCCACAACAACGACCGAACGACGCATTCCCTCTTCTCCGAGGTCTCTCTCTATAAATTCCCGCACTTCCCTGCCTCGTTCACCGATCAGTGCGATCACATTAATGTCCGCTTTTGTATTGCGGGCAAACATACCCATTAAGGTAGATTTACCGACACCGGAGCCGGCAAAAATGCCGATACGCTGTCCTTTTCCGACTGTGATCAGTCCGTCTACCGCCTTTACACCAAGCGGAAGTACGGTATCGATGATCTCTCTTGCCATCGGATCAGGCGGCGGCGCTTCTACCGGATACTCCATTCCCTGTGGGAAACTGCCATCCGGAAGTCTGCCAAGGCCATCCAGTGTTTTCCCCAGTAAAGAAGGTCCTACATGCACCGTCAGCGGGCATCCTTCGTTTTCCACGATACAGCCGCCGCCGATACCGTCCGTCACCTCATAAGGCATGAGCAGCGTCAGTCCGTCTTTAAAGCCGACAACCTCTGCAGAAATATAATCTCCGCAGCGTCCGCTCTTATAAATGCGGCAAAGATCGCCCAATCTGGCATCCGGTCCTACCGATTCTATCGTCAGACCAACCACACCTGCGATCTTTCCCAGTCTTTTAAAATAAAGTTCTTCCTTTAATTCATCATATTTTTCAATATTCACACATGTATCTGACACACTCATTGCTCCTTTGCTCCCGAATAGGACAACAAAAGCAGCTTCCGTTTCAGTTCTGAAAGCTGCACGGAAAGACTGCAGTCATATATGCCATCCGGTGTTTCGATCAGACACTCATTCTTCCCGAGCGTCCGGTCCTCCACAAATTCAAGCATGGATGGCTTAACGCCTCCATCCTCGGCGATCTGTGTCTTCTGCATACTGACAAACTGATAGTCCTGCTCAGATACATGGATCAGATAAGTATCTGTATTCTCCAGTGCATGCAGCGTGTTGCTGATCAGATGGAATATCACATTTCTGTATTCTGACAGATCTACCGCAAAAATATGGTCGTAAATATCAGTCAGCTTGTCGACCAGATATGGCTCCACATTGTCCAGCTTTTCCTGATACTCCCGCTCCATGGCGGCTTCCTTTTCAGAAAGCTCTGCCATTTTTGCCTGTGTTTCCTGCACCGCCTTCTGATTTCCCTCGCTATACCCTTGTGTATAGCCCTGCTGCTGTGCCTGTTCCAGCGCACGTCCCGCATCTGCCTGACTCTGCGCCTGTGCATCTGCGATGATCTGCTGTGCCTGTGCATTCGCCTCTGCTATGATCTGCTCTGCGCGGCTGTTTGCCTGCTCGATCAGCTTCGTTGCATTTTCATTCAGCGAACTTTCTATCAGCTGCGCATCCGATTGTCCGTCCGGCTCTGCTGCAGCCGTCTCATCATTTTCCGCTTCATCCATGTATGCCTCTTCTTCCTCCATGATCTCATTCGGATAAGAAGGCATTTTCCGAAGGGATTCCAGCTTTTGGGAAATTCTGTCATTGGAATTGATCACACGGACAGCATCCGCATCCAGCTTCACAAATCCCGCTTTAAATAAACTCTGACTAGACAATGATCTCGTCACCTCCGCCTCTGGAAATAACGATCTCAGCAGAATCCTCCAGCTTTCTGATAATATTGACGATCTTCTGCTGTGCTTCCTCTACATCCTTCATTCTGACAGGTCCCATGAAATCCATATCTTCCTTGATCATGGAAGCCAGACGTTTGGACAGGTTGTTAAAGATTGCATTCTGTACCTGTTCGTTTGCACCCTTTAAGGCGATCGCCAGATCAGAATTATCCACATCACGCAGCACTCTCTGGATCGCACGGTCATCAAGCAGCAGGATATCCTCGAAGACAAACATCTTCTTGCGGATCTCGTCTGCCAGCTCCGGCTCTTCGATCTCCAGAGATTCCATGATATGCTTCTCTGTTCCTCTGTCTACCGTATTTAAGATCTCGACAACTGCATCGACGCCGCCGATCACGTTGTATTCCTGGTTGACAAGCGATGCAAGCTTTGTCTCCAGCACACGTTCTACCTCTTTGATGACGTCCGGACTTGTTCTGTCCATTGTCGCGATACGCATTGCCACATCTGCCTGTCTGTCCGGTGGCAGTGCGGAAATGATCTGTGCTGCCTGTCCCGCCGGCAGATAAGAAAGAATAAGTGCGATCGTCTGCGGATGCTCATCCTGAATGAAGTTCAGAAGCTGGGAGGCATCTGCCTTTCTGACAAACTCAAACGGTTTTACCTGCAGAGATGCGGTCAGCCGGCCGATGACTTCCATCGCCTTATCCGTACCGAGTGCATTTTCCAGAAGTTCTTTGGCGTATCCGATACCGCCTTCCGCGATATACTGCTGCGCCAGACAGATCTCGTAAAACTCCTTGATCACTTCATCTTTTGTCTGTGTTGTAATGCTTTTTGTATTGGCAATCTCCAGCGTCAGTTCTTCGATTTCCTCTTCCTTCAGATGCTTGAAGATCTGAGAGGACTTCTCAGGACCGAGTGCGATCAGAAGGATTGCCGCCTTCTGTACGCCGCTGATCTCCGAATCTCCATGTTTACCCATGGGCTACCCCCAGTCTTCCGTCAGCCAGTTGCGCAGTAAATTTGCAACTGCTTCGGGATTTTCATCCACAAATTTTTCAATGAGCTTACGTTCCTCCGATTTGGATTCCAGCTCAATATCTTCCAGGTCTTCCTGCGGTGTAGACTGCAGCAGTGATTCCACTGCAAGCTCTTCCTCCTGCTGATCAGCTTTCTGCGCACGCATGCTTCTGATCACAACAAATGCCAGTACAGCCAGGATTGCAATGATCAGGATCACCTGAACAATATCCGTTGCTTTTATCGAAGAACCTTCTTTATCAATAAATACCGGTACATCATAAGCAACGATTGCAATATTTGCTGTCGGGATACCGGTTGCATTGCTTACAATGCTGTATACATCATCATCCACCGTCAGCTTTGTCTGCTCACCGTTTGCCGCCTTGTACTCATCCCATGTCATATTCGTCAGAAGTCCCTGACTTTGAATATCCTCTTCTCTGTAGATATGCAGCTTTTTCGCCGTTACGGATACAGAAGAACTGTCATACTGGATCAATCCCGCCGGAATATTCTGTTCTGTGATCTTTTCGTCCGGCAGATACTTTCTGGATTCCTCCGTTACTGTCTCGGAGCTGTTGCTGCCATCCTCGATCACATAAGTACCGTCCTGATCATTGGAAGTCGTACCGGGTGTGCCTGCCACGCCATTGGCCGCTTCTGAATTGTAGGTGTCCTCTGAGGCAAGCATGCCCTGCGTCTGCCCGTCCGGGGCGGAGTAATTATGCTCAGTTGTCTTATATGTCGAAAAATCCAGTGCCAGATTGCTGGCAACCTCGATATTATCATACAGGTTCGTACCAAGCAGCACACTCTTTACTTCCTGCTTGACGATATTTTCCGCATCCTGTTTTACCGCAAACTGCGTACTCGCATTGCCTGTGCCCTGTGCCTGCGTCTCACCGGAATACAGGAGATTACCGAGGGAATCGATGATCGTTACATTATCTGTGCTGCTGTTACCGAGAGAAGTTGCGATCATATGCGCGATCGCAGATGCTTTATCAATGCCCAGTTCCCCATTTAATTCCAGCACAACGGAAGCAGAAGAATCTGTATTCTGCTGAATTAGCGTACCGTCATTTTCAGGAATACTGAATGTCACATGTGCCTTATCAATAACATCGATCGTCTGCAGATCCTGCTCCATCATTTTCTGCTTGTATACAATGTAGCGTTTCTGCTTATCCGACTCTGTCGTGGAAAGTCCGCCGGAGGTCACATCATCAATCTGCGGAACCGCAGTCGAAATATCATTGGCACCAAGCACCATACGCGCCTGGGAAGCCTGTCCGGACAGGACATAAATAGAAAGTGCATCATCCGATGTCTTATATGTAATACTATTATCCGCTAAAAGTGCTGTCGCATCGGATGCATCCTTTGTTGTTTCACAATTTGCAACCAGTGTATATTGCGGTCTTGTCAGAACATATGCCACAATAGAAACCGTCAGGATCACACCTGCCAGCGCACAGACAAGAATTGTTTTCTGCTTCGGGCTGAATTTGTTCCACCAGTCCAGAAGCTTCTTTGGAATCTGTTTTAATTTATCTGCCATTTTCGTCTCCTACTTTTCCATATTAAATCTGAATATTCATGATGGTCCGGTAGGACTCCAGAAATTTATCCCTGATCGCTACCGTATAAGAGATCGCAGCAGATGCTTTTTGCAATGCAATCGTAAGATCATGCGTATTTTCCGTCTCTCCCATTGCAAGCTTTACCTTTTCATCCTCTGCATCTGATATGTATGCATTTGCCTGTGTGATGTTATCCATGGCAGCAGACAAAAAACCGCCAAACGCATCACTGCTTTTGTCATTTACCTTTCCCGGATCTTCTGTCTGCAGAGCATTTTTGATCACACCGCTGCTGACATTATACAACGAGGTAATATCCATTGTTATTCTCTCCCTTTACCAATCTTACTGTGCCATCTCCAGACCTTTGACAGCCATGCTCTTACTGGTGGAAAATGCCGTCGCATTCGCCTCGTAGGAACGGCTTGCATCGATCAAATCTGTCATTTCCGTAATAACATTGACGTTCGGATATGTCACATATCCGTTTTCATCCGCATCCGGATGGGACGGATCATATACCATTTTCATTTCCGTTTCTGTATCTTCATAAGTCTTTCCGACACGTACACCGCCGCCGATATAATCCCCTTTTGCCTTTGCCAGCGCAGATGCAAATGTCCCGTTTTTGCCTTTTTCTTCAAATGTCACAAGCTTGCGGCGGTAAGGGGTTCCGTCTTCTGTTCTTGTGGTATCGATATTGGCTATATTTTCCGAGATCACATCCATCCGGTACCGCTCAGCTGTCAGACCGGAGGCATTGATGCTGAAAGAATCAAATATACTCATAACTTCCTCCTACTCTACTGTGTCACTGCCTTGATCATGGAAAACTCATGATTGATGCTGTCAACCAGCGCATTGTACTTCAGCTGGTTTCTGGCCAGTGCAGCATTTTCTGTATCGATATCTACATTATTGCCATCCAGACGGTAGGAGAAGCCGGAGCTGTCCGTATAGCTGCGGATCCTAAGATCTGCCTTGCTTAAATTTGCCACCTTTTCGTCTGTTGATCTGTAACGTGAATTACTGATCGCCTCCTGCAGGCTGTCCTCAAACGCCACGTCCTGCCTTTTATAGCCGGGTGTATTCACATTTGCAATATTGTTGGAGATTGCCTCCTGTCTCATCCAGGAAGCATCTGCCGCCTTATCCAGCACATTTACATAATCATAAATATTGGAGTTGATCACTTTAACACCTCATTTCATCTAATAAGCCTACCTTATTCCATTATAAATTAAAACGCAAAAAACACAAGGATTTCTTGGAAAAAAAACAGGCCCGGAAACAGATCCTGCATCACAAAAACCCTTTCCAAGCCCGAGAATTCCCTTTCTCCGTCTATTCTGTTACATATTTTTTTTCACACGATCCAGCTCTTCATATACCAGATCATTGACAACCTTGATATACGTACCCTTCATTCCCGAAGATCTGGATTCGATCACCCCCGCACTCTCAAACTTCCGCAGGGCATTGACGATAACCGATCTTGTAATGCCGATTCTGTCTGCGATCTTGCTCGCCACCAGAATTCCTTCCATGCCACCTAGCTCATCAAATATATGAATGATTGCTTCCAGCTCCGACTGGGAAAGCGTACTGAGCGCGGATTTCACAACGGCTCTTTTTCTGACTTCTTCTGCACTTTCTTCATTGACTGAACGTAGCATTTCCAGTCCGACTACAGTTGTTCCGTACTCACAGAGGATAATATCATCGATTTCATATTCCTGCTGCTTCTTATAAATAAAAAGCGTACCCAGTCTCTCTCCCGCAATATCGATCGGGGACAGAAGTGCTTTATACTGGTGCGCCTTTTCTCCCTCATAACCGAGCGTTTCCAGATTGACATTTTCCTTTGTCGATAACACGCTTAAAAACCGCTCATTCAGAAGACTGTCCACAAAGATGCCGACCTTGCTTTCAAACAGCTCATCCAGCGTCTCGATCCCATCTGTCCTGCCAACACCGAGAATCTTGCCCTTTTTGCTGATCACCAGTACATTCGACTGCAGGATCTCTTTTAACACATTGCAGATATCATTAAATACGACCTTACTGGAATTGTTGTTGTGAAGTAACTTCCCGATCTTTCTGGTTTTATCCAATAATTGTACACTGCTCATTTTCATTCCCTCTTGCTCTTATCATTCGCACCCGGATCAATCTGTCATATAGCGCTTTCGCATATAATATTCAGAATTTATATGTATAATAACACAAATTGTCCGATTTTACAATAAAATCGGACAATTACCTCTCAGAATCTTATGCTTCTTTTGTTTCTTTCTTTTCTTTATAACCGCAGCCCTCTGCAGAACAAACAAGCTGATTTCCCTTTTCTACAAGTACATTTCCGCATTTCGGGCAAAGTTTATTGCTCGGGCGCTGCCATACCATGAAATCACAGGCCGGATTATCCTCACAGCCATAATAGCGTCTGCCTTTCTTCGTCTTACGGATTACGACCTCTTTGCCGCACTTCGGGCATTTCACGCCGATCTTCTCCAGATACGGCTTTGTGTTGCGACATTCCGGGAAGCCCGGACACGCCAGGAATTTTCCGTGCGGTCCATATTTAATGACCATCTGTCTGCCGCACTGGTCACAGACAACATCCGAAACCTCATCCTCAATCTTTACAGACTCCAGTTCCTTTTCTGCCTTTTCCACGGCCTCATGCAAATCCGGATAGAAATTGGAAACAACCACCTTCCAGTTGACGCCGCCCTCTTCCACGGAATCAAGCAGTGACTCCATATTCGCCGTAAAGCTGACATCTACAATACTCGGGAAGGCTGTCTTCATAATATTGTTGACCGCTTCTCCAAGCTCTGTTACATACAGATTCTTTGCTTCCTTTACAATATATCTTCTGGCAAGGATCGTTGTGATCGTCGGTGCATACGTACTCGGACGTCCGATGCCCTGCTCCTCCAGTGCTCTGACAAGACTTGCTTCCGTATAATGTGCAGGCGGCTGTGTAAAATGCTGTTTACTGTCAAAGCTTTCCCAGGAAAGCTTTGTGTGTTCATCCAGACTGCCCAGCAGCTTATTCCCTTCTGCCTTTTCATCCTCTTCCTGCGTATAAACACTCATAAAACCGTCAAATTTCACCTTAGAAGCTGCTACGGTGAAACGATATCCGTTTGCATCGATCTTTACAGAGGTTGTCTCATAAACTGCAGATGCCATTCTGCTCGCGGTAAAACGCTTCCAGATCAGCTGATACAGCCTGAACTGTTCACGCGACAGAGAATCCTTGATCTCGGACGGAACCCGCTCGATATCCGTCGGGCGGATCGCTTCATGCGCATCCTGGATCTTTTTACCTTCCTTCTCCTTGGTATGCACATCAGCCGCATATTCGCCGCCATAGTTTTCCGTAATGAACTTATGGCTCATTGCCTCAGCTTCTTCCGATACGCGGGTAGAATCTGTACGCAGATAGGTGATCAGACCGACCGTACCACTGCCCTTGATCTCCACGCCTTCATATAACTGCTGCGCAATACGCATGGTTTTCTGTGTTGAAAAATTCAGCACCTTGCTGGCTTCCTGCTGCAAAGTAGATGTCGTAAAAGGAAGCGGTGCTTTCTTCACACGTTCCCCCTTCTTCACATCTGTCACCTGATAGGCTGCGCCTTTCAGGTCTTTCTCTATCTTCTCCATTTCTTCCTTAGAAGAAATCGTCATCTTTTCCTTTGTTGTCCCGTAAAAATGCGCGGTAAGCGGCTTTTTCTCTCCCGGAACGGAAAGCAACGCATCCACTGTCCAGTATTCTTCCGGAATAAATGCATTGATCTCATCTTCCCTGTCGCAGATGATACGCAGTGCCACAGACTGTACACGGCCTGCGGAAAGTCCTCTCTTTACCTTCGCCCACAGAAGCGGTGAGATCTGATACCCTACCATACGGTCCAGTACACGACGCGCCTGCTGTGCATCCACAAGTCCCATATCGATCTCACGCGGATGCTTCAGCGATTCCTTGACTGCATTCTTTGTGATCTCATTGAAGGTAATACGATAAACCTTCTTATTTTCCAGCTTCAGTGCAATATATAAATGCCATGAAATTGCCTCTCCCTCGCGGTCAGGGTCAGTTGCGAGATAAATCTTATCTGCTTTCTTCACTTCCTTACGAAGCGCTGCTAATATATCCCCTTTACCACGGATCGTAATATATTTCGGTTCAAAATCATGCTCGATATCAATTCCCATCTGACTCTTAGGCAGGTCTCTGACATGTCCGTTACTCGCCATGACCTCATAATTGCTGCCCAAAAACTTTTTAATTGTCTTTACCTTTGCCGGTGATTCCACAATAACCAAATACTTTGCCATACTACTTCCCCTAATGTCCTGTAATAATCGTTTCAAACTATACACTAAAAAAATGGATGTGTAAAGGATTTTTTCCGTTTGCCGCATTTTCGGTATGATTTTTGACATTTTTGGCTAAAAAAGGGAAGGCTGCCCGCCTTCCCTTCTGTGTTTTGATTTGTAATTAGTCGAGATCTAAGAGATCTGTCTTTGTTACAGAGAGTTCCTGATAACCAAGCTCCGGAACTACCGTTGTCGTTGTTTCACCTGTTATTGATGAAACAGAATTGATCGTAGTCTGGGCTTCCAGATAGATTGTAAACTCACCTGTTGTATTTAAGTATGAAAGTGGCAAGTAGAATCCATATGTTGTCATACTTTCCAGATTCGATACTTTTCCGTTTGCATCTCTTGCAATCTCTGTATTCAGCTGATTATTTGCCACCGAATAAGTTTTGATCACCTTTGAAATATTCACAACCGGAACCGTGACTTTATTGATAACCTTTTCCTCTACTTTCACTGCCGAATTATCATTCAATGTAACAACATCATCTTTCTTCATTCCATCCAGCTTCAGATAATACTGAATTGCCATATATTTTGTACCTCTGACAAAGTTTGTATCATTCAGTCTGAAGTAAATCGGTGTTCCGATTGTTGCTGCATCTACACCGGCATTTGTATTCGGATCTACAAACTGATACTTCCTTACTCCGTTAGAATTTGTCAGAATAGAGGAGTCTATTGCTGTTGTTCCGTCCGGATTCGTCACATTCTTATCATACGGTATTGATATACTTGTGATTGCTGCTGCATTTGGATTCGGTGTCTCAAAGAATCCAACGGATGGCTCTGTATAACTTGCCGTAAAGGATGCAAACAAGGTATTTACAAACAGCTGTGCTTCCGTTTCAGATGCATTTTCCAATGATGAATGTCCTGCACCGGTATATGTAATATTTCCCTTATTGTAAATATAATATCCGTCAGATGCCATCGGTCCCCCGACATTATCTGCATAGGGGTCGAAATCATGACCATTTCCGCCTAATGTATACCATACTACAACATCTGATTCACCGTCACCGTCATCATCTGTATCCATATCCAACTGGAAATACTGTGAATGAGTTGTAGTTACCTTAAACTGATCCGGTAACACATAAGGATATATTGTCAACTGACCTTCATTTAACTTATTTACAGTATAAGAATCTGCACCACTTTCATTTTTATCTCTGTTTGCCTTATTAGAGTTGATCCAATACTTATCGCCTGTGCTGTTCATAAAACGTACTGCAGTTGTATTATTCACACCCTGCGTTGTTCTCAAAACTGTCTGTCGTCCTTTACCCGGCTGATATGCTACCGTTTTACCGGTTGCTTCTATTGTCATGATCTCACTTGCATTCTCCGCTCTTGTATAATCATTAGAGGAATGCAGATATTTGACGCCACTCGAAGAAGTTGCCGCATTTACCAGTTCTTTTACCGTTATCTTTGTTCCATCTGACTCTGCTATAATATTCTGCGTCATACCATAACGATCCATACCTACCAGATTACGAAGTCTCTTTGCCTGTTTGTAGTTTGAGAAGAACATGATAAAGTCATGTGTCAAAAGCGTTGGTTTTCCGCTTTCCATATAACTTTCTACTGCTGCAATCGCATCATCGCTTGAGAAATTGGCAAAGTTATCACCAAATCCAAGGACTAACATATTCGCACCATATACACCTTCTTTTGTTACCTTATCGTCTTTGTCTTTTTCCGGTGCTTTGATTTCAATCGAATTGAAATAATCAAGCGCATATTCTTTCAGACTCTTCTTCGTTGCAGTATTACCATTTGCATCTGTCGATGCAGATGCTGCATAAGCACTGTATTTTGCTACAAAGTCTTTTTCAAACTCACTGACTGTTACAGTCTTGATCTCTACCGTATAGCCCGGTACATTTTGCAGATACTTGCCAAACTTGGAATTCGGATCAGCCAGTTGTGCTTCCAGATTCAGGTTGGAACCTGTATTATTTGTCAGCTGCAGTATCTTACAGATCTTATCTTCTCCTGTAATATTAGCCGCCAGTGTATAACCTTCTGCCGAATCATGTGCGTTCTGGTACTGATAAGACTGCACATCCAGCTTCCACTTCAAAAGCCCACTGTATTCATTAGAAACATCACGTTTTAACACATATTCTACATCTTTATTCAGAACATAATTGCCATCTGCATTCTTTTCGGCTTCAGCACCTGTTCCTTTTACCGACACCACAATATCCTTGATATCTTCCGTTGTGCTGGAATATTTACCATCATTATTGATATCAATATATAAATGTGGCTGATATGTTGCATTCATAGTCGGATCAGAACTGTCTGAAGCAATATTGAACTCAAATGTCATTGTTCTGCTTCCATCCGCATTCTGTTCCAAGTACTTTACTTTATCAGGATCAATAACCTCAGAATTCTGCTTCCTCTCATACATATATTCCTGTGGCTGACTGTTTACAGTCAATACAAGTTTTTCTGTTGCAACATATTTATTGATCAGATCCTTTTCGATACTCTTTGCAGTAATCATACTCGTACTGATCATATTCTCATATTTAGTATATTGAGTTGATCCGCTATTATCTTCATACTGACCTGTTGCTGTATTGTATAGCTTACCACAACCGAACATCAGAAGTTCATACATATTGGAAGAATTATCCACACGCCCATGATCTCTGTCCGTTTCATTGCCATCTGTTACTGCTGTCGGATTTACAACCAGATTATCCTTTGTTGTAACAGGTCCATACATATCACCCGCAACAATTAACAATCCTTTTGCTTCAAGATAAGCTTCCAGCTTCTTCAGCTTATTCTTTGTGAGATCTCTTCCGGCATATCGCACAACATCTGTATCTGTATCAAGATATCCTTTTAACTGACTTTTTACCTTGACTGTATCACCTATATTATAATATACCATACCGGTCATATATCCATCATTATAGGCAGGCAGATCCCGTTCCACAAATTTTGCCGAATCATATATACCATCTTTTACATCTCTGGTTTTAATTTTATTTGTGTAGAACAAACTCTTATTATTACTTTTACCTGTTTCAGATCCAATATAAATGATGTCATAATTTTCAATCAGATCATCATTCCGTCCATTGAATTCATCAATTGTCATAGATTCAAATTCAATGTATTTTGCCTTGTCTGAATAAAAGGCACTCAGATAATTGGATACAAAATCATCTCTGTTTTTCTTAAACTCACTATAATCATCAAAATCACTGTACTCTTCGACGCCATATTTTTCACTATACAAGAAATTTGTTGTCGGCTCAATTTCCAGGATTCTCAAGTTGTTCTTTACCACGCTGATTCCGGTACCATCATTTACCAGGATATACTGGATTGCCACAGCAGGCGTTACATTGGTAGACATACTGCCTGAAGTTGAGTTCTTGTTTGTTGCATTGATATAACTGACAACGGGACTGAAACCGCTTGATGCTACCGCTGCACTATATGGTGTATTGAAATCACCGTTTGCAAAATTGTCAAGCGCATCAACCAATGATTTTGCTGCAACAAAATCACTCATGTGGTGGTTATATACATATACATTACCACTGACAAAGTTACCATTACCACCTGAAAGAATACTATCCTTCAGATTATTGATGATATCTGTTTTTTTGAACAATCCGTCCGGATCCACTAATTCAGATGTAGTTGAATTAAAAATACCTGTATCCTTTGCAGCTGTCACAACAGAAGACTGTCCTTCCTGCCAGAGCAGAAGAGCCAGTTTACTGATATTATTGGAAAGCGAAGCATCATAGCCGGCGTAATCCATCATCAACGCTTTATGATTCTGGACTACCTGATTGTAAAGGTATGCCATGATCACCATACTTAAATCATTATTTCCCTTTACAAAGCTTTGATAAGTACCGTTGATATAGATCAAATCCGCCGAATCAATATCAGCCGTGGTAACTTTTGAGGCTGCTACCATCTTATAGTTGATCTTCATGTTGGCATACTTCTTATTACTGCCCAGTACGTACTCTTTAAACCAGTCACTGTTATAAAACTTTTTTCCCTGTATATCCGTTGCATAATAAAGCGCCAGATCTGTGATGCCATAATACTCCTGCATGGTAGTTGCTTTTTCGGAACGTTTGAAAGTCAGATTACCGGTTCCCTGTACCTGCGTGATGTAAGGAATACCATCTGTTGCAGATGTCGGAAGCTGTAACTTTGTCTCATCAATGTCCGTTACCGGCTCAAGGATCTCTGTTTCCTCTATTTTTGTTCCGGTCTGAACATCATTTCCGCTGACATCTTTTCCCATAATCGGAACTTCATTCGTGCTGACCGTAACCCGGCAAATTCTGCCACTATCATCAAGCTTATACCCGTCTCTCAGCTGATAGTCTCCACCGGATTCTACCATTGTGTATACACCTTTTGCAAAACAATCCTTCTGGTCATACATATGGGAGGTCATTTTATTATAATAATCCGAAAAAATAGCAGCTTCCGCAAACATCGGATATTCCGCTATACCTGTGCTGATACCCTGCGAATCCATACCATTTGGTTTTACAAGACCATACATACGCAGCTGATAGATCTGTGATGCATAATCCGCATCATTATATCCCGTAGCCGGGCTTCCATGTACACCGCCAAGTGCTGCATTTGGCAAGCCACCACCAAGTCCGTCTCCACCTCCGTATCTTCTTCTGTTTGAAGTAGATGAAAAATAACCAAGTTCTGCATGTTTGGAAACATTAATCTGCTGCTCATCTGTAAAACTGTATGAACTCTCATCAGGTTCAATTTCCAAGATGGTAAACGTATTACTGTCTTTGTATCTGTCGGTTATGGCATCAAATACTTTTGTTGTTGCCTGCACATCTGTAACATTCGTCATGATCTCTCCGGCAAATATAACAGCTGCCATGCAAAAGCCTGCCAATCCAACTATTAATTTCTTACTTTTTCCGTTCATTTTCATATGCTCTCCCCACTCGGAAATTTACTTTTATTTCTTCCAGTAATTATAGGTTTTGTTATATGTATAAGTAGATGAACCATAGATACATTTGTATTTATTACCGTCTTTATAAACCTTAGCTTTTACTGTCTTTCCGGTTGTATCAATACCGGATACTTCTGTAGCCGAACCGGCTGCAGTACCGATACTTGATGGCCAGCCGCCAAATTTGGAATTTGGTCCCGGAATATAAGTTCCCTGTCCTTCCACATTTGCAACATATACCTTAAAATCATAATAGGCTTTTGAATTGCCATGTTTTGATACATTATAAAAATCATCTACGGTCGTTCTTACAACCATATAATCTGCCGGATAATCCTTTGTGGATGTCTTTGCTGCTACATTGATCGTCATATCATCTACATAAGTATTCACATCACCATACGAACTTGTTACTGTCGGTGTCAGATACTTATTCGTTGCTTCCTGACCTTCTCTGTTCAGATTGCCTGAAAAATCAGTATCGCTTGCTTCTTTAACGTAAATACCAAGCTGCTCTCTCTTACTGATATTATAATAAGAAGTATGAACATCTAAATCCGAAGATTTACCTTTTTGTATACATACTGAACCGGCTCCTGTCGGAGTAATTTCAACACCATGCACCGGATATTGATATACCCCATATTCTCTTTCCACACCGTCTACATCAATATATCGCAGATGAATATTGACCTCGAAAGATCCATAGAATGTTTCCCTCTGCTCACTGGAATACTGGAAAGAATCATAATCGATGTATAAACATTGTGAAGCCTTATCCCACTTGAAAGCCTTTTCCGGAGCCACATCATAGTTACTACCCGGATCAAACCACATATCAAGTACTTTGGCAACTCTGTACTGTCTTTCATTTCCATTTCCCTGCAGTGCCGGTACATTCTTAGTAAAATAATCATTCATATTTACATAGAAACCACGGCTGTGGAATCCATCTCCGCCACTGCCCTTTGTCGGTACCACACCAAAGATGTAAGATCCTTTTACAGAAGGATCAAAATGAGAAGTAGCTTCCACTTTAAATTCCATACTGTTTGTCGCACTGCTTCCAAGAGTGATTGTATTAGTTGTTCTGGTTGTTGATGCTGCTGCAATTGATGCATAGCTGGCATCCTTGCACTCCGTCCATTCACCCGTTCCATCTGAAGCCCGGTAATATATCTTCCAATCTAATGCACTGTTCACATTGTACTGGTCAATGGATGCCATTACAATAACAGTTCCGTTCGGCTGTGCATATCCTTCTGCTTCCGCAGCCTTACTTCCTCCATATAAAGCAGATTCATAAGAAGACTTCCAGGAAGTAATTCCGCTTGAACTGTTTAATCCGATTTTCTTTACAATTCTGAGCTTTACCTTTGCTGTTTTCTTTAAAGACTGCTGTGCTGCTACCACATCAAGTTCTGTACAGCTTGAATCAATAAAGGACTGACTTGGATCAATGACCAGTGATGATGTTGACCCGGTCTCAGGAGACAAGCTGAAAATATTAGCATCTGCCTTGGAAAGACTCCATGTACTGTCGGTGCTTTCCGGTGTACCAGAATAGATAGGTGTTGCAACAAAGTCAATCTTTTCATTTCCTGACGTGATCGTATACGGCGAAGCACTTAAAGTATCCTTATAATATTGAACAGGTTTATTGTTGATCACATCAATAAACACAAGCTTTGGCGTCAAAGTAAGTGCTCTGAGCTGTGGATCCTCCGGCTCTGCTTCCTTTGCATCCGGATCTGCATAAGCACGGTTTCTCATCAACACCTGATAATCACCTACATAACTTCTGCCGTTCTTGTTATATGTCAACGAAAAAGAAATAATATTTTCATCCTTCACACGATCAAGCTTTACATCAAAGCCTTCAATATACTGTCCAAGCAATGCCTTCGATTCTGTGCCGGTATATGCATTTGCATCACTATCATAGCTCTGCGTATATAAATACAGTTTGTTTTTATCACTTGGATCTGCCTGATCGCCACGTTCGATTCTGTATCGCGTAGATTCTGTTCTTGTTCTGGAAAGAAGAACAAGCTTATCGCTTACTGAATCATCAATCTGACATGTATAGTCCGACTCTGCAGTATTACCTGCATCAAAAGAATCAATGGCAAGCTCTGAAATACCATTTGCAACCAGCTGTGCCTCAGACTGCAGCTGTGCTTCCGTACTTAATCCACTATAGGTTTTGGAGGATGTTGTCATCATATAGCCTACTGTCGTAACAATAACACTCAGAATACCAAATGCTACCAGAAATTCGACTATACTGAAACCCCTGTTTTTTTCAGTTTTCCTCTTTTTCAAATCCATAACTCCTCCATTCCTCTTACTAAGAAATTACCCTTTACCTTCTTATTTACCGATTACCTTACCTGTTTCCGGTACAAGTTCAATCGTGTATTCATAACTTCCTGCTGTGATATAGATATACTTCAAATCTGACACTTTATAGCCGTCGTTAATATCTACGATCGCACCACTCGCTCTGTTGAAGCAGATTACAAGTGGATTTGAATTGCCTACATTTTCTACTTTTGTTCCATCTGATAGTTCGTAGGATACAGAAGCGCGGCCTCTCTTATTCAGCTTTGTTTTTTTCACAACATCCTTTGATGAACGTCCGTTGTGAATCGTCTGTACATAAAGATTTCTGTCCGAATCATCCCGGTAAATCTCCAGATAGATATCACCGGTCATTTTTGCTTTTCCAAGTGTTTCTATTTTATTTTCCGTAATGGCAGATGAGATCTTCTTATATCCCTCTTTTGCATCATAGCCGGTAATCCTTCCGACATTCACTGAAACCGCACCGATAAAAATGACCAGCATAGCAATGACTACAATTAATTCAACTATTGTGAAGCCATCATTGTTTTTCTTCATAAGACACCGCCTATTCTTTCTTCCAGTTCTGATATACGATAAGTGATCCTAAATCAATATATTCATTTCCAACCACTTCTGTTGTCTCCGCATAACTCAGCACACCACTGTCGCCCAGTGCTTCATAAGCATAAAATCCGGAAGGACATTTTGTACGAAGTGCCTTCAGAACAGCTGTCGGATTATATGTCACCTTCTTGCAGCCTGAACCAATATATACAGAACCGCCTGCAATAACAAGACCATCAAAATCAGATCTCAGATATACATCTTTCATGGCAATGATCAGTTTCAGATTAGCATCACCATCATAGATATAATCTCCTTTATCCACATGTGCTTTAATTGATCCATCATCATTCTGGAAATTCTGGGTTTTAATCTTATTGTTTACAGCATTCGCATCCACAATATTTTCAAATACAGTCTGTGACTGCTGCAGGCTGGTTGTGTCCAGAATATTGGGTTTCAGCATATGTAAAAGAGATGTATATGTATCGCTGTAAACTTCTCCGTTGGAAATAGAATTCTCCAGCTTATCCGTATCACCGTTCAATGTATCATCCTGAAGCACCAGTTCTCCTGCATTATTAAAGTAAAATGCATTACCTGCAATTGTCAGCTTATCATTATCATTACTGTTCAAAGTGCTGTTCCATTTAATATCTGACACATATGATTTAATGTAATCTGTCAACCCCTGTTTGTCATATTCATAATATGCTTTGAAGAAATTATTAGCCTGTACTTCATTTGAACCGAAATCCAAATAAAAATATACAAGAACGCTGCCATTTACTCTTCTGAATACAGCCTTATAATTGTTAGTATAAGAATTTCCGAGTTTCTCCCAGAGTTTCTCTAAGTTAACCGGCTGATATACCAGTTCTTTTGTTGGCTGGTTATTTTCATCAAGTACATATGTTTCCGTCAATTTTCTATACTCATCATAACTCATAGGATTTTTTGCAAGCACCTGTTCGCCGGTTTTTGCATTGTACCCCATGCATTCAGCCGGAATCATATAGATCAGCTGATCTGCCTTAACAGAAAGAGATTCACCAAGCAGAATATCGGAAGTATTTTTCTTTACTGTTGTTTCAGTTTCCTGGTATTCTGTATTTTTACCAAGTGTTGTTTCATACTCTTCAATATTTTCAATATAATCGGAATTAGAATCCTCTTTTCCACCGCCTGCTTTATATCTGTCGATATCCGCATCATAATGCTTTGTACCTACATAAGCATGACCTGACAGAAGAAGTTCCTTTAATTTTGAAAAATCAAGACTTGTTCTGGCTCCGTTGATCAGGATAGAACTGCTGTTATCCGCACCGGAAAGAGAATCTCCATAACCTCTGTAAATACCGCTTAACTTAATCCTGCTTGTATTTCCATCTACCGTAAGGTCATCTGCTACATATGTTGTACCATCCAGATCCAGATTACCTGTTGTGACTGTAATGCCACCTGTATAGTTTTCATGTTTATCATCAACCGCAATACCATTTCGGTCTTTTACATTATTTACATTCAGAGAACCGGAAATCAGATAATAACTGTCTACCGAATCCAATGTATCGTCTACAAAGGAAAGTGCTGCCGAATTGCTGACATAAACACCATCATTTCCGCCAAACACATTACCGGTAATATCTGTACCGGTTGATCCTCCGGCATGACTGCTGTTACCATCATTATTCTTTCCATCATTGATCAGACTTGTATTTGCAATGATGGAATAGTTTTCAACATCAAGTCTGGAAGATGCAACCGCATAATTCAGTTCAGGCACCTTAATACGGATATCAGTTTCAATGATAGATACATATCCTTTTTCATCCGTATAGACAACCCTTACGTTTTCAAGAGTAATATAAGCAGTACCCTTCTGTACCAGTTTATTGCCATCAGTCACTCTCGGTTCCAGCCATGCACCTCGTTCTCCGGAAGCTGATGCAAGCGGAATACTGTCATTCGTCAACATATCCGTCAAGTGAGACAATTTCCATGTAGGATCCGTTGCTGTCGGATTATCCGCAATTTTTTCCTTGATCTTTCCAAAAAACATTGTCTGGAAATTCAGTGACATCTGATCCGCAGAAAGACCTGATGAATTTTGCATCGTCTGTACGTATGCTTCTGCCATGCTGTCCGATACATCCTGCTGCAAACCTGCATTTATCGCATCCAATGCGGATTCTGCAGAATAGAAGTTGTTTTTTGCAACCCGGTCTGTTCCCTTCATCAAATAGTTGCAATATGCCATATAAACGATCATTGCAACAAGCATTCCAATAAAGGCAATACTGACAATAACCAAGATCATTGCCGCACCACGGTTATCCTTTTTTTGTTTCTTCATCCAATTCCTCAAATATCCAATCATTGAATGTACATCCTTTCCCAATGAATTGTCCCTTTTATTAATCTGACAGACTTCCTGTAAATGTTGCAACCTTTTTATCGGTTTCCGCATCGTATACATCTACTGTTGTCTCATATACAAAATTCTTTTCTTCTTCTTCATAACCATCCGAGAAATTACTCAGATATAAAGTTTCGTTGACCGGACTACCGTTATATGTATACTTGCATCTGTTTGCATCATATTTTGAGTTCAGTGCATCATTGCTTGTATAACCTCTGTCCGCCACAAATTCCGTTGTACTGCCTTCCTGATAAACACGGACATTTTTCTTTGCTTCCTCACTTAAATTATACCGCAGATTGGATACAATTTTTGTGAGATTATTTAAAGCCATACCATCAAAATCAGTTGACGCAATGTCTACCTTTGTACCATAATTCTGGTTATAAAGTACATTGGCTGTCATCTCCGCCTGCGTCTGTGTACGGATCAAATATACCGTGATCGGCTTTTCTGTGTTGTTATTTATCGTAATCGTATCTGTTACATTCGACTTTGAAGTACTTTCCATACCCTTAAAATACAGATATACACTTCTCGGAAGCTGTGTAGAATTCAAAAGAGAGATATTGGCATCCGATCTTGTCACAGTATCATTAGCAGCAGTAATGCCAAGAGTACTGTAATAAGAAGATGGGATTGTATAGGTACGATAAATACCAACCGCATAATCCATTCCGCTCTTATCTTTGTTTTCAATCCGGATTTCAATATTTCTGTTCATGACAGCAGCAAAATCTGCCGCCGTTTTTACACCGGCCTTTGAGGATTTACTCAAAAACTCTGTTGCTGCTGCTTCAATCTCTGAACTGCCAAGATTGCCTGTCGCATCATAGGTTGTGTTGATCGTCGCAATATTTGCAACATACTTTCCATTCTGCTTGTGTTTTGTCTTATCTGTACTCAAATGAAACTTCAGGTTGTATTTACTTTTCCCGATTTCTACACCATCAGCAAACAGATAATAATCAGAAACCTTAGATCCGTCATCCCACAATTTACGCATATTCTGTGCAATTCCGGCCTTTACTTCTGTTGTATACCGTCTGGTTGAAGCATCACCATCTTCTGTGTCAAAAGATGCTGCCTCAGCCGCATAATGAGGTGTTCCATCATCATTGCAGTCCCCATGTGAAGTATACCCTTTTGTTGTCGCCGGCAGAATTTTGTTGATCAACGTTACTTCGCTTTCAAACATCTCCACAAATTCTTCAGCGGTATAAGCACTGGCACCTTCCATGATATCCTGTGCCATATTGGTCGCATTGAGGCTTATCCTTGCTTTTTTATTTATTCTTGCTGATTGTATAAAGTTTGCCACAAGCGGAGAGATCACAATGCCAAGCACAGCTACGGCAATGATCAGCTCCGTCAATGTGAATCCCTTATTATTTTTGCTTTTTCCCATGAAAGAACCTCTTTTATCCGGTTTCTCTAACTACTGATTTTTATTTCTTTTTTGTATTATCTTTCTCTGTTGCAGTTTCTTCACTCTCATCCGCTGCTTTCTGTGCTGCCTTTTCATTCTGGATTGCAGTCTTCTTTTCAGCACTGTTAAAGATATTGCTGCTTCCCATTACAACATTGGAAACAACCGGTGTTGTATAAGTAGCGTCTGTACCTGTCAGAGAATACATATTAAATACAAGTGTTCCTGTCAGATCGCCTGTCTCAGCATCAAAGGAAAGGGAAAGTCCATCAATGGATTTTCTCATCTGATCCTCATTCATGATCTTTACAATATCTTTTACCGCATTATAAGATGCAATGAAATCCATTGTAACAGGTGTCTGATACAGCAGGATTTCAGAAGCTGTACCTGCAGTTGCGGTATTATCTGTTGTTGCTGCAGTTTCTTCTGTTGCATCAGCTGCATCTGCTGCGTCTGTCGCATCTGTTTCTGTTGATGCATCAGCTGTCTGCTCTGCAGATGTATCTGCTGTCGTAACAACTTCTACCGGTGATGTACCGGGCATATTGATCGCATTTGCCGTAGTATCAAAATTCTTCTCTAAGTTATCTACATAGAGGATTTCATCTTCCGGCTGATACGCTGCTGCGAACTGAGCTTTGATATTTTCAATCTCATCCTGCATGGTAGCTGTATCATCCAGATATTTCTGTTTATTATTTGCCAGATCCTGTAATCTGTCCACTTCCTGCTGCAGAGAAGCATTCTGGATCTTCAATGTATCTGTTTTATCATTCAGCTTTGTGAATACGAGGAAATATGTCAGAAGCGCTGCACCAATTCCCAAAACAATCAATAAAATATTTACATCTGATTTCTTTAACTTCATCTCTGTTCCTCCTATTCTGCTGTTGCTTCTGCATCTGCAGAATCTGCATTGTCGTCAGTTTCTTCTAAAAGTGCAGGATTTGTACCATATGTACAATCTGCTGTCACTTCCACATGACTTGTTCCTGTATCCTCATCTGTAACCTCTGTGATCGTTGTTACAACTACGTCCGAGAAACAGTCGAAGGAACGAAGATTGATAATAGAAGCTGCCGCTTCTTCTTTATTTGCTACCGAGAAGTTTAAGCTAACCCCTGTTGTTGTTACATTTAATGTAATAACCTCTACATCTTTTGGAAGCTTCTGTTCCAGTTCCGTGATCACATCATATAAATCTCTGTTGTAATTATCTGTCTGTGCATATACTGCATTCAGATAATCGCAATTTGCTTTTGTCTGTACATAGGTATCATAAATATCCTGTACCGGTTCCAGCTGTGTTTTCTTTTCCGCTAAGTTATCGCCCTCGATCTTTGTTGTAAAGTATTTCGGAACAGATAATGCGACAAGTGCAACCGAAATTGCAAGCCCTGCCACAAATACAATAACCGGAAGCTTCTCATTGGATGCAGAGCTCTTCTTTGCGCCTTTTCCTTTACCACCTTTTTCGGAAGCCATGGAAGCCGGCATAAATCCGACTGAGCCAAGACCTGCACCGATAACGGAAATGTAATCACCAAGAGATACATCCTGCAGATGTAAGCCCTGGTTGATATTTGTACCTGCCAGATCCTTCAGTACTTCTACTTCTCTTCCCAGCTCATCGGAAAGGAGTCCTGCGAAGCCCCAGAAGTCGGCTGCGATACCTGTGATAATGATATTGTCGATCGCTGCATCTCTGTTTTTACTGTTATAGTAATCGATTACGCGGACGATCGAACTAATCAGCTGTTCGTATGCATAAGTAACATCCCTACGCAGACGGAGCATTTTCAGATTCGCGCCTGCCTGTTTTGCCTTTACAGTTGCGCTTGCAACCTGTGAGTTGTCACCTGTTGCAGCTGCTGCTGCGATTGCTGCTTCATTCTGTCTTTCCAGTTCAGCAACTTCAGCCTCTTTATCTGCCAGTGTTGCTTCCTCGTCTGCTTTCATAACCAGGTTGTTTCTACGAAGTGTCTTAACTGCTGCTTCATAAGAAAGCGGTTCTCCGTAAACATCTGTATCCATCATGATGTCTACAACCTGATCCGCACCGTAAATACCGGAACGCTGCATTGTGATGACACCATTGTTTGTTACTGTTAAGAGGGAACTTCTTTCATCAATCTTAACTGTTAAGTTTACACCCGTTGCGAATCTGTGACGCAGTGCCTGGAAAATACTGTTACCACTATAGTCAATAGAAGAAAGCTCCAAGCCAAGCTGCTGAGCCAGATAGCTGTAACCTTCCAGAATTTCAGACGGACACGCCATGATCATAACTCTGTACTGCTTTGTGCCTGCTTCATCTGTCACAGTATCCATAATATTGTGAGCGAACTGATAACTGCTCGGATCAACCGGGAAGTAATCTGTGATATTGCTCATGAGCATCTCTGCAACCTTATTCTCTTTTACCATAGGAATGGTTGCCTCTCTACTCGCGATCTTTGTGGAAGAAACTGCAAAGATAACCTTCTTTGCATTCATTCCGTTTGCTGCGATATAGGATTTCAGTTCCTGGATATAAGATTCTGTCGGGCTGATCGCGCCGTCATTCAGAATACCATCCGGAGTCTTCATACTGAAAACACCATATACCTGTGGATGTTTTGACCGGAAATCCATTTCACAGACCTGTGTCAGGGAATATCCGATTTCGATACTAAGTACTCTTTGTGCTTTTGCCATGATTTACCTCCCTAAAAGCGATAGGTTTTACCCTCTTTTTTCTTTTTATATAAAGTCCGCTGCGCCGACTAATGTGTCACAAGCAAACTAAAATACCAATTGATAAACGGTTCGCCCCACAGCACGGATATAAAGATACCCATTGCCAGATAAGGTCCCATTGCCAGTACGTGTCCCTCGCCGGACACCTTCATACGAATAATATGTATCACAGATCCCAGGATACATCCAAGGATCAAAGCCAGAATCGATAGCTTCCAGCCAATCAATAAACCTGCAGCACGCATCAGTCTGACGTCGCCATAACCGATCGCTCTGCCGCCCGAAACTCTGAAAATTATTTCCAAAAATGTACTGACAGCAAAGAGGCCAATCACATAGGTCACCCAATCCCCTAAGTGAAATCCTAAGTGAATCAGCCCCAGTGCCAGTATAAACAGATTGATCCCAAACGGAATCTCATAAGTTCTAAAGTCTATCACGCTCAGTACGATGAGCGCTGAAGTCAATAAACAGTATATAACTGAATCTATACTCCACCCGTTAATGATAAAAATCAACACATAGAGCACGCCGTTCAGCGATTCGATGATCGGATACTGCGCTGAAATATGTGCCTTGCATTTTCGACATTTACCACCGAGAAACAGATAACTGAAAAGTGGGATCAGATCAAACCAGCGAAGCTGGTAGCCACAGCTCATGCAGTGACTTCTCTTCTTCGAAAGGCTTTCCCCGGCGGGAATGCGATAGATGCAGACATTTAAAAAGCTGCCTATCACAATCCCGTAAAGGAAAATGATTATTCCCGGTATTAATTTATCTGTTATAAAGTACGTGGTCATAGGGGAATGTCTCCTTTATATTCCGGATCATTTATCCGAAACAGTATTCATTAAAATACTATTACTTAGTCAGCACCTGCACCAACTACGATACCTGTAGAGTTTTTCTGAGCGTTTGTTTTTGCTCCTACATAAACTGTAAAGTTACCATTTGCATCTTCTTCAATGGTGATAGACTGACCCTTACCAACCTTGGATTTTAATTTAGCTTCTACATCACTAAACTGGCTTGCTCCTAAAGTACTGAGAACCTCATCATTCCAATCGTCTGCACTACCACTTGGAGCACCAACTGTTACAGTTGCAGTTCCTGAGGCAGGAGCAACCGGTACATTAGTTGTTAAGTCCGGGTCAGATGTTGCTGTTGTTACAGCATTATATACGCTGTCCAGAACATCCTTATCAGCTGATACTCTTGATTTTTCAACGTACTTAATGTACTGAGGTGCTAACACACCGATTAAGATTGCCATGATGGCAATAACGATAATTAACTCAACGAGTGAGAAACCTTTGTTATTTGTCTTTTTCATTTTTAACCTCTCCTTTTAACTTATTAAAATATTTATTTTAAAAGCTCTGTCCCCTATTAACAGAACATTTAAAACCACCACCACTAGTCTGCCATGGCACCCACAACAATCCCTGTCGCATTATGATTTGCATTCGTTTTTGCTCCCACATAGACAGTAAATTGATTGTTTCCATCCACTTCAATCGTGATCTGTTTATTTCCCCGATCAGCCTTTGTTGCAACCGCCGACTTCAGCTTTCCTGCAACATCCTGTTCAAAATCCGATGTGCCTAAAAGCTCCAATACTCTTGTGCTCCAATTTGGATGGCTACCCGCAGGATCTACTGTTATATTGGTATCTCCCGCCCGTGGCAGATCTGTAATATCATCATCTGCCGAAGCCGTTGAACATGCCCGGTACACAGATTCCAAAATATCGCGATCCGCAGTCACCTTGGATTTCTCTACATATTTGATATACTGTGGCGCTAATACGCCGATCAAGATTGCCATAATCGCAATGACTATAATGAGTTCTACCAGTGAAAATCCCCTGTCTTTTTTTTGCATTTTTCCCTCTATTTTACAGATTATCAAGTCCTGTATACATAGCTGCCATAGGAGCCATAACCGCACCGATGATCACGCCGCAGACACCGGCAAGCATAATGATCATTAACGGTTCCAAAGCCGCCATCAATGACTGTGTTGCCACTTCTACTTCTTCTTCATAATAATCAGCTAATGTATCCAACATATTTTCAATATTACCGGTTTCTTCACCGATCCTTACCATATGATATACCATCGGTGGAAACAGTCCAGATTTTTCAATCGGCTGGGAAAGCGGAACACCCTGGATAACATCTGCTCTGGCGTCACGCATTGCCATCATATAAAACTTATTTCCCATTGTTTCTGCTACGATTTCAACCGCATCCGGCATGGAAATACCGGCAGCCAGCATAGTTGATAAATTTCTTGCAAATTTTGCCGCGTTCTGCTTGACTGTAAGATCTGCCAGCATTGGAATCTTAATTGCAGCTTTTGCGAATAAGGTTTCACCGGTTTCCGTTCTCTTAAACCATCTGATAAAGAATACGATCGCAATGATAACAGCCACTACAATATACCATCTCGCCTGCATAAAATTAGAAGCAGCTACGACAGCCAATGTGATCTTTGGCATATCAATATCCATATCCGCAAACATGCTCATGAAAGTCGGCACAACAAATGTCAGCATGACAATAACAACAACTACCGCTACAACCAATACCATGATCGGATAGACCATTGTTTTCTTGATCAACCCTTGGATCTTGGCAGATTTTTCAAACTGTACCGCCATACGCTCAAATGCGATATCCAGACTACCGGAAGCCTCACCGGCGCTGACCATGTGGATCAGCAGTTTGGGGAATACATCCGGCCGTTTTGCCATAGAGCTTGCAAGCGATTCACCTTTCTGCACTCCCAGATACACTTCCTGCAGTCCATCCTTTAATGTCGGGTTTTCTGTCTGTTCCGTCAGCATCCGCATAGATTCCAAAATCGTAACACCGGCTCTGTGCATACTCACGAACTGGCGGCAGAAGATACTCATATCTCTGACTGCGACTTTTTTCTTAAACAAAGATCCCATATTGATATCTTTATCAAATAGCGTCTGTTCCTTGATCTCGGTAGGTATCTTTCCCTCTTTTTTCAGCTGTTCTGCAGCTTTCTGTTCATTTTCCGCTTCAATTGAGCCATTGATCGATTTACCGTTTTTATCAACAGCAGAATATTTATAAGTTGTCACCTGCACACCCTCCTAGGTTTCTTTCTCTTCTATCTTTTCTGTATCCCTTAGCTTTCAAAGGAAACTTTTACCATTTCGCTGACTGATGTAATACCCTGCAGCACATATCTCGTCGCACTCATGCGAAGTGTACTCATACCGTTCTGGAGCGCCACATCTTTGATTGCATCAGCATCTCCGCCTTTCGCGATACATCTCTTTACATCATTATTCACTTCCATGATCTCATATACACCGATTCGACCTCGATAGCCGCTGTTATCACAGTTCGGGCATCCGACCGGTTCGTAAATTTCCACTTCCTGTCCTTCCATGCCAAGAATTTCCAGTTCATCTTCATTTGCAAGACGTTTCTGCTTGCATCTCGGGCACAGGCGGCGTACCAGACGCTGTGCGATAATACCGACAACCGAATCTGCGATCAGATAAGATTCAATCCCCATATCTTCCAGACGGGAAACCGTACTCGCTGCCGAGTTCGTATGCAGTGTACTGACAACCAAGTGACCTGTGATTGATGCCTGCACCGCAATGCTTGCTGTCTCACCGTCTCGAATTTCTCCGATCATGATAATATCCGGATCCTGACGTAGGATAGAACGAAGTGCACTTGCAAAGGTAAGTCCTGCTTTTACATTCGTCTGTACCTGATTGATGCCTGCCACGTTTGCTTCGACAGGGTCTTCAACTGTGATGATATTTACCGCTTCTGTATTTAATTCACTCAGTGCCGTATAAAGCGTTGTTGATTTACCACTACCTGTAGGTCCCGTAACAAGAATGATGCCATGTGGATTTTTTAAGATATGAGTAAATACTTTTCTCTCGCTTTCGCTGAAACCAAGTTCTGAAATATCTCGTGTCAGATTACCTTTGTTGGTAATACGCATAACTGTCTTTTCGCCATATACCGTTGGAAGGATAGATACACGGATATCATATTCTCTGTTATCAACAAACGTTGTGATACGACCATCCTGCGGTTTTCTCTTTTCGGAGATATCCATTCCGCCGATAACCTTTAATCTGGCTACGATTGCAGGCAGCAGCTTTATATTATATGTAATACGTTCAAATAATGCGCCATCAATCCGGTAACGGATCCGAACTTTCTTTTCCAGTGCCTCAATATGGATATCGGAAGCTCTCTGGCGGACTGCCTGTTCCAGCATGTTGTTAACGAGCTGTACGATCGGGGAATTGTTGACATCCTCATTGATCATACGATCCATTTCATCTTCCTGGAACAGATCGGCTCTTTCCTGCTCATAATCATTAGCCGCTTTGATTGCTTCGGCATTTCCGTAATACTTATCGATCGCCAGCATGATCTCACGCGGCGTTGCGACAGCCGGCTGGATCATACGGTTGCTGATCATCGAAAGGTCATCGATCGCCAGCATATCCATCGGATCGGACATTGCCATGCAGATCACATTGACATTACGATCATCATACCGGTAAGGGATGGCTGAATACTTTTTCAATATATCCACATCAAACATGGAAATCAGATCATCCGGGATGCGGCTCTGCAGATCAGCTCTTTCATATCCAAGCTGGTGACAAAGGGCATTTGCCATTGTCTCATCTGTTACATATCCATCATTAACAAGAATTTCACCAAGTCGTTTTTTATTTTCCCTCTGCTTGGCAAGTGCTTCGTCAAGCTGCTCCGGTGAAATGATACCTTCATTGATAAGAATATCACCGATTCTTATCTTTCTTCTTCCTGATAACCCCATCTTACTGTCCTTTCATACTACTTCCTACTTTTTAAAATTCGGTCATTACGGGCATAGCAAACCCAAAGTATGAATTTTATGTAAATCATTTTAACATTTTCTTAAGATTGTGTAAAGGCGATTACATCCTTTTGTACTGAAATAAGTACACAAAAATTGTGCGTTATTTTGGGCATATTTACTATTTTCAAACGTTTTCGCATTTACTTTTTTGATATATTTACAAAAGAAAGGCGGTCATAAACCGACCGCCTTTCGCTTTTTACCCTATAGATTTCACTTCTTGATCTTCACTTTGGAAGACTGTCCTTTTTTCTTCAGGAGATTTTTGTATTCTCCCAATTTCTTCTTCGGTACTTTGATCGTCGCCTTTTTATAAATACCCTTAAACGCATTCTTTCCAACTTTCTTTAATACCGTCGACTGGATCTTGATTGTTTTCAGTTTACCGCACTTATAGAATGCCTTGCTTCCAATGCTTTCCAGCTTCTTTGGCAGTGAAATTGTCTTCATTGCCTTGCAGCCACTGAATACACTGTTTCCAATCGTTGTCAAAACTGCTTTTTTATGGAACGTAACTGTTTTCAGCTTGCTGCAGCCACTGAATGCACTGTTTCCGATTGTTTTTACAGGCTTCGGAATCGTAATCTTCGTGAGCGCCTTACAGTTTTTAAACGCATTCGCTCCAATCTCTGTTACTTTACCCGGAATCTTGATCGTCTTCAATTTACCGCAGCCATTGAACATTCCGCTCGGAATACTCGTAATACCGGACGGTAATGTCACAGCTTGTAAATTTGTGCAGCCTTTAAACATATCATTGGGTAAGGTTGTTACATCCGCCTGTATTGTGACATTCTGAACTGTCTTATTTCCCTTGAAGGCATCTGCACTTACCTCAGTTACCTTACAGGTTACACCATCTACGACAACTGTAGCAGGAATTGTTACATTTGAAGCACCATCCGCAGGTTTTGTATATTTTACTTCGCCCTGCTTTGTTGCACTTCCGGCAGTTTTTACTGTCACACTTGCACCTGTACTGTCCTTTGTCTCTGCACCGTTCTTCATCTGCGGATATGCCACATTACAGTTTACAGAGCCTTCTACCTTGTCGCCATCCGGTGTTATGACCGTAGCTGTAATCTTTACGGTCTGTTTTTCTGCCGTTACACTCTGCACCGTTACATTACCCTGCTGGTCAACTGTCAATACCTTCGGATCAGAAGATGTATATGTAATCGTATTATCGGTCAGCTGTGAAAGCGTACCAAGTGTGTTTTTATCCTTAGAAACCATCTGTCCCAAATAGGTAGTTACACTGTTTAGTACATTAAAAGTATCGCCCGGTCTCACACCATTTGTAATCTCCTTTGGAGCAGTTAATGTGATTCTCTGAATATCAGCCACTACATTATAAGTCATTGTAATCGTCTGCGCCGGACTTCCTTCCGGATAAATCTTAACTGTTGCAGTTCCCGGTTTCTTGGCTGTCACGCCGAATGTCTTACCTTTTGTAGCCATTGAAGCAGTTGTAATGCTGTTACTGTAAGCAGCCGCATCCAGCTTCCACTGGGTTGTGCTTCCCGCAACCTGCTTTGCGCTTCCTGCTATTGCAATGACGGAAGGGTCACTGCTTTCAATGATCAGGTTACAGGTATTTGGTTTTGACTCAGATGTTTTCAGGTTTGCCAGATCATAATAATATGCCTGCGTATAGGTTGCTTTCTTTTTGCATGCACGTATTGTCTGTGTCAGAGTTGCTGTTCCGTTTGCTGCATCGTATGACAGATTTTCCTCTTTTGTTCTGTTGGCATCCGTATAAAGCAGAGCCCGGAATGGAACGGAAGCAATATTAATGTGATATGTTGTTGTAAACTCGCTCTTGATCGGCGTGAGTTTTGCGTTTTTATCTCTTCCGTTATCCGCTCTTTCATAGGCAATTGCTGTACGAATGTTAAATTCTGCCGTTTCATTTGCATTCATCGGCTTTAATCCGGTGATCTTAATTGTTTCAACTGTCTGACCTGCACTTGTTTTTACCGTGATCGGATCCTTTGTATTGGTAAAGTACTCCTCACCCACACGATAAGCATCTGTTGTATCATCATTAATCTTCTTATAATAATAAGATGCCACTCTGCCTTCTACGCGCATATACTGATCGATCGTATCCGGTGAATCCTGATCCCCGATCAGCAGATAACTGAATGCCGGCTCATCGCCCTTTTCATAAGGTGTCACATAATATGGCAGCGTCGTCTCGCCCCCTATACCGATCGTAGTTACCGGTTCCGTTGTTACATCAATAGATAATGATGCCTTTGTAGCTGTCGAATCATAAATATCTGCAATTGCTGTGTTATTTTTTACAGCATTGTTAAATTTAGAAACTGCATTGAATGCTTTTTTACTGATCGTTGTTGTTGTATATACTCGGAAGGTCTGTAATCTTGGGCAGGCAGCAAAGCTGTTATCCTTTGCCTGCTGAGCGCTGTTTCCAAGTTCTACACTATCCAGATATGGGCAGTCTGCAAATGCAAAGCTCTCCAGATCCTTTACCTTACAATTTTGCAGATCCACTTTTCCGATGTCTGAAATATAAAATGCATAACCGCCAATCGTCGCAAGTTTTGTTGCCTGTGTAAAGTCATAATCAGTCGTTTTTACCTTTTCTATACCATCTTTGTCGGTATACTTTTTTATATTGGTACAATCATACATTTTTTTACTTTGTTCGAGCGTTGGTGCTATATAATGTCCATCACTATCTTTATATGCATAATTAAAATGTCCGATTGTTTCAGAAAATGCATATTTGCCAATCTTGGTCATATTGGATCCGAACTTTACGGTATCCAGATTTTCACATCTGTAGAACGCATATTCTCCGATGCTTTCCAGACCGGCAGGAAGTCCTGCTGTTTTGATCTCTACAGTTGTACCATCTGCCGGTTTTGTAATATTCGTTGCAGTTTCCGGCTTCAGACTCAAGGACGCACAACTCTGGAATACCCTGTTTCCGATTTCTTTTAAACTATCATTAAATTTCACAGTCTTCAAGTTTGTCTGTCCCCAGAAAACGCCTGTTCCGATCTTTGTCACATTGGAAAGATCGATCGCCTGCAGCACTGACGGCCAGATTACATACTGCTTCGTACCACTTCCCGCTGTATCATCTTTTAAGTTCACGGAGCCAAAACAGTAATCCCCGATTTCTGCAATATTGGCAAGATCTACATATTGTAAACTCGAATGATATCCGCCTCTGCTTGTGATTTCATCGTAGTACCCAACAAAAAAAGCATAATTCGGCAATTTTTTAATATTAGGTGCCATATACACATCCTGCAGATTCAGGCATTCTCCAAATACACTTTCCCCTATGGTTTCCAGATTCTCATATGCCCTGATATCTATCGTGGTAAGTTCCAGACAGCCAAGGAATGCGCTGGCTTTAATCTCCTTCAGATCACTTACCGGCAGTAAGCATTTTGAAATATCTGCAACATCCGTTGCATTAAACATGCTTTCAGGAATATAGGTCCATGGATTCTTTCCTGTCGTTGTATACTCCCAGAAGGTTTCTTTTACAGCTGTCGCAGAAAAAGTTCCACCCACACAGGAAGCATTTGTTACATAATCCGGAATACTTACAACGCCATCCTGCTGACAGGATTCCCGATCCTTTACCTTCAAAGTGTCAAAGTGATAGGCTCCACGCAGTAAGAAAGCCCCAAGTTCCAATGTTCCACTTTCTACATTGTTTGGTAAAATTATGGTTTTTACACTATTATTTGCATTTCTGCTTGTTCTGGCATTCGGTTTTCTTTCCAAATCCCGATAAGCAAATGCGTGACTACCCAAACGTTTCAGTTTTGTATAAGGAGACAGATCCAATGTTTCGAAAGTACTGCCAAATAATGCGAAATCATCAATTTCTTCCAGATTCTTTACAGTACCTGATGTTGAAAAATCATTAATACCACAATCGTAAAACAGACCCTTTTCCAGTTTCACCGTTGCCTGTGGCATAACAACCTTTGTCAGTGACATACTGTCCATAAATACATAGGTTCCGATTTCCGGCATTTTACCGTCCACGCGATCCTGTAAGATCACTTCCTTCAGTCCGGTTGTATCAAATGCACTGCTTGCAATTTTTGACACCGTTGCCGGGAAAGTACCGTTATAATCTTTAGCATTCTCCCCTTCTGTCTGTGGCTCCGCTACAGATGCCAGCTTCTCACATTTCAGGAAAGCACCCTTTTCAATTTCCAGTTCTTTGTCTGTCGGCAGAACAGTTTTTGTCATTTTCTTACACTGTCTGAATGCTTCTGAGTTGATCTGACAGGTCTTATCAGACTGCGCTTTCCCACTCACAAACGTAACATTTTCCAGATTTTGACAATTATAGAATGCACGGCTTTCTATCACTTCAATGGAAGCCGGAAGCACAACCGTCGTTACTTTACTTTCTGTAAATACTTCTGAACCGAATTTTTCATTTTTCTTCACATAATTCTTTGTGTAATCCGGTTTTTTGATATTTTTATAGCCTTCCTCCTCACGGTCTTCCATTGTGTCCAGATTCTGCTCTTCTCCACCGATCCGTTTCAGCTGATTCATCTTGCCAAGGAAGCTGGCATCTGCAAATCCCGTTGCACGGAATGCGCAGGTTCCGATGCTTTCCGTTGCACAAACTCCGTCTCTTGTGCTCTGTGTCACCTTTTCCAGATTGCTGCAGGCATTAAATGCGAAATCACCGATCGTTTTACAATCAGCAGCAAGTACCAGTTCCTGCATTGCAGTATTTTCCGCAAATGCTGCTACACCAACAGATTTTACATAATCAGGAAGTGTTACAATCTGATCAGCCGTATCTCCTGTATACATGTTGGCAAGTGGTGCCTGATAAAAGGCTTCTTTTCCAATGTCAAGCTGCAGCTGTGTTTCTCCCTCTTTGATATCAGCCGGCATTTTAATCTCTGTCAGCGGATTTTTGGAATTTCCTTTTGCAAAGGCATCTGCTTCAATTGTTGTCAATCTTGTACAATTGGAAAGATCAATACTGCTCATAGAAGCGCCTTCAAATGCAGACTGCAGAATTTTACTCAACTTGGAGCCTTCTTCTATCGTCACTACCATACCCGCTGCAGCGCCACTGTTTTTAAAGCCGGAACTCGGAATATGCATGATGCTGCTTCCGATCTCTACCTCTTCCAGAGAGCTGCAATTTGCAAACAATGATGTCGCATTCTGCAGGATCGCACCATCATAGCTTGGAACGACAATTTTCCGCAGCGCAGAACAGCCGTCAAATGCATTTGTTCCGATCTGTGTCAAAGATGACGGCAGTGTATCCAAAATACTGTCTGTTTCGTCTTTTACTGAGTTGATCCCTGCCAGTTTTGAGCAACTGCTAAATGCATATGCACCAATTTCTGTTACTGTATCCGGCAGATTGATCTCTGCCAGTCCGCTACAGCTTGCAAATGCACGATCGCTTACCTTATTCACGGTGGAAGGCAGTTTAATCTCTGTCAATTGTGTACATCCGTTAAACTCAAAAGACGGGATCACAGTTATCTGTGTTGTACTGATATCGATTGCTGTTACTTTTCTGGCACAGCCAAGCCCGGTGATGTCTGTAATATTTGGGGCATATTTACTGACGCTTGCGCTGGTAAAGTCAAAAATCCCTGTATATTCTTTTAACATACCAATTGTGAAAGTGCCTTCTGTCACAGAGGAATCCGTTGCCTCATTATAGAGTGCGATTACCGCTTTGGTCAGGTTGGTATCTTCACTGACATTGGCAAAAAGCTCTGAGTCAACCGGAAGCTGTTTTGCTTCATCCGCATCCAGATCTTCCTCGCCAGCTTCTGTTTCCTCTTCGCCTGTTGTTTCATTTTCATCATCCGCCTCTTCCGGATCAGCTAGTTCCTCCTGCGTGACTTCTTCCTGTGGCTCTTCCGGATCTGTCACTGTATCCCCGTTTTCTTCAGTTGCTGCATCATTTGCTGATACAGTATCTGCCTGTTCCTGCGCGCCATCCGGCTGCACTTCCTGCGTCTGTGTAATTTCCACAGACGCAGCCAGGGTTTCCAGCCCGGTTCCTCCGGCGCAGATTGCTGCTGAAAGCACCAGTGTCAGCGCTTTCGTAAGCAAGTGTTTCTTTCTCATACTTTTCCTCCTTTTAAACTCTCATTATTTCAGCTTTGTTGTTTTATCATATTTTTTCTTTAAAAGCTTTTTATAAGCAGCCTTCTTTGCCTTTGGCAGCTTGATAACCGCTTTCTTTGCAATTCCCTTGAACGCTGAACTGCCGACAGTTTTCAGTTTCTTTGTTTTTATGGTCACTGTCTTGAGTTTTTTACATTTGTTAAATGCTTTTTTGCCGATCTTTGTAACCGCTGCCGGTATTGTGATCTTCTTCAAAGCCTTACAGTTTGCAAAAGCGCCGTCACCGATCTCTGTAACATCTTTGCCAATTGTCACAGAAGAAAGCTTACTACAGCCACTGAATGCATTTTTACCTATTTTCTGAACACCTGCTGAAATCTTAACACTTGTCAATTTCCTGCAATTTTTAAATGCATCCGGTGCAACCGACTCAACCTTATAGGTAATGCCTCCTACCGTAATTGTCGCCGGAACAGTTATCTTCTTTACATTTTTATCTGCCGGTGCTGTATAAACGACCGTAGGCTGCTTTTCATCCTCACTCACAACCTGATAAGAAGCACCTGCTTCTGCAGCCGATAATTGTGTACCTGCCTTCGCCGGTTTATTTTCCGGTGTCTTAGCTGGTTCCTGCGAAGGTGTCTTTGAAGGCTCCGGAGCAGGCGTTTGGGAAGGCTGCGGTGTTGGTTCTTTAGACGGTTCCGGTGTTGGCACAGGTGTAGGTGTAGGTGTAGGTGTCGGTTCTGCCGGTGCTGTCTTCTTCTCCCACTTTGCATAAATTGTTAATGCCACTTTCGTATGAGCAGGTATTGCAGTAATCTGCTTTGTACATTCTTTGTCCGTATACCAGCCAAGGAACGTATAGCCTTCTCTCTCAATTGCCTGCAATACAATTTCCTCCTCATTATCAAATGGTACATACTTCGGATTTTGCTTATTCACAGAATCCGGTGCTCCATTCAGCTTATAAATAACAGCCGGATTTTCCTGCCATTTGGCATAAACTGTAACACCACCTATACCCGGTTTGATTTCTGTAATCGGAATGGTACAAGCCTTATCCGTATACCATCCGACAAAGATTGCATCTTCTCTTGTTGCAGCTTTCAGTATAACAGGCTCTGTACTATCTGAGCTGAATGAATAAGGATTTGGATTATTTTTGGTAAGTCCGCCATTCAATTTATAATCGATCGTATTCTTCGTTACAACCTTGCTGACTTTAAATCCGTAACGCTCACCACTTGCATCTGCGTCAATCTGCACCCTGACGGTATCACCTTTTACTGTAAACGTCCGGTCATCGAGCTGATCGCCCGTATACTTATACTTCACTGTACTATCTTCTGTCACTACAGTTGCGACACCATTTACAGCAGTATCTCCATCATACAATAATGATTTTCCATCTTTGTCATACACAAGTATAAAGTCATGATCAGGCTCTACTTCTGTCACAGGATCAAATGTGATTTTTATCTCAGATACACCGTCCACATGATAGGTCCAGGAATCTTTTGTATTTGCTTCATAATTATGGGAACCGTCCTCATTATTATTGGTAAACTTCGTTGGATCCGCAACAATATGCTGCGTAGAATCAACCGTTACATCAAACGGTTTGGTAAATTCAGATCCATCCGTTGCACTACAGATGATAGAAGTTTTTCCTTTCTTCAGGGCAGTTATCACATAGGTATTGCTGCTCTTATCTTTCTTCTCAACAGAGATCACAGAAGCGTCTCCCGCTTTTATTGTATACTCATCGGATGCCTGCTTATTGGATTTTTGTACATCGAAAGTCACAGTGATACTTTCGCCGCCTCTGAGTGCCAGAGAAGTCAGACTATCCGTTTCACCCTCCTTCTGCATCACGCAGGTATTGATCGGGCTGATTACTTTGACCTTGCATTCTGCCTTTACATCTCCCGCTTTTGCAGTTATCGTTACCGTACCTTCTGCATTGGCGGTAATCACGCCGTTGGCATCTACTTTTGCAATCTTTTCATCACTAGATTCCCATGTGAGCGCATCCAGTACGCTGTCTTCCTTCGTCTCATCAGCAGGAATTACACTTGCCACCATGGCTTTCTTATTTTTGAGCATCATGGTCAGTTCTGACTGATCCAGCTTAATTGCTACAGCCCTGTAAACAGCCTCATCCAGACTGTCCCATTTCATGCATGGCTGATCTGTGTTCGCCAGACTCGTACTGTAAATAGCGATCGTTCCTTTACCATCTGCAACATTTGGTACAGACGGTCCGTCTGTTTCTTTTCTGTAAAAATCAAAAAATGCCGTCTTAAGTTTTGTATTTCCACCACCATGGATTGTGAAGTCTGCATTAAATATATGCTGACTCACTGCACTGGCTGTTTCATCCACAACTTCTTTTTCAAAAACAGAAAGCTGATTTTTCATGCCTGCATAGGTATTTGTGATACCACCGCCAATCTCAGGATCTCCAAAAATATATACGTCTTTCAGTCCGGAACCATAGAATGCATTTGTTCCAATTTGGGTTACCTTAACCGGAATCTCAACTTTTTCCAGCTTCTCACAGTTTTTGAACGTACTCTGACTGATGCTCGATATATTGTTACTAATATGCACATCTTCCAGATTTTTACAAGCCTCAAATGCGCTTGCTCCGATCGTTGTCACCTGGTTTGGTATATACAGCTTCTTCAAACCGGACTCTTTAAAAGCATTCGCTGTGATCGTTACAATATTTTTTGGAATTTCCAGCTTTTCACCTGTCAAAGAAGTACATCCTGCAAATGCGCCATCCGGAATTGCTGTGATACCACCTGCTGTCGGCAGAATAACCTCTGCCAGTGCTGTATCCTCCTTGAATGACTCTTTCTCCCATTTTTTCAGAGATGCTGCCCGACTCATATCAGCCTTTACCAGAGCTCCTTCATTTGCAAAAGCTCCCTGCAGCACTTCTGTTACAGTTTCCGGCAAAACAAGCTCCCGCAATGAGCTGCAGCCATCAAATGCACTGATGCCAATCTTCTCTACTCCCTTTACTTCACCGGTTTCCGTATTCACGGCAAACGTCACATTTTCAACACTGCTGGCATCCTTAAATGCTTTCTGCCCAATCTCAGTAACAGTTTCCGGAATTTGTACATCTATAATAGAGGTACAGCCAAGGAAAAGATTATCCGGTATTTTTTTGGTTTCCGGCAGAATTGTTGCGCCTTCCTGTGCTTCGGTACTGTCCTCTGTTTGCCCATGCACTGTTGCGATCATCGTTCCGGCAAAAGGTCCTTTTTCAATGGTTCCTTCTTTTGTCGTTCCGGCCGTTGTGAGGGTAGAAGGTATGGTAACAGCAGAAATCTGTGTGTTGGCAAATGCCATGCCCTGAATTGTCGTCACCCCTTCTTCCATTTTCACTGTCTTCAGATTTGTACACTCTGCAAAAGCCTTGGCATTGATCGTCTTCGCTGCTATCGTAACATCTGTCAGTCCACTGCAGCCTTCAAAAGCTGAATTGCTGACAGTTAAAATGCCCTTCGGAATTGTAACTTCTTTTACCGATGTACAACCCTTAAATGCATTTTTACCAATCGTTCTCAGGCTTGCTTTGACAGACTGCAGCTCAATCTTCTGCAGACTCGTAGTATTCATGCATAAATTATCCGGAATAGTATTGATCAACGTACCAAATGAAACTGTTTCCAGTTTTCCGCCTGCGAACGGACCATATTCCACTCCATCGATCTTACCGGTTGCTACGGAAGTCAGCTGACGCGGTATCTGTACTTCCTTAAATCCGCATCCATAAAAAGCAAGCGAACCAATAGCGTTTACATTATTCAGAGTTAATGTTGCTGGATCTGTTCCATCATCTGCATCATTCTCTGCCACGCCACAACCTCTGAATGCATCCTGTGATACCGTTTTGATCGTATCCAGACTTATTTCTTTCAGTGCCTTGTTGTCCTTAAAGGCAGATATTCCGATTGTTGTACCCGGTGTTGTCTCTCCGGTGGTAGCTGTTGTCATCACACCGGTAACAGATACTTTCTTTAAGCTCGTACAGCCGCCAAATGTTCTGTTAGTATCGCTGGAATCAATTTTTGCAACATTCTTTAATGTAAGTGTTTCCAGAGAAGAACAGCCGTTAAACGCACCTGCATTAATGTTTTCTACTGTATCAAGTACATTTTCCTCGGCAGCTACATATTCTTCTGTTTCCTGATCACTCTTTACTACTGATAACTTCTTAAGGCCGCTGCAATCCTTAAAGGTATTCTGGTCGATCGTTTTGAGACTTTCCGGTAATACCACTTCTTCCAGAGAAGTCGTACCCATAAACATACCCTGTAATGATTTTGTTACACCATCTGCAAACGTTACTTTTCTCAGCACACCTCCTGCAAATGGGCTGACCGTTTTCCCTGCAGCGGATGCTGCTGTAATCTTTGTCAGCGAAGCCGGAACCGTAATTTCTGTCAATCCTGTATTGTAGAAAGCCAGTCCATTGATCGTTGTCAATTCATCACTCAGGTTGATATCTGTCAAATTCACACAGCCCTCAAAGGCACTTGTATCAATGGTGGAAATATTATCGTCAGTAAGGCAATAAGCCAACTCTACGCTCTGCAAACTTGTCACGTTTTTAAATGCATTTGCACAAACAGTATTATTTGCAGCGCTATTAAATCTGACACTTTTTATGCTGCTCTTTGCAAACGGAGAATACTCGACCTTTGTTTCCTGATCTTTATAGGTTGTAACAGCATTCAAATCGCAAATATCTGCTGCTGTAAATTTACTGTTCTCAAATGCCCTGCTGCCCACATTCTGAATATTATACAGCCTTACTTCATTATCTGTTTCTTCCGCACCGGCCTCTTTCACATACCCTGCTCCTGCAAATGCTGAAGCACCAATTGTTTTTGTATTTTGGATGACCGGATTTTCTAATTTATCACAACCTGCAAAGGCAGATTCCCCGATGGCATCTACTTGATTGATCTCCAATATCGAAATCGGCAGATTCGTAAATACTTTTTTCCCAACTGATTTGATATTATTAATAAATACCCAGTTCAAATTCTCACACGTTGCGAATGCACCATCCGCAATTGTCGTTTGTTTCTTTTCACCACCATCAATCTGGACACTGGTAAGACTTGTACATCCTTCAAATGCTGTTGCATTGATCGTTACCAGATTGGAAGTATCTAATTCCAAACCCTGAATACAAACACAGCCTGCGAATGCCTTGTCATCCAAAGTCGTTATTGCAGGCATTTTACTGATCTGAATCCCTACACAATTCTCAAATGCAGATTTTCCGATTGTTATCAAACCTGTTGGAAGGTCTGTGAGACTTATTTTTTTGCAATCTTTAAAAGCAGATGCATTGATTGTTGTTACACCCTCAGGCAGCTTAGAAAGTGTCATCCTGCTGCAGCCCTCAAAGGCACTTGTATCAATCGTTGTAAGCTTTGAATCAGCCTCTTTAAAGGTCACCGTTTTAAGACTGCTGCAGCCTGCAAATGCGTGATCTCCGATCTTCTGCACACTTGCCGGTATTTCGATTTCTGTCAGTGTCGTAATGTTGTTTAAGAAATACTGTGGAATCACCTGAATACCATCTGCAAATGTCACTTTCTTCAGAGTACTGTTTTCCCCGGATGTAAACGGAGAGTTCTTCGCAGTACCGGTTTCAAAAGTAGCTGGAATCGTAATTTCTTCCAGTCTGGTATCTTTTAAGGCACTGTCTCCCAACCCGGTCACGCCTTCTCCAAGTGTCAGTTTCGTCAGGTTCTGGCAGCCTGCAAATGCGGAAGCACCGATTGTTGTGCCCGCAGGATTACCTGCAACATGAACTGCTTTAATGCCGATTTTATAGTCAGACGGCTCTTTTTCGCCATCTGCCTGAAGTGTTTCATCCGCACTATAGCAGTTTGCAAATGCACTGTCCTCTATAGTTGTTACTGTTCCGGGGATTTCAAGAACCGACTTTTCATTTGGCAGCATTACCTTTGCGCCACTTGCGCTGGAATATTTTTCATTTACTCCTTCCGGCAACGCACCTTCCAGACGGGTGCAGCCTGCAAATGCATCTTTCTTAATGATCTGTAAGCCCTCTGCCAAATTTAAGCGCATCAGTTTTATACAGCCTGAAAAAGCGCTGCTTCCAATAATTCCAACATTTTTTGCCGTTGATACTTCTACAAGGTTTGTACACCCAGAGAACACACTGCTACCAAGTTCCGTTGTTCCTGCTTCGCCATTTTCATTAAACTTGACATTCGCCAGAGTAGTCAGTTTTGAAAATGCACTATCATTGATTTTTGTAATGGTTCCGCTCAAACGCAGGCTGACAATGGAAGAACATCCTGAAAATGCTTGTTTTCCGATTTCTGCCAGCTTCGTCATATTACCAAGATCGACGTCTGCAACACCATCATTCTTGTTTATCGCTTTCAGATTTGTACAATTCATAAATGCGCCATTGTCTATTAAGGTAATATTCTGCGAAATTTCAAAATCTGTTGCAAAGATCTTCGAAAATGCATAGGCATGTATTTCTGTTACGGCGGGCAATTCTACTTTACCGCTTATACCCATACAACTATTAAACGCATATTCTCCAATCTTTACCAGATTGTTAGTTCCTGTTATGCCGGTAATTAAACTGGAATCAAATGCATGATCTCCTATTTCTGTGATCTGATCCTGAAAATCCACTTTTAGGTTGCTTTCCATATTTTGGAAAAGATTATCTATTACCTTGGTAAGCCCTTTTTCCCATTCAATCTGTCCGATCTGCTGGCATTTAGAAAATGGCTGTTTTGCCTCCCGCAACGTAACCGGAATACGTACACCGGTAAGCCCAGTTGCACCAAAAGCAGAGTCACCAAGCACTTCCAATTTTGCAGGAAGCTCGCACTTTGTTAATGCACCATCATTTGCAAAACACATTGCAGCAATTTCTGTTACACTTTCTGTGTTTGTAAACATAACTGTTGTCAGACTACTACAATTTGCAAATGTATTTTGTTCCAGCTTTGTTACACCTGCCGGTATGGTAACAGCCGTAAATTGTTCTCCTTTACACCCCATAAATGCAGATGCTCCGATTGTGACCATATTTTCTGTAATCGGCGAATACAATGCGTCTGAAACAAGTACATCACAACCGGAAAAAGCACTCGCACCGATTCCTGTCATTTTTTCCGGAGCTGCATAAGTAACCTTTGCAAGTACTTTATCGCTCATAAAGCTACTGTCAGGGATTTTGGTAATACCACTCGGGAAATTCTCAACCTCTGTCAGCTTGCCGCAATTCGCGAATACGCTATCGCCCATTGCTGTCATTTTAGAGCCGGCTTCGAAGGTGAATTTTGTACACGCCGTTCCACTAAACGCACCTTTTCCCAACGTTTCTACTGCTTGCGGAAGTACAACCTCTCCGCTCAGATTTGCAGCACTAAATGCATAATTACCAATCTCTTTTAACCCGGATTCTGCTTCAAATGTGACTGACTTCACCGGAGTCTTGGCTCCCACATCCTTAAATGCATTGGTTCCGATCAAGGTAACTTCTTTCCCTATGACAAGATCAAGATTGGGCAGACCTGCTCCACAGATTCCACCGTCGTTATAAATCGTATTAACCGTATATTCCTCTTTATTATATGATACTGTTTTAATAATCAGCTTAACACTGCGCTTTTCATCCACTGCCGGTCTGTCTGATTCATTTTCCGCCGGTAAGATTCTAACAAGTCTTGCTGTATGATTCACACTATCAAAGTCAAAACCACAGTTCACTTTGCCGGCATAATTACCTTCCTGATCCTGTACGGCAATTTCTACATATGTAGCACTGGTAACTTCTCCATCTGCTGTCTCAGCCTCAATTTCTTCCTCTTCTGCTGCCTGTGTTTCAATCTTGCTTTCCTGCCCATTCGGATCTGTAACAGGATCAACCGGGTTGACCTCATTTGCAGACAGCGTCTGCTTTTGTACAGATTCTTCTGTACCTGTCTGCTCTTCTGCCACGGGTACTTCTTCCTGCTGCTCTGCAGCCCGGACATTTTGTTTCTCTCCTGTCTCTGTCTGTGTGTTCTGCACTTCCTGTGCAGAAACCTCCTGCACCTGATCTGCAAGAACCGGCGTCTGCGTTCCTGTAGCCACCATAGAGGCAGCCAGCGTGAGCGCAAGTGTTCTTCTCATCTCTTTCGGTAATTTGTTAAATACCATTCATGTATCCCCTTTCTTATTTGTTTCGCTCTTTATCATGACATATATGAAAGATGCATGACCGGATGTTGTCTGCCCCAACATGTTCCCATCATTACAGACACAGTCAGCGCATCATATAGTCTTTTTTATTATAAATTTTCCATTGCCATTATTCAATGCTGTAAAGTTGCAAAATGAACGCATTTTTTTGTGAATTATGCCCAACTCATCAAATAAAAAAACGAATTCATAAAGAATACGCCCCTCCCTTTTCCACAACCGCTCCATCCAGTTCCATCTGCAAAAGGGCTGTCATGACCTCCGCAATATTGGCATCTCCGATTTCTTCATAAAGCTGCTGCATCGTTTTGGGCATATAGTCCATGCAGGCATACAGACGACCTTTCAGGTCATCCTTCGCATACCGATTCTTTCTTTCGCTCATGTTATGTAAACCTATGCTATCTTGTGATTTATTGTTTTTATCCGCGTGTTTATGCATTTCATCAGCATACTGAGGTATTCCATTCTGATTCCCGGTACATGAGCCATCACTATAGCCCGTCTGCACTTTTCTTTCCAGTATCATCTGCCTGATTTCCAGCAGACCTTCCTCTATGTCCATGATAATGCCTGCTCCCTGGCTGATCATGTGATTGCAGCCAAGGCTCATCGGATCCGTGATCCGCCCCGGAATGGCATACACATCCTTTCCCTGCTCAAGTGCCATATTGACTGTAATGCTTGTTCCGCTTTTCTGCCTTGCCTCTACCACGATCAAGGCATCACATAGGCCACTGATGATCCGGTTCCGTGGTGGAAAATTGCATGCCATAGGCGCTGTCCCCGGCAGATATTCGCTGAGAATCTCACCGTTTTTCAGTACTGCATCATACAGGCTCCTGTTCTGCGCCGGATAACAGACATCAACACCGCTTCCCAGCACCGCCTGTACAAAACCGCCCGCCTGATTGGCAGCTTCCTGCGCTATACTGTCAATTCCTGCTGCCAGCCCGCTGACAACCGTCATCCCCAGATCTGCGCAGCACATTCCCAGTCTTTTTGCGATTTCTTTTCCGTATCCGCTGCAGTTTCTGGCTCCAATGATGGCGATCGTCGGCTGATCCGGTCTGTTCTTTGTATTATCTGTCCTTTTGAAATAGGCGAATGGCGGATCCGGGATATTACGCAGCTTATATGCGTAGTCCTCATGCAATATGGATACAAATGTGATCCCTTTTTCCTGCAGTTTTGCATATTCTCCCTGCAGATCAAATGTCCTGCGGCTTTCCAAAATAAGGGCAATATCTCTTTCTGTCACACTTTCCTGCCCATTTTGGCAAATAGACCGCCACAGCTTCTTCAGTTCTTCCTCTTTCATCTCATAAAGATCCTTGGGGCTGATCCCCCGCTCCGTCAGCCGGATCATGCGGCTTCGCCGCAGCGGATTTGCTTGGTACAGCCAGTATTCATATTTCTTTTGTTCTTCTATGTTTTTTGTTGTCATGTAGTGTCTCCTATAAGCGATAAGGGTATCTTTTACACTTTTCCCTTGACATATTATCTTTTTACTTTATAATTAAAAATAGAAATGGGTTTTTACCGTACAGTACTGTTTATGTACTCAGGCGGGCTGCTCGTTTCTTTTTTTATTGTAATAAGATCATGTAAATATTTTTTATCATCCTCTGCATGCTTAACTAATAATATAGCCTTAAATACATTATATCTTTCTATATATTTTGTTCTTTCCGCATATACCGGTATACCAAATCTTACATCATACCTATACCAGCCATACTTGGCATCTTTCCTATGTTTATTCTCACGATTTTCTTCCCATCTTGGATTTTCCGCGAACCGAATCATTTCCGGGATTCCTTGTGCAGCCAATGCTTTTGCCTTTCTTCTGGCACCTTTTAATGCCAATCTACTTTTTGAAACAGCTTCTTCAGTTCTGTCTCCTTTACGCATGCCACAACCCCTTATTCAGCGCTATCGCCTCGCTGACATGCGCCTCTCTTATCTCATCCGACTCTGCCAGATCGGCGATCGTTCTTGCCAGCCTGCGGATACGAAACAGGCTTCTTGGATTTAGCTGGTATTTTGTGTAGGTTCTCTCCAGAATCCGCTCTGCGCCTGCATTCATTCCGCAGTACAGTATCGTTTCTTCATTGGATAAATCTGCATTAAATTTATTGTCCATCCCATATCGTTTCTTCTGTCTGTTGATCGCCTTTTGTACGCGCCAAGCGATCACTGCACTTGATTCATTTCCCTGTTTCTGTAACTGTCCCCACTCAATCCGTCCCACTTCAGCACAGATATCCAGTCTGTTTAAAAGTGCTCCCGAGACACGCTTTTGATATCTTTCTCTTTCCTGATCCGTACAATTACACTTGTGAAGATCCGGGTAATAGCCGCATGGGCACGGGTTCATCGCACCAGCAAGCAAAAAGTCCGAAGGATACGTGCAGGCATATCTTGCCCTGATGATCTGCACTTTCTTATCCTCAACTGGCTGTCTTAAAAGATCCAGCTTTTCTCTGCCAAATTCCGGCAGTTCATCTAAAAACAGCACACCTCGATGTGCCAGCGTCACAATTCCTGGCATCGGCGTATTTCCGCCTCCTACCAGAGCCTGTGCAGTGATCGTATGATGCGGCTGCAGGAAAGGTCTCTGCCATACCATCCCTTCTCCTTTTTGCAGTTTCCCTGCCATACTGCAAATTTTTGTAACAGCAATGCTTTCCTCCCTGCTCATCAGAGGCATAATGGTAGGAATCCGCTCTGCGATCATAGATTTCCCGCTGCCCGGCGGTCCGACCAGCAGCAGGTTATGAAATCCTGCAGCAGCGATCTCTGCAGCACGCTTCGCCATTTCCTGTCCGCATACATCCGCAAAGTCCTTTTTATTTTCCCGATTTATCACAAGGCTTCCAACGGTTTCATCATTTTCTGTTTTTTCTTCTTCTGCATTCCGGTCATCTGATGATCCGCCGGCATTCTGCCTTCCTGTCCATACAGATACGGCTTCTGCAAGTGAGCTGACTGCCCGGACCTGCATACCGTCTACCGCTTCTGCTTCTTCCCTGTTTTCGATCGGAACAATACACTTACCGATTCCCATATCCAGTGCATGCATCAAAATCGGAAATACACCCTTTACCGGCTTGATCGTGCCATCCAGCCCCATCTCGCCCAGCACAAGATATTCTCCTGCACCCCTTACCTCTTCGTTTTTCCTTGCCGCATCCGCCGTTTTAGCAGTCTCGTCCATCTGCCCGCTTGCCGCAAGCAGGGCAAGTGCTACAGGCAGGTCAAATGCACAGCCGCCTTTTCTGACATCCGCAGGCGACAGATTGATAGTGATCCGCTTTACAGGCAGCTGATAACCACTGTTTTTGATGCCAACGCGTACGCGTTCCCTTGTTTCTTTTACTTCGCTTGAAAGATAGCCGATCATATCCATACACGGAAGTCCGTCGGAAATGTCAGCCTCAACCTGTACCAGAAAGCTCTCCATGCCATGAAAAGCCCCTGACAGAATAGATTTGTACATAGATGTGTCTCCTTTTTGATTTTTTGACATGATAAATAAATTGTTATTGCTTTTATGAGGGATTTATTTCATTGATTGTTTTGAAATCATGAATGATATGTTTCAGATGACCGGGCAGGCAATCCTGCCCGGCCACAGATTTTAGATTTTATAAGATTTAGAATACTTTTGTCTTCATTTTTTCCGGATCACGCGAGAACTGGATACAGTTTTCCTTGGAAATCTTTCTCTGCATATATAAAGCAAGAAGGGAATCATCCAGTGTCATCATGCCTTCCTTCTTACCGGTCTGGATGATGGAATCAAGCTGATGTGACTTACCTTCACGGATCAGGTTGCGGACAGCGTATGTAGCATGCATAACCTCGAAAGCCGCGCATCGTCCGTCTCCTGCAACGTTAGGGATTAATGTCTGGGAAATGATCGCCTCAATAACGTTGGAAAGCTGTACACGGATCTGCTGCTGCTGATGCTCCGGGAATACGTCGATGATACGGTCGACAGTACTTGCCGCATCGACTGTATGCAGTGTGGAGAATACCAGATGTCCTGTTTCAGCAGCGGTGATGGCGATACTGATTGTTTCAAAGTCACGCATTTCTCCGACGAGAATAACATCCGGATCTTCACGAAGTGCTGCTCGAAGACCGGCTTCAAAGCTTAATGTATCCTGCCCGATCTCACGCTGGTTTACCATAGACATCTTATGATGATGCGCATACTCGATTGGCTCTTCCAGTGTAATGATATGAGCATCTCTGTTTTCATTTACTTTATTGATAATGGATGCCAGTGTCGTTGACTTACCACTACCGGTAGGTCCTGTTACAAGGACAAGTCCACGCTTTCTCTGATACAGATCTACGATTGATTTCGGAACTCCCAGCTTTTCAGGATCCGGGATCTCATCAGTGATAGTACGGAGTGCAAGCGCGATCGCACCACGCTGCTTGAATACGTTGACACGATAACGCCCAATTCCGGCAAATGCGACTGAAAGGTCGTATTCCCCGCGTTCCTCGAATTTTTCACGCTGCACCGGGTTTAATACATCCAGACAAAGCTCCAGTGTATCTTCCGGTCTGAGGATCGGATAATCCATCTTTACCAGATGACCATTCAGACGCATTGTCGGTGGAATGCCAACCGTCAGATGGATATCGGACGCCCCCGCCTCATAGGCAACGTGCAGTATTTCCTCTAAACTTTCCATAATAAATGTACCTCTCTTTTCTTTCCGGCATAAACCGGAATTATACATTACATATCTTCAAAAGCCTTTTTCAATGTCAGTAATGCCTTCTTTTCAATACGTGACACATAGCTTCTGGATATACCCAGTTTTTCCCCGATTTCCCTCTGCGTCAGCTCCTGTTCATCCGAGAGCCCGTAACGCATCGTAATGATTTCTTTTTCCCTGTCAGATAAAACTGTAGACACCAGCCTTCTGACCTTGCTGATATCCTCCCGCCGGCTGATCATCTCTGCAAAATCTTCCTGTTTGGATAATGTCACATCCAAAAGGCTGATCTCATTTCCCTCTTTATCAGTTCCGATCGGTTCATACAGGGATACATCCCTTGCGGTTTTCTTCCGCATACGGAGCATCATCAACAGTTCGTTATCAATACATCTGGCTGCATAAGTCGCCAGACGGCTTCCTTTTCCTCCATCGAATGTCCGGATCGCCTTAATGAGTCCTATCGTCCCTATGGAGATCAGATCCTCTGCGTCCTCTTCCACATTCTGGTATTTTTTTACAATATGGGCAACCAGCCGCAGATTTCTTTCTATCAGTATCTGTCTGGCTTCCTCACTCTGTTTGACATCGTTCCCCTTAAGCATCTGCAGATAATACGCTTCTTCCTCGTCAGAAAGTGGTTTTTGAAAGGTCTGCAAGGGAAGCCTCCCAAATACGTTTTATACCATTGTATGCATAGGGTTTGGTTAAAGTAACGACCAATTTTTATTATACATAGAAAACACAGACAGCGCAAGGATTATAGTAGGAAATCTGCAAATACATAATTGCTGACATCAACTCCTTTTGCAGTTAACATAACTTTTTCAATATTTGTTTTTCCCTTTGCAGGTTCTGCGGCAGCTGCTTCTTTACGATACTCTTTGCGAGCTTCCTTGCGTTCTATCCGTAAAAGACCTTCTTCTTCGTGTTTTCGTAAAACGTCGCCATAGACATCTTCCATTGTTTTCCCGAAGCGTTTCTCAAATTCCGTCCCGGATACACCTTCCATGACACGCAGCCCCAAAAACATGAATTCTTCCATCTTCGCCTGCACGGAAAGTACTTCCCAATCTTCGGCATATTTTCTACAACATAACTGTATGTCCTGACCTTCAGCAGATTCTTCTATCTGCGTTTTTCCCTGTCCATACATACGTTCATCCTTACGACCGGCAGGTCGGTCTTTATTTGTATATTGGTTTACATAAGTATAAAAATCAGTTGTATTGTGAAACCGTACACCATCCATATAGGAAGAGCTTCCAAGTCCCAGCCCCAGATAATCTCCCCCCTGCCAGTACACAAGATTATGCCTGCAGGCATACCCCTTTTTCGCATAATTGGAAATTTCATACCGTTCATACCCCGCCTGTGCCAATATCTGCTCCGTTTCCCTGTACATCAGACGTTCCTGCTCTTCATCCGGCAATGGATAACATCCGCTATTATATTTTTGATAAAAAGGCGTCCCTTCTTCTAAGATTAGGCTGTAAGCCGAAATATGCTCCGGTGCAAGGCGGATGATCTTACGAAGTCCTGTGGTATAACTCTCCACAGTCTGGTAGGGAAGTGCTGCCATCAGATCCACGTTGATATTCTGAAAACCGGCTTCTCTGCACCATGTATAGGTGTTTAAGAAGTCCTCATAGGAGTGAATACGTCCGAGTGTTTTCAGTTCCTTGTCATTTGTAGACTGCAGCCCTATACTGAGTCTGTTGATCCCCATCTGATAAAGTGCCCTGCACTTCTCTTTTGAAGCAGTTCCCGGATTCATTTCCATGGACGCTTCTATATCGCCGTAAAATTTAAATGTGCATTTAATTTTCTGTATAATACAATCCAGTTGATTCACTGATAAAATTGACGGTGTGCCACCGCCGATATAAAGTGTTTTAATCTTTCTATCTGCTGTTTCTGTTCCCTGATAATGCTCTATTTCCATAAGAAGAGCCTGTACATACCAATCCCTTGCTTTCTCATCTGCCGGTGCAGAGAGGAAATCACAATAGCCGCACTTTCGTACGCAAAAAGGGATATGGATATACAGGCTTAACTCTTCTTTATTTTGCATGCTGTTCTCGTTTCTATTTTTTGTCGTCCAGTTTCAGAACGCTCATAAATGCCTTCTGCGGGATTTCCACGTTACCGACCTGACGCATACGCTTCTTGCCTTCCTTCTGTTTCTCCAGAAGCTTTCTCTTACGGGAAATATCACCGCCGTAACATTTCGCAAGTACATCCTTACGCATCGCCTTAACAGTTTCTCTGGCAATTACCTTACCGCCTACAGCCGCCTGGATTGGAATTTCAAACAGGTGACGTGGAATTTCATCCTTCAGCTTTTCACACATTTTTCTGCCACGCTCATATGCTCCGTCCTTATGCACGATAAAGGAAAGTGCATCCACTTCTTCTTTATTGATCAGGATATCCAGCTTCACAAGTTCTGACGGTTCATAGCCCTTGAGCTCATAATCAAAGGATGCATAACCTCTGGAACGGGATTTCAGCGCATCAAAGAAATCGTAGATGATCTCATTGAGCGGAAGCTCATATTTCAAAAGCGCTCTTGTTTCTTCAATGTATTCCATGCCAAGATAAACGCCTCGTCTTTCCTGACAAAGCTCCATGATCGATCCGATAAATTCTGTCGTGACCATGATCTCCGCACTGACGATCGGTTCTTCCATATGCTCGATCTCCGAAGGATCCGGCAGATTACTCGGATTCGTCAGTTCGATCATTTCACCGTTTGTTTTAAATACCTTATATACAACGCCCGGTGCTGTCGTGACCAGATCCAGATTGTATTCCCTCTCCAATCGTTCCTGAATGATCTCCAGATGCAGAAGCCCCAGGAAACCACAGCGGAATCCAAATCCAAGTGCGATCGATGTTTCCGGCTCATAATTCAGGGAAGCATCATTCAGCTGCAGCTTTTCCAGTGCATCCCGAAGCTCCGGATATTTGGCACCGTCTGCAGGATATAGTCCGCAGTATACCATGGAATTTACCTTCTTATAGCCCGGAAGTGGTTCGCTGCATGGGTTTGAAGCATCTGTGACCGTGTCACCCACGCGTGTATCCCTGACATTTTTAATGGAGGCTGTGATATAACCTACCATGCCTGCGGACAGCTCATCACACGGAATAAACTGACCGGGGCCGAAATAACCGACTTCCACGACATCTGCCTGTGCGCCCGTCGCCATCATTCTGATCGTTGTACCTTTTCTTACCTTTCCTTCCCGGATCCGGCAGAAAATGATAACGCCTTTATAAGAATCATACAGAGAATCAAAAATAAGTGCCTGCAGAGGCTTGTCCGGATCTCCCGTCGGTGCAGGGATCTTTTTGACGATCTGCTCCAGCACATCATCGATCCCGATTCCGTTTTTAGCCGAAATAAGAGGCGCATCCATGGCTTCGATCCCGATCACATCCTCGATTTCTTCCTTTACACGATCCGGATCCGCACTCGGCAGATCAATCTTGTTGATGACCGGGAAAACATCCAGATCATGATCCAGTGCCAGATATACATTGGCAAGCGTCTGTGCTTCGATTCCCTGCGCAGCATCCACGACAAGGATTGCCCCGTCACAGGCCGCCAGCGCACGGCTTACCTCATAATTGAAATCCACATGACCGGGTGTATCGATCAGATTGAAGATATATTCTTCTCCGTCCTTTGCTTTATAAATAATACGAACCGTCTGCGCCTTGATCGTAATACCTCTTTCACGCTCCAGATCCATATTGTCCAGCACCTGCGCCTGCATTTCACGTTCTGTCAAAAGCCCTGTCCGCTCAATGATGCGGTCTGCCAGTGTTGATTTGCCGTGATCGATGTGGGCAACAATGCAAAAATTCCTGATTTTACTCTGATCTATATGTGTCATGTAGTTCCTCCGTGTTTCAAACTATGCTCCGCTTTGCATGATGCAAACCATCCTTATGAAATACCGGGATTATTTTGTCATACCCGTTTATTCCATTTCAATGTTTCATTTGCTTACATCCACGCCTGCAAGTATAGCATAAAACAGGTATTATCTTCAAGAAGATTTCCAGCATCAGCATAACTCCTCTTTCCAATTTTACGATAAAGCATATTATTTTTCTCCCTCCAGCACACTTGCGATCACATCAGCAAGCAGAGGAACCGCATTGTGAACTTCCTCAAGCGTGTTCGTCTGCGCCCCAAGCTCCACAAGAAGGCTCCTTGCCCGGTACTGCATGTTATACCGATACCCTTTCAGATAGATCCGGCGGGCAAGCCCCGGATAGTATTGCTGACACTTCAGCTGCATCTGAAATGAAAACGCAAGGTTAGCATCCCGGTTTTCATTCACCAGATACGGAATTTCTCCGGCTTTTCTGGTACGGCTCAGTCCATTGAAAAACATGAACTGAGCTGTTTTTTTGCCCTGATATTCCGTCACAAGATGTGTATCCTCTCCCACACCGTCTCTGTGCAGGTCAATGACCACCTCAATAGACGGATGTTCCGTCAGGATCTGCTGTAGCGCCGGTGCAGCTACAGAATAAGCATAATCTCTGTCCGTATCATAAATCCCCCTGTCATGCAGTACACCAAATCCCCTCTCTTCTAAAAGGGACGCAAGCCGGTCTCCCGCTCCTACCACAGTTGTAGACAAGTCTCCTTCCACAGAATCTGCATATCCTTCCTGTGCATGTGTATGATAGATCAGAATCTGTGGCTCGTCTCCGCCTTTTGAAATAGTTAAATCCTGATTCAATAATTTATCTATATTTAATTCCGTATTATCGATATAGGTTGTGGAATCCAACACATAAAAGGTCTGCAGCAGTGTATCAAAATCCTGATAGGGTGTCAGATCCAGCGGCTGCTTTCCGGCATGTGCTGCTATAAGCTGATCCATAACCGCCTTTTGATTTTCACTTGTCATAGCGTCTATATCTACGTTTTCTCGGTCTCCTTCAGTGTCAGAACTTTCATTCTGCTCGCTCTGTGTATTTTCCATGTTATTTACTGCTTTTCCATCATCGGAAAAATCTGTCTGCTCTGTCTGTATCCCTTGTGCATTTTTCTCTGCTCCGTCCTCTGCTGTTTCACTTGATACCGGCTGATCACTTTCACAATCCATCTGACCATTGCCATAGTTATAACTTCCGTTTTCATCTGTTTTTTCATCTGACGTTTCTTCCAATTTATCCTCTGCTTCCAGAACCTCATGCGACTCGTCTTTTCCTTCCAGCAAAATATAGGTTGTAGCAAGATCCTGCCCATCTGCTTCCACCTGCTCCTTCGCATAAGCATATAAGGGCATACAGCCTGTTATCCCCTTATATATGCCTTTTTCCTCATCTTCTGTCTGCATGCTGTAAGGCAGCATCAGGCAGTGCAGCTGTATGGAAACAGGCAGCCCCAAAGCTCCAATATATAAAAAAAAGAGACATCCGGTCATCACTACCAGAAGCCTCCCTGTTCTTTTTCCGATCATGCGCATTTTACGATTCATCCGTCACCATCCCAAGACTTCTTTTTACATCCTATGAAGCCGGTTTGCAGGTTATGTCTCACAAATTGCACATCACTGCTGATTTCGTTCGTCGCCATAACAGAGACGAGATATGCTCTGCGAATCTCGCTCTGATTAGCGGTCGTCAAATCCACCGCATAAATGCGTGCATTTTCCTCATCGCCATAACAAAAAGGCATCCGGACTGACGGAATCCGAATGCCTTACCATTTTGATTTATGTTCGATTAAGCCATCTTGTTAACCGCTTTAGCTAAACGGGAAACTTTTCTGGATGCTGTGTTTTTATGATAAACACCCTTAGAAGTAGCTTTATCAATTGTTACTGTAGCATCATTTAATGCTGCCTTAGCTGCTTCCTTGTCGTTTGCATCGATTGCTGCATAAACTTTCTTTACTGCAGTCTTAACACCGGACTTAATTGCTTTGTTTCTTTCTGTCTTAGTTGCTGTAACTAATACTCTTTTCTTTGCAGATTTGATGTTAGCCAAGATCTACACCTCCCATGTAATGTTCAATTATTGTTTGTAACGTGTCACATTACGCCGGACACGGACAGTCTAATGTAAACACACGCATATTATAATAAGGTACGCGCTTCCATTTGTCAAGTGTTTCCGTCAATTTTTTCATTTCGGATATATTTCATTGCTCTGTTGCAGTTACCTTAAAAATATTGCTTTCCCGTATGATTCTCCCCACTTTGTGCAATACTAACTACAATATAATGATGCCAGGGTCAAAAGGTCTAAACCGGAGCAATTCGCAGGCATCAAAAAAGGAGCCCTTATGATCTCTTCAGAAATCAGAACCGACCTCGCGCTGGAGGCGCATGAAAGTATCCGGAATACGGATAGCTGCAAATCTCTTCACGGGGTAACGGTATCGGAATATGACCGAAAAAAAAGCCATACGCACATCACAGAAGTAAATGTGACTACCAGAAACGGCGCCAAGGCAATTGGTAAGCCTATGGGCACTTATATTACCATAGAAGCACCCCGCATGGTGCAAAACGATGAAGACTGTCACCGTGAAATTTCCGCAGAGCTTGCCAGACAGCTCAAAAAGCTGATTCCCGGTCTGCAAAAGGAGCAGTCTGTCCTCGTGATTGGTCTCGGCAACCGCGATGTGACCGCCGATGCGCTTGGGCCTGCGGTTGTTGACCATCTCTGCATCACCAGACATATTATCCGGGAATATGGCAAAGCCGCTTATAATAAAGAAAAAATGCATGAGATCAGCGCACTTGCGCCCGGCGTTATGGCAAAGAATGGAATGGAAACCGCCGAGATCATCCGGGGAGTCGTAAAACAGACCGAACCTGATGTCATGATCGTGATTGATGCTCTTGCTGCCCGCTCCACAAAAAGACTGAATTCCACGATCCAGCTGACCGACACAGGTATCCAGCCCGGCTCCGGCGTCGGGAACCACCGGAACGGCCTGACCGAGGAAACCATCGGAATCCCTGTCATTGCCATTGGCGTGCCCACAGTCGTAGATGCAGCCACCATTGTGATCAGTGCACTGGAAAGCATTGAATCTGATATGCTCCTGTTAGAGCAGGATAATCCGGTCGTCCAGAAAACATTCCATGACCTTTACAATATGTATGTGACAAGCAAAGATATTGATGAAACAATAAAGCGCCTCAGCTTTACGATTTCTGAGGCGCTTAATATAGCTCTTTCTCTGTAAAATTGTCAGCCCCTCACAAGGCCAAAGAATACAGTCAAAGACCTGCTCTCCTGCCTAACGGTGTCTTCCGCCACCGCCATGGGAATGTCCGCCGCTTGACACATGATGACCACCGCCGCCACCGGAATGACCGCCGCCACCGCTGCTGCTTGATGTCTCGATCTTTCGCTTCGTGACAGATTTGGTCATAAACTGATCCACCTGATTGTTCATGACCGGAGTCCGTTCCACATAGGTAGAAGCTGTTGTTGTTCTTTTGCCTTCCTGCTTTTTCAGATTCACGAGCACATAGGAAACGGCTACGATCAATGCAATGATCATGATACTGAACGGATCTACCATAATGCCTATCGAATCCTCCGCTTCCCGCTCAGCCATATAGCTTGCTACCTGCATAACATACGTCTTATATGCCTCATACGGATCTGCATCCGTCAGGTCACAGACTGCATCCAGCAGATTGTTGATCGCAGATGTCGTATAGGCATTTTCCGCGATTCCGGTCGTACCAAACCATACATATCTGTCATAATAATTATCTACATAGATAACACCGTCACCGATCGGTTTATCATAACCGAATTTGTTATCCTCATAAAACTGATCCGCATATTCCATCAGCGCGTCATCACTGCTGCCCACATCTTCATTTAATGTTACCAGCACAATATCAAGAGATACTTCTTTTTCCTTCTCTGCGATCAGTTCCCGCAGATCGTCCTCCTGTGCATCCGTCAGCACATCCGCATAATCAAATACTCTTTCGTCTGTCAGGCATTCGGTATTCATCCGCTTACCTTTATTTGCCGCAGCAGCCTTCTGCTTTGTCATATATACAGCGGTTGCAGCAATCGTTACCACCAGTATGACCACCAGCGTGATATATAAATATTTAAATCTCGCAAAATATTCTTTCATATTATAATACCTCCGCCAGCAGCATGATCATTGCAAGGATTGCAGATGTACAGCCAAATATCGTTGCCCCGTAGCCCCAGACTCTTGCCCAGGAGACGGGCGGTTTGCCGACGATCTTGCCTGTCTGCCCATTCATTTTGAACAGGTAGTCCTTCCCTTTATATTTATAGGAATAACACCAGACCGGAAGCAGGGCATAATCCGCCTTTTTCTCATCCATCGTGACATTATCCGTCCGGTTTGTGATCGTACTGTATCCAGTGATCGTCTTATTCATAATGGCCTTTGCATCAGCCTTCGCCTTATCCTTTGCACGCGGACCAAGCTCTGTGGCATCCATATTATATTTTTCTGCAAAGAATCCGGACATGTATTTTGTCTGGAAATCTTCCAGAGCCTTATAGTCATACGGCTCGATCAGATCCATGGCTTCATCCGGCATTGCAATAGATGCATCTACCGGCAGTTTTTCGAAATCGATCGTTGCATCACGCTCCACCTGATACAGAGACGTCTCCGTGTATTCATAGTTTCCGCTTCTCCATGTCCGTATCTTGCTTCCTGTTGCCCTGATATTATAATGGCAGTCGAAATCATACAGAAAAAACGGGATATACATACCTTCAATCTCTGACAGCTTTGCATCAGACAGAAAATCCGCCGGAATAAATGCGGATTTCGCATAGCGTGCCCGGATCTTCTCCTGCACTTCCTTTTTCCCGAGCTTAAATGGAAGAATCACATGCGGCTTATAGCAGCCTTCCGTCCGTTCTTCAAAAATCACATAAGTTCCGCAATGCTCACATTTGACCGCGGACATATAATCTCCCGGCTTCAGCTCACCGCCGCAGTTCATGCAGACAGCCATTCCACCGCCCGGTGCAAGTTCTTCGCTGTCCTGGCTGTCGCAATAAGGACAGTACATCGTACCCTTTTCCGGGGAATAAACTGCGTTTGCACCGCAATTTCTACATTTATAAATCATATCCTTCTCCTTCTGCTTCTGCTTTTTCCGTCTTTACACAGCTATCCAGCCCTTAGCCATAAAGCTTGTTCTTTCAAACAGGCTGTTTTCACTTACTGCTCACGGAATACCAGTTCTCCGCCTTCCATGCTGTCTACGATCGCAAGTGATTCCAGACGGATCCCTCTGTCCCTGATCAGCTTTCCGCCCTGCTGGAAGCCCTTCTCAATGGCAATTCCGATACCTTCTACTGTTGCGCCTGCACTCTGTACAAGATCGATCAGACCTTCTAAGGCACATCCGTTTGCAAGGAAATCATCTATGATCAATATATGATCTTCCGGGTTCAGATATTTCTTCGATACGATCACATCGTATACTCTCTGATGGGTAAATGACTGGATCTTTGTAGAATAAACATCTCCGTCAATATTGATGCTCTGTGCCTTCTTGGCAAAAACAACCGGCACATCAAAATACTGTGCCACAATACAGGCAATCCCGATACCGGACGCTTCGATTGTCAGAATCTTATTGACCTTGCAGTCTGCAAACAGTCTTTTAAACTCCTTGCCCATCTCATTAAACAATGCAATATCCATCTGATGATTCAGGAAATTATCTACTTTCAACACATTTCCCGGCTTCACAATTCCATCCTTCTTGATTCTCTCTTCTAACAATTTCATAGCCTAGCTGCCTCCATTATCACTTGTCATGCATTTTATGCACTTATTATTTAAAATTGTACTCTATTTTCCGTCAGATTTCCACATAAATTGTCAAATATATTCATCTTGTTACAGCATTCTTTTTTCAAACTGTATATTGTATTCATTTTCACATTCTGCTATACTAAGTTGAAATTTGATGGTAAGCATACTACATTTTTAATATTGGTCAGTTTTCAGGCTGACTTATCCTATGTATGAGATATGACTTACCGCGAATAATATGCAATTTGCAGAAATGCAGGAGGAGTAAAAATGAGAAATTTAAAGAAATTTGTAGCACTTTCATTAGTAGCCGGCATGACACTGCTTGCAGGCTGCGGCAGCAAAGTTCCGGAGAATACAGTCAATTCTGTAGATGATCTTCCGGGCAAGACGATCGGTGTACAGCTCGGTACAACAGGTGATATTTATGCATCCGATTATGAAGAGCCTGCAGATGCCGACACACCTGCTTCCAAGATCGAACGTTACAACAAAGGAAACGATGCTGTTCAGGCATTAAAGCAGGGCAAGATCGACTGCGTTATCATCGACGAGCAGCCTGCCAAGGCATTTGTTGAGAAGAATGACGATCTGAAGATCTTAGATGAAGAATTCGCAGTAGAGGAATATGCGATCTGTATTTCCAAGGATAACAAAGACTTAACAGAAAAGATCAACAGCGCACTTGCTGAGTTAAAGGAAGACGGTACTTTAGACCAGATCACAGCTAACTACATCGGTGATGATACAAAGGGCACATGTCCTTATGAATCTCCTGAAAATGTAGACCGTTCCAACGGTACTCTGACAATGGCAACAAACGCTGCTTTCGAGCCATACGAATACTACGAAGGAAATGAAATCGTTGGTATCGATGCTGATATGGCACAGGCACTTTGCGATAAGCTTGGATATGAACTGAAGATTGAAGATATGGAATTCGATTCTATCATCAACGCTGTACAGTCCGGTAAAGCTGATATGGGTGTTGCAGGTATGACTGTTACAGAAGATCGTTTAAAGAATATCGACTTCTCTGATCCATATACAACTGCTACACAGGTTATTATCGTAAGAAAATAGGTGAACATAATTGAGTGATTTTATTGCAAGCTTTCAACAAAACTTTATAGATGAATCCCGCTATCTGTACCTGCTGCAAGGTCTTGGTACTACTCTGTTGATCACGGCGTTTGCCGCGATCATCGGAATCATCCTCGGCTTTCTGGTTGCAGTTATCCGGTCTACGTATGACCAGACCGGAAAGATGAAATTCTTAAATGCGATCTGTAATGTCTACCTGACAGTGATCCGTGGCACTCCGACCATGGTACAGCTTTTGATCATGTATTACGTGATCTTCGCTTCTTCTAACTTAAATAAAGTTGTAGTTGCGTTTCTGGCATTTGGTATCAACTCCGGCGCTTACGTTGCAGAAATCGTACGTTCCGGTATTATGTCCATTGACCGCGGTCAGTTAGAAGCCGGCAGAAGCCTTGGTTTTTCCTATGCAAGCACCATGTGGTACATCATTATGCCACAGGCATTTAAAAATGTATTACCTGCCCTTGCAAACGAATTTATCGTATTATTAAAGGAAACTTCCATCTGCGGATACATCGGTCTGATGGATCTGACACGTGGCGGTGATATCATCAGAAGCCGTACTTATAATGCGTTTATGCCTCTTTTGGCAGTAGCACTGATTTACCTGATTCTGGTCATGATCCTTTCAGCCTTAGTCAGACAGTTAGAAAGGAGGCTGCGTAACAGTGAGCGATAAATCATTATTTCATGTAGAAGAACTTTGTAAATCATTTGGCAACGGTCTTGTGCTTGACCATATTTCTACAGATATCGAAAAAGGTGAGGTTGTCGTTATCATCGGTCCATCCGGTTCCGGTAAATCAACCTTCCTGCGTTCCCTCAATCTTCTGGAAATGCCTACGGGCGGCAAGATCTACTTTGAGGGCAATGATATCACAGATAAGCATTTGAATATCGATGCCTATCGTCAGAAGATCGGAATGGTCTTCCAGCACTTTAATCTGTTCCCGCATATGACGATCTTAAAGAATCTGACGCTTGCTCCCATGAAGCTGCAGGGGATGTCCGAAAAGGATGCAAAAGAGCTTGCCATGCAATATCTGGAACGCGTTGGACTTTCCGATAAGGCAGACGCCTATCCAAGCCAGTTATCCGGTGGTCAGAAGCAGCGTATCGCGATCGTGCGTGCTCTGTGTATGAATCCTGAAGTACTGCTCTTCGATGAGCCAACCTCCGCTCTGGATCCGGAAATGGTCGGTGAGGTATTGGCCGTTATCAAGGATCTGGCATACAACGGTATGACAATGCTGATCGTCACGCACGAAATGGGATTTGCAAAAGAAGTGGCAAGCCGTGTCATGTTTATTGATGAAGGCAAGATTCTGGAAGAAAACACACCGGAAGAATTGTTTGATCATCCGCAGAGCGAACGACTGAAATCGTTCCTGGCGAAGATTTTATAAGAGATTTTAAAGTAGTATAAAAAAAAGGGTTGTATCTGTAAGCGCAATCACGTTTGCCTATTACAGATACAACCCCTTTTTATACAATACTCTTTGCAGATACATCACATTTTCGGGAACTTTACATTTGATGGCGGACTACAAGGTATTCGTTGTCAAGCTGGTAGTATGGGCAGTCGCGTACGCTGTCTGCCATAAAACGTGCCATTTCATCTTCATCTAAATCCATGTCACAGCAATAACACTCATAATCTTCGTCATATACGTAATTCACACAGGAATCACAGCTGGATTCTCTTCTTTTCTTTTCCATATTTGTCACCTACTCTTTTTTTCGTATTTGTATATCTTTCATGTCATCATATCGTTTTTGGCTCCAGACACTATATCCGTGCTTCTGTGCCTCTAAGCTGTTTCCCCAATTCAGCATCATGATCATAAATCATAGCACATTCCCGCCGCAGCTACATATCATATAGTAATAAATGATCAGAAAGTGAGCATCTTATGAACGATTCTATAGGATGTAATTCTTCTACCTGTCCTACCATTGGTTCCCAATCCGCAACCGTCTGTCTGCCTGTTTCGATCAGTCCTTATGCAGTCACCGGTCCTGCCTGTGTGAAATGCCGTGGCAGCGCAGTCATCAATCATACCTGTATGGACTGTAAAGGAATAGTCAACGGAAAATGTGATTTTGTCATTTCCCAAAAGATCCAGATCGATCTTCCTGTCGAATTTGGTGCAACTGTTAAGGTTGGCGATACTTATGTGGACTGTGACTGCAGTCCCTGCAGAGATGCCTGTCCGTTAGAAGGGCAGCCATGCAGCTTAGAAGCTGCTGACGAAGCACGATAAGAGCTTCTATGGAGCCTCGCCCATGAAAATGGGCGAGGCAGATGCATTACATTATTCAAAATAGCCGATGTAGCGGACTTTGTATTTGCCATGCGGAAACAGGTATTCGTATAAGTCGATGAAATAATCATCCGTCATGCTTGCGATATAGTCCACAACAATATCGTCTACCGGTTCGTCCTCATATGCAAAATCTTTTGCATAATATTTCGTATGCTCTCTGATATATTCCATATGATGTTTATAAATAACAGACGTTTTGTCATGATTGACCAGATCTTCACGCAGTTTTTCATAAATTGCATCAAACATCGGATAAATCTGTTCATCAAATATCTTGCGGTTACTGTCGTGCGCATAGATCCGTTCGTAATTTTCCTTCTTCCCGATGGAAAATGCCTCATAAAACTCCGGATCCATCTGCAGATATGGTTTTCCATAAGACCGTTCAATGATATTGACAGTCATATTATGGATGATCTCCGCATTGATATTACCGATTCCCCTGTCCTCAAACGCCTCATCATCTGCGATCAGACCGAGCTTGACCGCATCCTGTCTGTCTTTCCCCAGATATGCAATAATATCGGAAACACGCATGACACAGCCTTCCAGTGTAGCAGGAATCAACTTCTTCGTAGCGCCCTTCTCCGTATAACACATTTCCATCTTCTGATCAAACACCTTAAAATCCGTATACGCCTGTGGCTTATATTCCTGCATTTCCATCTCGCCATTATGGCAGATGATCCCATCCAGTGTCTGCAGGCTTAAATTCACAGGAAAGATCCGATCCAGTACTCTGGCACTGTGAATATTATGGTTAAAATAGCGTCCTGTATGATCATGATAAATCTGGCTGAGCTTCCGCTCCCCCTCATGTCCAAACGGCGTATGACCGATGTCATGTCCGATTGAAATTGCCTCGATCAGATCCAGATTCAGGTTCAGCGCCTGTCCAATGTTACGCGCTGTTCTCGATACAAGCTGTACATGAGATGCGCGTCTGGAAATATCATCATTTTTATACAAAGAAAACACCTGTGTTTTATCCGCATAACGATTGTAATATGGGATATGCATGATCTTTTCGCAATCCCTGACAAATGCCGGGCGCCAGATCGTCTGCTTATCATGTGCCATATCCCGGCGGATCACAGCATCATCAGAACATGCATATGGATTTTTTACATGGTTCTCCCTGTCTTCCCGGATACGTTCCTCAAGTTCTTTGGAAAGTGGTATATAATTTTTTGTCTGGCTCATTCTCTTCCCCCTGTTTTCCTTTCTGCTGCTCCCGATCAGAACATCTGGTGTTTTAGTATCTGCATCACTTTATCATAATTTTCCGGCTGATGCGGGAAAGTACAATCGGTACAGACCTTGATCTTTTTCCCGTCCTTTTCCAGATAATGATAATTTCCCGGACACTTAAGCGTATACAACGGGCAGTAACAAAACAGACAATTCAGTTCCTCAATTCCCTTATGGCACGGATAATACTGGCATGCCCTGTTTTCAAAATAACGGTAGGAATCATTCATTTTCTATTTTGCTCCTTTCCTTTTTCTGTTCCAATTTCTGCACTGTTCCACAAAATTTATAACAAAATCAGGGCAGGACGGATAATACAGGTGCGGGAATCCGATAAAATGTGATCTGTCTGCATGGATACATGTCCAGCTTCTTTTCCCGACCGGCTTTCCGGCTATACAATCACATCCGTTATTTGTACTGTCAAAGTAATGAAATTCATGTCCCCTGATCTGCTCTCCCTGTCGGAGTAATCCTTCTTGTCCCTGCTCCGGTTCTATTGTAACATATCCAAACCGGATCAGTCTTTCTTTTTTTTCGCATACGCCCGTTATGGCACCGGCCATCGGATATTCTTTTCCATCCGCCGTGATCAGCTTCTCCTGCAGATACATAAAACCGCCGCACTCTGCCAGTACCGGTTTACCTTCCAGATATTGTTCTCTGATTTCATTTCGCATGTTTTTATTTGCTGTCAGCTGCCCGGCAAACAGCTCCGGATACCCGCCTCCCAGAAGCAGACCATCCAGATCAGGCGGAAGTGTCTGATCCTTAAGCGGTGAAAAATACACAAGCTCTGCCCCCGCTTCCTGCAGCATATGAAGATTGTCCGCATAATAAAAACAGAACGCTTCATCTCTTGCCACTCCGATCCTGACGGAAGTGTTAGCTGTATAATTTCCGGTCTTTCCGGCTTTTTCTGTCTTATGTTGTGACGTGCATGTCATTTTATGTGCATTTATTTCTGGCATGAGATGCGCTTCTGTCCCTTGCCGCTTCTGCATCTCCGGTGCCATGTTTGCCAGCTCTACGATCTGTTCAACACGGACTGTTTTCTCCAGTGCCTGTGCTGCAGATTGCACCTGTTCTTTTATATTTTCTATTTCCGCAGGAAGCTGCAAGCCCAGATAACGGCTCTCCCATTTCTGCTCCTGTTCCGGAAAACAGCCCAATACAATCACGCCTGTTTCTTTTTCTATCACAGGTGTTATGGTCTTGCAGAACATTTCGGATATCCTGTTTAAAATGACACCTTTGATCAAATTTTTCTCATCCAGTGCCAGAAATCCTTTGATCTGTGCCACGACAGAATACCCCATTCCTTTTGCATCGATCACAAGAATCACAGGTGTTTGTAAATCACTTGCAAGCTCATAAGCAGATGCCTGCTTTGTAATTCCCCCCAGTCCGTCATACAGTCCCATGGCACCTTCTATCACCGAAATATCATAACTGTTATCAAATTGAAATAATTTTCTGACCTGATCCTTTTCCGAGAAAAACGGATCCAGATTTTTGGACGGGATTCCCAGAACGGTCGTATGAAACATCGGATCAATATAATCCGGTCCGCTTTTAAACGCACCTACATGATATCCGCGCATCTGCAGTGCCTGTAATAAAGCACATGTGATATATGTTTTTCCGCTCCCACTCTTTGGTGCGGCGATCATAATTCTGGGATATGTCATGCTTCTTCTCCTTGCCTGCTTCTTTATTTCCTGATTTCCCGGTATCTGTTCCTCGGATTATATGCTACCTGTATCTTTTTGATATTCTAATAGGATGACGTCAGTGTCAAAAGTTCTAAACCCACGGGAGCTTTAGACCTCGACATCCTATGATAATGTCTCCACAAATGTAAATGCATATATATATACCGGATTTGCCGCCTGCAGCATATGATAACTGCCAAGCTGCTTCGTTTTCGTTACTGAAAGCTGCAGAATTTCCTCCTGCTCAACCGGCAATTCTTTTAACAGTTCCTGCATCTGACAAATTGTTTCCATGCTGACCGCATTGACCACGATCCGCATATGGTTGTTTTTCCGATATAATGTCCACAGGATTTCCCGCAGATTTCCCTTGCTGCCTCCAATAAAAGCATGTGTCGCCACAGGCAGATCTTCCAGTCCATCCGGTGCTTTTGTCCTGATACATCTTACATTATGTAAACCGAACTGTTTACAGTTTTCTTCCAACAGAGAAACAGCTTCTCCATTTACTTCCATGGCATATACCTGCACACGCGGCGACAGTGCTGCGATCTCCACCGATACAGAACCTGTTCCGCTTCCAATATCATATACAACCGCATCCTCTGTCAAATGTAATTTGCATATAGAAACCGACCTGACTTCTTCTTTCGTCATCGGAACCTGTCCCCGGATAAACACATCATCCGGATAGCCCGGTGTCAGTCTGTGCTTCTTCGGTTGCTCGTTGATAAGCATACCAGCGTACAGTCCTTCTTCCGGCTTATCCTGCAGCTGATCCTGCAGCTGATCCTGCGGATCTTCCTGCAAACTGTTCTGTAGACTATCTTGCCAACCATCGTTATGATCTCTGTTCATCAGTTTACATAATTCATCTACTGTCAGACATCTGACCCACTCCTGCGGATAAGAAAGCTGATATCCAAGATATATTTTTAAGTTTTTCCATTCTTCTTTTGCAAATTCGCTGCTCAGCAGATTCCCGATTTCCTCCACATCTGCCACGCCGGATGTCAGGAAAAAGGCCTTTTTCTCATGCTTTGCCGCATCCAGCAATCTGCTCTTCCACAAAGCAGGCTCTACACCATGGGTTGATAAGATCTTTGCATCCTGCCAGCTGATCCCTGTCCGGGCGGAAAGCACGGAAAGCGAAGAAATCCCCGGCAGTACTTCTGCCTTTCCCATTCCTTTATGTTTACATAATTCATTATATAATTTTTCACAGCCACTGTAAAATCCTGTGTCACCGGAAAACAAAATTACGATTTTTGCACTGTTTTCGTGTATATTTTCAATCAAAGGAATGATATCTTTTGATAAATAACAGTTGTATGTTTTTGCATTTTGTTTACATAATTTCTTTACACTTTCTACCATGCGTTTTGCGCCAAACACATAATCAGCTTCTGCGATCCGATTTCTGACTTCCTCTGTCAGCAAAGTCTCTGCGCCCATACCAATGCCTGCCAGCGTGATCTGCAGATTGCGTTGCTGCTCCTGTTTCTTTTCCTGCTCTTTATTTTCTTGACATTCATGAACTTTCTGGTAAACTACCTCTTCTGTTTTTGTGTCATACAGGTCAAACAGATCCTGTCCTTCTTGCGTCTTTTTACGCGATGGATCTGTCACGCTTTCCAGCCTTCTAAGCTGCTCCAGCACTTCGTCCATATCCATAACAGGTGTTTTTTCATTTGGTCTGAGAATGATATAGCTTGGAATCTGCGCCTCACCAGCGGCTGCGAGCTTTGTATCCTCTCCGCCGGTTTTACCGCTTTCCTTGGTAACCAGAACAGATGCCTGATATTGCCTGATCATGGCAAGATTCATTTCTTTGGAAAATGGTCCCTGCATGGCAATGATCTGTCTGCCCTCCAGTCCATTTCTGACGCACTCCTGCAGGCTTTCCATCCCGGGAAGCACACGTACGACCAGTCGTTTTCTGATCGTTTCCTCCCGGCAAAAAGCAGAAAGTTCTTTGCTTCCTGTCGTCAGAAAGATCTTGCCTTCTGTTTTCTTTAACGCTTCCACACAGGCAGCTGTATTTTGAAAATATTTCCTTGCCATGTAATTCTGTTCTTCTGCCTGCTGTTCTCCTGTCTGTCGTTCTCCTTCTTCCCCGGGAATCTTTTCTCTCCCCAGCCTGAAATAGGGAATATCCAATCCCTTCAGACTTTCCCGGATATTCACAGATACCTCCGTTGCAAACGGATGTGTGGCATCTACTACCGCCAGATACTGCTCATTTTCACACTTTAGGCGCATCTGTTCTGCTGTCATTCTGCCCTGTAAAATACAGATATACGGCGAAATCTTTTCATCCATGATCTGTCTGCCATATTCCGTTGCCACACTGATGTCACAGTAAATACGCTCTCTGGCAAGTTCCTGTGCCAGTTCTCTGCCTTCTGTTGTTCCCGCATAGATCAAAACTTTTTTCATATCCGATACCCTCGCCCTGTTACCAGCTTATCTCCCATGATCACAGACTTAGAATTTCCAATAAATACAGTAGTAAACATATTAACCGGCGTTTCTCTGAGCTGTCCGAGTGTCAGCACATGCGCCCTGGTTCCGTCTCTTCCTATATTTTCCACATAACCGCAGGCTCTGTCCGGTGATGCGCCTGCAGTTAACATAATATCACATGCCCGTTTGAGATGATCCTTGCGCTTATGGCTGGACGGATTGTAAACAGCGATCGCAAAATCTCCCTGCACAGCCGCTGTCAAACGTTTTTCAATCTGTTCCCATGGTGTCAGCAGATCACTCAGGCTGATCACACAGTAATCATGATTGAGTGGTGCACCCAGAACCGCCGCTCCGCTGTTTGCTGCTGTGATCCCCGGCAGCACGACAAGCTCCGTCTGCTGATACGCCTTATTTTCCTGTTGCAGTTCATACATCGGGGCTGCCATTCCGTACACGCCCGCATCTCCGCTGCATACCATAGATACTGTTTTACCTTCGCCTGCAAGTGAAAAACAGATTCTGCAACGTTCGATCTCCTGCCGCATCGGTGTCGTCACAAATTCTTTATCCGGGTAAAATGCTCTCAGCAGATCCACATAAACCGTATAACCTACGATCACATCACTTGCTTCCAGTGCATCCTTTGCCTGCTTCGTCATCATTTCCTGACTGCCCGGTCCCATTCCGATAATGTAGATGATGGATTCTGCTTTTGATTTATTTTTTTTCACCTTCATCTTGTCTTCTTCTACTTCTGCTTCATTTTTTATATGATCTGTCATTATTGTGACCCTCTTCATACCATTTCTTGCTTTTCTGTTCTTTTGGACGAACCTGATTTATCTTTCTATTTGCAATTTCATACTTTTTCGTACTTTTTATTACTTTAGGATGATTTTTCTCTCTATTTTTATCTCATTCCTTTTGATCTGATGCCGGCTTTAGTCCTTTTTCAACCTATATTGTAGATTTGCATTATTTAGGACGAATTTTCATTTCTACCTCGCTCACAGTTTCATACTTTTTTCTTATATTTACTAATTTTAGAGGAAGAATATCCCATTGGTATCTATATGATTCATACATTTTCTCATTTTTCTGTTGTTTTGGGCGAATATTCCTGAAAATATAAAGAAATATCCGGTTTCTTTCAGGATATATCCTGAAATATGCTATCTTGGCAAGACAAGAAATCCGGTTTCTCCGGAATTCTCTCCGCTACCGCCAGCGTCATGCCATCTTCTGCAATCTTTCTTTGCAGAAGCCTTCCTTTTCCAAGACAAACTGCTGCCCTCTCGCATACACTTCCGACTCCCGTTGTTTCTTTTACAAAATCAGATTCGGAAAATGAGCCTTCTACCTGTGAAAGCACCTCGCTGCTATATGTGATGAGCGGTATGCCATAATACTGTGCCAGTTCCTGCAGCCCCACCTCTTCCGCTTTTAAATCTATGCTTGCAATCGCATAACAGTCTCTGCGCTGCTCCTCCGTTACATGATGCTCCACAAAGTTTCTCAGTTCTGTCAGGCTTTTTCCCTTTTTACAGCCTATCCCCAGCACATAAGGCTTTGCTGTCAGATACAATACCTCTGTATTTTTTCTTACCTCATTTTGTTTCCTTATCTTATTTTGCATTGTAGAGATTACAAGATCAGGGCTTAGATCAGATTTGGTTCCCCCCTCATATAAGACAAGCCCCTCCGGCAGTTCCGCTTCACTTATCTGAAATGAGAAAGTCTCGTCTAACTGCACAGACACCTGTTGCCCACGCAGCAGCTTATCGGAAATATACCGGATGCCATCCCTGTTTTCAATGCGAAGCCCGTTCTTTTTTGCAAATACATCAACCGCAAATATATGGTTCACATCTGTCGCCGTTGTCAGCACCGGTTCTGCCCCTGTCGCTTCTGCCAGCCTGCAGGCAAGCTCGTTTGCCCCGCCGATATGCCCTGACAGGAGCGGAATGATATGCTTTCCCTTTTCATCCATCACAAGCACCGGGCTATCTGTCAGCTTATCCTGCACAAAGGGTGCTATTGCACGAACCGCTATTCCACAGGCACCGACAAACAGGATGGGCTGATGATCTGCAAACGCCTCCCCTGTCCATTCCTGCAGAGGCTCGTCCTCCCGCCATTTCAGATGAAGAGACGGCATTTTTTCTATTAATTTTTCCGTGGTCTGTCTTCCCTGCTTTGTAAACGCACAAACTCTGATTACCATGTTGCTTTCCCATTCTCATCCATGTTTTATCGGATGCTTCCTTAACTATCAGCTCGTCTTTTTCTGAATTCTGTTTCAAAATCAGGTGCATATAACCGCGATTTTTCATAGCCTGCATGTGCGATCACATCACCCACCAGAACGATCGCAGTCTTGGTGATACCGTGCTCTGCTGCAGTCTGTGCTAACTTTTCGATCGTGGTCACAAAGCACGCTTCCTCCGGCCAGGTTGCCTTATATACAAGTGCTGCAGGCGTTTCTGCCGGATAACCGCCCTCTGTCAGTCGCCCGGAAAGCTCTTCCAGCATTCCCGTGCTTAAATAGATCGCCATACTCGCCTGATGCGCGGCAAAGCTTTCTATGCTTTCCTTTGGTGGCACCTTTGTCTTTCCTTCCATCCGTGTGATGATCAGCGACTGTGAAATACCGGGCAGCGTGTATTCCAGATTCAATGACGAAGCCGCTCCAAAGCAAGCACTTACCCCGGGGCAGCTTTCATAAGTGATCCCTTTTTCATCCAGAAGATCCATCTGCTCCCGCACTGCGCCATATATACTTGGCTCACCCGTGTGCAGTCTGACAACCGTCTTTCCTGCTTTCTCTGCATTTTCCATCACTGCGATCACTTCATCCAGCGTCATATAGGCACTGTTGTGTATTTCACAATCTTCTTTTGCATATGTCAAAAGCTCCGGATTGACAAGTGATCCTGCATAAATGATCACATCTGCCTTTTCCAGCAGATTTTTACCACGTACCGTGATCAGATCTGCCGCTCCGCTGCCTGCTCCTACAAAATAAACCATTTCCGTTTCCTCTTCCTACAATCTAATCTATCAGTTTTCATTCTTCATCAAAGTCTCCAGCATAGCCTCTGCGCCACTACTCTCAGCTAACAATCCATATCCGTTCGCATACATCATACACTCGATCTGCAGCCTGCCTGCTGCCCGTTTTTGCAGATAAAACATGATCTTTTCCATCAGTATCTGCATGGTCTTTTGCAGATTGCCGCCTTCCTGCAAAAGACGGATGCCTTCCTCCGTTGTAACTGCATCCAGAATCTCCAGCGCCTGCGTTTTACTGCCGCCGCTTTTCAATGCCGCTGCTGCAAGCAGCTCCATTCTGCAATCCCCCTCTTTGGAATGCGTATTCATAATACCACCGGATACTTTTACCAGCTTACCGATATGCCCTGTTAAAAGCATACCACAAAATCCTGTTTCTGCCGCCATATCGATCGTATTTCCGATAAAATTGGAGCATTTCACGCTTTTATCCAGATCGTAAGCAAAGGCTTCCTTCATAAAATCAAGTCCATAGTTACCCGGCGTTACCGCTATCATCTGCTGTCCCATTGCCTTTTTCTGCCTGAGTTCGACCTGTATTGTATCAAGCAGTGCCTGACTGCTCATCGGCTCTACGATCCCGCTTGTTCCCAGAATAGATATACCACCCGTGATGCCAAGTCTTGGATTAAAGGTCTTCTGTGCAATCTCTTCGCCTTCCGGAACAGAAATGGTTACCTGCAGCTTTCCGTTATAATCACAAAGCGCACAGATCCTTCGCACTTCCTTTTCGATCATTTCCCGCGGCACATGATTGATCGCCGCTTCCCCAACCGGCTGATCCAGCCCCGGCTTTGTTACTCTGCCGACGCCTTTTCCGCCACGTATGATGATCTGCTGCACAGCATCAGTCTTATCTTTCTGCAGGCTTTCTTTTTGCAGGCTTTCTTTTTGCAGGAAGGCAACTTCTGCGACAATATGCGCGCCTGTCGTGATATCCGGATCATCTCCGCCATCTTTTACGATCGCACAGGCTGCACTGCTCTCATTTATACTTATGTCAACCAATTTGGCAGTATAAGAAATCCCTTTTGGCGTCAGAATCGTCATTTCTTCTTTCTTTCCGCCTGTCAGAAGCATATAACATGCCGCCGCTGCTGCTGCCGCCGCGCAGCTTCCCGTTGTAAAGCCATATCGCATCATGCCGCCTCCCTTCTATTATTCCAGCTCATATTCCATCACATTTTGCCAATCTGTCTTATTTCCAGATTTCCTTTTATCTGTCTCTCAGTCCATATAAGAGCCCGTTACAGATAGCGGCGGCGATATTACTGCCGCCTTTTCTGCCGCGATTGACAATATAAGGAACATCTGTTTCCATGATCAGCTCTTTGGCAGCCACCACATTTACAAAACCAACCGGAACACCGATCACAAACGCCGGTTTGAAAATGCCCTCCTGCATCATCTCATATAATGAGATCAATGCTGTCGGTGCATTTCCGACTGCAAAAATAACAGGCTTCTCAAGCTTTGCAGCACGTTCCATACTGACTGTGGCACGCGTTACCCCTCTTGTCTTTGCCTCCTGTGCCACATCCTCATCCGCCATGAAACAATGTACCTGACCACCAAGATCTGCCAGCACCTTTTTGTTGATTCCCGCCTTTGCCATATTTGTGTCCGTCACAATATCAGCACCGTTTTGCAGGAGTGTTCTGGCTGTTTCGATCGCATTTTCCGAATACGTCATGGTGTCTGCATACTCAAAATCCGCACTTGTATGGATCACACGCATTGTAATGGGTGCTTCCTCTTCCTTTATCGTAATATGCCGCATTGCAAGCTCTTCTGCAATGATGGCAAAACTTCTTTTTTCGATGTCTCCGGGTTTTACGAATTCAAGCTCTTTCATAATATCTTATTCCTCTTTTCTATTTCCCCGCTTGCTTTATTCTGCTTAGCATAAAATTTCTGCCATTGCATCAAGCAGCATCCGGTTCTCCTCAGATAACTTTACTGCCACTCTGTAATATCCATCTGTAAGCCCCGGGTAATCACTACAATCCCGGATCATTATCTGTTTCCTGAGTAATCTGGCTTTTAATCTAGCCTCTGCTGCCTGCTCCGGCCCAGCCTGACAATCCGTAGCAGGTTTCTTACATAATCTCTTTTCACTGCCATGATTCCGGTCTGTGCTTTTCTGCCCGCCGCATTGGTTTACATAAAACAATATATAATTTGTATCTGACGGATATACCTTGCAGCCCAGCTTTTCAAGTTCCCGGCCCATACGTTCGCGTTCCGACCCGATCAGCCTGCATGCCCTATCCAGATACCTCGTATCCGCAAGTGCTGCCACTCCTGCAGCCTGTGCAAGTGTTGATACGTTCCATTCCGGTAACTGCTTTTGTACGCTGCTTAAAACTGCCTGCTTTCCGACCAGATATCCCAATCTGATGCCCGGCATTGCAAACGTTTTTGTAAAAGCACGCAGAATCAGCAGTTTTTCATAGCTGTCAATCTCCCGCAGCATAGAATACTGCGCTGCCTGCCCGGTCAGCTCCATGAAACATTCATCCAGCACAAGATATGTATCCGTCTTTTCACAAACCGTCAATAATCGCCGGATATACGCCGGTTCTGTCAGCTTACCGGTCGGATTGTTTGGCGTTGTCAGAAACAAAAGCTCCGGTTTTTCCTCTTTTATCCTTGTCTCCAGCTTTCTGCCATATTCCTCTGTAAAAGCAAACCCATCCGCTTCCGACAGCGGAACACGGATCACTTCTGTTCCAACTGCCTGCAAAGCCGTCTCATACCCGGAAAAGCAGGGAGCTGACAACAGTGCCTTTTGTGGACGCAGCATATGACACACAGCCAGAATCAGTTCGCTGGCGCCATTTCCGCACAAAATCTGCTCCGGTCTGATCCCCAGGCAGTCTGCAAGCTTTATACAAAGCTTCTGACATTGCAGATCAGGATACTGCATTGCAAGATCACCACTGTTTTCCATGACCTGCCTCACTGCATCAGGTAATCCGAGCGGATTTATGTTAACCGAAAAATCATATGTTACCTGCTGCCGATAAATATCTCCACCGTGCATTTCTGTCTCCTTTCCGGATTCTTGTTCCTTTTCCTTCTACTGTTCAGCTCTGCAGAGCCTGCTGCCTGATGATAACTGATTGACAACTGATCATATGATCAGTTGCATAACAACCACACTATCATCATGCATAGCAGACAGGAAAATGCTGTCATATACAGTAGTTTATTGGCGCGTCTGATATCCTCCGGCTCAATTTCTCTTCGGTGGTCCCCGATATAGGGCTTTTCCACTAACTTTCCAAAATAATAGGAAGGACCTGCCAGCCGAAGCCTCAGTGCCCCCGCACAGGCCGCCTCTGTCTGCGCCGAATTGGGACTTGCATGCTTTCTCCGATCCCGCAGATAGATTCTTTTTGCTTCTTTTGCGCTATAGTCCTTTCCAAGCAGGCTGCATGACAGGATCATCAGCCACGCACTGATCCGGGAAGGAAGATAGTTCAGCACATCATCCAGTTTTGCTGCACATCTGCCAAAATCGAGATATTTATCATTTTTATACCCGATCATGGAGTCCATTGTATTGACAGCCTTATAAAAAAATCCTGCCACAGGACCTCCGACCGCCAGATACAGCATCGGCGCGATCACACCGTCGGATGCATTTTCCGCTACCGTTTCTACTGCAGCCCGCGTCACTCCTGCCTCATCCAGCGTTTGTGTATCTCTGCCAACGATCATGGAAACCGCGTATCTGGCTTCCTCTATTGTCCCATGTATCAGTGCAGTATACACCTTTTCGCTTTCTACCCGCAGACATTTCAGTGCCAGAAGCTGATAGGTCATTACAGCTTCTGCCAGACAGCCCAGATATGGGTGCAGATAGTAAGCACCGAGTAATATAACTGCAGCCACAAGCACTGTTAAAAGACAGACCGTTACCACCAGCACTGCTCCGTTTCGTCTTTTTACCACGCCTGTATCTGTCTGCCGCAGTAAACGTTTTTGCAGTATGTCGATCAGATGTCCGATCAGCCGGATGGGATGTGGCAGCCAGTGCGGATCTCCGCATAAAAGATCCAATATAAATCCTGCCAAAAAAGCAATGATATGATATTTCATGGTTCTATTCTCCTCACTGCCTGTATTTTTCCTGCTCCTTCATAGCAAAATGCATAACCTGCCAGATTCGGTACCTGATATGCATAATAATCATCCTGCATCAGACCGGAAAGTATTGCCATAATACTGCCTCCATGCACCACTGCTGCAATCTGCCCGCAATTTTCCTGCCATGCCTGCTCTGTCATCTGCCGAAATCCCTCCATGGTGCGCCTGATAAAACATTCCCTGTCTTCCCCCTCCGGGAACGGCAGTCTGCCACCACTGTCTATCCATGCCTGATAAGCCGAATCCGCCGACAGTTCCATATAGTTTTTTGCTTCAAACCGCCCAAAGTCCATTTCACGCAGTTTGTCTATCACAACCTGCTCCTGCCCCGGAAACAGCAGCTCTGCGGTCTGTCTGCACCGCAGCATCGGACTGACAAACAGCTTCTGTGGTCTGACAATGCCCTCCTGCTCAAGTCTTTTTTGAAGAGCGCTGACCTTTAGCATGCTTTCCATATCTTCCATAAGCAATGGCTCATCTGTTTTTCCAATATAGCGTTTTTCCAGATTTCCCTGTGTCTGCCCATGCCTGAGCAGCAATACTTCAAGCTTCATTTCTTCTCCTAATGCCGGTTTGTCAGCTGCATACGTCCTGCTGCCAGTTTCCCACTCATTCATCTGTACTGTCTACAGGCAGTCCTCCCTGTTTCCTGATCCATCATTTAACGCTCTTTATACACTGACCAAGTCCACATAAAATACGGACTACGGTTTCTGCCTGTTCCGCCAGCTCTGTCAGAATTCTTCCTGTTACCTCTCGGTAATTCCGCTCCGCCTTTTCGATCGGGACGATACCATTTCCGATCTCATCACAGATAAAGCAGACCTTCTCATGCCTCTGATCGATATCCAGAAGCTCTGCCAGGATTTCAGCCTGCGACTTTCCTTTCGCCAGCTCCGCCGCTATGATCCGATGTAAATGATTGCAGATCACAATACGACCGTTATCCCCCTGCACATCAGTTTCTTCCTGATCCCGGTCTCCCGGCTTATCTGCCTGTACCCTTTCTGTACACATCCCGCTTTTCGTTTGCTGCCAGCTATTTTCATCATAAATCTGCGCCCCGGGATACTTTTTTCTGACATATGTCAGCTTTCCCTGCGCATACCCGCCGATATATACTTCCATCTGTCTTACCCTATTTTTTCTTTCTTATCTGTTTCTGTTCCTTTTCTTTCTTCCCATTTACTTTCTCGTTATCTATATCCTTTTATTTTCCTTCTCCGCCTATCCTTCGTTTTCTTATATACAACAACGATTCCTTGATACATTCAAAAATAACTACCTACAAAAGAGACAACACACCAAGTCCGATCACTACCGCAAGTTCAGATGTTGTTACAAAATAACCTGCCAGATCGCCTGTGATTCCGCCAAACTGCTTGTGGCTCATCCATCTGTAATAGAGGAAGCTGCAAAAAAGGCAGCCCAAGGCAGCCAGTCCATACCAGCCTGTCAGAACAAGCAGTGCCACACTTCCTATCAAAAGCTGCACAGTCAGCACAACTGCCACACATTTTTTATCTGCTGTCAGGGCTGAAGTCTGCAGCATACCATCATGGGCACTTTTCCATAATACCACACTCAGCCCACTGAGACACCGGGATAAGAAGAAGGAAAAGGCAAATGCAAGAATTGCCTCCGGCTCACTGATCACAGATAAAAAGCCCAGTCCCAGCAGAACTGCTGTCAACAATGAGAGCACTGCAAATGCACCGATATGCGGATCCTTCAGTATCTCCCGTTTCTTCTCCATACTCTGATACGAATGCAGGGCATCACAGGTATCCAGAAAGCCGTCTACGTGAAATCCTCCTGTTACAAGCAAGGGGATCGCTGCCATCACACAAAGCGACAGAAACGATGTCTGCCATGGGCAGCTGATCTGACACCACACCACTTCCAGAACACCGATCAATGCACCGATCCACGGAAAGAAACAGAGGTGATATTTCATATCCTCCGACTTCCAGACAAATCGCGGCATCGGAATTTTGGAATACATCGAAAAAGCCACTGCTATTGATTTAAACCATATCTTGAATTGTTTCATATTTTCAGCCTATTCCCTGCCTTTTACTTTCTGCCTTTTACTTTCTGCCTTTTACTTTCTGTCTTCTGCTTTCCAACAGACAGACTGTCCTGCCATAACCTCATAAACCGTATCCGCCTGCTCTGCAAGCCATATATTGATCTGCCCCAATGCCTCTATATAGGCGATCGTTTCCGGTGCATAGTTTTCATATGCTGCAAAGCCCCGCAGCCCATTGATATATGGATTGCATTTTCCGTCCTCAAATACATTATTAGTCACAACAATGACATGACAGGCAGCATCAAACAACTTCCGCAGATGCTGTGTGATCTTCTGGATTACAAGCTCCTGCTGTATTGTTCCGGTTTCTGTAAACATCTCATTGGCTACCAGATTTGACATACATTCCAGCAAAACAACCGCATCTGCCGGCTGGTAGATCTTACCGATACAGTCTGCAACATCCGTCGGATATTCCAGCGTTTCAAATCCTTTTCCATGCCGCAGCTGACGGTGGCGCATGACACGCTCCCTGCCTTCAGATCCGTATACCTGCATAGTTGCCAGATAGTAACGATTTTCTGCCGGTTGCTTTAAGACAAGATTTTCTGCAAAAGCACTTTTTCCGCTGCCGCTGCCACCAGTTATCAGTACAATATGGCTTTTTTCCGTAAATTCTGTCCTATTTAGTATATCGCTCATATTGCTCTACTCCCGCTGCTTCAAAGGAATTGCAGCTCTGATATACAAGTGCTGCCTGCTTTAAAAGTGTCAGCATCATGACAGCACCGGTTCCTTCTCCCACTGCCATTTTAGCATCGATCACAGGATCCAGACGCAGCTTTTCACTGATCTTTTCTGCTGCAGGCTCTTTGCTTCTATGTGATGGGATCAGAAAATCCCTGACATTTGGCAAAAGCCGCTCCGCCACCAGTGCTGCCACCAGACTGATCACCCCGTCAAGCACGATCGGCATATGATACACGGCTCCGCCGATGATCGCGCCTGCCATGGCAGCTATATCCAGACCGCCTACCGTCTGTAAGATCGTAAATGTATCTGTTTCCCGCAGCCCATACTGCAAAAGTGCCTGTTCTATTACTTCTTTTTTATGCGTCAGCCCCTGCTCATCCAGTCCTGCCCCTTTGCCTGTTACCGTATCTGCACTAAGTCCCAGCATGGCTGCTGCCATAGCTGCGCTTGTTGTCGTATTACCGATCCCCATCTCACCGATTCCCAGGAGCTGATACCCCTTCTGCTTCCACGCAAGCACCAGATCCATTCCTGTCTGCATCGCCCGGTATACCTCTTCCCCGGTCATCGCAGGTTCTTTCAGGAAATTACGCGTTCCTTTCCTGACACAGAACGGCAGAACTGCATCTGATACGGGATTTGCGATTCCCACATTCACGGCTGTTACATCTGCCCGGATCATCGCCGCCATCACACCGACTGCAGTCTTTCCTGCTGCAATATTCTCCGCACAAATGGCAGTTACTTCCTGCCCGGACTGGCTGACATGTTCTTCTACGATCCCATTATCCGCGCAGAAAACAAGGATCGCACTCTTTTCAAACGCAGGATCGATCCTGCCCTGTATCGCCCCCACTTTAGCTGTCAGATCTTCGAATCTGCCCATGCTGTCCAGCGGTTTTGCTACCTTATCCCAGTTTTTGCGGATCCGGTCATACAAATTCCTGTCGTAAGTCCCGGCTAACCCCTGTTTTAATATTTCCCTGATGTCTTTGCTTCCGTTTATCTGCATATACTTTCTATTCCTGTTTTTCTTATCTCTTATCTATCTTTACTGCACTTCTCTGTTACCTTGTGCTGTTTTGCCGGCATCTGCAATACCATTTCATCCATACCACTTACAATTTTGCTTTCCGTAGCATTCCATATACCGCATCCATATCCAGATATTCCCGCATTGTTTCTGCCAGCTTATCATACTGTTCTTCTTTAAATGCCGCATAGTCTGTCGCATCCGCACGTAGGCTTCTGCCCTTTCTTTCTGCCAGCGTTTCCGCAATACGATATGCCAGATCACCTGCATCAAAAATCCCGTGCACATAGCTGCCATACACATTTCCAGCCATACAGCCATCTGCATATACCGGTGCATGCCCGGATCGATCTGTATGCATATCTGCCGTAAGCCGCAGCAAACCTGAAGCCCGGTTTATTACTTCCTGCTTACTGCACGCCTCACTGTTTTCCACATGCAGCTTCCGATTTTCCCATTCCTGCATATCTGTGATCTGTACATCTGCATTCCCGCAATAAGAAGTCTCTCCCATATGGATCTCATAGCCTCTGATGCTCTGCCCTGATAAACAGGAGAAAATACCCGCTACCTTATCAAATGTACCTGTTACCTGCCTTGTCTGCTTCTGCAGCTTCAGTACCGTTCGGATTGGCAGCAATTCCATCCCACGGATACTTCCGCCTTCTTCCGTCTGCTCCGGGTCATCGATCTGCATGCCAAGCATCTGATATCCACCACAAATACCGAACACCGGATTATCTATTGCAAACCGCTTGATCGCAGCCTCCATACCACTCTCTCTCAGCCATTTCAGATCCCCGATCGTATTTTTGCTGCCCGGCAGAATGACCATATCTGCCTGTTCCAGTTCTTTTGGCTGGTTTACATAAATAAGGTTTACATCATCTATCTGTTCAAAAACCGTAAAATCGGAAATATTGGAGATCCTTGGCAGACGGACAACTGCGATCGTTACTGCGCCATTTCCTTTCCGGGTAAAACGGGTTGTCAGGCTGTCCTCATCATCCAACGAAAGCTTCATGTACGGCAGGACACCACATACAGGAATCTGTCCTCTCTCCTCCAGCATTATGATCCCCGGATCCAGAATGGTTTTATCTCCACGGAATTTATTGATGATAAGCCCTTTTACGCGCTCTCTTTCTGCATCCGTCAAGAGCATCAATGTTCCCAGAAGCTGCGCAAACACACCGCCTCTGTCGATATCCCCGACCAGAAGCACCGGCGCATCAACAAGCTCTGCCATTCCCATATTCACAATGTCGTTTTCCCGCAGATTGATCTCTGCCGGAGAACCTGCGCCCTCGATCACAATGATATCTGCCTTTTCAGAAAGCTTCCGAAATGCTTCCCGGATCGCAGGGAGCAGCCTGGGCTTATAGGTAAAATAGTCCTTCGCCGCCATATTACCAAGCACCTGACCGTTTACGATCACCTGACTGCCGCTGTCATTGGTCGGCTTTAACAGGATCGGATTCATACAGACATCCGGCTCTATTCCCGCAGCCTCTGCCTGCATGACCTGCGCCCGTCCCATTTCCGCACCATCCTTTGTGATAAAGGAATTAAGTGCCATATTCTGTGATTTGAAAGGTGCCACGCGGTAACCGTCCTGTTTAAAGATCCTGCAAAGCCCTGCCACCACAAGACTTTTTCCGGCACTTGACATTGTTCCCTGCACCATGATAACTTTTGACATATTATGTTAACTCCATTTTTCTGTCTCTGTATCTCTTTTCCCGCTTCCTGTAAATACAGCTTCAGCCTTCTGTCAATACTTCTTCCACCTGTCTGAGCTTCCCGCACTGCTCCGCATATGATTGAAGTTCCCTACAAGCCTCATTTAATGGAGCGAATGTATCCAGCAGGCAAATACAGCCTACGCACATATCAATCCATTTTTTCGCCTCTGTAAGCTGCTGCTCACCGATCGGATAAAAGGCCTTTTGTGTTATGACTTTAACAGCCAGTGCTTTTGCAATTCGGTATTCCACATCATTTTCCGATAAAATACCTGCGGCAAACGAAATGCCTTCCCGCTGCAATCTTCTGTAAACGGAAATACCCGCACCGCCGCCACTGATCACAAATACCTCCGGGGCACTGCCGCCTTTTGGATCTTTTCCCGGATCTGTTTGTTTTCTGTCTTCTGCATCCAGCATACAGGGAACGCCCAGCAGTGGATCAAATGCCGCATCTGCCACGCCATACAGCTTCTGTACTCTGTTACCGCTGAAAATCTTCTCCGGTGTATCGATCACAATACCGCCATCCTCCACACACGCGATCAGATCCGAAACCTGCTGTGCCAGATCCAGCTCATGCAGTGACATGATGACTGCCACGTTTTTCTCCCTTGCCAGCCGCCGTATCCCTGACAAAATATCGAGCTTATAGCGGATATCCAGATAAGAAGTCGGCTCATCCAGCACCAAAATCTCTGTCTCCTGACAGATTGCCCGCGCTAACATAATACGCTGTCGTTGTCCATCGCTGACTTTATTAAAATCCTGCGCCGCCACATCTTCTGCATGCACAAATGCAATGGCTTCCTCTACCTTCTGCCAGTCTGCCTCCGTTAAAATGCCAAGCCTTCCGGTATAAGGATAACGGCCTGTTGCAACGATATCACGACAGGTCATCAGCTCCGGTCTGATATGCTCCGTCATGACCATTGCCAGTTTCTTGGCAATTTCCGCCTCTTTCATCGTTTCCATTGCCTGTCCGCCCAGAAAAATACTGCCGCCCAGTGTTTTCAGTTGTCTGGTGACACTCTTTAAAATGGTAGATTTACCGCATCCGTTCGGTCCGATCAAGGTCAGCACCCTGCCCGGTCTGACACGCAGACTGATCTCTTTTACAAGAGGACTTCCGTAGCCGACAGTCAGGTTGTCTGTCTGTAACCCACTCATAAGCTCCCCCTCCTCTTTTTCAGCATCATCACAAGGACAACCGGTACAAGCAATACTGCCGTTACAGAACTGATACTGATCTCGGTCGGTGCAAATACTGTTCTGGCAATCCCATCACAGAACAATGTAATGACCGCGCCTCCCAGAAAACAGCCCGGTATCAGAAGAAGCGGCTTCGCCGTTTTAGTCAGTGTTTTGACCAGATGCGGAACAGCGATCCCGACAAAGGAGATCGGACCTGCAAATGCTGTCACACAGGCTGACAAAATGCTTGATAACAGGATCAAAAGAACACGCAGAAGTCCGATCCTAACGCCCATATTCCGGGCATACGCCTCTCCCATCTGATAAGCACTGATCGGTTTTGCCAGAAGAAAGGACACACATACACCAAGCAGCACCAGCACCGCCATCAGCCGGACAGACTGCCATGTCATACCGGAAAAGCTGCCCAGTGACCAGTTATGCAGGTTGACAATGTTGGAATCATCCGCAAACGTTACACAAAAATCAGTGATCGCCGAACAGATGTAGCCGATCATTATACCGCAGACAACCAGCATGGACATATCATGCACACGTACGGAAACGAGCAATACAAAGCCCATTGCCAGCAAAGAACCAAGAAAAGCAGCTGCTACCATGCCCCAGGAAGAAAGTGTGATCCCTTTTCTGAGGAAAGCGATCATTGTGATTGCCACGACTAACTTTGCGCCGGACGAAATACCAAGCACATAAGGACCTGCGATCGGATTTCCGAAAAAGGTCTGCAGCAAAAATCCGGACACGGAAAGCGCCCCTCCCAAAAGCAGCGCTGCCAATATTCTCGGCAATCTGATCTCCCATATGATATTATATGCCGTCCCATTTTCCTGATCCCCCAACAGGATCTGTCTGATCTGTTCTCCGGTCAGCGAAATACTGCCACTGCAGATATTCCACCAGATCACCAGACCCAGCAGGATAAAGATCAATAAAAAGGACAAAATGTAACGTTTTCTTCCTGCTTTCATTTTACCTCTTTCAAATACTTCAGTTCATGCGAAGTATCTCCTGTCATTACCGCGTGAAGATCTTCAATAAAAGACGCGATCCCGGTTGTCTCCTGGAAAAAGTCAGCCGTTGTGCAATATACCTTTCCCTCTTTTACCGCCTTGAAATCAGCAAACAACGGGCTCTTGGCAAGCAAAGTATCCACACTGTCAAGCTCTCCTTCGATCGTACTGTTATAGATCAGGATATCCGCATCCTTTGCCTGCGCATAAAAATCTTCCATCTGCATATTCATGGTGGAAAGCGCATTTTCATCATCTTCTTTGACAGCCTGCGGTAAATAACTGCCGCCAGCAAGCTGTATCATTTTGGCAATGTAATCTCCCGGCTTTCTGACGTTTACCGAACCGTTGGAGGTTACATAGAAAAATGCCATCGTCTGATCCGTTGCATCCTTTTTCATGATCGGTTCCACCTTGGCAACCTGCTCCTGATAAAAGGCATCTGCCTGCTCTTCTTTTCCAAATAATACACCATACAGTCTGATCCATTCAAGTCTTCCGAGCGGGTGTGTTTCATAACTGGAACGCTCCACCAGAACAGGGATTCCAAGTGCTTCCAGCTTTTCTTTTACCTCCGGATTATGCAGGATCATTGTGTTCTCAATGGCAAGATCGCAGTTTTCACTGATAATCTTCTCGTAATCGGGCTGATTATACTTGCCCGCATATAACACATCTCCATCTGCCATTGCATCTTTTGCCGCCTGAATATACCAGTCCTCCTGCTTTGTACCGGACAGCCGGACATCATCCAGTGCATCTATTGCCTGTAAAAGATCCATAACGGAAGTGGAAACCACATATGCCTTTTTCGGCTGACTGATCATTGTCACATCTGCCGGCAGGTTAGTCACCGCTTCTTCTCCGTCCGGAACAAGCAAAAAACGCTCGTCTCCGATCGTGATCATTTTATAAATGCCATATTCCTCTATCTGAAACTGCGTCGCATACAAAAGTGATACGCCGCCCGTTTTTTTCAATGTTGTAAAATCGATTCCACCGTCGGCTTCTTTTGTTATTTCTTTCTGATCTGCCGACGCTTCACTGTCCTCCGGCTCCTGCCCTGCTTCATATTCTTTCTCTGCCCCGGCAAGTTCCTCTTCATCCTGTCTGAAAATCAGATGATACTCTATTTCATGCGGAACACTCATTGCTGTCGTATCCGCAACTATATCCAACTCACAATCCAGACCGTCGATCGGGATTGTAAATGTGGAGTTTTCTTCCTCATCCTCTACAGACTCATCCATATACTTTACACCGTCTACCAGCATATAATCATAATGCTTACTGCTGAATACGATTTGCGCATATGCCTGTCCGTCTTCTACAGAAACAGAAGCGGGCGAGGCTACAGATGCCTTGCCCGTTCCGCCCAAAAGCTTTACATAAACTGTATAGCTTCCGTCTTTTATTGCTTCTTCTTTGTCAGAAGCACTGCAGCCCGTAAAAAGGAGCAGCATTCCCAGTAGTAACATCCCAATCCTGATTCTGATTTTTGTTTTCTTCTGTATCATAACTGCTCCTTCTTTCTACACTGCCTTTTCTTATTCTTCCACCGCTTTGGCATCTGCCACACTTACCTTGTGGTCATACCATTTGCCTTTTTTCCCTAAGATCGCAAGATCAAATTCCTGATCCAGTGCTTCTACCGGTACATCGAAGCCATATACCTCTTCTTCTGTACCATCCTCATACTTTACAGTATCTGTTGTTGGCTCTAAAAGCGTCGCACCATCTTTCTGTGCATCCTCTGCTGTTCCAACAAACAGATTTACAATATTTTTAGAAGCCAGACTGATATGAATTGTCATCTTGCCATCTTTTACTGTTAAAGTGCCCTGTCCGTCGTTTGCTTCATTCACATGGAACATGCTGCTGTCTGTATTGAAAGCTGCTGTATAAGTGCCATCTGTTAAAGCTGCTGACTGGTCATCACTCAGTTTTTTTTTTGCGTCTGCTGCAGATGTATCTGCAAGATCAGCATTTGCGATTGCATCCGCTGTATGGTTTACATAAATCTTCTGTATGTCAGCGATCTCGCCAAGACCTGCGATCTGGCAATCGATAGAATCAAATGCACCGCTTGCTGTAAACATACTCTTCCAAGAATCATCGTCATCGCCTGCCATATCATTATTGGCATGATCACCTGCTACGACCATAAGTGGACGAAGAACAACTTTCTTATAGCCTGCATCTTTTACTGCTGCAATAACGTTTTCACATGCAGTTTCTTCAGGCTCACCTTCTACAGTTCCGATGAATACATTGTCATAGCCAAGCTCTGCCATCTGTGAAGCCATCTGGCTGTAGCTTACTTTTGCTGTGTGGGAAGTGCCATGTCCCATGAATACAAATGCCGTACCATCTTCTTTTGCTGCATCTAAGGAATCAAAACCTGCAGTCTGAACTGCTTCTGCTGTGATCGCTTCTGCAACTGCCTTCTTGTCCTCGTTTACAACGGAAGCATCTGCTCCAACCTCACCGAGCAGCGGCTCAGCTACTGTAACGGAACCGAACTGATCCTGATACTTTTCAACTGCTTCTACCAGTTCATCATACTCTGCACCATGCATCAGATGTGTTGGCTGTACAACCAGATTCACAACACCGTTATCAACTGCACGCTGCAGTGCCTGATCCATATTGTCGATTGCTTCGCCATCTCTTGCCTGAATATGGTTGATGATGATCTGTGCTGTAAATGCTCTTCTGACAGACCAGTCAGGATTAGCTTCTGCTAATGCATCTTCAATGCTCTTGATATCGTTTACACGGCTGTCATTGAATGATGTACCGAAGCTGACTACTAACAACTCGTTTGCGCCAATACCATCCGCATTTAACGGATCATCCTTGGAAGCATCTCCTGTGTCACGTCCGAAATAATCAGGATCTGCATTTTCGCCGCTTACAAGCTCTTTCTGCGCATCTGTCAGTGCATCCCATGCTTCTTTCGCTGCTTTACACTGCGCATCTGTTTCATCTGTTCTTTCCTGTACATAGATCGCATCGATCAGGGCAGCAGCTTCATCTGCCTTTGCCTGATCATCTTCTGCATCTGTTGCCTCTGCGTCTGTGGCATCTGTTGCATCCTCTGTGCTGTCTGCCTCGTCTGTGGCTTCTGTTGTATCTGCTGTATCAGATGCTGCTTTAGAACCACAACCTGTTACCATTGCCATAGTCAATACTGTGGCAAGTAATACTGTTACGATTTTCTTTTTCATAACGTCCTCCTTAAAAATATGGTATGTCTCATGGATGCGGCCGGGACGAATTCGATACATTATGCTTGTTTTCCTATTACGCAAAAAAATCCGGTATAACCGGATTCTTACAAGCCCTCAAAAGAAGCCATCTGTAAAAACAAACAGCCTGCCTTTGCAGTACGACCAATGCCTCGTGATCCGGGAACTTCCCTGTACCAAACAACTGGCAGGTTTCCTGGCTGAAAGATCATCACATGCCTTTTACCTTCCCAGCTTAGCCAGTGGCATATTGCAAAGCCATGCTCCTTTATCACAGTGACGAGATCGTACAGGAATCACACCTGTTTCCCTTTTAACCCTTGCATCCGCTATCCGGATCCGTTTTGATCAGACAGCCTATGATGCGCAGGCACCATTTGTTTATCTATGAAACTGTGGCTAGTGTAGCACAAACTGCGGAACATGGCAAGGACAGCCCTTATAATAATTTTCTGCCCGGTATTCACAGCTGTGTTTTTGTATGTTGTCTAATATTCTCAGGATAGCAGATGACTCCTGTATAATACCGTTCTGTCAAACACCTTCGGTGCCTGTTCTCCCACAAACCGGATCGACACCTTATTACCGACCTGCGAGATCACCTTACCCGCGCCAAACTTTTTATGATGTACCTCTGCGCCCGGCTGCAGCCCTTCTTCAAATGCCTGATAAGCAGCTTCCTCTATCGTATTTTCCTGTGCAGATCCCTGCATCAATGTCTTTGAGTAAGCACTGTATACTGTATTGACCGCTTTTACACTGCGCCCAAGAAGCTGATCCCGGAACAGAGAAGGCGTTTTGGTCGCAAATAAATAAAGCTCCTCCCTTGCTCTGGTAACCCCAACATAGAAAATCCGCCGCTCTTCCTCATAGGCTTCCAGTTCTTTTCCGTCCAGACGTTTTGCCGGTACTTTCTCCGGGAATACACCATCCAGTATATCCAGAAGATACACACGGTCGTATTCGAGTCCCTTGCTTGAATGGATCGTCGACAGGATAAACGGACAATCATATGACTGTTCCTTATGCTGCATCACATCCTGTAAATAAGAAAGTCTGTTCAAAAAATCCTGTAACATATCTGTCCGCGCTGCAATATTTTTCAGAATAAATACTTTATTTTCCTTCAAGCCTGCTCTTTCCAGATACTCCCGATAGCCCATATACTGCACGATACGCCCGATGGCTCTGCCCGCCTGCTCTGTCCGCATGTGATTCAAATGCGTCCGAATTGATTTCAGGCTGCTAACTGTTCTTGCCTTCAGCCCACAATGACCGATCGCAGCGTCCAGTACCGGAATATCCCTTTCCATGCTGATCTGCACTGCCTGCATGGCATCCAGCTTTTTCAGATACATGTTCAGTTTGTAATAAATCTGCATAAAGCTTTCCGTATCATACGGATTCAAAGCAAAAGTTATGATATTTCTGACATCCTGCACGATTCGATGGGTAAAAAAGCCCAGCTCCGCATTTTTGATCCGATATGGAATCTGTTCATATTCCAGCAGATCCACAAGCGGGATCACACTCTCGTTATCCCGGTACAAAACCGCTGTCTGCTCGCTGCAGCCATTTGCCACCTTTGCCAGATAGGTATACTGTGCCCCTCTGGAAGACAGTTCGATCACATGCACATCCTGCTGTGGTTCTCTCGTGGCATGCATTTCCTTTTTATGCCGCAGTGTATTCTTTCTGATAAAATGATCCGCCCTCTCTACAATCCGCGCATTTGAGCGGAAGTTTTCCTCCATCAGAAGCACTTTGGCATTCTTGTGATCTTTCTCAAATTCCAGAAGTGCCTGCGGATAAGCCGCCCGGAACCCATAAATACTCTGATCCTCATCCCCTACCATAAACAGATTATCGTTAGCACCTGCTAACAATTTAATGATCTCATGCTGGATCCTGGAAGTATCCTGTGCTTCATCTACACAGATATAATGATATTTTTTCTGAAACTCAGAAAGTACCTGTGGCACCTTTTTGAGGATCGTGTAAGCATGCAGTAACTGATCATCATAGTCCATCAGCTTTTCTTCCCGCATCCTGCTGCAATATCTTTGATAAATACGCGCAATCGGAATTCCTTCGCACACCTTCTCAAATTCACGTATCTCGCTTTCTGAAAGCATGCTGTTTTTGATATAGGTAATGTAGGAACGAACACTCTGCAGATCGCTCTCTGTCGGATATTCTCCTGCCTCCTGTACATAGATCTGTGACAACATCCCCGCAATCTGCTTTTCATCTGTAAGCAGTTCAAATGCAGTCTTTCCAATCCTTCTTCCATACTCATAAATTACCTTTGAACAAATTCCGTTAATGGTGCGAAACTCCATCCGAGAAGCCAGCTCACTGCCAAAGAGATACCGGAAACGCTCCGCCATATCCTTTGTTGCCGCCACTGTATAGGTCAGCGTCAGTATTTCCTCCGGATATACCGAGCAGCACTTTACCATATATCCAAGACGCGTCACCAGCACGGTCGTCTTTCCACTTCCCGGAACCGCCAAAAGCAGTACAGGACCTTCTACTGCCTGTACTGCTGTAAGCTGCTGTGGACTGAGGGTAATATTCAGTTGGGTGAGGTGGGTGAGAAAATCTTGATGAGTCATGAATTGTATAAAATCCTTTTTCTATATTTATTCCAACATTCAAATTTTTGTAACGAAATATTCTACATAGTCTATAAGACAATTTACTGCTCTTGTCACTTAACTATCAATATCTTAACAGCACTCCTCGAATATCGTTTTTAACTTATCTTCAAATGCTTTAATTTCTTCTAGTTTCTTATCCAACTGTTCCCAGATATGTTCACCTGCTAACTCTTCGTCTGTCTTGCTATGCTTCGTCACAAAAGGAGTCCTCCACTGCCAATTTTCCTTTTGCAATCTGGAAGGGAAATACTCATTAATCTTTTTACATACCTCTCTCTGTTCATCTGTTAAATTTTTCGCACTAAGAGAAAGTTGTATAAAAAACTCTCTACCATCAATATTCCTAATTTCATAAAAATAATGATTTTTGGTATTCCAGCCGCTATCTGGTTCTTCTGTATCCGGCATAAGGCGTGAAATATAGTCTGTTTTAAATCGTATGTATGTCTTAGTACACTTTTCTAGCACGACTTCTATTTCGCCCTTTTCTGTCTTGGATACAGCCCATGTTTTTATAAGATCTCCCAAATCTGACGTACGGTCTGGTTTATTTTCAAATATTAAATCTAAGGCTTTCTGGTGTTTTGCATATATTTCTGCACAAATTCGTGTCAAATTGTCGTCTCCCACAATATCCCTCCTGATTGTTTCTGTGTAATTATCGATAAGCAATGCTACATCAGGTAAAAGTTTTACTTTTTTTCTCGCATTTTCTATAATATTAAGCACATCCTGATATGACATAGAACACCAGTATTCCGGATCACTGGCATCTGTTCCCTCTGGCGAAAGGAAAATATACATTTTCTTATAACTTGAATATGTATCTTCCACAATTTTTCGATATCTGTTCAATTGATTATCATGTTCTGTGGTATCAATTTTATTCTCTATACACAATACAAATTTTTCATCTTTCGATACAGCAAGCACATCAACATTATTCCATTCTCTCTGAATTATAAAATCATGGCAATCCATCAACAAGGTATCAAAAACATCTGCTTCCTCAGAAAAGGATGTAACCACATATTGGATAAATCCTCGAATAATGCTATCACCCAATCCATGATTTTCATTCGGGCTAAGTAGCCATGAAAGCATATTACTATGACGGATTTCGGTTCTTGTAATCTTCAGAATATCGAATAAATTGAATTTACTTGTCCATTCTGACAATGGATCTAAACACTCAATATCTAATAGAAAATTCTTGAGTGACTTTGCATTATCTTCCTCCTGTTCTGGCAACTCTGCCGCATCATTATACGCATAATTACGAAATTTACGCAGGTTAGCTAAATATCCATTTACTAAAGCAGCTATATTTCCTGAAGAATTATCCATCAGAGCTTTTTGAAGTGCGTCCCTCGCCTCTATTTCAAAATTATTGGAAGTAACCACATCCCAAAACTCCTTCTGCCCCACATTTTTCCAAAGATAAAAAGTATCTCCAGAAAAAGTCTGAATCGTATTTTTACTTAACTCCAGCGTTTCCAAATAATTTCTATATAGTTTTCTAATACTGTCATAAGATAATTGTTTCAATGTTTCAATATTCAATATGTATCCCTCTCTATTTTCGATCTAGTTCTTCTAATCGCTTAAGCCATTTTTGAATACAACCTCTTTGTAAAAAATTCAGTAATGTTCCTTCGCTAAAACGTTCTGCTCTAATTGCTCCAACCAATAATGCCATAATGCCTCGTCCATCCATATGTGAAATATCAGCCTCTGACATGGAATCTACTCCCCATTCAATTTGATTACATTGCAATATATCCATATAATTGTTTAACCCATACTCTGGATGCTCATCCACAAACTGATATATTACTTCCTCTAAATCAACTATTTCTCTTCGGTACTCTACATAAGGCATCTGATAAGGATTCTCATGCGTGCCATCTCCTGTTTGAAATTCTGGCATCCATTTTCCATAAGATCCATCTTCTATTTTCAAAATAAATTCTGTTATTCTTTTATATGTATCACTCATTTTTTCTTTCCATTCTTTCATTAATTTTAGTGTGTATATTATATTAAATTAAAACTATCACTTATGTTTTCTTCCAATCGCTCTTTTATATTTTAAGCCAAATCTGAATTATTGTCGATGTATAATAACTAGATTTCACTAATGTTAAAATAATTTATCTTATTCTAACTAAAAGCCCTAGCTATCTCATGAGATTTTATGAATAAGTACATCTTCCAACTCTTATATTGGATATTTTTTATAAACATTTACAGCATCAATATGTTTTTGTAATATTTTCCATGCAAAATACGTACTTATCGTTTACTTTATAAAACTGATTAACTACTTCAAAGCTTTTTTTGTCATGATCTACCGTTATTACTATGTAATACGTTTTGCCTTCCTCTAGTTTTTTATCTTTGTCATCATTTAAATCAATTATATATTTCCAGTACAATTGTTCTTTTCCCGGGATTACATTATTATCCCTTTTCTCATTCTTTTCTTTAGTATTCGCACTCATATCATACACTTCTTCGCGCGAACGCAACAAATTAGGAATATCTTCATCTGATATTTCTATATCCTTTTTATATACAACGCCTTCTGAGTCATATATTTCAATTTGCATATTATATTCAAATTCCCCAGAAGAATTTTGAAGCATAATCTGCCCATCTGACTCGAATAAAACATTTATTGTAGCAGTTTTTGGATAAACTACAATTGCAACAAAAACTAAGCATAGAAAGCTTACAAGTGCTAATATTGCAAACTTACAACCGTATTTCTTAAATGCTTTCCACATCTTATCCTTTGTAAGCTCTTTTCTATGCCTATAAAGCATCATTAAAAACAGAATAATTATAATTATAATTATA